>Ga0315907_10007702_pt1 | contig 11189 bp, 2 predicted proteins | sample LakEriMetagenome_3_FD_203525 | JGI IMG/M metagenome (GOLD analysis project Ga0315907, IMG submission 203525) | Freshwater fungal communities from buoy surface, Lake Erie, Ohio, United States - Buoy 12 MA123 | ecosystem: Environmental > Aquatic > Freshwater > Lake > Lake biofilm | place: USA...
AACTGCTCAACTGGGTTTATCTCTTTCGCTGGGAGCGTTCCTTGCAGGTTTAATTATTTCTGAATCTGAATATAGTCATGAAGCATTTGGAACGATACTTCCATTTAGAGACGTATTCACTAGTTTCTTTTTCATATCAATTGGCTTATTAGTCGATATGGATTATTTTATGTCGCACGCACTTGTTGTTATAGTTGTTGCAGTATGCGTTATCATATTAAAAACAATTATCGCTGGAACTGCTATTTTTTACACGGGTCATAATGCTCGAATTGCATTATTAGCGGGTTTATTTGTGAGTCAAGTTGGTGAATTTGCATTTATTCTTGCCGATTCTGGCCAGGAGTTGGGCGTATTGGGCAAGTCTAATTACCAATTTTTTCTTGCTGTATCCATATTAACGATGGCAGCAACTCCTTCGTTAATATACAAATCGGATCGTTTGTCTTCTCTCATAAACAATCTTTTAATGAATGAATCGCTTAAAAAGCGTTTCCCTAGATTGATAAGAAATTCGGTAAAGCAGTCACTAGGAAGTGAATTGAAATTAACAGACCATGTTGTGATTATAGGGTTCAATGAATCAGGACGAAACGTCGCAAAAGTACTACGAATGGCTAATATTCCATTTGTTGGTGTTGATTCAGATCCCGAGATTGTTCTTTCTGCAAGAAATAAGAAGAGTAGTCCTGTTATTTTTGGAAATGCTACTAATATCGCTGTACTCAAACACACAAATATAGAAAGTGCTAAAGCTGTTGTTATATCATTAAAACATCCAACAGAGATTAAAACCGTTGTTGCAGCCATCAAGAAACTAAGTCCAACATGCCATATTATTGCAATGACAGGCTCATTGATTGACATGACTTACTTGATTAATGCGGGTGTAAATGAAGCAATCAGTGTTCAATTTGAAACATCTGTTGAGATTGTAACTCGAGTTCTTACTCGTTATTTAGTGTCCCGAAATGATATTGACGATTTTGTACTTCGGCTAAGAAGTCTTAATTATTCTATGTTGCGTTCTATTCGATACGAACAACAGGGGATTCAGGATTATAGATTAGAGATGTCTAATACGGAGGTTTTAACTTTCAAAGTTCGCTCCCAGTCTTTGTTTGCAAATAACAAATTAGCTGATTTGCAATTTCGAACCAATTGGGGTGTAACAATTTTAGCAATAAAAAGGGACTCGGAAATTTTTACAAATCCTTCAGGCGAATTTCTAATAAACGAAAACGACATCTTAGTGGTTTTTGGAAGCCACCAAGATGTCGATCGTATTTCGAGAGCCTAAGCTTATTTCTTTTGATTCTGAGCCGAACGATTTTTTGCCATCTCTTCTAATCGTTGTTGGAACGATGAACCTTGCGCTTTTTTCGGCTTCTTTTTATTTGCTTGAATTTTCGCGTGGATTTTATCATCATCAATTAATTTCCTGAATATAAATTGCTGTGCGAATGTGATGATATTAGCTAAGAAGTAATAATAATTCAAGCCAGCTGCATAGCTATTTAAAACAAATAAGAAGATGACAGGCATTAAATACATCATCCATTTAAGTTGAGGCATCATTTGGGAACTTCCTGCAGAAAGTTCGTTATTCATTCGAGTATAAATAATGGTTGAGGCGGTCATCATTAGTGCAAATAAACTCACATGGTTTCCATAAAAAGGGATACTGAAAGGAAGATTTATTATAGAATCGTAGGTCGATAAATCGTCGGCCCAAAGAAAACCTTGTTGTCTAAGTTCAATTGCATTTGGGAAGAAGTTAAACAAAGCGAACAAGATTGGAATTTGGAATAGCATAGGCATGCACCCTCCAAGTGGGTTCACTCCAGCACTTCGATACAATTCCATTACTGCTTGTTGTTTTTTTATTGGATCATCGTTTTTATATTGTTCTGTTAATTCATCCATTTCAGGTTTCAGAACTCTCATCTTAGCCTGCGACATATAGGATTTAAATTGAAATGCTAATAAGAGTGTTTTTATATAGAGTGTCAGTATCAATATAACAAGACCGTATCCGAGGTTAAACTGTCCAAGAAAGTTGAAAGCGGGGATAATGATTAGCTTGTTTACCCAGCCAAAAATGCCCCAACCCAGTGGAATTTGTTTTTGAAGTTCATGTCCAGATTTCTGAAGTGTCGCGTAATGCGTTGGTCCAAAATACCACTGGAAGCTTAAGGAGTTTTCTTTATTTTTATTGGTAGGTAAAACTTGGAAATCTGCAGTCATCGTTTTGGTAACTGAATCGGCTGCCGAAATACGTGTTTCAAGAGCCGCACCAACTTGTATAGGACTTTCCGAAATGAGAACAGATGTGAAAAATTGTTGTTTAAATCCTATCCATTGCATGTTTTTTTCAGCTATATATTTCTCTGCAGCCAATGGATTTATTTTATCTACTTCATTTTCAAAATCATTATAATATATTGTAGTATTGTTTCTCTCATTTTCAAGATTCTTTTCTTGACGACATGCAAGTTGATTCCAATTGAAAGAAATCGCTTTTGCCTTCTTTGATAGATCCCCTTCATTTATAATTTTAACTTGATAATCGACATTGTATGCATTTCCATAAAATGTGTAAACAAATACGATTTCATTTCCCTGATCTCCTGTAGCTTTAAGAGTAATTTTACTGGAATCATTTCCAGTAATTTTATTTTTAATTAAGTTACTATCAAGTTCAAAATACAAATCGGTTGATGGGATAGATAATGCCCCTTGCGTAATGTTGATGTTGAAAATTGACGAATCCCCATCGAACATAACAAGCGGTTTCTTCTGCCAAGTTGAAAATTTCTTGAGTGAAACTTGTTTAATGAATCCACCTTTAGCGGAAATTTCAGCAATAAATAAATCCGTTTCAATTTTATAAGATTGGTTTTTTCTATTTTCAGCCGTTTTTGCAAAAGGACCGTATATTCTGCTCAGTTTATCCCTATTAAGGGAATCTGTAAATGAGGTATCTAATGGAATAGACGCGGTTTCTTTAACCGAAATACTTTCTCTAACAGTTTTAAGTGCGGCAATGCTGTCGAGGGAAATCTGTTCTTTTTGAGCTTTGTAATAAGCGTCTCTCTCCGGTTTATTATAATAAGTAAAACCTATCATAATGGCACCTATAAGAAGCAATCCAATGATTGTATTTTTATCCATGTTTCAATATTAAGCGGCAAAGATAGATTTATTCATCATCATCAATCAATGACCTTGTCTGTTAACTTAATTATTTCTTTAAATCAATCACTCATGATTTTTACGCATATATATGTAAGAGTTTTTTGAAATATTTATTAATTTAATGTTTGTAATTTCTGGATAGCTTGATTTTTATAGGAATTTTAATATCATCTTTTTTTAAGAAAGATTTTTTTCTCTGCAAGATTTCGATATTTTTGCTCATAGTATCTTTCGTTTACTTCATTCAGTTTATTAAATCAAATTCAAATCAATTACTATGAAACAGTGTTTTCGTTTTCAGTTCCATCTACTCATTTGTATGTTGCTGATATCTCTTGCAGGTTATTCTCAGAACAAAGCCTCAAACGCATCTCCCATCCCGATGCCTAAACTTCAATCTACAGGAAATGTTGAAGTTGATCGCGCTAATCATGCTAAAGCTCTTCAAAATTGGAAAGAGCAAGAACGCAATAGGGTAGAGCAACTACGATCCAATTCGCTAGATTCAAAAAATCCTTCTGCGAAATCGAAAGTTGCAAAAACGAAATCCAACACTCAAAGTTCTTCAGTAAATCCGAACCCAGTAGGCAAAGACGATCGCATTCGTGAAACAACCATCATAAATCTTCCTGGATATCCTAAATATATATCTACAGGAAATCCATCCTTGGATGAAAAGAATTATCAAAATGCAAAAGCTGATTGGATTAATGCAAATCCAGAAGAATATTCAAAATACGTTTCTGAACATTCTGGGCATTCGGGTAAATTGAAGCGTAACACATCTAAATCAACGAAATAATTTAAAGCATACATATAATATGTATCAATCGATGAAAACTATGAAAAAGATATACTCAATTTTAACTTCGCTCTTGTTGCTGATTATTGTTTCTACAAACATTCAAGCTCAATGTGCCTACAACAATGTACTTTATGCAACGTATAGTGCCCCAACTGTAATTGGAGCATCCGTTGGTGGTGGTGATTGCACATATGCTGGAGAATTCAATAGAATTACCGGTCTTCAAGCGGGTAATACCTACCGAATTTCAACCTGCAACACAACCGATGTGGCAGATACACGTATCACTGTTTATGCTCAAGGTGGATCAGGTGGTGCAATATCATTTAATGATGATTTTTGCGGACTTTTGTCTCGATTGGATTTTACTCCAACTGCTGATGGAACTTATGATATTTTGCTTGATGCTACTGGTCCCAATAATACATGTATCAGTATTGCCGAATGTGTTGAACTTACGATAACGTTAATCGGAACTTCAAGTTCAACATCTTATTGCATACCTACATATACTATAGGTACATCAAATGGTGATTTTATTAATGGAGTTAGTTTAGGTTCAATTAATAATCAGAATACAGGATCAATTTCTGGTGCTGCTTATTCAGATTTTACAAATTTAAGTTCAAGTTTAGCTGGTTCTACATCTTATACACTTGCTATCAAAAACAACCCAGATTTCTCTGAATTAGTAACAGCTTGGATTGATTACAATCAAGATTTTGAATTTTCAGTTGATGAAAATCTCGGACAAATTGGTATTGCACCAAATGCAACTGGTAATATTACTTTTACAACTCCATCAAGTCCTCTTTCAGGTAATACTCGCATGCGCGTTCGTATGGTTTATTCTGTTCCTGTTTCTGGAGGTTCTATAGATCCTTGTCTTGAATCTTCTTATGGAGAAACTGAAGATTATACTGTTACATTCCCAACTGATCCTCCAGGACCTCCTGCAGGTTTAACGTTTAGTACTTCATGCGGATTATCAACTTCAATTCAAGATAACGCATGTCCAAATTATACAAGTGCATCTATCTCTGTTTCTGGTTTAACAAGTTTAGGAACAGGTCATATTCTTTCTTCTGCAGCAATCATCATTGAACATCCAATGGCTGCCGATTTAGATCTTTACTTAGAATCTCCAAGCGGTCAACAAGTTTTATTGACTTCTGATAATGGTGGTGCTGGTTCTGATTATGGAGTTTACTCTTCATCAAGCTGTACTCAGGTTTCTCGTTTTATCATGAACGCGTCAACTTCTATTACTTCTGCAACTGCACCTTTTGTTGGTTCATTCATCCCTGAAGGAAATCTTGCTGATTTCAATGCAGGTACAAATCCTAATGGATTGTGGAAATTAAAGGCTTGTGATGATATGGCGGGTGATATTGGAACGATTCGTTATTTCGAAATTGCTTTTGAATTAAATGCTACAGAAGTTCCAGCGTGTGCTGATGCATATGGAATTGTTGATGGTTCAACAAATGTTGAATTAAACCAAGAATTAAGCTGGACTTCAGGTTCTGGAAATCCAACATCGTATGATGTGTATTTTGGTGCTGATGCAAATTCATTAGTTCTTGTTTCTGATAATCAAACAGGAACAACTTTCACTCCAAGTAACCTTGCCGCAAATACAACTTATGCTTATCAAGTTGTCCCTGCAAATAGTGCAGGAGATGCTGTTGGTTGTCCGGTAATTTCTTTTACAACTGTTGGTGATGGTTCTGTAACTATCATTCAGGGTAATGGATCTGTAACTGCTTGTAGCGGTAACTTCTTCGATTCTGGAGGTGTTAATGGAAACTACAGCAATTCTGAATTATCAGCTTTAACAATTTTTCCTGAAACAGCGGGTTCTGCAGTTCAAGTAGATTTCACTTCATTTAACCTAGATATCGGATTCGATTTCTTAGCTGTTGCTGATGGTTTAGATGAATTTGCTCCTGTTCTAGGAGTTTATTCAGGAACTACTTCTCCTGGAACTTTAACAGCAACCAACTCTACGGGTGCATTAACTTTCCTATTCTCTTCTGACGATGTTGGGAATTTTGACGGATGGGCAGCCACAATTTCTTGTGTTCCACTCGCTTCAGTTCCAGCTTGTGCATCTAACTTAGCACCAGTTGATGCTTCTTTTAATGCATCCGTTAATAGTCAAATTACTTGGGATGCCGTTTCTACTGCTACTGGGTATGATGTTTATTTCGGAACATCATCAACTCCTTCTATTGTTGCATCCAATATTACGGAGACGACTTTTAATCCAGGTGTATTGTTAAACTCAACAACCTACTATTATAATGTTGTTCCGGTTAATTCATTCGGTGCTGCAACAGATTGCCCTGTATTAAGTTTTACAACTGAGGCAGCTCAAGGACCATCTATACTAATGCAAAATGGTACAGTTTCAACTTGTGATGCTGTTTTCTTTGATAGTGGAAATGCAAATGCAGATTATTCAAATGATGAGTCATTTACTTTAACAATTTTGCCTGAATCACCAAACAGTGCAGTGCAGGTTGTTTTCAATAGTTTTAATACCGAAGAAGATTTTGATGTACTTAATATATACAAAGGCACAGATGCTTCTGGTACATTAATTCAAACATTAACAGGTTCCATTTCACAACCAGTTTCAATCACATCAACTTCTGCTGATGGAGCTTTAACATTTGTTTTCTCATCCGATTTTCAAATTGCTTCTTCTGGATGGTCAGCTGTAGTTTCTTGTGTTGAATTGCCAGCAGCTCCTTCATGTGTGACTCTTGAGTCACCTGCTGATGCTTCAACGGATGTTGCTTTAGATGCAACATTATCATGGACTGCAGGAACAGGTGCAACAGCCGATTCTTACGATGTTTTCATCGGTTCATCAGCTACTGACTTAGTTCTCGTATCTGATAATCAGACAGGATTAACATTCACTCCTACATTATCTTATGGCACTACTTACTTCTGGTCTGTAACTGCAAATAATGCAGGTGGTTCATCTAGCAACTGTGCGGTTAATAGCTTTACAACGGAAAACGAACCGGTACTTCCTCCATCATGTGTAGTTTTGGATTCACCTGCTGATGCTTCAACGGATGTTGCTCTTGATGCAGCTCTTTCTTGGACTGCAGGTAATGGTCCGACTCCAGATTCATACGATGTTTTCATCGGTTCTTCAGCTACTGATTTAGTTCTTGTATCTAACGATCAAACAGGAACATCTTATACACCTTCATTGAATTATGGCACTACTTACTTCTGGTCTGTAACTGCAAATAATGCAGGTGGTTCATCTAGCAACTGTGCCGTTAATAGCTTTACAACTGAATCCGAAGTTATTTTACCTCCAACGTGTGTAACTTCAGTTAATCCTTCTGATGCAAGCACAGGTGTAGCTTTAGATGCTACTTTATCTTGGACTGCAGGTGTTGGTTCAACTCCAGAGTCTTACAATGTATTCTTTGGTTCAGATGCTAATAATTTAGCGCTTGTTTCTGAAAATCAAGTTGCTTCTTCTTATTCTCCAGTTGGTTTAACAAACAACACTACTTACTATTGGTCAGTTGTTGCAGTAAATAATTTTGGTGAGTCAACAAATTGTACTGTAAATAGCTTTACAACTATTGACAACACGATTTTACCTCCATCATGTGTTACTTTAGATTCACCTTCTGATGTTTCAACTGATGTAGCTATTGATGCTTCTTTGTCATGGACTGCCGGTTCTGGTTCAACTCCAGATGCGTATGATGTTTATATTGGAACATCTGCTTCAAATCTAGTTCTAGTTTCACAAAATCAGACTACTCTAACTTACACTGCATCAAACTTAGCATATAGCACGACTTACTTTTGGTCAGTAACAGCAAGTAATGCTGGAGGAGAATCTTCTAATTGTGATATATTTAGTTTCACAACAGAGGCTGAAGTTATTTTACCTCCGGCTTGTCCTGTATTAGGTTCTCCGTCAAATTCAGCAATTGATGTTGCAATTGATGCATCATTAACATGGACTTCAGGACTTGGATCAGCTGCAACTTCGTATGATGTGTTTGTTGGTTTAGCTGCTGATGCATTGACTTTGGTTTCAGATAATCAAACGGCGACTTCATATTCACCTGCAGGATTGTTAAACAATACTACGTATTTCTGGTCGGTTGTTGCTAACAACGCTGGTGGTTCTTCTGCTGATTGTGCTGTAAATAGCTTTACAACAATCGATATTGTTCCGGTTGATGAAATTCTAATGCAGAATGGTACATTAACATTGTGTTCAGGTAATTTCTTCGATACAGGTGGTTCAGCTAATGATTATTTATCTGATGAAGATTTAACACTTACAATTTTCCCATCGACTCCAGGTTCTGTTCTTCAAGTAAATTTTACAAACTTCAACGCAGAAGATACATACGATTTCTTGAATATTTATGATGGTAACTCTTTAGCTGCAAATCAAATTGGTTCTTTCACAGGACTTGTTGGACCTGGTATTGTTACGTCAACTGCTGCTGATGGTTCTTTAACTTTCAATTTTACTTCAGACGCTAGTTTTACTGAATTGGGTTGGGAAGCAAGTATTTCATGTATTGATCCGAATGTTGCTCCTTCATGTGCTTCAAATCTTTCACCTGCTAATGCTTCAACAGGTGTTACTGTAGCTCCTTCTTTATCATGGTCTAATGGTGGTGGTGTTGTTACTGGTTACGATGTGTATTTTGGTACTGCCGCTGATGCTTTGGTTTTAGTTTCGGATAACCAAACGGGTACATCTTTTAGTCCAGGTGCATTAGCTTTAAATACAACATACTTCTGGCAAGTAATTCCTTCAAATGGTACCTTGTCTGCTTCTAATTGTTCTGTTTCTTCTTTCACAACTGAAGCGGTTGCTAATATTGTAATGCAAACTGGTTCTCTAACTGTTTGTGCCGCGAACTTCTTTGATTCTGGTAATTCAACTTCAGATTACTCTTCTGATGAGAATTTTACATTAACGCTCAACCCTGCAACACCAGGTGATGTATTGGAAGTGAATTTCAGTGCTTTTGACACCGAGGAAGGATATGATTCACTATATATCTATAATGGAAATTCTATATCAGCTCCTCTAATTGGAAGTTATTCTGGAAATATTTCACCAGGTTCTGTTCAATCCTCAGCATCTAATGGATCTTTAACTTTTGTTTTTGTTTCAGATGTAAGTTTTGAATTTTCTGGCTGGTCTGCTTCAGTTTCTTGTGTAAATCCTGAATCAGCTCCTAATTGTGCGACGAATCTTGTTCCTGCTGATGCATCAACAAACTCATCTGCTTCAGCTACAACATTAAGTTGGATTTCTGGCGGCGGCGGTGTTACTGGATATGATGTTTATTTCGGTACAGATGCAGCGGCTCTTGTTTTAGTATCTCCAAATCAAGTTGGAACATCATATACTGCTTCTTCTTTAGACTTAAATACAACATACTTCTGGCAAGTTGTAGCAATCAACCAAAATGGTTCTGCTGTAGATTGCCCAGTTTATTCTTTCACCACTTCTTCTGTTCTTGATATCAATATGTTTACTGGTACAGTTTCAACATGTGATGCGAACTTCTTCGACATGGGTGGAGTTGGTGGAACTAATGCTACAGATACTAATGTGAATCCTCCTGCAGGAAACTACTCTGATGATCAAGATCAAACATTAACTATTACACCAGCTAATGCTAATTCTGCTGTTCAGGTAACGTTTAATAATTTCCGTCTTGAAAACAATTGGGATTTCTTAACTATCTACAATGGTCCAGATAATACCTATCCTCAAATTGCAGGTTCACCATTTACTGGTCTTGTAGGTCCAGGTGTTGTTACTTCTACTGATGCATCTGGTGCACTTACTTTTAATTTTACTTCTGATGCTTCAGGAACCCGCTTAGGTTGGGATGCTTCTATATCTTGTGTTACTTCAGGTGTTGCTCCTGATTGTGCTGTAAATTTATCTCCAGCTGATGGTGCTGTTGATGTTTCTTTATCTGCTCCGTTTACGTGGACTGCAGGTCCTGTTTTAACATCTAGTTATGATGTTTACTTCGGTAACTCACCAACTACAATGGTTTTACAATCTAATGATCAAACTGCAACTTCTTGGACACCTCCATCATTGGTTCAGTTATCTACGTATTATTGGACTGTAGTAGCTAACAATGCATCAGGTTCTTCTGTTGGTTGCGATACACTTTCGTTTACAACTGGTTCACAAGCTTCATATTGTGTGGCTGAGCATATTGGAACTTTTACTCCATTAGATTGCTCTGGAACTGGTCAAGAATTTATTAATGTTGCTACAATTGGTACAATCAATAACTCAACGGGCTGTACTCCAGAACCTGCTTATTCAGACTTTACAACATTAAGTACAACAGCTATTCAAGGCAATTCAATTGCAGCTAATTTTGAAATTGGAAACTATTTTTCAACAGATAGAATTATTGTTTGGGGTGACTGGAATCAAGATGGAGATTTCTTCGATGCTGGTGAGGAGTCTTTAAATTCTATTAACCCTGGAACTGGAACTATTTCTGGAAACATTGTTGTTCCTGCTGGAGCTTCTCTTGGATCAACTCGCTTACGTGTTCGTTTATTCTACGGAACTCCAACCTCCTTCGATCCTTGTGGGTCTCCTTCTAATGGTTGGGGAGAAACAGAAGATTATACTGTCGTTGTTGAAGCCTTAGCTGAAGCTCCATTATGTTCGACGAATCCAGTTCCTGCTGATGCGGCAATTGATGTTTCAGCAAATCAAGTTGTTCTTTCATGGACTGATGGTGGTGGTTCTGCTACTTACGATGTGTACTTCGGAACTACTTCGGGAAGTTTGGTTTTACTATCTGAAGATCAGGTTGGAACATCTTTCAATCCTGGAACATTAGATTTAAATACAACTTACTACTGGCAAATTGTTCCGACAAATTCTATAGGAACTAATAACTCTTGTGTTGAATATAGTTTCACTACAGGTGGTAATGTTGATATTTTAATGACATCTGGTACTGTTACAACTTGTGCTGCTAATTTCTATGACATGGCTGGTCCAGGTGGAACAACAACTACAAGTTTCACTGCTCCTCCACCAGCAGGTAATTATTCTAATAATGTTGATCAAACATTAACTATTTTACCAGGTACGCCAAATTCTATCGTTCAGGTTACTTTC
>Ga0315907_10007710_pt1 | contig 11182 bp, 19 predicted proteins | sample LakEriMetagenome_3_FD_203525 | JGI IMG/M metagenome (GOLD analysis project Ga0315907, IMG submission 203525) | Freshwater fungal communities from buoy surface, Lake Erie, Ohio, United States - Buoy 12 MA123 | ecosystem: Environmental > Aquatic > Freshwater > Lake > Lake biofilm | place: USA...
ATGAGTCCGCCACCGCGTGGAAGGGCAAAAGTAACAGATTCCTTAGGCGGGTGTGCATATCCTGCTTTTTATTGCAACTTGCTTGCATCTGTGATTTTTTTGTATAGCTCCACAATCGGCTTTAGTTGTTCCGCGACTGCCACGCGCTGCATCTCGTCCCATTGATCCGGCGGTGTTTGCTTAGTCATCTCGGAGAAGTAACCCGTAAGTTTGCCCGTCCATGCAATCCACTGAGGCATGGCTGACTTCGTTGGCTGTGGGTCGGTAGTCGGCTCGTCGCTCTGGTCGGTCATGCCGAGCAAGGCAAAGAAGCGGTGATCAATCGCATTGTCTGGTCGCTTGCGGTAGGTCGCCTCGATGCTAAGATACGCCGCGATCTGCTTCTGCGTTATCGTCGGGCAATTGTCCCTTAGCCATGCCATGCGCACGCCCTTCGGAATCTCGCGCAAGTGTCCGCCAATCTCGACGCTTGCCTGCATTGCTTGGTTGACGCTATCGGTTGCGCCTTGAACGGATTGCAGGACGGTATCATGAAGCGCGTTAATGCGCTCCGCTGTTGCTGTGGTGAGTTCGTTATTCATTTCATGTATGTTGATGGTGGAATCTGTGCCGCTTTGCAAAACTCAGTTGCGGCGTTGGAAATTGTGGCGCGGCTGACACGCATCGAGGCGGCGACTTCGCTCATCGACTTGCCGGCGCAGTATGGATGACCGATTGCGAACATCACGCCCCACGCTTTCACTTGCGATTCCATCGTCCAAGCAACCGCCAGGTGCATCACTCGCATCATTGCAAGTGCTGCTTCCCGATAGACATGCGGATGCGTTTCGGCAATGTCAGCGACCGATTGCGCTTGCCAGTCTTGGAATGCCTGTGCGTCTGCGTTGTTCATGTAACAGCGTTTAAGGTTTTTTTCGTAAGTTGGCAAGAAAAAAGTTTGCGTAGTAGCTAAGTCAATTTTACCGAAGTAAATCCGCGCATGTCAAGGGTAAATCAATCGGTGCGCAGATTTTGCTATTTTGCCGCCTCGTAAGCCTCTTTTGCGGTCAAATACTCCATTTTCGTGATGACTCCATCGCCATCAGTGTCAGCAATGGCAAGGATGCTGTCATTCTCGCGCTCTGTAGCCTCTCTACGCTGTTTTTCCTTGGCTCGCTGCTCTTTGATCGCCCCGCATGTCGGAACGCCTAAAATCAGTAGGAAGAACGCGAGAATCAGGCACGGCAGCACGATAAAGATGCCACACCCGATTTTCACGCCGTCCCATACGGTGATTGTTTGTTTTGTGTTCATTTTGTGTATTCCGTTGAAAATTAACCCTGCCGCCGCTCGCCAAATCAATGAGCGACAGCAGGGCGCTATGAATCCCATCTAGCACTCGCTAGGGGGAAAGTTTTTACTAAATTCAAAGTTTTCATCCTTTGGAACTGGCTCAAAGCTCATGACAACCCTATATCGTGAAATTCCTCGCTGAAGCAAATGCTCGCATCTTGTAATGGGAATCTCTACGTAAGTCTCGCCGCCAGATTCCTCGATCAGCATGATTTTTGCGATTGTTTTCCTGCGTCCGTGCAAGTTGCTGTAAGTTGTCAATTCATCGACAACGGCAAGCAATTCAATTTTGATTGGCGTTTTCATTTGCTTTCTGGTGGAAAAATCTCCGCATTCCGTATCTCCGCGCAGCTAGCAAACGGCACAATGTCAGCGGCGGCAAATGTTGCATCTTCCGCCGTGCAAAATCCGATCTGGCATCCGCATTCGCTGGAAATCTCAATGCCGTGTTTGTCGCATAGGTCAGCGACTGCCGCAAGGAAAGCGGTCATGCGTTGGCGTGGTGTTTCTGTTTTCATAATTGTTTGCGCGTATGCAGCCGCGCCCCTGTTGGTTTTTAGGCGGGAAAGTTGATGTATTCTTGTGGCTTCGACCATGCTTGGCGTGATTTGATCCACTTGCAAGCCCATGTGCGATTGCCAAAAGATTTGGTTGCTTTGAAAAATGTGTTGCCGATCTGGTGTGTTGTGCCTTGTGGTTTCATATCGTTTATTTCTGGTGACGCGCTCATCGTAAGCGTTTCCGCTGTGTAATCAAGAATTATTTCGCAAAAATCGAAAAAAGTTTTCTAGCCTTTGTGTGGCAATGGTTTTTCGTCGCTCGGAATGTGGTATTTACACTCGCCATCGGTCTTGTCAGGCGCAATCATCCATACCCGCTCAGGTCTCGTCGCAATCCGTCGCAAGCATCCACGGCACTCTGGAAAGTCCGCGCCGTCGCATCTGGCAATGTCATTCGGTAGTGTGTTCATGGCGCGCAAGTATTGGCGGAAAGCTCGGCAGTAAGTTCGTCGGCGTATTTGTCGCCCATAATAATGCGTATTTTTTGCGCTGCTGTTTTCGTATTTTTGGACAGACGCAAAACCTGGCTTTCGACATTTTCGCTTGTGTTTTTAGCCTTACTTACAAGTCTAAGGTTTTCGCGTCGATTATCTAGGTTGTCTCCATTAACGTGAGAGATTCTTTCTTTTGCGTCAACTTGCAAGATTTGTCGATGCATTGAAATAATTGTGTGCTTGTTGTTGACGTTGGCGTTTCTTACTGCTTGGCCATTATTGTAGCACCACTTATATTTAGACAGCTCGTCATAATCTTGCTCGCTTACGATGGTCTGCTTGCCTTGAGTTAATTTGATATATTTTGTCATGCGGGATTAATATGCCACAAAATAAGAACGTGTCAATAATTAATTTGTTTTCTCGTTAAATTTTCGCCGTAACGCTCAGTAACTGTTGATTGTAAACGATTTTGTCTGTTTTGTAACGGCTTGTAACGCTTTGTAACGAGGCGCGTTACAAAATCTCGCCCTACAGCTATAATGATTCCAGCCGATTTCTTTCTATTTGTAACCATATTCTAGTATAGAGGTACTGTACTGGATGGATGGATATATAATAGGGTATATATAAGGGGATGAGTGCGCAAAACGTTACAAGTTACAAAATCGCTCAAATCATTATGGGAGTAAGTCAAAACCCGTAACCGCAGAAAAAACCTAGTTACATTCATGGTTTGCGGTTGTTAGGCATTGCAGTTACTAGCTTTCCTGTTGTTAGAAAATCGTTACAATGGCAAAATCACGGCTTTTTGCACCACATTTTGCCCGAATCTGACCGCTTTTGCGCTGCTATTTGCGCCCAAAACGCGCAATAATTGCCCTTTCCACTTCGCTCCAGCCCATGGCGTATTCGCAAAACAACGCTCCAAGCCCTGATGATTATTCGCAATTGCCATGTGGTCGCCCTCGACTTTGATGCCAATTCGGAGCAAAGCAAGCATTTCTGGCTCGGTATTGACTCCGATTTTCATGCGCTCTACCGCTTCGTCGATGGTGATTTGCTCAGTGCCGTATTGTTTTTCCACCCTGACCAGCGAGGAAAACAGGTGAGCAAGGCATTGGTTTTCGTCTGCGTCAACAGCGTCCACCTTAAATCCGCTCCAGTCTTGTCTAGCAAGCCATTCCGCCGCCGCTTGCTCGGTGATCTCCCGCGAGCTTGCAAGCGAGTATGCGCCTGCGAGCAACGTGCCGATCTGGTCGGCGCTCCGCTTGTCGCCCGTGTGTGATACCGCCGCCATAGAGAAAACCTCGGCGTTGTGGCGCGTGGTGCGAGCGTTGGCAATGCTACGGGCGCGGATGCGTGCGCAAAAATCTGGTCGTGCGACTGTTTCGCGCCATAGATTCACGACTTTTGCAAACTGCGCGGCATCGTCTGATTTCCTCAACCCCAAGACGGTGATGCGGCTTGTGTCGGCTTTTTTCACGGCTGCGACTCCAATGGATGCGAAACAGAACATCGAACGCACCATGTATGTGATGCTTCCGCCAGATTGCGTGCCTTTGACGATTCCCGCGCCCGATTCGCTCGATGACTGCCGCGCAAGTTCTAAAACGCCCTCCATGCGCGTTCCGCTGCGTTGGTTTTCTGCCTCTGCTTCGTCAAACATCACAGGAAGCGCATCACTGCCTAGCTGCCCACGAATTCCCGCTTCGCTAGTGTTGCCTTGCACGAAGACGGCGCTGCCTCCCACTAGCGGTTTGACGATGTTACCCATGATCCATGTCTTGCCGCTGCCAGATGCGCCTGTAACCCAAATATGCGGTCGCCACTGCATCGCCCCGCAGATTGGCGCAAGGGCAATCCAGCCAGCGAGTAATTTGCCGAATAGCGGTTGATCAAAAGACAACAACTCGCAAAGCGTGATCAATTGCGCAGATTCGGTGTTTTTGGCAGGGTGCGCCGTGTCGATGGCGATTGATAGCCCCGCTTCGTAAATCGCCCTCTGCGTCGAATTGTAGCGCGGTATCGGCATGGTGCGCCCACCCACGGCGAGCTTGTCGCCTGCATGGTAAACTACGTCATGCCCATCAATCCAGCATCCACGCCCACGGATTAGTCGAGGGTCAAATTTCGGCATCGCTTGCGAGTATTGAATGAGAGCGTTGCAGGCGGCATCCCAATCGACTCCATTTTTTCCCGCGAATGAATGCTCCCACGTTTGCAGTGGTGCAAGTTGCATCAGATTCAGCTTCGTGTGTCCCGCAGGCGATAAGCTCACAATGTGCTGCCCGTTATCTGGCATGTAGCGCATTTGCCCGTCATCCATGCCTAGTATGCGGAATGGCAAATCCAGCAATCGGTCACGTGGTGCGTCATCGTGTGCGTCAAAGCAATCGGCAGCGGGGCGCGTGATCGGCTCGCTTGCCATGGATATGAGCTGACTGATTTCGTCCGCATCGGTATCGGCAGCGTCCCATGCTTCTGGCTTGCCTTCTGGAATACTCACAAGTTTAATGCTTGCCGCATATGGCTTGATGATCGCCGCGATAGATTCTGCCGCACGTTTGCCGGGCGCGTCATTGTCTGGCCAGATGATGACATGCTTTCCGCTCAGTGTGGTGAAATCCGTTTTAGTCATAGCGGCACATCCGCCGCTCCATGTTGTCGCGTGATAGCCTGCGCGGTTGACTGCTTCGGCGCATTTCTCGCCCTCGACAATAATGATGGTGTCGCTGGCAAATGGCAGATTGTAGAGTGGTCGCGGTTCTTTCATTGCTTTCCATTGCCATGTTGCGCCGCCGTTGGAATCCTTGCACCAGACAATTGGCAGGGTTTCTTTTTTGCCGTTCGACAGGTCAAATCGCGCAATGATTCCCGCAATGTTTCCTTCCTCGGTGCGGTAAATCCAATGCGCGGACGGCCTGCCGTGCTTGTAATGTCTCAGGTCTGGCAATGGCTGATTTGTCGGCGCATGTGGTAATGCTGTGTAGGTTCGCTTTGCTGGCTTTTCGTCGGGAATGCCGACAAGCTCCGCGATACGCTTGCGGTGGTCTTTGCCTTCCGCGCCTTGGTTCACCACACAGGCAAAACGCCCGTCTTCGTTAATGAGTAAATGATCCGCGTTATTGTCGCCGCCGCTCTCCGCGCAGGCAGGGCAACGTCCGATTTGTTTTGTTCCCTTGGCGCGTAGTCGCTCGATTTTTGATGTGTCTAGCATGATTTGTATTCGTTAATGATTGTTATTGCCTCCGATGCGCTGCGAGCAATGCCAGCAATGCCCCCGCGACTTTTGACAAATTCGATAAAGTTTTTTTGTTCTGGCGTTGCCTTGCCAGTTTTTGATTTGCATTCGATTGCAAGAAAAACCGCAACCTTGCGACCGACCATTTCAGGCGTGATCGTGATGCTGTGGAATCCAAGCAAATCCGACCCTCCAACTCCAGGTATTCCGAACTGCACCCATCGACCGCGCACCTGTAGCTTTGCGATATTGTTGCGCCATGCACGCGTTTCGGCGCGATTGCACGCCGCCATGATTTCCATTTGTATTTCTGCTTCTGTCATAAATTTAGTTCTTTTGCTTTATACCACACGAAGCCAGGCTTGTATCCCTTGATCGCCGCGATTCGTTTCAAGTCTTCGCGTGTCTTAACTTCTTTCATCAGTTCACGCAATGGCGCTTTTTCTATGCGCTTGATTTCAACCAGTTCGCCCTCTGTTTGTTCGGGGATTTTTGACACCTCAACATTCCCGCATTCGGGGCATGATTTATTGCGGAATCTGTCATATACCGCATAACATGCCGTGCATTGTTTGTTGCGCGAGACTTCGTTTTTCTTGCCCTCGGATTTCTCCACGCCCTCCAGCGTCCACGTTCTTTCGTCTTCTGCTAATCCGTGCTTTTCAATGTTGCCAACGTGATCGAGAACGATTGCTTGCTTGCCCTCAACTGGTCGAAGGATGCGCCCTACTTGCTGTAAGTATAACCCAAGCGATTGCGTCTTGCGTAGCAGAATCGCCGTCTCGACCGCTGGTATGTCAAATCCCTCGCTTACTACGTCCACGGATACCAGAACGCGCACAATACCAGCGCCAAAGTCGGCAACAAGTTTTTTCCGCGCATCGGTCGCCATGTCTCCGCTGATAATTGCCGATGTGATTCCAGCGGCGTTAAATTCAGCGCATACTTGCTCTGCGTGCGCGATGGTTACGCAAAACGCAACGGCGCGTGCGTTAGGACAAATCTTGCGATAGTGCGCAATGACATCGCCCGTGACTTTCGGCTTTGTCATCGCCTCCGCAAGTTGATCGCTTGCAAAATCGCCTGCGCGTTTTTTGATGCCTGACAAGTCCGCGCATGTCGGCGGCGCGTAATATTTAGGGCGGCAAAGGAAACCGTTTTCCATAAGCCACTCGACCGTCATGCCCTCGATGATCGCGCCAAAGTAATCGCCTAGCCCCTTGCCGTCCAATCTTAGAGGCGTAGCCGTGAATCCGACCACGGCAGCGTTCGGAAATGCCGCGATAATTGCCTTGTATTGCCCCGCCGCTGCGTGATGTGCCTCATCTACAATGATGAGTTTTGGCGGCTTGATCTTCGCAAGTCTTCGCGCAATCGTTTGCACCATGCCAAGCTGTATTGTCTCATGTGGCGACGGCGTGATTCCTGGCTGAATAATTCCGTGCGTAACATCGAATCGGCGCAACGTCTCGCTGGTTTGCGCTACAAGCTCGCGTCGATGAACAAGAATCAGCGTATCGCTTCCTGCGTGCTTTGCGCGGTGTGCAATATAGCAAAATGTCGCAGTTTTTCCGCTGCCTGTAGGTGATACGACAAGCGGATTTCGTGTCCCGCTGCGTAACGCGCCTTGGATGCGGTCAAACAGTTCTTGCTGGTATGGTCTAAGTTGAATCATAAAAAACCCGCGATGATTTCAGTCCGCACCTGCGTTTGCCTCGGCATTCGCAGAACTGATCCCATCGCGGGTAAAGTTGTCTATTTGTAAAATCACGGGTGCGGTCGTGACGTGGTTAATTTGCGCGAAACTGCGCGGTTTGTCAATTTTATTTCATCAGCCTAGTCAAATACTCCACGCCTTTCTTGGTTGTCCTGTATTCGTTGCGCTTGTAGTATTTTTCTGTTGCCGTCAATAGCTTGAACCGCTCGCATTCTAGCAGATCATCCATCATCAGCCCGTTTAGGCGCAATTCAACTTGCAATCCCAGCTTGGCAATCTTGCGTATATCATGCGTTGATTTCCAGCCGTCATAGCAAGCCATCAGAACCTTGATTTTCACAAGATCCTTGCTACTTGGTCGCATATTTCTCAGCATATTGAGAACCTTGTTGATTTCATCGCTCATAATTTATCTCCATAAATAGCATTCCACGCGACAGGCGCATACCGTTGCGGTGACTTGTTTAACATCGCGTCTTTGTATTCGTTTAGCCATCGCTCCCAATTGTCCCTTAGATCGCGCTCTGCGTCATCTAGGGCGGCGGATAGTGCTTTTGTGTAGCTGTCAGGCGTGACTTCAATGACGTTAAAGTCAAGCGGCCATGCCTCGGGGCAGTAGTTGACGTAGAGCCATGATTGCAAGCCCGTCACATCAAGCGAGCCGTGAACCTGCGGCTTGTTCTCCGTCGGTAGCTTCCCGCCGTTCACAATCGCAAGGTGTTTCTCCAATTTGTAGCATTTGATTTCCACGCCGGCAATCGGCTTGTCGTCATGGTAGATAAGCCCATCAGGTGACGCGCCGCGGATGGCGCCGTCTTTGATGCACAATCCAGCGGCGCGAATGTCAAAGCCCGTCTCGTCGATCAATCGTTGCAATGCCACAGGCTCAAGCTCATGCCCTCGGTCAGTCCATTCGTTGCCAGAAAAGCCTGGCACTTCAAACTCCGTAGCGATTGCAAGCCTGCGCAAATACATTTCGCGCTGTTCGCTGATCTTGCCCGTGCCTGTGAAGATTTTCGCAAACTCGCTCGCCGTCGGGCGAACGGTGCGCCATTTGTGCCATTCCGCGCTTCCTTGTTCTAGGTTGATGATTTTCATACTGCTTCGATGTGGAAAAAGTTTTCTGCAAAGTGGTTTGTCGTAAACCAGTCTTTGTCGTGCGGATCATAGTATCGGATTTTGCGATTCGGATAAATTCCATGTGTTTGATCTGGAAATCTCCCTCTGCCAATCCATCGCTCTTTCCCTTGTGGTAACTCAGGCAGCGGAAACATCTCGGCGGGAATCTCGACCTCGCGCATTGTCGGGTCGCTGTTTGCGTTAAGCGCATCGCATAGGAGTTGCATCGCGTCAAGGTCGCAGTCGAGCGCAAGCGTGATGCTGGTCACTACGTCCGCGCCGTCTGCGTCAACGATCCAGTTCTTAGGGTATGCGCCTTTGATTTTGTATGGTGGTTTCATTGCAACTCCTCCTCGATCACGGTTTGAGTTTCGATAGCCGCGAACGGGTCAATGCGTTCTTCGCGCTGAACTGGTGTTACGTTGCGAGCTTGCGTAAATTCGATTTCTTCCTCTTTGCGGATTACGTCTTGGATTTCAGGCGACAGCGGCAACCATTTTGATGCGCGGCGGAAAACGGTTTTTTTCGCCATCTCGTCAAAGTCAGATACCCACGGGCCAGATTGACCAGAGCGCGAACGCTTGCGAATCGCTTCGATTTCGTCGCGTGTCATGACTTCCGATTTCTCGGAGCCGTCCTTGAATGTGATAAGAACGTAGTAAGCGTAAGGCGTGCCGCGGTCGGCAGCATAGTTCGGTTTGTGCGTCACGATGCGCCCTCGATCAACTTCGAATGCGTCATTGACGCAAACCTTGTCGGCATGGATGCTTGCCACGGTGCCGCTGCGCATTACAAGCTCTGCGATGCCTTTGTAGTCGAGAATCAAGGTGCATTCTTTGCCGTAGGGGATAAGGTGCGCCCGTCTTCCGTCTGGTTCGATGCCAAGCGCGCTCAGATCAAGCAAGCACTTCATGAAGCTCTCAGGCGTGCATTCCTGCAACTTCGGTGTGCGTGTCAGCGCGGTGATGGCGACACGGGCAAAGCGGTCAGCGTTTAGGTGTTTCGGAAGCGCAAGGGCAAATTGCGCCTTTACGTTGTCTTCTGAGAGCAAGCCTTTCAGCGTGCGTGGTTTCGTTGGTTTGGTGATTTCGTTTTCTGGTTGCATGGTAGTATTAGTTAGCTGGGACAATGATGAGAAATGCGACAAGCGAGATAAAGATTCCGCTTACAACGCCAATTGCATAAAGCGCGAACATCTGCGCGGGCTCTGGCTTGCAATAGGTTTCGATTTCCGCCCTGACTTGGTCAAGGCGCGTGTTCGTTTGTTCGATTTCCTGCGCTAGTGGCAGCGCGGGGATTGATGGTAGTGTATTCATATTTTGTAGTTTGGTTAGAGATTATTGGTCGCAAACAGCGGAACGCTTAACGCTCCACTTCCATTTTTTAGCAAAGTCTTTTGCTTGCTTTGCGGTTGCAAATGTCGATGTTGGTATCTTATCGCCTTTGTAGCGCATGAGAGTCCATTCTTCTCCTGTCTTGAATAGTATTGCGGTTGTCTTCATATTCTGATTTGGTTAGCGTCACTCGCGGCGACAGGGGAAGAATAACGGAAACGTATTCGATTGCAACAATTATTTTCAACTATTTTTGATTTCGTTGATTTATCAAGGGTTACACGTCGTATTTTTTCTCATCAAATCGCCTCTCATGCGCCTCAATCCGCCGTTGCACAAACTCACGGTGATCTGGATGATCGGCTTTCAACGCCGCTGCCGTGACGTTGATTGCTTGCCGCTCCCACGTTGGCGCTTGCTGCCACCAGGTGCGGAGTTGGGCTAGTTGGTCTTCGGTGGTCATGGCTTCTCACGCTTTCGCTTCCATGCCCGATGTGCGCGTTCGCTGTTCTCTTGCCACTTTGCTGCGTAGCCCGTCTCGCGCTCCATCAGAAACGCATCGCAAGCGCGGTTGAATTCAACCTGCCAGAGCGGGGGCAGTTCTGGTTCTTCCTCCACGCAAAAGACTTCCGCCCGTTGCGCCCCACCACTGATGTTGGTCATGGTTTTTCGTTTCATGGTTTTAGCTTCCATATATGTAGCCTCCCTTCGCAAATTGGCGCGGTGATGACTACGCCCTCGCGCTGTAGCCTTTCCAGAGTCGCCATGACGGCAGGAAGCGACTTTTCAGCGCGTTGGGCGATTGCGTCCGCTGTGGATTGGCCAGCCTCTAAATCGCGTTTTATGCGTTGTTCTAGGGTCATTTTGATTCCTCCCATAGTCCTAGTGTTCTCAGAAAAGCCTCGGCGCGTTGGGCGGCGGTTGCTGACCTATATTTGGACATATCATAAGAATTATTAGCACCCCATCTAGCACCAGTGGCAATCTCAAGATTTTCGGAATAGTCTAAATCCAAGTCGTTATCTAGCGTCTTCTCCGCCTCGTGCATCGAGTTAAGGTCGTTGATGTAGTCGGGTAATACTCCTTGAGATGCCATTTCTTTATGAGCTACCCACTTTATTCGGTGGGTTAAAGATTCATTTTGCCAAGACCACATTGGGCTTAATCCATTTGATTTTAACTCCCACCCACACGCTTTAGCAATTTCGATTCTTTGTTGTTCTGGGTTCATATCAAAATGGCACCTCCAGCCCGTCATCCGTCGAATCAATCCACGAATCGTCTTTCTTCTCAGGCGCGGATTGCTGCGTGCTGCCAAACGTGATTGTCTTTCCGTCACCGATAAACACGCGGGGCTCCTTCGCTTGGCGTGCCTCTTTAGACTGCCGTAACGCGATGCTGTGCGTATTGTCGTAGCGATCAACTTCCTTGCGCTCTGACAG
>Ga0315907_10007716_pt1 | contig 11176 bp, 13 predicted proteins | sample LakEriMetagenome_3_FD_203525 | JGI IMG/M metagenome (GOLD analysis project Ga0315907, IMG submission 203525) | Freshwater fungal communities from buoy surface, Lake Erie, Ohio, United States - Buoy 12 MA123 | ecosystem: Environmental > Aquatic > Freshwater > Lake > Lake biofilm | place: USA...
CAAGCAAGACTGCTGGTTTCGCAAGGTGCAGAGATTTTGGATGTTGGCGGCGAGTCGACAAGACCTGGCGCTGGCCGAATCACAATTCAAGAAGAGCAAGCCAGAGTTTTGCCGGTAATCAATGCCATCAAAAAAGAACTCTCGGTCCTGATTTCTATCGATACCCTCAACTCCGATACCGCTAAGAAAGCCGTTGAGGTCGGAGCCGACATTGTTAATGACGTTTCGGGTGGACTGGCAGATCCGGCTATGTTTTCGGCAATTGCAAATTCAAACTGCCTCTATGTGTTAGGTCACTGGCGCGGATTCTCCGATGTCATGGATGAGCGGGCTCAATACTCAGATGTTGCAAGAGAGGTCGTTGCAGAACTAACCGAGCAGGTAGCGATGGCGGTAGCTAGCGGTATTTCTCGCGATCGAATCATCGTTGATCCGGGACTAGGTTTTGCAAAAGACATGCAGCAGAACTGGGACCTGGTGGCAAGACTCGACGAGCTAAAAAAGTTAAATCTGCCAATTCTGGTTGGCGCTTCCCGGAAGCGCTTTATCGCACATGCGCTTGATAGAGATAATCCGCAGGGAGTCGATCACGCTCGTCGTGATGTTGCAACCGCTGTCCTGACCGCGCTGCTGCTGCAGCGAAAGCTCTGGGGAGTGAGAGTCCACAACGTGCAGGCAACGGTGGATGCGATTAGCGTGGTAGCAGCCCTAAAGGAAGCAGAAGCCAAGTGATTTATAAGGTGAGAATTGATGGCCTAAAGGTCTATGCCTATCACGGGGTCCTGCAAAGCGAAAAAGATTATGGGCAAGACTTCTATATAGATGTTCATTTGGACATCGAGGCCGGCACTGAAGATCGAATCGACTCAACGGTTTCTTACGCAACCGTCGCGGACGAGGTTGTGAAAGTTGCGACTGGCAGCAAGTTTGACTTGATTGAGACTCTTGCCAGCGAGGTAAGCAAGGCAGTGCTGGCACTTGATCCACGAGTGCTTCGGGCAACCATCACCATTCATAAACCTTCTGCTCCAATTGGCCATGAGGTTCGCGATGTCTCGGTGACAATATCTGGAGCGCGCGGTGAGAACTAGAGCCGTCTTGGCACTAGGCAGCAATCTCGGCGACCGCGAGCAACACATTAGACAAGCACTGGCTGAAATTCAGAAGCTACCAAACACCACTTTGCTTGCCGCATCTGCTTTTTTAGAAACAGTTGCGATTACCGAGGTTGGTGAAGATCAGTCAAGACCCAGCTACCTGAATGCGGTTGCAATTGTTGAAACCGAATTGGATGCCCATCAACTTCATAATCTGACCGCAGAAATAGAAAATTCGCTTGGACGAGTCAGAGAAACCAAGTGGCAAGACCGAACAATCGATGTCGATGTAATTGCATTTGGCAATCAAGTAATTGATAGTGAAGATTTGGTAGTTCCGCACCCCAGAGCACACCTGCGACTATTTGTTCTAAAGCCCTGGTTTGAGCTGGAACCAGAGGCAGAAATTCCTGGGCATGGAAAGATAGCTTCGTTGATTGCGGAGTTAGAAAAATGAAAAACTTGCCACCTACCCAGCTAATGATGTTTCTGGCTGTTGGTTTAGTTGCTGGTCTTTCTAGTTCACAACTTGCCACCAGCTTCGGATACAGCTTCTTGGTGAGCCCAGCATCGCTACTGATAGTCCTTCCCGTAATTGCAATTGGAATCTATTTGGCCAGCTATCCGATTTATCGCTACCGGAAAAAGGCCGAGAAGTATGAATCGGGTCCAAGGCCCACCAGACCCAATCCTTTCTTTGCCTTCAGGGTTTTGCTGGTTGCCAGAGCAGTTGCGCTTACCGGATCGTTATTTGCGGGCTGGCACCTAGGCCAACTTTTGTGGTTGATTAGTTTCAGCGTTGCACCAGCTGGTTTGGTTCTGCCAACAGTGCTGGGCCTGTTGGGCAGCGCCAGTATGCTCAGTGGCGGATTGCTGGGCGAATACAACTGCCGAGCACCGCGTGATCCTGGTGAGGGGACAGAGTGAAGATAGGTGTAATTGGCAATGAGCCAGCCGGCCCTGTCCTAGCCAAGGCGTGGGCGAATGCCGGTCACGAAATGATCGGCGTTTATGTCGAAACTCCGGAGGCTATCGATCGGATCGAAGCACTGCTTCCTGATGTTCCAATCGCACCAATGGCAGCGGTAGTTGAAGATGCCGAACTAATCTTGCTTGCAATTCCACCCGATGACATTGAGCTGACAGTTGCAGGGCTGGCTGATCTTCAGCTGTTTGGCCCCAGAAAGATTGTTTTGCATCTGTCTCCGCATCGCGGATACGGAGTATTAGCAGATGCTGCGATGCAGGGAGCAATTCCAATTGCAATGCATCCGCTGATGCATTTCACGGGAACATCAATGGATTTGAGTGTCATGAAGGGGGCAACCTTTGTTGTTTCTACTCCCGACACCTACCGAGCAATCGCGCAGGCATTGGTGATTGAAATTGGTGCGGAACCGTTTGAACTAACCGAGTATCAGCGAGCTGCCTATGCTGAAGCATTTGAAGTTGCCAGGGATTTTTCATCACTTGTCGTTCAGCAGGCCAAGGGAATCTTGGCGGAGTCTGATGTTGCAGACCCAGCGAAGTTAATTGGACCAATTGTCCGCTCGGCGGTGGAAGATGCGCTTGCTGCTCCAATTGCGCCAATAGATCCGAGAGATGCTGAGTGATTCTCTGTCACAGCGCTAAAGAATTAGCCGAATTAGTTTCCCAAGCCAAAGAGCAGGGCAAGAGCGTTGGCTTTGTTCCAACCATGGGTGCACTGCACGATGGACACCTATCGTTGGTGAAAAGTGCACAAAAAGAAAACCAATTTGTTGTTGTTTCGGTCTTTGTAAATCCACTTCAGTTCGGTGAGAAGAGCGACTTTGATTCTTATCCCAGAACTCTTGGTGTTGATGCAAGGCTGCTGACCGATGCTGGCGTTGATGTTTTGTTTTCTCCAAATGTGCAGGAAGTTTTTCCCGCTAACCTCACTTTGACCGAGCCAATTCCGGGACCAATTGGTGAAAAGTTTGAAGGGGAGTCCAGGCCTGAACACTTTGCCGGGATGCTCAAGGTTGTAAGTCGTTTATTTGATTTAGTTCAACCGGATACTGCTTTTTTTGGTGAAAAAGATGCACAACAGCTAGCGCTGGTCAAGCAGATGGTGAGCGAGCAAATCTCAGCCGGCAGGCGCGATCCAATGAAGGTGGTGGGTTGCAAGACAGTGCGAGATGAGCACGGGCTGGCTCTTTCCTCTCGCAATTCAAGACTTAGCGCAGGTGAGATTGAAACTGCGCGGAGCCTGTCTCGAGCTCTAATGGCAGGCAGCAAGGCAGGTAAAAAGCGAGAGCAGATCCTCTTAGCTGCCAAGGCCGAGCTGGCCAGCGAGGCTAGACTTGACTACCTGGAGCTTGTGGATCCACAAAGCTTTGAGATAGTCGACCAGCTTCCTGCCAGTGGCGGATTATTGATAATCGCCGCCTGGGTGGGGGATGTAAGACTGATCGACAACCTACTGATTGGCGGATAGCTTGAGCGAAGATTACGAATCCAAGCTACCGGAACAAATTGCCTTCCGCATGGCCAAGCGCGAAAAGCTAAACGAATTAGCTGACGCCTATCCTGTTGCCCTTCCAATCACTCACACCATTGAGGCCGTCAAAGCCCATTACCCAAATCTGGAGGCGGACATTGCCACCGGTGATGTGGTTGGTCTGGCTGGTCGAATTATGTTTTTGCGCAACACCGGAAAACTTTGCTTTGCGACTCTGCAGTCCGGCACCGGTGAGCGAATTCAAGCAATGATTTCGCTTGACAAAGTTGGCGAAGAAAAGCTTGAGCTATGGAAAGAGCTTGTAGACCTCGGTGACCACGTATTTGTTGAGGGTGAAGTCATCACCAGCAAGCGCGGAGAGCTTTCCGTACTTGCCAGTGATTGGAAGATGGCAGCTAAGACTCTTCGTCCGATGCCGAATCTTCACAACGAACTGGAAGAAGAATTTCGGGTTCGTCACCGCTATATCGACTTGATTGTTCGCGATCGCGCAAGGGAAGTCGTCAAGATTCGCTCCCAGGTGATGCAGTCACTTCGCAATACTTTTGCCAATCACGCCTTCACGGAAATTGAAACACCAATGCTGCAGGTTATGCACGGCGGAGCGTCGGCAAGACCTTTCAAGACTCACTCCAACGCATTCGACACTGAGCTCTATCTGCGCATTGCACCTGAGCTGTTCCTAAAGCGCGCAGTTGTTGGTGGTCTTGAGCGAGTATTTGAAATCAATCGCAACTTCCGCAATGAGGGTGCCGATAGAACTCACTCGCCTGAGTTTGCAATGCTCGAGGCATATGAGGCGTATGGCGATTACAACTCCATCATGGTTTTGACTCAAGAGTTAATCCAGAATGCGGCGAAAGATGTCTTTGGAACACACCAGGTAGTGCTGGAGGGCGGCGAAGTAAATGACCTTGGTGGTCAATGGGATCGAATCTCATTGTTTGGATCGCTTTCTGCAGCCGTTGGTGAGGAGATTACTGCCGAGACGCCAATTGCTCAGCTAAAGAAGATTGCAGACAAAGTTGAAATTGAAATTGATCACCCTCTGCACGGAAAGTATGTCGAGGAGCTTTGGGAGCACTTCGTAAAGCCAAACCTAAGCAAGCCAACATTTGTTTTGGATTTTCCAGTTGATACTTCACCCCTTACCCGCGATCACCGAACCGATAAAGGGGTGGTTGAGAAGTTTGATTTGTATGTTCGTGGCTTTGAGCAAGCCACTGGCTACTCCGAGCTAGTGGATCCAGTGGTCCAGCGCGAGCGCTTTATCAAACAGGCTGAACTCGCAGCCAAGGGCGATCCGGAAGCTATGCGACTGGACGAAGAGTTTCTCAAGGCACTCGAATTTGGAATGCCACCTAGCGGCGGATTGGGAATGGGTATTGATCGTCTACTAATGTCTCTGACGGGACTGGGTATTCGGGAAACAATCTTGTTCCCGCTTGTTAAGTAGTAATCATGACCAACAATCTTCTGCTGGATGCGCTGATTTCCCTGATTCCCCCCGCACTGGTTGGGGTGTTGTTCTGGATTCTGATGCGCTCGATTTTGAGGGCGGACCAGAAAGAACGCGACACCTATGCCCAGATTGAGGCGGAAGAGCGGGCCAAGCGCACTAACGCCTTGGGCGAACAGCCCTAGTTTGAGGCCACTGGCCGATTTAGCATCTTCCTAAGAAGTTTGGAGGTGCCAGTTTGTTCGAAAAATTTACCGACAAGGCCCGCAGAGTAGTCGTGCTCGCTCAGGAAGAGGCGAAGCTACTCAATCACAACTACATCGGCACCGAGCACATTTTGCTCGGTCTGATTCACGAGGGTGAGGGCGTTGCAGCTAAGGCGCTAGAAGCGCTTGGAATTAATCTCGAGCAGGTTCGCGAGCAGGTGCAGGACATTATTGGTCAGGGCCAGCAGGCACCGAGTGGTCACATCCCATTTACTCCAAGAGCAAAGAAAGTTTTAGAGCTGTCACTGCGTGAGGCGCTGCAGCTTGGTCACAGCTACATCGGAACCGAACACCTACTACTAGGACTTATTCGCGAAGGCGAAGGCGTTGCGGCACAGGTGCTAACCAAGCTTGGTGCTGACACGAACAAGGTTCGTCAGCAGGTAATTCAACTTCTTTCCGGCTACCAAGGAAAAGAAACAGTTTCTGTTGGCGGAGAGGTTAATCCTCCGCAAAAGGGCTCGCAGGTTTTAGATCAGTATGGTCGCAACCTAACTCAAGCAGCTGCCGAAGGAAAACTTGATCCAGTAGTTGGCAGAGAGCGAGAGATTGAAAGAGTCATGCAGATTCTTTCTCGTCGTACTAAGAACAATCCAATTTTGATTGGTGAACCTGGTGTTGGAAAGACCGCGGTGGTTGAAGGGCTAGCCCAAGCAATTGTTTCTGGAAATGTTCCAGAAACTCTTCGCGGAAAGCAGCTTTACACCCTAGATATGGGATCACTGATTGCAGGATCTCGTTACCGTGGAGATTTTGAAGAAAGACTGAAGAAGGTAACCAAGGAAATTCGCACCCGTGGCGACATCATTACCTTCATTGACGAAATTCACACTCTGGTTGGGGCTGGTGCTGCTGAGGGTGCAATTGACGCAGCCTCAATCTTGAAGCCAATGCTGGCAAGAGGTGAACTGCAGACAATTGGTGCCACCACACTGGATGAATACCGCAAGCACTTTGAGAAGGATGCAGCGCTGGTTCGCAGGTTCCAGTCGGTGCAGGTAGCAGAGCCAACTCCAGCGATGGCAATCAACATCCTGAAGGGATTGCGCGATCGCTACGAGGCACACCACAAGGTTTCGATTACTGATGGCGCCATCGTCGCCGCGGTTGCCATGAGTGACCGCTACGTCACAGACCGCTTCTTGCCAGACAAGGCCATCGACCTAATCGACGAAGCCGGAGCTCGCGTGAGACTCTCCTTCCTTTCCTCGCCGCCTGAGTTGAGGGAGATGGAAGATAAAGTCGCTGCTGTAAAGGCCGCTAAAGAGCAGGCGATTGCTGATCAGGACTTTGAACTGGCAGCTGCTAAGCGCGATGAGGAAAAGAAACTTACCGCTGAAAAAATGAAGCTGGAGAAGCAATTCCGCGAAGGCAATGTCAAAGAAGTTGGAATTGTTGACGAGGGACTCATTGCAGAAGTTCTCGCTCAGGCGACCGGTATTCCTGTATTCAAGCTCAGTGAAGAAGAAGGCGCAAAGCTTGTATTTATGGAGCAAGAGCTGCACAAGCGAGTAATTGGTCAGGAAGCTGCCATTGCCGCTCTATCGAAGTCGATTCGTCGTCAGCGCGCTGGTCTAAAAGATCCAAAGCGTCCATCCGGTTCATTTATCTTTGCTGGTCCTACCGGTGTTGGAAAGACCGAGCTTGCCAAGGCACTGGCGGAGTTCTTGTTCGATGACGAGGACGCGCTGATTTCTTTGGACATGAGCGAATACAGCGAGAAGCACACCGTCTCTCGCCTATTTGGTGCTCCTCCAGGATTCGTCGGCTATGACGAGGGTGGTCAGCTGACTGAGAAGGTTCGTCGCAAGCCATTCTCGGTAGTTTTGTTTGACGAGATTGAAAAAGCCCACCCAGATATCTTCAATTCCCTGTTGCAGATTTTGGAAGAGGGACGACTGACCGATGGTCAGGGTCGCGTAGTTGATTTCAAGAACACAATCATCATCATGACCACCAACCTTGGAACTCGCGAGATTTCTCGTGGTGCTCTTGGCTTCACCCTGGAAGGTGACAGCAAGAACGACTACGACCAGATGAAGTCGAGAGTGAACGAGGAGCTGAAGAAGAACTTCAAGCCTGAGTTCCTAAACCGTGTTGATGAGACCATTGTCTTCCCGCAGCTCACTCGTGAAGAGCTGATGCAGATCGTAGATCTCTTCATCAAGCGTCTGCAGCTGCGTCTGGACGAGCGCGATTTGAAGCTGGTTCTTACAACAAATGCAAAAGATCGACTGATTGAACTTGGCTACGAACCTTCGCTTGGAGCGAGACCGCTGCGTCGAACCGTCCAGCGTGAAATCGAAGACGAGATTTCAGAGCGCATTTTGACCGGAACCATTCAAAGCGCCCAGGACATCAAGGTTGATTTTGTCGATGGCAAGTTTGTTTTTGAGGCTAAGAGTCGTGAGCCAGAGGTGGTTAGCTAAACCTTGGCTGAGATTCAGCGCTACAAGGTAATCGAATCCCATCGTGGATTCGAGATAAGAGACTACGAGCCTCACACCCTTGTCACAAAGCCAATGCCGGGCAGCATGGGTTCAGCCAGTTACAGCGCGTTCGGATATCTCGCCGGTTACATCGGCGGAGAAAACGAGGCGCGTCAGCAAATTGCGATGACTGCACCTGTTCTGCAGAAGAAATCTGGCAACGGTTTTGATGTTTCTTTTGTGATGCCGCACGACCTGGTCGATGCCCCACAACCGCTTCGATCAGGAATGAGCGTTCAGCGCATGCAGGGCGGGCTCATGGCAGCGAAGCGATTCAATGGCTCTGCCACCGATCGGCTGTTTGAAAGCAAGGCTCAATCTTTATTGGAGGAGTTGGCGAAAGCGGGCTATGAGGCAGTGGGGGAAATGCAATACGCCCGCTATAACGGTCCCTGGACTCCGCCAGTTCTTCGGCGCAATGAAGTGCTGGTAGCAATCAAGCGCAAGTGAGGCAATAATTAGCGAATGCTTTCCGTTCGCTCTGCCAACACCGCCGATGTTGAAAAGATTCGCCAAATCGCAAACCCTTTGGTAGAAAAGCGCGTCCTACTCGGCAAAGAACTGGTAGAGCTCTACGAATCTATTCAAGAGTTCGTCGTAGCTGAATTAGATGGTGAAGTGGTTGGCTTTGGTGCTCTGCACGTGATGTGGGAAGACTTGGCTGAGGTTAGAACACTTGCTGTGTCTGAATCAGCACAGCGCAGAGGAGTGGGAGCCGCGCTACTAAGAGAATTGCTCGAGCGGGCACGTCTGCTTGGAATTCACAGAGTCTTTTGTCTAACTTTTGAAACTGGCTTCTTTGCGTCTCACGGTTTCCAGGAGATCTCAGATGTTCCGGTAGATGCAGCCACTTACGCCGAATTGGTCAGATCCCATGACGAAGGTGTGGCAGAATTCCTAGATTTGGCGAGGGTTAAGCAGAACACGCTGGGCAACACCAGGATGTTGAAAAAGCTCTAGCTAGATTATCTGTGTGCCAACAGAGCAACAGATTTTCAGACGCAGACGAGCGCTGGCTCTCGTGGTTCTTGCACTCCTTGTAAGTGTTATCTGGGGAATCCCCCAGCTCTTCAGTGGTCAATCCGCTTCAGACGTAATCGATAGCAATGAAGCATCATCAGATGTTGCAAGCCTTGAAGATTGCGCACCAGGTGTTGTAGCCATTGAGGTAATGGTCGGCAAAATCAATGAAACCAACGCAGATGGTTCTCAAGTCAGAGAAGTACTAAACAATTTTGACACCGGCACTATGCCCGCGCTTTGGTATCAGATCACAAATAAAGGAACTGCCGACTGCAAATTCAATGTCGGTCCAAGGGTCACCTTCTACACAATTTCTTCGGGCGATGAAATCATTTGGTCTTCCAAGGACTGTAATCGTGAAGGCCTAGTGGACACGTTTGTTGCTCTAAAAGCAAATGAAACCTTGGAAGCAATTGCAAGCGAATGGGAAAAGTCTTATTCGTCTGAAAATGGTTGCGGACTTGAGGGCAACGACCCCGTTCCAGCAGCGGGTGCCACCTACAAAATCAGAGTCGAAGTCAGTGGCGTTTTGTCTGAAGAAAAACGCTTTGTTTTGAATTAGCAGCTTTAGCTAAATAAACTCATCGCATCGGCCGAGGAGGAAATCTGAGAAAGCATTCTCAAGAGTTCTGGCTCGTCCTCATGGTGTCACTTGGCGCCAGCACTATCTATTCGGTTCTAAGTCTGCTTCGGAAGCTAACTAGCGAAGAGGGCTTGGCCGGCTCTACCGCCACAATAAATCGTCCACTAGCCGAAGCTCCGTGGCTTGATTTCATTTCTCAGTTGGCGGGACTGACTCTGAGCTTGGTGCCAGTTTTGTTAGCGCTGTATTTCTTGTCGCTGGATCGCATTTCTATTGGCTTAGTGCCGAAAGCGAAAGATTTTCTTTGGGGTCTAGGGCTACCTATTCTGATTGGCATTCCAGGAATCGCGCTCTATGTCTGGGCAGTGCAGGTTGGGTTGACTGCAAAAATCATCCCCAGCACACTGGGTGATTATTGGTGGACGCCCCTCATCCTGTTCCTATCTGCCCTGCGCGCGGGTCTTCAGGAAGAAATTATTGCTGTTGCATTTTTCGCCAAAAAGCTGCAACTGATTCGACCTGAAATCACGGTGATTGCAGTTGTCCTGCTCTCCAGCATTTTCCGGGCTAGCTATCACCTTTATCAGGGGTTTTCAGCATTCCTAGGAAACTTCATCATGGGTTTGATCTTTGCTTATCTGTTCTTCCGTATCAAGCGAGTTGCTCCGTTGGTCATTGCCCACACCACCATGAATACTGCGGTGTTTCTTGGATATCCCCTTATCGCTCCGCTATTTCCAATCTAGGATTCATACGTGGAGAAGCTGAAGATTTGTTTCCTGGGCACAGGCTCGATGGGCTCTGCTGTTTTGCAGGGACTATTAGTAAACGGATATGAGAAGAAACTCATATCAGCTACCACTAAATCGGAAGCGAGCGCTTTGAAGTTGCGAGAGCAGGGCATCAGCGCACTTTCAATTGAGAGCTCAAAGGATGCCAATCAGCTCCTTGCATCCGATGCTCAAGTAGTTGTCCTCGGAGTAAAGCCCTATCAGATTGCGGATGTTCTGACAGAAATCCGTGAAGAAGTCGACAAAGAAGCTGTAATTATTTCGATGGCTGCTGGAATAGAACTTAAGACCATGGCGGAAAAGCTTCCCCAACACAAAAACTTGATCCGGACCATGCCAAACACGCCAGCGCTTGTTGGTAAAGGTGTAACTGGCTTAGTTGGTGCTGAATCAGCATCGGGTGATGCCATCAGCGCTGCCATTGATTTATTTCAGACGGTTGGTGAGGTTGTCGAGGTCCGAGAGGAACAAATCAACGCCCTAAGTGCAATTTCTGGGTCTGGCCCCGCTTGGCTGATGTTCATAGTTGAGAAGTGGGAAGAGGTTGCTATCTCTAATGGCTTCACCCCAGAGCAGGCCGCCAAGTTGGTGCGCTCAACGTTGATTGGTTCGGCAGAGCTTTTAGCGAGCAGTTCCGAAGAACCAGCTGAGCTTAGGAAAAATGTCACTTCGCCAGGTGGAACAACCGAGCGAATCATTGCAACACTCGAAGAGGCCGACCTGGCGAAGATTTTTGATGCTGCGCTAGCGGCTGCTGTAAAAAGAGCACGTGAAATTGCCAGCTCCAAGGGTTAGGCTTATCCCATGGCAGACATCTTTGAAGTAATAGCAGATCCAACCAGACGCAAGATTCTTGAAGCCCTTCTGGCAGCCCAGGTTGCTGGCAGTGAGCTGCAGGTAAATGACCTGGTGAAGCAGACCAAGCTGGGGCAACCAGCGGTCTCAAAGCACTTGAAGATTTTGCGCGACGCAAAGCTGGTAGCTGC
>Ga0315907_10007720_pt1 | contig 11171 bp, 11 predicted proteins | sample LakEriMetagenome_3_FD_203525 | JGI IMG/M metagenome (GOLD analysis project Ga0315907, IMG submission 203525) | Freshwater fungal communities from buoy surface, Lake Erie, Ohio, United States - Buoy 12 MA123 | ecosystem: Environmental > Aquatic > Freshwater > Lake > Lake biofilm | place: USA...
CATCCATTTCATGCAGCAGTGGCAACACCGCTTCTTTGTACGGAATAGTAACATTCAATCCCACGAGCGTGGGATTCAACTGCACAACTTCCCTCAACATTTCTATTGATTGAATGGAGAAATTTTCATACCTGCAATTCAGCAAATGCAGCTCGCTGAACTTATTGGTGAAATACCCCTTGGAAAAAGAGTGCACCAGCGGATAACCCACCAAACCAAACTTGCGCTCAGCTGAAAGAGTTGCCTGCAAGCGTTACGACGTTTTTTTGAATTTTGCCTTGAGCACTCCGATGATGATTGGCAGAATTGAAACCCCAATTATTCCGAAGACCACAATCTCGAAATTGTTCTTCACAATTTCAAACCCACCACACGTGTAGCCGAGTAATGTTATGCCCACTACCCACAAGATGGCTCCGAGGACACACACGGTGATGTAGCGACGATACGGCATATTACCAGCTCCTGCCACAAAAGGTGCGATGGTGCGAACGATTGGAACGAAGCGTGCCATGATGATTGCCTGGCGACCATACTTCGCATAAAACTCTTCTGTTTGTGTGATGTACTCGCGCTTGAAAAACAAGATTCGATCTCGCTTTTTAATTTGATCACTAAAGAATTTACCTACGAAATAGTTGACGTTATCACCCATCAAAGCGGCTATAATCAGCAAGGGCATGATTATCCAAACATTCAAGCCATCATTGCCGGTTGCTGCGGCAATGGCTCCTGCCGCAAACAACAATGAGTCGCCCGGCAACAAGGGCATTACAATCAATCCGGTTTCCACGAAAACAATCAAAAACAAAATGGCATAAACGTAGAGCCCATAGTTGGCAACCATGGCCATCAGGTGCTCATCGATATGCAACACAAAATCAATTAAAGTCGACATAATTATTATTTATTACTCGCGTGATTAAAAACAAATGGCGATGCAAACCAATGTACCATTGACATGCACCGCCATTGCGCTAGTTCACCCATTATTATTCTTCTTCAGCATCAAAAAACTCTCGAATGCGACTCAAAAAACCCATAGAGTCCCTCTTCTCCCTATCCTTATCGACTAAAACGCCCTTCGACTTTTTATCTTCAGCCGGCATTTCCGAATTGACAACACTTACCGAAGAATTACACTTATCCAAGCCATGAATTACCAATCCAACGCCTGTGCTCATAGCCGGAATAAGCAAATTCTCGTTCTTCGCTTTCACTACGTGCTCGTTCGGATATCCGATTCGGCAATCCATACCGGTGATGTACTCCACCAATTGCTTCATGTGCTTCAGCTGCGATCCGCCACCCGTCAGCACAATGCCGCCAATCAATTTCTTTTCAAATCCACTATTGCGAATTTCCCAATACACATTTTCGATAATCTCTTCCATGCGCGCTTGAATAATATGGGAAAGATTTTTCAATGAAATTTCTTTCGGTTCTCGCCCCTTTAAACCTGGAATACAGACAATCTCGGTGTCCTTGTTTTCGGTCGCAAGTGCGCTTCCAAATTTAACCTTCAGCAACTCCGCGTGATTGCGCATGATGGTGCATCCTTGCTTGATATCATCCGTAATGACATTTCCACCGAACGGAATAACGGCTGTGTGTCTAATTATGCCATCTTGGAAAATGGCCACATCCGTTGTACCACCGCCTATATCTACCAATACAACTCCAGCCTCCTTCTCTTCTTCACTCAGGACAGCAGCAGAGCTCCCAAGGGGCTCAAGAGTGAGGGCATCGACAGTGAGACCTGCCTTGGTTACACACTTATAGATGTTTTTAACGGCGGTTATCTGACCCGTAATTATATGAAAGTTGGCTTCCATGCGACTTCCGCACATACCAATGGGATCTTTGATTCCATTTTCCCCGTCTATCGTATACTCCTGAGGCAATGCATGAATAATAGATTCTCCTGGAAGCATCACCAACTTATGCATATCTTCACTTAACGCATCAATATCCACGCGCGAAATTTCGACTTCCGGATCTCTTCTCGTTCGCATTCCACGGTGCTGCAGACTTTTGATGTGCTGACCTGCAATTCCAACATTAACCAATCGTATGTTGACTCCGCTTTCGCGCTCGGCTTCTTCCACTGCGGCACGAATACTTTGCACAGTTCTGTCGATATTGGTAACCACCCCGCGGGTTACACCAATACTTTCACTTTTGCCGATGCCGAGAATTTCAATTTTATTATTCTCCATGCGTCGACCCACCAAACAGGCAATTTTGGTTGTTCCGATGTCTAAGCCAACTACGATTTCTGAGTTCATAGAGTTTTTCGTTTTCTGTTATTCAATTTTTATTGTCCGCTATTAATTCATTTCACTCCAACCACCTGCCCGCTATACTGGGCCTGAAGCGTAGTGAAACGATCCAAATCATCTACCTGCACAACATGCTCATAAAAAGCGTGAAGCTTTTTGAGCTTCTCATCCAGATTATAGATGTATCCTACATTCACTCGCTGGTTACCCACGCGAGGTATTATCTCAAATTCACCTGCACCATTCACATAGACATGCTCTATTTGCGCACGCCAAAAGGTGTCGCGGGCTATCACTTGCGTAAACTGATAGATTTCGTCGAGTGTCGTCTTTTGAGCGAGACTATCCGGGAAATTAATGGCCACGCTTTCCGCGCGTATTCCGTCCGTAATCTCTCCTGTGAAAACCGGCAGCTTCATTGTGGTAAGCTCTGAAAGTTCCATTGTATAGCCTTCTGCATCGAGATAATAACTTTCGCCGTTTCGATTGAAAATTCGCGCAATGGGTGAACGCTGCTTTACCTGAATAATGCATCTTCCATCGACAGTGGTGTAAACATGCGCCTCACGCACCAGAGAACTGGAAGATACCGCCTTGTGAATGGCTCCAAGATCTACTTCACTCAATGCTTTTCCGACAATATCATTGGTTGCGTTGTCGGCAAGTGCCGATACTTGCTGTTCATCAATGAACTTTCGTCCGTCGATGGACTCAACCTGTACCTCCAACTTCCAGCAGCGCGTATCGCCCTGCTTCTTGCCTACAAAACCCAGCACAACAAAAAGCCCCACTGCGCCCACAATCGCCAGCGAGTAGACAACAATGGCACGCAACCGCTTGCGACGCTCAATGTTCTTAATGAAGATATTTCCTTTCTCCTTCGTCATGGGTTTTGGCTGTAAACGAAAGGATTTCCTTCCGCTATTTTCCGGAAAAAGCCGCAGCCACAGGGCTTACAAGCGCATCAATATCACCTGCCCCAAGCATTACGATTACCTGGCGCGGACTTCCGGTCAACTCTGCTAATAAATCGTACTTCTCGACGAGTTTTTTAGTGGGTTTGGAAATGTTATCCAACAGCAATTGTGAATCAATTCCCGCAAGAGGTAATTCCCGGGCCGGGTATATGGGAAGCAAAATGACATCATCCAGCAATTCCAGACTACGGGCAAATTCTTCAAGAAAATCGCGTGTTCGGGTAAAAAGATGGGGCTGAAACACGCCCGTGATATGCTTTCCGGGATACAGCTGACGAACCGACGAAATACAGGCCCTCAACTCTTCGGGGTGATGCGCGTAGTCGTCAATCAACACCAAATCGTCACGACGGATGTGGTATTCAAAACGGCGCTTTACTCCTTTAAACGAACTAAGACCGCCTCTGATTTCACTTTCCGAAAGGCCGACTGCTCGGCACACCGCAATGGCCGAAATAGCATTCTCGACATTATGCATGCCCGGTAATCCGAGTTCAACCGACGGCCAACATTCTCCTTGCGAGGTATAATCGAAATAGTATTTCCCCTCCTTGATCTGAATAGCTGAGGCAAAGTGCTGTGCCTGCCCTGTGCCACTATAATCGACATAACGCGTTCCTTCTGAAAGCGCCGAAACGTCGATGGGCAAGTCCTTTCTGAAAATCAATAAACCATCCTTACCCAATTTTTGAGCAAACAAATTGAACGACTCCTTCATGTATTCATGCGAACCATAAATATCAAGGTGATCGGCATCGGTACTTGTGACTACAGAAATAGTCGGCGACAAGGTCAAGAACGAACGGTCATACTCATCGGCCTCCACCACTGTCCATTCTGCGTTTTTATCCAACAACAAATTCGTCCCATAATTCGTGGCTATGCCTCCCAAAAACGCATTGCATCCTTTGCCGCTGTGCATGAGCATATGAGCAATCATGGAACTGGTTGTTGTCTTACCATGCGTGCCTGCCACGGCAATGCTTTTGCTTTGCGCCGTGATGATTCCAAGTGCTTGCGATCGCTTAATGAGCGTGTAGCCCTGATCTGCCAGCCAATTCAACTCCTGACTGTCTTTCGGTATCGCAGGGGTATAAATGATCAACACTTTCTCTTTCGGAGTATGCCTAACCAACGGTGGAATCTCCAATACAGAATCATCGAAGTGTACTGCTATACCTTCCATTTCCAATTCTGTAGTAAGCGGTGTTGAGGTCTTGTCATAGCCCATCACGAGTTTGCCGTGGGCGTGGAAATAACGAGCCACAGCCGACATGCCGATACCGACGATACCGAGAAAATAGTAGACCTCTGTTTCTTCAAAATTCATAGATATCGTTTCTAGATGGCAGGTGCTTCGGCATGGCTCAGCACCAGTTTCTTTACTTCTTCAAAAATTCGCTCGGCTGCATTATTCTGTGCCATCGAGCCAATCGCCTTGCTCAAGGTTGAGCATTGTTCTTCGCTCTTCATTAAGGAGCTTACAACCTCTCCCAAACGAATCTTCGCCTCGGAATCCTTCACTAGCAAAGCCGCTTTGTTGTTTACCAAAGCCATGGCATTTTTTGTTTGATGATCTTCCGACACGTTCGGAGAAGGCACAAAAACAGCAGGTTTTGCAACCAAACACAGCTCCGAAATACTCATGGCTCCGGCACGCGACACTACCACATCGGCTGCTGCGTATGCCAGATCCATTTCGCGAATGAACTCATGGGCCTGCACATTTTTCAGCCCAGCGCATCGTTTTTTCGATTGCTCAACGTAGCCCTTTCCCGTTTGCCAGATTACCTGGAAACCTTCGCGCTCCCATTGTTCGGCATACACATCGACTGCTTCGTTGATGGTACGCGCACCCAAACTTCCACCAATGACGAGAAGTGTTTTTCGATTTGTATCCAACCCAAAATGCTTCATCGCGATGTCTCTCTTGCCTTGAAGTTGGACTACTTCGGGGCGCACCGGATTACCCGTCATCACAATTTTCTGCTGGGGGAAATATTTACCGAGACCATCATATGCCACGCAAATAGTGTTGACCTTTTTCGAAAGGATACGATTGGTAATTCCGGGAAAGGAATTCTGTTCCTGAATGAGCGTCTTCACTCCCGCGCCGGCCGCAGCGCGCAGCAAAGGGCCACTGGCATAACCACCAACACCAATCGCGATATCCGGTTTGAAATCTCGCACGATGCTTCGCGCCTTCCACATACTTGCGAGTAACTTGAATGGCACGAGTAAATTCTTCCAGGTTAGTCTGCGCTGAATGCCAACTATTGGTAATCCTATAATCTCAAAACCAGCTGCCGGCACCTTCTCCATTTCCATCTTGCCCAACGCGCCAACAAATAGAATGGCGGCATCCGGATAGTGAGCTCGGATCGTCTTTGCAATGGCTACGGCAGGAAAAATATGTCCGCCGGTACCTCCACCTGAAATGATGACTCGCATATTGCTTCCGTATTACGTGGTTGGAACAGGTTCCATAAACTTGGACTTCGTGAGACTAAGATCCTCTTCCATTTCGTCTTTGCTGCGACAAATACTGAGTATGATTCCGAGTGCCAAACAGGTGAACAACGTGCTTGTTCCACCCATACTTACAAGTGGAAGCGGCTGGCCCGTGGTAGGAAACAAACTCACAGCCACGGCCATGTTGATGAACGCCTGAATGACCAGCATAAATGCCAACCCCAAAGCCGTTAACTGTGCACCCAATTTCGGATTGTTAATCGACAATTTGATGGTTCGAAATAGCAAAATGAGATACAATAACACAAGAGTTATTCCGCCGAACACCGAGCCATATTCTTCGATGATAAACGGATAGATCATGTCGGAATAAGGGTGCGGCAGAAAGTTGCGTGAACTACCTGTGCCTGGTCCCTTCGGAATGACACCCCCTTCATGAATTGCATACTTGGCTAAATCTGTCTGATAGTTTCCTTCGCTATCCTCGTCCATGGCACTTACAATACGATTTTTCCAAGTACCGTAACGAGCAGGAAAGCCCGTTGTTTCTCCTACGACAATAATGAGAAAGATAAAGCCCACGCCAACGGCCACAAGCTTACTCATGTGACGAAAGGGAACACCGGCAAGGAACATCATCAAAAAACAAATACTCGCCAACATCGCTGCGGTCGAAAAGTTGGCAGGCAGGATGAGGCCGCAGATAAGCGCAATGGGCCAAATGACGGGAATAACACCTTCTTTAAAATCGTGAAGCACATCACGCTTTACCGCCAAGGTTCGACCCACATAAATGATGAGCGCAATCTTCGCAAAATCGCTGGGTTGAAATGTCAGACCGGTGAAGGGTATTACAATCCAGCGATTGGCATCGTTTAGGTTGTGACCAAAGAAGAGTGCATATGCCAACAAGGCCGCAGCTACCAACAACAGAATCTTTGACAACCTTGAAAAATATCGGAACGCCATTCGATGAACAACATACATCGTAATAAATCCTAGGATGATAAAACCACCGTGCTTGAGCAAAAACTTCAGACTATTTCCTTGTGCTTTGTAAGCCAGCGTAGAGATTGCACTGTACACAGCGAGTATCGAAATGAGCGACAAAAAGATGGTTACCATCCAGATGGTACGGTCGCCTTGCAGTTTACTAAGGAGTTGCTTCATGTTTTTCAGGTCGTGCACGAATATGCAAAGACAACCTCCTGCATGCGTAATCCGATTGAACGCGTTTTACACAACCCGCTGTGCAACAGAATGGGCAAAAAAAATCCCGTCACATGGACGGGATTAAATGATTGTAATTTCTTTATTGTATCAAAACCTTACGGGTCGTTATGCGGGCGCCTTGCTGAAAGCGCACAAAGTAGATTCCGCGCTGAAAAGCTGAAACATCATGACGAATGGTAAAATCCTCAGAAGCAATCACACCCTGATACAAGGTTGCTACTTCGCGACCGGTAATATCCAACATGGTAACCGACACTCTGTCACCTGTTGCATGCATCATACTGATGAATAAACTTCCACCGGAAACCGAGCGCACACTCATTTCGGCTATGTCAGACTGAATGATTTGTACGTTGGTTGGGCCGGCTACGGCCGTAAAAATGCCGTCTTGTCCGTTGTGGAAAGTACATTCAAACGCATAATTACCAGCGACCGTCACCTTATAATCATACGATTGATTTCCTGAATTCAGCGGTGAGTTCCAGGTTGCTGCGCCGGCAGGCACTTGTGTTGAAACCGTGTTGTGAGACCCATTATTCCATCTGAATCGAACGGTATCTCCAACGGTAACTGAGAAGTCGGCAGGACTGAATGTCAATCCCTGCTGATTAACCACATGTATGGTAGCGTAAGCTTGCAGTGAAACTGCGAAAACGCAAATGAAAAAGGAAAGTAAGTTTTTCTTCATGGCTTCAATGTTAGTTCGATTATTCATCGCTCTTGTGGGCTTCTAAAAATGATGCCACTAGTTCGTTGTGAATAACGCTTACTTGAACGCATCGAAACCGGTAACATCCATACCCGTAATGAGCAAGTGGATATCATGTGTTCCTTCGTATGTAATCACCGATTCGAGGTTCATCATATGACGCATTACGGGATATTCATTCGTGATACCCATACCGCCGAGCATTTGACGCGACTCGCTCACGATTTCCTTGGCCATTGCAATGTTGTTACGCTTCGCCATGCTGATTTGAGCTGTGGTTGCGCGTCCTTCGTTTCGCAACTGACCTAAGCGGAAGGTAAGCAACTGGGCCTTGGTAATCTCGGTAATCATTTCAGCCAGCTTCTTTTGTTGCAACTGAAAAGCTCCGATGGGCTTGCCGAATTGAATACGCTCCTTGGAGTAACGCAAGGCAACATCATAACAATCCAGAGCTACACCGATAGCTCCCCAAGCAATACCATAGCGTGCAGAATCCAGACATCCGAGTGGAGCACCCAAACCGCTTTTATTTGGAAGCAAGTTTTCTTTTGGAACCTTTACGTTATCGAAAATAAGTTCACCGGTATCGCTGGCGCGCAAGCTCCACTTGCCATGCATGGTCGGTGTTGTGAATCCTTCCACTCCGCGTTCTACAATAAGACCGTGAATGCGGCCTGCTTCGTTCTTCGCCCAAACCACAGCTATTTGCGCAAATGGCGCATTGCTAATCCACATCTTCGCACCATTGAGCAAATAGTGATCGCCCATGTCTTTGAAGTTGGTAATCATGCCACCCGGATTACTTCCGTAATCGGGCTCGGTTAATCCAAAGCATCCCATCCATTCGCCGGTAGCGAGTTTTGGGAGATATTTCATACGTTGTTCTTCCGTACCGTACTTATAAATCGGATACATCACCAGAGAACTCTGCACCGAGGCAGTCGAGCGTAATCCACTATCGCAACGCTCCAACTCCTGCATGATCAAACCATAGGAAATTTGATCGAGTCCTGCTCCACCATATTCGGTTGGGATATACGGGCCAAAGGCACCAATCTCACCAAGACCTGCGAGCAAATGCTGCGGAAACTTACAGTTTTCGGCGGCCTCCTCGATAATCGGAGAAACCTCCTTCTTTACCCATGCACGGGCCGTATCACGAACCAGCTTTTGCTCTTCGCTGAGCCATTCGTCCATCAAATAATAATCGTGACCTTGGTATAAATCTGTGCGCATTGTGTATTGAATGTTTAATCAGATAAACGTCGGCTTTTCCGACGACGGCGCGAATGTACGACTGCGATTGGTGAACAGAAAACAAAAAAGGGGTAATCGGAGAAGGGGCATTCGGAGAAGGCGTAAAGGGAAATGACTCCTACCATATCCTTTATCCCTTATCCTTTTACACCTTATCCTTTATCCCTTACCCCTTCTGATTGGCTTCATACCAGGTGTCCACCAACAAATCGCGCCCGTTGCTGGCTTCCACAGCCAGAAAATCGCATCGCTCATTCATCTGATGACCGTTGTGACCTTTGATCCACTTGAAGCGGACTTTATGCCTTTGAGCAACTAACAGATAGCGCTTCCACAGGTCTGGGTTCTTCACGTTTTTCCAGCCGCGTTTCATCCAACCGCCAATCCAATTCTTCTCTACCGCATCCACTACATATTTGGAATCAGAGTAGACAGTTACTTCACAGCCCTCCTGCTTGAGCATTTCTAAGCAAACAATCACGCTCAACAATTCCATTCGGTTGTTGGTGGTAAGACGAAAACCTTGACTAATCTCCTTGTAATGCGGCCCGCTTTGGAGGATGGCGCCATATCCGCCCGGACCAGGGTTACCCTTGGCAGCGCCGTCGGTATAAATGGTAATACTCGTCATCGTTCCCTTTATCCGAGCAAATGTTGAATGTTGTTACTGAAGAGCTTCACGGCGATGGCAAGTAGGATGATGCCAAAGATTTTCTCTACCACATTAATACCTGCAACGCCTAATGCACGCTCAATTCGATTGGTCAACTTCAGAACGATGAAGATGGGCAGCATGTTTAGAGCAATAGCTACCAAAATATTGATTTGCTGATACTCTGCCCCGAGCGAAATAAGCGTGGAAAAAGTGCCTGCCCCGGCGATAATCGGAAAAGCAAGCGGCACAATCGACGCAGCTCCTTCCGCTCCTTCCTTTTGCTTGAAAATTTTAATTCCGAGCACCATTTCCATGGCAATGAAGAACAGGATAAATGAACCTGCAACCGCAAACGAATTCACATCAACGCCAAAGAGATACAGAAATCGTTCACCCAGAAAAAGGAAAACAACCATCAAAACAAATGACACTAACGTGGTAGTGATTGGCTGAATATTGCCGGAAGTATTCTTGATTTTGACGATGATGGGAACACTCCCAATGATGTCAATCACGGCAAACAAAACCATGAAACACGAGCCTATTTCCGACCAGTCGAACATGACGCGAAGGTAAGGGCCTGAAGTATCCTATTACAAATCGTCGTATTCGTAGAGCGGATCAATGCGGGAACCGGCGGGCAACTCAAAAATGGGCTTGATCAAACCATTCTCCAGGCCATACACCCAACCGTGCAAATGCGGTGCTTGACGATCTTTCCACGCTTTCTGAATGATCGATGTTTTAGCCAAATTAGTTACTTGCTCAATCACATTAAGCTCAACTAAACGATTGGTGCGTGCATCCTCATCGCCTATGGCTTGAAGTTCTTCGGCATGTATACGTTGCACATCCTTGATATGCATAATCCATTTATTGATGATACCCAAGTTGTGCTGTGCCATTGAAGCTTTCACACCTCCACAACCATAGTGACCGCATACGATTACATGCTTTACTTTTAAAAACTTGACGGCATATTCCAACACACTCAGCAGATTCACATCGGTATGCACCACCATATTGGCAATGTTGCGGTGAACAAAGATTTCTCCGGGTGATGTTCCCGTGATTTCGTTGGCCGGCACTCGGCTATCGCTACAACCAATCCACAAAAATTCCGGCGTTTGAATTCCCGAAAGCTTCGTGAAATATTCTGGATCGTTCTGAACCTTTTCGGCCGCCCAGGCCTTGTTTTCAAGTAGTAGTTTATCGTATGCCTTCATGCTGGTAATGTTCCTATTTCATTTCTAATTTGTAAGGATCTTTAAAAATCTCTTTTTTTCGACTGTCTCGCATAATGTAGACTCGTATACCCCTTGAGCGAGATGTTTCAATGAAGTCATCAATCGAATCAATAATGTCACGATCCATAAATTCACATCGGAGCGGATCAATCAATACAGCGCTGTTATCAGGTACTTTCTCGAGATAATCAACCAACTTGGCTTTATTGAGAAACGAAACGTCCTTTGAAAAACGAATCATATATTTATCGCCATCCTCCACCAAAATCATAGCTGAGCGGAAATTGCTCCGCATCACAAAATAGAGCCCCACGAGAATACCCACCAAGATTCCGATGA
>Ga0315907_10007723_pt1 | contig 11169 bp, 6 predicted proteins | sample LakEriMetagenome_3_FD_203525 | JGI IMG/M metagenome (GOLD analysis project Ga0315907, IMG submission 203525) | Freshwater fungal communities from buoy surface, Lake Erie, Ohio, United States - Buoy 12 MA123 | ecosystem: Environmental > Aquatic > Freshwater > Lake > Lake biofilm | place: USA...
CCTAAACCTGTTTTAACTCCAACAACAACATTATTTTCGACAATTAAAGAAGAAACCATGTCTTGGAAAAAATCGACATTGGGTGTTTTCTCAAGCATCAATCTCCATTGTTCAGCAAAGCGCATTCGATCGTTCTGCGTTCTGGGGCTCCACATGGCTGGACCCTTAGAGAGATTAAGCATCTTGAATTGGATTGCTGTTAGATCAGATATAATTCCGCTATAACCTCCTAGAGCATCAATTTCTCTTACAATTTGACCCTTAGCAATTCCGCCCATTGCAGGATTGCAAGACATTTGTCCTATTGTTGCCAAGTTCATTGTAACAAGCAAAACCTTGCTCCCTAAATTAGCAGCAGCAGCAGCAGCTTCGCATCCTGCGTGACCGCCTCCAACTACTATGACATCGTATGAATTAAACATTGCTTATATGTTCCACGTGAAACAATAATTCTATTTACTCTTTAATTGTTGATAATCAATATATTGTGTTAAATAGCGGTCTTCTAATTCACGCATTTTCGTCTTTTGGGCTTCCGTTTTATCTGAAAAGCCAAGCAAATGTAAAACACCATGAATGATAACTCGGTTTAATTCAAAAAGAAAACTACATTGATGTGAAAGTGCGTTTTCTTTTACCCGATCAATACTAATAATAAGATCGCCTGATACTGTATTGGATTCGTTGTAGTCGAATGTTATAATATCCGTGTAATAATCGTGATTTAGAAACTTTTTATTGACTTCCAAAAGATAATAATCCGAACAGAAAACAAAAGAAAGGTGACCTGTTTGATGGTTATTCAAACGGATCACCTCTTGTATCCAATTTTTCAATAAACGTTTGTCTTTTAAAGAAAACTTGATGTCTTGATTAATGAAGTGTATCAGAGCAGTGATTATTGATTAGAAATGCGAAAATAAAATTCTACACGTCTTCCTTCATTAAGAAACTTAATATCATCACTTAATTTTTTCATAAGAAAAACGCCTCTGCCGTTTGGAGAACTTATATTATTGGGATCGGTAGGATCGGGAAGAGTGTCTGGATTAAACCCATCGCCTTCGTCTTCGATAGTAAAACAGAGATTAAAGTCCTTCGTTTCATAAAAAAACTTTACTGATTTATCCGGGTCTAATCTATTGCCATGGCAAATAGCATTGTTAACAGCCTCACTTACGGCAACTAAAATGTTCCCATAATTTTCTTCTCCAATATTGTAAAACTGGCAGATATCATCAATATACTTTTCCACTAATTGAACATTGGTTTTTAAGGAAGGAAAAATTACAGATTGCGTTTCAGTAATAATCATGTCGTTTTGCTTTAATTAATTGTATTAAAATAGTTTTTAACCATGTTTTTATAAAACGGAGTAAATGATGGTGAAAGCGTTTTTAAAAGTTCCGTTTCTTGTTGCATTTGTCGGGTATACTGATCGAAGACAGAAATGTTACGTTTTTGTTCACTTTTATTTTCATTTGATTCCCGTTTATTATCAAGCTCTCTTTCGCGCTCGGCCTTTTCAGCCTCCAACAAGCGTGTCATAATTTCTTGTTGCCTGCGCATGGTCTCTAATGTAATATTTTTATTGACAATGTCGGTTTCTGTCTGTTCCATTTTATTTGAGATGTTTTTTAGATCTCCCAATGAACCTGAAGTTCCATTTTTCATCATCTCATTCATCATCTTTTGCAATTCATTTCTTAGCATTTCCTGTTGAGCTGCCATGCGCGCTAGTTGCTCGCTTCCCATGCTTCCTTTAGAACCAGATCCGGGTTTTTCTCCAGGTTTAGGCCCTGGTTTCCCTTGTCCTTCTTTCATTTGCTTCATTTGTTCGTTCAGTTGCTCTTGCAATTGCCTCAACGTACTCATGGATGGCTTTCCACTTCCTGGTTTCTTGTTTTTGCCTGGTTTCTTGCAGCTTCCGTTCCCTTCTTTTTGTTGCATCTGCTGAGCCATTTGCTGCTGCATCTGATCGGTAACTTCACTAATCATTAAAGCTAAATTATTAACAGAGGTCATAACAAATTGCTGCCTTGATGACGCATTCTGACTTTGTCTTTCCGCCAAATAAGATATCGTTTTATCAAGATTCATATTGATAGAGCTTATTTCTCTGTTAATAAACGATTGAATTTCAACAACGCGTTTACTCAAAGCTAATAAAGAATCTTCAATTGCTTTGGCATTGTCTTTCACTTTCTTTTGATCGGCTGTTATTTTAACATAAAGCGGGTTTTCTGAAGGGGTTCTTTGGAGTTGCTTCATTAACCCTTCTTGATCAAATGATAATTGAAGAAGGTTTTCCAAGATTTCGCGTAACTTAGAAACATCTTCCTCCAAACTTTCCTGCTCAGACGACTCTTTCATCTTCTTCATGCTCTCGCTCATCTCTTTCATCTTTTGAGAAGCGCTTTTTTGAGATTTTGATGCTTTTCCAGATTTATTTTGTTGCATCTGATCAGAGCTGTTTTTCATTTCCTGTTGAATATCTTGCTCCAACTGATCGGTGTTTTCGAGTTGCTGAGGGTCTTCTAACTGTTCGTTTTTCTTTTGAAGATCATCTAATTCTTTTCGTAAATCATCGAATTCTTTGTTCAGATTGTCTTGCTCCTTTTTTAAATCTTCCGAAGATCCTTCATTTTTTTCAGTCTTATCAGCTAATTTATCTTGTTGATCTTTTAAACGATCTAATTTGTCGATGGCGGCATCCAATTTCTGCTCAAACTCAAGTTGTTTAAACAATTCAAGTGAACGATCGAGTTCTTTTTCAATGTCTTTGTTCTCCAACTTCATCTGTTCGATCATATCCTTGATTTTATTCTTATCAAGGTTTTCCATCATTTTTTCGAGTTCTTTGAGCTTTTCTTTCATCTCTTCACTCATAATCTGCTCAAAAATCTTCTCTAACTCTTTTTGTTTTTCTAAAATTCGTTCGTCCGACTTTTTGAATTCTTCATTTTTACTGTTATTTTCTTTGTTCTCTTTTTTCAGATTTTCAATTTGTTGTTCAATTTGCTGTTGTTGATTGATTAAATCCTGCACCTTCTTTTTATCCTGCCAGCTTATTTCCTTTTTTTCAAGAATTCTTCTATTCAATTCGTCCAGTTCCTTTTGAATTTTCTTAGCATCCTTGAGGGTTTCTTTTAAATTATTCTTAACAGATTCATTGTTTTGATCGCGTTGTTCATCAATTTGATCAAGGGTTGGAACTTTAAAAAGTTTCTTTTGTGTTTTAGCTGATTTTGCTCCATTCACACCATCATTATCCCATACCTCAAACCAATATTCAATTTCATCTCCAGGCTGAAGTGAGAATTGAGAAAAGTCCCAGTTCCAAAAAAAGAATGTTTTTAGGTAATTTTTATTAAAAGGAATATCTACCGACTTTTTTTCTGACGTTTTTCCTTCGCTTACAGTAGCATAAGAAAATGTCAATTTGCTAAAACCATAATCATCTTCAATGTCTCCCTTAAAATAAATAAGGGAAGAAGTAATTGAATCTTGTTTCTCTTCGGAACTAATTAAAGGGTAATCGTCAGGTTTTACAGAGATACTATACTCTATTTGGTCTTTACCTTGTATAAACTTATTGGATGTTTTAACTCTGTATCTATTGTCTTTAAAAAAACGAACAGAATGCATAAAACTCCCTTTTTCTTGTTCCTTAAGGTTAAAAGTACTATCAGAAAATACCAATAAAAAGTTGTCTGTATTTTGCGTTCTAAATTTCCATGTAGCTTTTGTTCCGGCTGGTATAACTAAGTCGCCTGTATTGGTAATTGTTTCGTCTTTTTTACCTGTGTAAGTAGGATAATTCAACGTAATTTGGAAATTTGTAAGAGTGGGGTTTGGTTGTGCTTTAAGTTCATATTGACTCGAATAAAATCCATCGGCATACAAACGAAAAGGCACTGAATGCTGAACATTTTTAAACGTATAGTTAAAATGAAGTTTATCTTCTTTAATAAGCCTCAACTTCATATCTCCTTGTACAAGGTAAATCTCATTTGGAATTTCATTACCCCCTGTTTTTACTTTTAGCACAAAATCCTGCTGTCTAGCTGTTACAAGTGAACTGTTTTCAATAATAAAAGTGAATGGAGCTATGGGTTCGAATGTGGAGTTATAATTCAATATTCGATTTGAACTGTCTTTAATTAAAGCAGGATAGACAAACCATAAAAGAATAAATAAGGACAATGGGATAATGGCAATACGAGCATATTTTCTATTTTGCTTGATATCAATTGCCGCGGTAAACGGAATTGGTTTAAGCTCTTGAATTCGTTGATCAATACTAGCAGAAACTAATTCTGAAGCGGAAGGATCTATTTCTAATGTTCTTTGTAATTGAAGGGTATTTATGAGTTTATCTCGAACATCCGAAAAATGTTTCCCAATTATATCAGCTGCTTGCTCATAAGAGATCACTTTTCCAATGCGAATTAAATGAAAAATAGGGAGGAGGATAAATCGTATCAATAAAAATATAGAGCAACCTATATAGGTATAAAATAAAACTGTTCTTCCAGTAGTACCTAAACGTCCTACGAACTCTATGAATGAAGTTAATAAAAAGAATACAATCAAAGCTCCGGTGGAATAAATAACTCCACGGATTAGTTGATTTGTATAGTACTTACGAATAAACTCATCCAATTTAAGGATAAGGATATTAAAGGATGAAGAACTCATTTATGACTGTCTAACGAACAAAATATAGATATAAGTATGTGAAGGATTAAAAAGGTATTTTATTTACTCTTTGTTCATGTCGTCCAGATTCGAATGCTGTTGTTAAAAATGTTTCAACTATTTGAAAAGCGAGTTCATTTGAAATAAACCGGGCGGGCAAACAGAGTATATTTGCATTGTTGTGTTTTCTTGCCAATGCAGCAATTTCAACGTCCCAACAAATTGCGGCACGAATGTCTTTATTTTTATTTGCCGTCATTGCCATTCCATTTGCACTTCCACAAATGAGTATTCCAAATTCACATTCTTTATTTGCGACACTATTCGAAAGTGGATGAGCTACATCGGGATAATCCATACTGTCAGATGAATTAGTTCCAAAATCCACTATAGTATGACCTAGATTTAATAAAAATGAACGAATTTCCAGTTTTGAATCATAACCTGCATGATCGGCACCAAGAGCTATATCCATGAATTTAATTTTTTGTAAAGTTAATCGACTTAGGTAATAGAAATGAACATAACAAAAATTGATGAAAAGATTTATGACTGATAATCAGATTTAAAATTAAAATAGAATTAACAATCAAAGTGTTAATTGTTGTTAATGCATGCGTGTAAATTGTAAAAAATGGCTCTTGTATTATTCAAAATAAAATTGCCTTATACGATCTTCCTATACGAGTCAAGGAAAATCTATCCAATTAAACGAGCAAATTAATAACATAGTTCTAACAATTTGAGATGAAAAACTGATTAAAAATTATCAAACTCCTGAGTTTTACACTCCATGTTAATAAACTTGTATGAATCTATAAATCATAAGAATTTAAATTAAATAACATGTTAATTTTGTGTTAGCAAACTTGATGTTTGTGAAATTCCAATATTTTTAGATTATTTTTCTAACAATACTAACAGACTACTTAATACTTATAGTTTTTTTAAGAATTTATAAAAAGAGAAATTAATAATAGTTATATGCTAAAACCTCAATTTTCAGAAATCGGCGTAAAATCAGATCATGTGAATTTGGATATTGATTTATTTGAAGAGATCAACCGTTTGAAAAAAGAAAAGAACGCAATAATTTTAGCACATTACTATCAAGATGCTGATATTCAGGATATAGCTGATTATATTGGAGATAGTTTGGGATTATCTCAACAAGCAGCTTCCACCAATGCCGACATAATTGTTTTTGCCGGAGTACATTTTATGGCAGAAACAGCCAAAATTATTAGCCCTCAAAAAAAGGTGTTATTACCCGACTTGAAAGCTGGATGTTCCTTAGCCGATAGTTGTACTCCAGATCGTTTTTCCGCATTTAAATCATTATACCCTGATCATATTGTTATCTCGTACATCAATTGTTCGGCAGAGATAAAAGCAATGACCGATATTGTGTGTACTTCTTCCAATGCCGTTCAAATTGTTGAGAGTTTACCAAAAGATCAAAAAATTATTTTTGCACCTGATAAAAATCTAGGTCGATGGGTAAATGCCAAATCAGGAAGGAATATGGTTCTTTGGGATGGAGCCTGTATGGTTCATGAAATTTTCTCAAGAGAAAAAATTATCCGACTTCAAACGCGCTATCCCGATTCTTTAGTTATTGCTCATCCAGAGTGCGAAGAATCGGTTTTAGAACTCGCTGATTTTATTGGATCAACTACTGCATTATTGAAATATGCTCAAAATAGCAGTGCTCAATCGTTTATTGTGGCAACTGAGAGTGGCATTCTTCATCAGATGGCTAAATTAGCTCCCGATAAAACATTTATTCCAGCACCACCAAATAATCAATGTGCTTGTAATGAATGCCCTCACATGAAATTAAACACGCTTGAAAAAGTGTATCTCTGTCTTAAAAATGAAAGTCCTGAGATTTTACTAGATGAATCCATTCGTAAACCTGCAGAAAAATCAATTTTACGCATGTTGGAAATATCATCTCAATTAGGAATTTAATACGCTGAATCTTAAACAAGTCTTAATCTTATCAATGAAAAATTATCTCGCTCTTTTACTCTTTATTTCGGTTCATGTTTCGGCACAGAACTTTGTTGCAAAAACAGACTCGGCATGGGGGTATAAATTTACATACGTTGAAAATGACCCAATAAATGCCCGAACGTATGTGTTGAAAAATGGTTTAACGGTGATGATGTCTGTTAATAAAACATCTCCTAGAATATACACTTGCATAGGAACTAAAGCAGGAAGTAAAAACGATCCTAAAGACGCAACCGGTCTTGCTCATTATCTTGAACACATGCTCTTTAAAGGAACGGATCGTTTTGGTTCCCTCGATTTTGAAAAAGAAAAATCTTTCCTTGATAAAATTGATATTCTTTATTCGAAATACGGTCAAACAAAAGATCCTGTAAAACGAAAAAAAATATACCATGACATCGATTCCATTTCCGGTTTAGCCTCCAAATTTGCCATTGCAAATGAGTACGATAAAATGCTTCAATATATTGGAGCTAAAGGAACAAATGCATACACTTCATTCGACGAAACTGTTTATATCAATGATATTCCAAGTAATAGAATTGCCGATTGGGTTCATATAGAAGCAGAACGTTTTCGTAATCCAATCTTACGATTATTTCATACTGAGCTAGAAGCTGTTTATGAAGAGAAAAACATATCTCTCGATTCGGATGGTAACAAGGTTTTTGAGGTATTATTTGAATCTCTTTTTAAAAGACATCCTTATGGAACTCAAACAACCATTGGAACGATTGATCATCTAAAAAATCCTTCCCTTCAAAAAATTCGTGATTATTATAATTCCTGGTACGTTCCGAATAATATGATTATTTCGATTGCCGGTAATTTTGATCCAGAACAAACACTTGCATTAATTGATTCATCGTTCGGGAAATTTTCTTCTAAACCAATTCCTTCCTTCACTTTCACTCCTGAAAAATCGGATAATACTCCAGAAGAGATAACGGTTTTAGGTCCAGAAAGTCCTTCTGTTACTATTGGATTTCGTTTACCTGGAGCAAAGAGTGAAGAACTTGCTTTAATGCAAGTTACCGATATGCTATTAAATTCACCTTCGGGGATTTTTGATTTGAATTTGATTAAGAAACAACAAGTTTTATCTGCATCATCGGGTATTTATAACCTCAAAGATTACAGCGTTTTGTTTATGGATGCTCAGCCAAAAAATGGGCAAACCTTAGAGGAAGTTAAAAATTTATTACTCGCACAACTTGACTCACTTAAAAAAGGAAAATTTGATTCAAAAGCTATATCATCGAGTGTTTTAAACAAGGAAGTTTCGGAAATAAAAGCTGCCGAAAACAATAATTCTCGGGCATATTCTATGCTCAATGCATTTATTCAAGAGCGTAGCTGGAAAGATGTGGTTGAAGAATCTGAAAAAATGAAAAAAATTACAGCAAAAGATGTTACTGCCTTTGCAAACAAATGGTTTAACAATGAATACACGCTCGTTTATAAAAAAGAGGGTGTTGATTCGAATGTGGTTAAAATTGAAAAACCAGAAATTACTCCAATCGAAGTGAATCGAAATTCCATGTCGCGGTTTACAAAAGATGTTCTTGATAATGAAGCCAAATCTATAAAACCTCAATTTCTTGATTACACAAAGGATATATCCAAAGTTGAACTTCAACCTGGAATTAACTTACTCTCTCTTAAAAACAGCACGAACAAACTTTTTAACTTGTACTATGTGTTTGAGTTTGGAAGAAATAATGACTTACTCCTTCCTGAAGCCATTCATTTACTTGAATATTTAGGAACGGATAAATTAAGTAATGAACAGATTTCAAAAGAATTTTACTCTTTAGGATGTTCGTTTGATGTTTTTGAAGGAGGAAATGAATTATTATATGTCCGAATATATGGACCTCAGGAAAAATTTGAACGCGCAATTTCAACGTTCGAACATTTATTAGCCCATGCTATTCCCGATCAAAAGGCATTGGATTCTATGATTGAAAACGAAATTCAAGAACGTGAAAATGCCAAACAAGATAAAAATCGTGTAAGAGGAGCATTGACTAATTATACACGATTTGGAAAAGACAATCCTACAACATGGAATTTGAGTACAAAAAAACTTAAAAAATTAAAAGCGGACGATTTAACCAACATCATTCATAAGTTAACAGCTTATCCCCACACTATTCTTTATTACGGTCCACTCGAATCGAAAGAAATTCAAAAGGAAATAAGCAAGTACCATAAAACACCAACGGTTTTAAATTCGGTTCCTGTTGCGCATAAATTTACATACCGAGAAAATAAAGAACGGAAAGTGTTTTTTACACATTATGATATGGTGCAGGCAGAGATTGGTTGGATTAGAAATGCAGGTCCATACAATGCCGAAGAACAACCATCTATTTCTATGTTTAACGAATACTTTGGTGGAGGAATGTCGTCTGTTGTTTTCCAAACCATACGTGAATCAAAGGCTTTAGCTTATTCGAGTTATGCATACTTTTCAAAACCTACAAGTAATGACAAGCCCAATACAACAGGTGCTTACATTGGAACACAGGCTGATAAATTAGATTCCGCCATTTATGCCATGGATGACCTTTTAACGACCATGCCTCAAACAGAGATTTTATTTAGTGGGTCAAAAGCATCTTTGTTAAGTCAAATTGAGTCGGAACGAATTTTAAAAGAGGATATTCTTTTCAATTACCTGGCTGCCAAACGACTTGGAATTGATTATGATATTCGCAAATCGGTTTATGAAAAAATTCCAACAATGAATCTTTCCGATGTCAATGCATTTCATCAAAAACATCTTTCATCGAAACCATTCAATTTATTTGTTGTAGGATCATCCAATCGAATTCCGAAGAAAAAACTTGCGAAATATGGCAAAGTAAAAGTCTTGTCATTGGAGGATATTTTTGGGTATTGATCATGAAAAGGCAACGTTTATTTTTTTTGGTATTCCTTTTTGCCGGGCAATTAATTGCTCAAAATGATACAATCAATAAAAATGAGCGTGTTCGATACTATTTCCAAAATGGATTACTTTCAAGTGAAGGATTTATAATAAACGGTAAACCCGATGGTTATTGGAAGAATTACAATGAAGATGGAAGTTTAAAATCGGAAGGGAATAGAATCAATGGGGAATTAGATAGCACATGGATTTTTTACGGACTAAAATCTATCCCAAAAAGCAGCATCCAATATAAAAATGGGAAGAAAGAAGGGTTTAAAAAACAGTTTGGAGAAAAGGGAGAACTTCTATCCGAAGAAACATTTCAATCCGACAGCAAACAAGGCTGGTCGTACCAGTATTTCCCAGATGGAAAAATAAAATATCAAGTGAATTTTAACAATGGAAAAGAAGCGGGTAGGGGACTTGAATTTTCGGAATCTGGGCAGATTATTTCTTTGTTTGATTATAAGTTGGGTGCATTAATGCGTCAACAACGCATAAACAGATTCGATAAATTGAATAAGAAAACCGGTTATTGGGTTGAGCTTTATCCGGATTATTCAATAAAACGGGAAACACAATTCGAAAACGGGCTTAAAAACGGGTATTTGAAAGAATACGATTTGAAAGGAAATCTCCGAAACATTGAGAAATACATCGATGATGTTTTGCAAAAAGATGCTGTTGAGATAAGTCGTGTTGAAGTCCGTAAACAGTACTTTTCCAATGGGAAAGTGAGCAAATTGGGATCCTACAATAAAGACGAGCCTCAGGGAATGCATATATCGTTCGATTCAACGGGTAAACCACTGACTGCAGATTTATTCGAGAATGGTGTTTTAAGCGCCAGCGGAAGACTCGATGAACAAAGAATGAAACAAGGCCCTTGGAAGGAATTTTATTTCAATGGAGAGCTTCGCGCAGAGGGTGAGTATGAAAATGATTTAAAAATTGGCAATTGGAATTACTATTTCATAGGCGGAAAATTGGAGCAAAAAGGAGCTTATGCAAAAGGGAAACCCACCGGTAAATGGAAATGGTATTACGAAAACGGATCATTGTTAAGAGAAGAAACATTCTTATCGGGTAAAGAAGATGGCATGTCGTACGAATTTTTCGGGAATGCTGATACTTTATCGAGGGGAGAATATATAGATGGAGAAAGAGAAGGCCCGTGGTTTTTTAAAGATGGAGATCAATTAATTTATGGAAATTTTGTTTCAGGAAAGATGAATGGGGAATGGAAGCATTTTTTCGAGAACGGAAACAAAAGCTTCGAAGGTACATTTCGGGATGGATTTCCTGATGGTAAGCACCGCGCATGGTTTGAGGATGGTAAACTAAAATGGGAAGGCAAATATGAAAATGGCAAACGACAAGGCAATTGGACCAAATATTTACCCGACGGATTGCCATTCATAACCATATTTTATGAAGAGGGAATTGAAAAAAATTACGATGGAATAAAGGTATTTCCTGAGTTTGAGCCCGCCGATTATGAAAACCTTCTT
>Ga0315907_10007726_pt1 | contig 11167 bp, 7 predicted proteins | sample LakEriMetagenome_3_FD_203525 | JGI IMG/M metagenome (GOLD analysis project Ga0315907, IMG submission 203525) | Freshwater fungal communities from buoy surface, Lake Erie, Ohio, United States - Buoy 12 MA123 | ecosystem: Environmental > Aquatic > Freshwater > Lake > Lake biofilm | place: USA...
GTGTTCAGAACTTAAAAGACCAGGAGTGGCTTAGGCTTTTCAGAGCTCATCCTGAAAGACGGGTCATTACCGTTGGATATTACTCACTGGTGAAAATGGATGAATTCGAACCGAAAGCTTCCAGCTTCGCCGGAAAGACGAAATGGGTGGATGTATACAGCATCCCTGAATTAGCCTTCGACCACAACGAAATTGTAGACAGCGCCATAGAAATTCTCCGCCATGAATTGGTGGCAGACAACATCGGCTTCGAATTACTTCCGGAAAAATTCACGCTCTCCGAACTGCAACATTTGCACGAGATTATTCTCGATAAAAAACTGGACAAGCGCAATTTCAGAAAGAACATTCTCAAAGGCGACCACCTCACTGCGCTTGAAGAAAAGCAAAAAGGCGTATTGCATAAACCGGCCCAGCTGTACAAGTACAAACGCAAACACGCATGATGCGATTTGCTCTTTATGCAGCATTCACTGCATTGACTTTTTTATCGACGTTGTGCTCATTAATTGGGCAAGCCATTCCCGATTTCGGTCCCGCCTTCCCTCAAAACGAAGTTACAGCCATCTACATCACCATTGATCCTGACAGCCTCGAGTGGATGATTGCCAACCTTGAGAACGAACACGAGTTTCCTGCAACTTTCGTATTCGAAAGTCAATCCTTGGTTGATACTGTCGCACTTATTGGTCTTCGTCTTCGCGGCAATACCAGCTTGAATGCCGCTAAAAAGTCTTTCAAAATTTCATTCAACACCTTTGATGACGGTGGCGACTGGCAGAGCTTGGAGAAGTTGAATCTTCTCGCTACCGTGAATGACCCATCGCTCATGCGAAGCAAGCTTTCACATGATTTGTTTCGCAAATTCGGAATTGCTGTTGCTCGAACTTCCTACACACGACTATACATCAACAATGAGTACAGAGGAGTTTATCTGAACGTCGAACACATCGATGAGCAAATGACATCTGCATACTTCGACGGCCAAGGTGATGGTAATCTATACAAGTGCACTTACCCCGCCGACTTAGACTTCATCAGTAACAATCCGGAAGAATATCAATTCGCATTTTGGGGTGAACGTCATTACGATTTAAAAACCAATGAATATCTGGACGACTACACTGATTTAGCTGCATTCATAGCAACGCTCAACAATACACCTTCTGCCAATTTGGAGTGTGCATTGGCCGCCAAATTCCATGTTTCGGAATATCTGAAGATTGCCGCGATGGATGTGCTTTTGGGTAATTGGGACAACCACATCTTTCTGAAGAATAATTTCTATTTGTATCACGATCAATTGACCGATCGACTTCGCTTTATTCCGTATGATCTTGATAATACGCTCGGTATTGACTGGATCGGCATCGACTGGACCAACCGTTCGATATACAACTGGTCGATGGATGGAGAAGAGCGCCCGCTATACACCCGTCTGATGCAGAACGCTGATTATCGCGACCTGTTCAGCCAGCATATCGAAGCACTTTGTAATAGCCATTTTCATCCCGATTCGATTGCTCAGCAAGTTGAGCATTGGCAAAACTTGATACAGCCGCACGTTTCGGAAGACCCTTATTATGCACTCGATTTCGGATATGATCTGGATGCATTTATGCAAGCCCCCTGGGAAGGCTGCTGCAACCATGTTCCATTTGGGATACTTCCCTATGTAGAGTCACGACGTGCGTATGCGCTCAACCAACTCGAATCCTATTCAACCGGTTTCGATGCTCATTGGATCGTGCAGCGCATTGATACCAATGCCGTTTCATTGAAGGCAAGAATAGCCGGTGAGGTAAACTCTGTGCAAGCTAACTATTCCTGGGATGGTGTAACTTATAACTCCGGAACGATGTCAGCGCTGCAAGAAGACGATTTCGGTTATCAAGGTCCTCTATTCAATACCACTCAAGAAAAGTTATACTACCGAGCCATCATCAACGGCAATAGCACCTACCCCTGTACTCCCGATTTCCATTGGATGACACGCTCAACATGGGGAGTGCGCATTAATGAGGTGTGTGCTTCGAATCAAACAATCATTGCAGATAATGCCGGTGAATACGATGATTGGGTGGAACTTTACAATACTTCTGAAGATCCAATTACACTTTCCAACTGCTATTTGACCGATGATCCCGGAAACTGGAATAGATGGAAACTCCCGGACACATTATTACCGGCCCATTCATTCATGCTCTTTTGGTTAGATGACGATATGGAGCAGGGCCGCAATCACGCCAACTTCAAACTCGGATCAGGCGAAGAGTTATTGATGTATCGCGTGGAGGAGGAAAAGCCCCGGATAGTTGACCGCGCCTCGGGATTCAGTCCCGTCGCCAATCAAACATGGGCGCTTCTGCCGGACGGAGGCTCCACCGAGGTTTTCACGACCGGCACACCGGGAATAACGAATGTCGTATCAACCATCGACGAATTAGCGAATGACGAAACATGGTTATTTCCATGTCCGGCTAATACCCATTTTTATTGGACCGGTAACTACCCTGCATCGGTTGTGGATTTGCAGGGTCGAACAATCATACCCGAAATCCGCATCGGCATGAATGAATGCGCGCATCTTTCCGATGGAGTATACCTTATTTTATCCGATCAAAAATCGACGCGCCTCGTCATTTTGCACTAGATGCAAACGCACAAAACCCTGTTGTTAAACCTTTGTGAAGTGCATTCGGATCCTCAGTCGGAACCTTACCTTTGACTTAAACAAACAACAAATTTCTCTATGAAAAGAATCTACTTTGCACTTTGCTTATTGGTTGTTTCAACCTTGTCAGTTGCTCAGACCATACCCAACGGAAGTTTCGAAGACTGGAACAACACTCAGGGTTTTCCTGAGCCTGACAATTGGGCTACTTTTAATATTTTCTCTCTATTCTCGGGCGCTGATTATGGTGTTACTCAAGAAACTCCCGGTGCTGTCGGTAATTCATATGTACGCTTAGCTGTAACTGCTGACCTGGAAGGCATGCCCTTTCCGGCCTTTGCCTTTTCCGGGGTATTCGATGCGTTGGCCGGAACCGGAGCGCTCGGCTTTCCTGTAAATGGTCTTCCTAGTTTTCTATCCGGCCAATATCGCAGTGCGGTGAATGGCGATGATTACGCTGTGATTGGCTGCTACTTTACACGTTGGAATGCAGCATTGGGTGTGAGCGATACGCTCGCAGTTAGCGGATTGGAAATCACTCAATCACAGAATAGTTGGTTGAATTTCGATATTCCGATTATACCCATGATGACAGGCACACCAGATTCATGCACCATCGTTTTAGTTGCAGGTGGGGGCGCATTTCCTGAAGTCGGGAACTACTTGGACATCGATGATTTGCACTTCACAGGTGGTTCTGCTTCCGTTGCTGAAAATGAAATTAACAGCTTCCGAGCATGGCCTAACCCAATGTATGAGATGTTCATGCTTGATCTTTCCGGAATGGACAACGTGAACGAAGTCACCTTGTTCGACACGCAAGGTAGACTGATGGAGCAATGGCAGTTGACGGCAACGCAAACAAAACTGGATGTAGCCCATTTACCTTCCGGATCTTACATTTTACATGTAACAAATCGTCGAGGTCGATGGACACAATCGTTGATGAAACGATAACTCCAACTTTCTAAAACATCCAAACGCCGGGCTCGATGTCCGGCGTTTCTTTTTTCAATTCCGCTTTGCAATTCTCTTTCCGATATTTGCGCGCCGCATGAATTTAGCGCAAGCCATAGAACATCGCATATTTCACGTAATCCAAGCTGAGGCACAAAAGCTCGGTGTGGAAGTCTATGTTATTGGTGGTTTTGTGCGCGACCTGATGCTTGAACGACGAAACACCGACATCGACTTCGTGGCTAATATGCATGGAGTCGAATTAGCACGCAATGCAGCGAAAGCACTCGGAATTAAAAAAATTGACATTTTCAAAACTTACGGCACAGCGCATTTCCGATTTGGGGAATGGGATCTCGAGTTTGTCAATGCGCGCAAAGAATCCTATTCACGAGAATCACGCAACCCGCAAGTAGAGCAAGGCACATTGCAAGACGATCAAAACCGTCGAGATTTCACCATCAACGCTATGGCCATATCGCTGCAGTCGGAAAATTTCGGAGAAGTGATAGATCCGTTCGGCGGACTGGAGGATTTAAACAAAAAAATCCTGCGAACACCACTTGATCCGGACATCACCTATAGCGACGACCCTTTGCGCATGATGCGTGCGGTGCGATTTGCCAATCAATTACATTTCCGCATTGAACAAGAATCGTTCGATGCAATCAAACGAAATGCTGAGCGCCTCAATATCGTGTCGATGGAACGGATCACAACAGAACTCAACAAGATTATTCTGTGTGCGAAACCATCCATCGGTTTCAAGATTTTGTTCGACACCGGTCTATTGCATCGCTTCTTTCCTGAAATGGTCAAGCTGCATGGTGTAGAAAAACGAAATGGCATTGCGCACAAAGACAATTTCTACCACACGCTTCAGGTATTGGACAACGTGTGTGAAACATCGGATAACCTCTGGCTTCGCTGGTCGGCCATTATGCACGATATAGCCAAGCCTCCCACCAAGCGATTCGAAGAAGGAGCAGGCTGGACATTTCACGGCCATGAAGATGTGGGAGCACGATGGGTACCGAAGATTTTTGGCAGACTGAAATTACCACTCGACCACTCGATGAAGTTTGTGCAAAAAATGGTGCTTCTTCATCTTCGTCCCATAGCGCTTACGAAGGAAGAAATTTCAGATAGCGCCATTCGACGATTGTTATTCGAAGCCGGCGATGATATTGATGAGCTGATGAAACTCTGCCGGGCCGACATCACCTCGAAAAACGAAGCTAAGGTGCAGCGATACCTGGCTAACTACGAGATCGTCGTTCAAAAACTCATCGAGCTTGAGGAGAAGGACCGCATTCGCAATTTTCAACCCCCCATCAGCGGTGAAGATATCATGCGCATTTTTAATCTAAAGCCCGGCCGCGAAATTGGCATCCTCAAGAATGCCATCAAAGACGCCATTCTCGACGGTGTGATACGCAACGACCATGATGAGGCGTATGCGTTTATGCTGCAGCATGCAGAGATGCTTGGGTTGAAAGTTGGGAGTTGAAGGTTGAAGGTTGAAGGTTGAAGGTTGAAGGTTGAAGGTTGAAGGTTGAAAGTTTTTGGCGGAGGGCATGGGTATTCTCTATTTCACCATTTCACCATTTCACTATTTCACTATTTCACCATTTCCCTATTTCCCCATTTCACTATTTTCGCACCAAAGCCATTAACCATGAAATTAACCTATACCCTAGCCGTCTTTCTTTTGTCAGTAGCTGCGATTGCCCAGCCAACCAACGACACACCATGCAGCGCAGAGTTGATTGAAGTGGATGGTGCCGCTGCAGAAGGAGACAACACCGATGCGACAGCAGATAATGATGAAGCCTTACCACCCGCTGCAACGGGAGGATTATCGTGCGTAACCTCTTGGTGCAACGACGATCTTGCCGTTCAAAACTCCATGTGGTATAGCTTCATTGCTCCGGCAAATGGAGCTGTGGAAATCACCTCGTGTAACACCGGCTCAAACCTCGATACGCAGATTGCTCTGTGGATGACCGAAGATTGTTCCAATTATTCGACCTACTCGAATCTAGCTGCCAACGACGATATGGAAGGCGGTTGTACCGATGGCAACGTCTACTCATCGGCCTTGAATGTTGATGGATTGACTCCGGGTGCTACGTATTACATTCAAGTGGATGGCTGGGACGGTGAAACCGGACCGTTCATTCTTACCGTAAACACAGGACAGCCTACGGCATTGGTTAATTTCATTCATGTGAGTGCTGATCCGGCTTTGGCTCTTGTGGATGTGCGTTTGGACGGAGAACTTGTTCTGGATAATTTTTCGTTTTTGACATGCTCTCAATACATACCCGTGGACGCTTCCGGTCAGCATACAGTTAGCGTTCACCCTCCCACAAGTGTAGATGCATCGGATGCATTGATTTCCGTTGATGTGAACCTTGACGCGACGATCAATTACGAAGTAGCTGTAATGGGACAAATAGACCCATCCGGATTCAATCCCTATCAGCCATTGCAAGCTGTTGTGTTTGAAGGAGCGCAACTATACTCGAGCATGACGGGGTCAATTCCGATGCACTTCTTACATGCGGTAAGCGATGCTCCGCAAGTGGACTTCATCGACAATGCAGCCACCACCCTTTGCAACGATCTTGGATACGCCAACTTTAACTCCGAAGGCTATTTATCATTTGCAGAAAATTTTACGTTATCAATTCACGACGACACCGGAAATCCGCTGGGTCTTTCCTATTGCATTCCGGCCGCATTTGCTGTTGATTTTGGAGTTGGTTTTACTATTGTGGCTGCAGGCTTTGTTGACCCTGCCGCCAACAGCAACGGAAGCGCAATAAGTCTCTACCTGGTCGATTGGACTGAAGGCACGCTTATCGCACTCGATCAAGGTGAATGCTTGTTCCCGGATAACGACAACCTGTGCACTGCATCCACGCTTGTTGTAAACGATGCGCCAACTATGGCCGACAATTCTTTTGCGACGTTGGAAGAGAACGAAGCGATGCCTATTAATCTGCCCGGTAACGATCCCGAAAGTGACTGCCTCAACGCATGGTGTGATGGCACACTCGACAATACACTATGGTTCAACTTCGTGGCGCCTGCCTCTGGCTGCATATTCATCAATACCTGCTTTGATGATGGAATCATCGACACACAAATAGCTCTTTGCACAGCCGAAGATTGCACCGATCCTTCAACCATTACTTACATATCTGCTAATGATGATATGGAAGGCCCATGCACGGGTAATAGTTATTCATCAGAACTGAACTACTGCGGACTAACCCCGGGTGCTACCTATTACATTCAAACAGATGGTTACGACGGAGAGCTGGGTGTATTTTATATTCAAATTACAGAGCCCAACAATGTAGAAGAAGTCAATAGTAGTGCGCTATCCATTTTCCCCAATCCCGTCAATGATCGTCTATTTATTCAGCGAGGGCATAACAATGAGGTGATTGAAATCCGTGATTTGGCCGGACGAATTGTTTCAAGCACTACCTATTTGCAAACGGGAATTGATGTGAGTCTGCTACCAAGCGGAACATACCTTATAAAGTCATTAGAACAAGGGCAATCGAACGTATTCATCAAACTATAGTCACTTCACCGAAGTGATCCGTCGAGCGGCCAGGAAGCCCTCGGCACATCACTCCAGGAGCCTACATGCCCCTCCAATAATTGATAGTAGCCGCTAATGCCAATCATAGCGGCATTATCAGTGCAATATCCCATGGGAGGAATGAATGCCTGCCAACCCCGTTGCTCACACAACCGTGTGAGTTTACTTCTAAGAGAGGAATTGGCAGAAACACCTCCTGCTAGAGCAATCTGTCGAACATTGTAGTGGACGGCTGCGGCTTCCAATTTCGCGAGCAGATATTCAGTAACCACGTGCTGGTAGGACGCACAGATATGATTCATCTCGCGTTCAATAAAACCGGCATCAGATGCTTGTCTGTCACGCAAGAAATAAAGCAAGTTCGTTTTTAAACCGCTGAAGCTATAATTGAATCCAGGAATATTCGGTGTTGTAAAGGAGTACTTGTGAGGATCGCCATCCTTGGCAAGCCTATCCACATGCGGCCCACCGGGATAAGGCAACCCCATGACCTTCGCCGCCTTGTCGAGTGCCTCGCCTGCAGCGTCATCAATGGTTTCGCCAACTACCTGCATATTGAGTGGTGAATTCACCAATACCAACTGTGTGTGCCCGCCACTCACTGTAAGACACATAAACGGAAACTCCGGTAATTGTTGATTACTGTCGCTGCGTATGAAATGCGCCATGATGTGGGCGCGCATATGATGCACAGGTATTAGCGGAACATTTAAAGCCATGGCCATACTCTTGGCGAAAGAAGACCCGACCAATAAAGCTCCCATTAATCCGGGCCCTTGCGTGTAGGCAATCGCATTCAACTGCTTGGATTCAATGGAGGCTTCAACTAGCGCCTGCTGCACAACAGGAACTATATGTTGCTGATGAGCGCGACTTGCCAATTCTGGCACAACACCTCCATACTTCTCATGCACCTTTTGCGTAGCTATGATGTTGCTGAGCACTCGGTCATTGCAAAGCACAGAAGCTGAAGTTTCATCGCAGCTCGATTCTATGGCCAGCAGAAAAATGGATTCACTCATGGATTTAAAAGAGAATCGGCGTGCAACATAATGCGATCAAAACCTTCCGTAGATGCACTTTGCAATTGTTCTTCGCGCTCGTACAACATGAATGACTCAATCCGTGACTGCTCATTGCGCGTGTAATACTCCGAGGCGCGATCGAGCCCCATGATGATGAATGCTTCACTGAACACTTCTGCTTCGACCAAAGAAGGCGCAGCCACACCTACGAACACCATTTCATTGCTCACAGGGTAGCCGTAAGTAGGATCAATTAAACCCATTTTATCTTGTGCAGTGCGCGCTGCATATGCCGCACCCGTCAAACGCAAATATTGATCTGCGGTGTCATATCCAATACCCATTGGCACCACGTGCAGCGTATCTACAATCGGCTTTCCGCCGCATATCACACTTCGGCCATACTTAATACGAAACTGTGACACTCCTCTTTCAATGAAAAAAGCACCAACAGCATCTAGAGCAGCGGCTCCGGCCATCGTCGTGAAGTCAAGCTCCACACGAGGATCTGTTTTTCGAATTTGGGATTTGGAATAGGTATAACCATCCGAAGTCAGTTCGTTCAAATCGATTATCACCTCGCCCTTGGCTGAATGGTCAAATCCTACAAAAGAGTACAATGAATCAAGATTCGGCTCCAACTCGCCTCTGCTCTTTGTAACTAACCAAGCTCGCTTTAAAGGCGCAATGGTTGGATCAAAATATTGAAGTGTGTTACGATGAAGATCTTTTGCCCAATCGTACACCAGCCCAAAAGCGCGAGTGCTGTCGACGAACGTAAACATACTGTCGCGGCTCGAATAAGCATTAATGCGTGAAAGTAAAGAAGCCTGGTCAAGCGTATTGAACAACGACTCATAGACGTTCACTATGGAATCGATACTTGACCTGTAATCGGCAGAATCGCCCACCACGTCTATCGCATAAGGCTTACTGAAAATTACGCCCGTATAATAACGCCCCACCATAGGCACGGAAGCGGGCTTGCTTTTGCAGGAAGGAATAACCACCGCCAACACGCAGACTACCAATAGCACAAAGTAAGTACGGAGCATAAGACAAAAGTAATCAGAAACCCGACCCATGCAGGCCAAGGCGGGGCCTATTATCGCCCCGGGTAAGGACGCGCTGCAGCGCGTCCGGGAACCTGAGGTAAAGTGGGTGGCTAGTGTTGCTAAACAAGCGGCATGAGTTAGCAAGATGTCGCGCTTCAGCGCGTCAAGGCGCTTCGGGTGCATCGGGTGGCATCCCTAAAAAAGGAAACGCGAACTCCCCTTTTTATACGACCTTAGCAGTATGCTAATCAGAATGCTGTTACTTATGCTGCTTGTGTTTTCGAAAGCTCATGGCAGTGAAGTGATTGAAAACAAATGCTACCGTGACAATGTGCGAACCATTCGTTGTTTTCCCATGGGCAATCCGTTGGGCTATCCCATTGTAGCGCTGGGAAGCGGCGAACAACTTGAAATCCGCTTCGACATGTTTGCAGAAGAATTTGAATCGCTTCGCTTTGGCGTTGTACACTGCTCTCATGACTGGATACCATCTGCCATAGAGTCAAGCCAATACATCCGTGGTTTTGCAACCGATGGTATATCCGATATTGAAAACAGCTTCAACACACTTCACGATTATATCCATTATCACTTCGACTATCCGACCGATATGAGTCAGCCAACGATAAGCGGAAACTATGCTCTTATTGTTTTCGAAGACTCCGACCTGACCAATCGTGAAAACTGGATTTTCAGTCAGCGTATCATCATCTATGAATTGCAAGCAACCATTCGAACTAGTATTCATGCAAGTTCTGTGATTGCCAATCGTTACACGCATCAAGAAGTAGACTTCGACTTGGCTCACAAAGGGTTTTCCATCAACGACCCGATGGGTGACATCAACGCTCTCATCATTCAGAACTTTGATTGGAAACGAACCAGTGGCTTTCTGAAACCCATCTTCATACAGCCCGACATACTGACTTTCGACTATTTCTCCGGAGAAAACACCTTCGAGGGATGCGCAGAATGGCGATTTTTCGAGGTGAAGGATGTCCGTTATCAGAGTTCACAAGTTGAGCACATTGCTCAACTCGACGATGGTTACCACGTCTATTTGCGACCTGCTGTTCCGGAAGGCAAAAGAGCACACAGCAATTGGCAAGACCTCAATGGAAATTACCTGGTGAAAAACGACCAGGCCGGCGATGATCATATCGAATCCGATTATATGTGGGTGCATTTCGTATTGGTCATGCCTCAAATAAGCGATGCGGGAGTTTTTATTGAAGGAACCTTCAATCAATATAATCAGCTCGACGCTTGCACCTACGACAAAGGGTTGGGTGCCTACACTGCCAAACTACTTTTGAAACAAGGCTACTGCAATTATCGATTTGTAATACGCGACTTGTACCAAAGTGCAGACAACATCAGCGTAACAGAAGGTTCACATGCTGCAACCGAAAACGACTACCATGTTATCATGTACATGTGGGACAGGGCCATTGGCGCCGACAGGGTGATATCGGTGGCAGTGAGTGGCCAATGAGAAGTAATGACTAGTGACTAGTGACTAATGACTAATTGACGATGCCTAAATAGCGTTGACCGTTTGTTTTCTAATCAATATTGGTTTTCCAGATATAGATTTTGATCCTGAGGATTTTTGTTGCCAAGAAGAAATGGGGCTCGACGCCCCTTTCTTCTTGAGTTTTCCGTCAATGAGTTTATCACCTTCGGACTTTTGTTGCTCTGCAAAGAAAATCAATCCATTCTCAAAGTCCACGGGTGTTGACTTACGTAACGCCTTATGAGGCTTCTGATGATTATAAAGTGAGACAGCACGGTCAACGGATTTCACCAGTTGTTCGAGGCTTTGGATTGTCCA
>Ga0315907_10007730_pt1 | contig 11166 bp, 8 predicted proteins | sample LakEriMetagenome_3_FD_203525 | JGI IMG/M metagenome (GOLD analysis project Ga0315907, IMG submission 203525) | Freshwater fungal communities from buoy surface, Lake Erie, Ohio, United States - Buoy 12 MA123 | ecosystem: Environmental > Aquatic > Freshwater > Lake > Lake biofilm | place: USA...
TCACCGAGTCGCCGAACTAACACTCGGGACGCAATGGCAAATATCAATCCCCCAAGTCCAAACAACATGACCATCGCGCCAGCCGATGCGAGCGAGAGTTTATAAATCGTATGCAAATGCGCTGGCAGAAAAGCGAGTGCTACAAAGACCAAACCACCCTCAATAAACACAGTCAGCAACACCGTGCGCGCCCACCGAATAGAAAGAACAGAACTAAATTCTGAAATAAGTCGTGATGAACCGCTACCAGCACGCTTATGAAGTACTCGGGCATTTTCGGGGAGTGACCGGTTTAAATGAACGAGATACCAACCAACCATAAAAAACCAGCAAGCAATCAGCAAAAAAGGTGATCGCCAATTCAGATAATCCGCACACCATCCACCGACTAAAACACCTGTCGATAATCCGAGAATTTGTCCAACCAAAAACCGCGCCAATACGGATTGTCTGTCTTCATAAGGAATCACATCGCCAATCCATGCCATCGACAAAGGAATGACCGCGGCGGCCGTTGCACCGGCCAACCCACGAGCGATCAACAAACCCGAGAAATCAATCACAACGCCACATAACAAGGCGGTCGTCGCGCAAGCGATGCAGCCCCACGCAATGACCAGATATTTTCCATAACGGTCGCCTAAGGGGCCGAAAAATAACTGAGAAACGCCATAAGAAAACCCAAATACAGTGACCACCCAAGCAGCCATTCCCAAAGGTATGGAAAAATCCAATGACAGCCGAACCAGCATGGGATCCGCAACACGCATCGACATGCCGCTCCCAAAGGCTGCAGCTGACAGAGCGATCATCGCTCTTCGCAAAATAAAAGTATTCGATTGCGGTGACGACACGGAATTCATAAGCGATTCTTTTTATAGCGACGACGGTCAGATAGCGATAGGGGACGGCTTAACCCGCTACCACTTTGTGTAGCAGCGCTGTGAAGCCTGAAACGTGGACTTGAAAAGTCAACACCACGCGGTTTTTTCGGAATTTCATTAGGCAGAACCTGTAAGATCTCTATTTAATGGCGACCACGCATGGCAGCATAAACCAGAGCACCACATAATCAAGGGCTTACCGCAATGAACCTGGCTGAAAAAACGATCTGTTTTATTCAGTTGCCTCGTTGTTAGGCTTTATTACGCCGAACTCAGTTGAAGCCTGAAATTACTTTCGAATCTGCGCGACTCGCCGGTCGTCGGATCAGTAAAGGCCAATGACCTAGCAAGCAACTGCAGAGGTGCAGAAAAATCGTCCGTACCAGGGGGTAACGGTACTGGATAAAAACGATCATTCAAGATAGGTATGCCAAGTGAGTTCATATGAACCCGTAACTGATGCATTCGACCGGTGCGAGGGTACAGGCGATAAAGTGCAAGCGGACCACGCCTTTCAACAAACTCAATGGATGTAAACGCATTTGCTTCGGCCTCAATCTCGCGCATACGAAAAAATTGGCCGTCGCGAACAATGCAGCTACTGATTTCTTGAGGAAACGACATTGACTCACGAAAGGGCGCGACAGCTTCGTAAATCTTGGTGACCTTTTGATGTCTGAAAAGCGATTGCCAAAGACTGCGCGTCGAAGGGTCGACAGAAAACATCATCACCCCGGCGGTTTCCCGGTCGAGTCGATGAATTGGGGTTAAGTAATCAATGTTCGTACTTCGCTTCAAACGAGCCAGAAGCGTCTCGCGTAAAAACCGTCCACCCGGCGTCACCGCAACGAAATGCGGTTTATCAACCACCAATAACTGATCATTCAGGAACAAAATTTTTTCTTCAAAGGGTATGGGTGTCTCGTCTCGGCGTTGACGATAATAAAAAACACAGGCACCGGTACGGAACGGGCTGTCCAGTGAGAGCGCTACGCCTAAATCATCGACCACCTCACCCCGCGACATGCGGTCTGCCCAGCTTTCAGCGCTCACCATAGGAAAGCGGACGGCAAAATAATCCCCCAGGGTTTTCCAGGGTCCGTGGGGAAGCCAGACCAGGCTGGGCGAAATACCGTCGCGAGTTGGAAGAAAAGGCGTGCGGGCCATAAATATCCGGCAAAAACAATCGCCTGCATAGTAACCCGCCGTTGCAACGCCTACCTGACGCTGTGGTCAGCTCAGAAAGCCGAACACGGCAGGCGGGAATTCTTGGAGGATCTTATTTCTGAGAGTTATTGATAGGCCATTGGGACAACTCCATCAGGAGCTTGCCCTGCTCGGCTGCGTCGGGAGGGGTTGGGCCCGCCATGGCGTTCAGGGCTGCGAGCGCTTGGGAGGCAGTGGGCCGTTGATTGGGATCTGGATGAAAGATCTTAAGGAGCAAATCAGCTAATGGCCTATCTGAAATGACATCGAGTTTCAGTGCATTCGCTCTAGCCTGATCATCAAGCATCGTAGGATCGTTTTTGAATTCCGTCAGTCTGGATTGCACTTCGACGTTGAGCCCGCCTTTGTTTTTTTCAGGTAACTTAAGTGGGAAAGGGTCGCCGGTCTTCATCTTATAAATGATGATGCCGATGGACCAGACGTCTGCACCTGACGTCATTTCGAAATGATTATTCAAATTCATGGCAACTTCAGGTGCTAACTGTTCCATGGCATCAGCCGTTGCACCCTTAACGATATTTTCTGCTAACAGCACTGACCGGCCAAAATCGGCTAGCTTTGGAACACCATTTGCTCCAATGAATACATTGGCTGCTTTTAGATCGCCGTGCAGCATGTGCGCATCTTCATGCAAAGCAGTTAATCCGTTGAATAAGGACATTGCGACATATCTGTCCAAATTCTGTAATTTTTCCAGATTTTTCGGATTTTGCGCTATGAAAGCCTGCCGCTGATCGGGACCGAAACGTTCAAAAATATTGGCCAGATCACCATGGGGGGCAAGTTCCATTGCCATGCTCAGCGCGCCATCATCGCCCATAAAAGCGCCGTAAAGCGACAAAACATTTTCATTCTTGACGCTTGACGCAAGCAGATGACGATCAATTTCGGTTGCCAGCGATGACGGATTTGTTGCCGATGGTAACGTGGATTTGACAGCGATTTTTTCACCGTTTGTTGTTTCTGCTAACCTCACAATACCTTCCCCGCCGCCACCAATCTTTTCCCCGATGTCGTAGCGCTTGTTACCGATGGTGATTTGGTTGTTTGTAATGGTGCCAATTTCATTGCCAGTCAATTTTGCAATCGCTGCCTTGACCATTGACGAGATAAACTCTTCCTTATTCAATAGCCACTGAGCACCTGCTGACGCTTTCTGTGAGTCAGGAATTTCTTTCAGCACTAACGGCATGTTCGAATCCAGAAAAGATCGTATCGCGGCTTTGCACTGAGATTCGAGTCCCATGTAATTGCGCGGCTGCTGACCGGCAGTTCGCCATTTTTCGCCAAGGGCTTTACCTAAAGTTTCGGCGCTGTTTTGAAGTTTGGCCGCGGTCATAGTTTCGCTCGAGCCCGTTTGATTATTCGTTAATGCACTCTTAATATGCTTTTGCTGGTCTTGAAATAGTTTGCTTCGGGCGAATAATCGATCAAGACCAAACGGGTTTGTCTGGGTAACTGGTAACTTGTCGACAGATACCATTTTATTCACCAGCGTTGAAATCGCGTCAAACGCTGCTTGGCCGTTAACAGATAAGCTGGGTCTAAGCAAAGACCTGTCATTTTCATTCATCTGACACCAGCCAGAAATAAAATCCAAAATCGCCTGCTGTTCACTCGTAGAACCGTCCGTTTTTATGGCTGTCGTATCCATAGAAGCGCCCACAAATTTCTGAAAGCTCAACAAGGCCTCCTCCTCGCCCCGTACGGAATACTTTACTAGTACGGAATACTTTACTAGTAGTGACAGATCCTCCTTAGATAACTGGGTAAAAGCCACAAGCCCTGGTGTGCTTTGTAGTCGGTATTGATCAAAACGATTTTTCGATGCACTACTGCCAGCATGAATATCTTTGGCATTGGTCGCTTCTTTAAAGTGGTCAATGATATTGTCGAACTTACGGAGTTTGCTGAGCTTGATAGATTCGCCCTTGTGAATACCCAAAGCTGCCATCACCTCATTGCCGCGAATCTTAGGGAACCGGGTTTGCACTGCCTGTACGATCGTGTCAAACGCCAACTCGTTTTCTCGCTTTGATTTTTGAGGTGTAATGAAACTTAAAAACTTTTTGGCCACAGCGCTTCGCTCAAACAGCTTGGTGGCTTCGGTGCCGTCCGGTAAGGCGATAGTTTTCGCAGAAAATGCCGCAGCTCCGGACGTTTGCGCAGGCTTTGAATTACTTACCTGATTCAAAATTTCCCTTGCGTCGGCGAAGCTCATGGCAGGCGTAGTGGGTTTCATGTTGTCAAACGCAATATTGCTGGGGAAAATGACTCAGTGCGCAGACGCTGATGAAGGGTTCGCCGGTCGATGATGATCAAAATCAATATGCGGTCATCTAGATGACAGTAATTGACGCTTAGCGATCCAACACGGCAGCCCTTCAAAGGCAATAAAATGTCGCAAATGCCTCTGATTAATGACAAATTTCGTTAATTGCGACGATAAATCCTCCCCCCGTCAGCCACCTCACCTGCGACCATGCCTCATATTCTCAGCATCAATACGGGCACCGTTCAACCCTTGTTTGTCAACACTGAAGCGAATGCGCAATCAGTCATGTCAGCCATCCGCAAAGTGCCCCTGTCAGGACGGGTCACGGTAAACCGACTGGGCATTGCCGGAGATGAGCGCGCTGACATGAGTGTGCATGGGGGGTTGGACAAAGCAGTTTATTTATATCCGCTTGAGCACTATGCGTTCTGGGTGGCTGCGCGTGAGCGTGTACTACGCCGACAAGAGTCGCTGCCTTTTGGCGCCATGGGCGAGAATCTGACCACCGAAGGTTTGCTCGAAAGCGAGCTTTGGGTTGGCGATAGCCTGGAAATAGGTGAGTTGCTGCTGGAGGTGACCGAACCACGCGCACCTTGCTTCAAGTTCGCGGCCCGGATGGGGTATCCCCAGGCCATCAAGCATATGCTGCAATCCGGGTTTACTGGTGTTTATCTGAAAGTGATCACGCCCGCTGAAATCACTGCGGGGGAGATCATTCGCGTGCTACCCGGCCCACGCGAAGTCAGCATTGCCGATATCAACCGTCAGCGTCTGAAGGGGCGCCAGCGGGACTTGTTCCCTTAACCGTGGCCGTGGGTGTGACGCGCGGCACGCTGCTCCACAAGCGTCCCCAGCCTGGTGGCCAGGACAGCGCCCGTCCGTTGTACGGCGCAACATTGGCGCGCAGTGGCACCACGGGGAGTTGTCCTGGCTGTACGCCTGCGCTCTGATCCCATCCCAACGAGAACGTGTAATTCGGCAGCAGCGCATCGCAAACATCGGCGAACCATTGCGTATGGTCTTCGTCTCGACCCAATGCACGCGCCAGCCCTTGCGGATCAAACATCGCCAGAGCGGACAATAGCTCATGGGTCGATGCGCCCGGTGTGTCGCCCCAGCCCAGAATTGGATTCAAGTTGTATTCAGCGCCGGAGCCGTACCAGCCTTCGCGCCAGCTGCGTTGTACCCAGTGGCGTGGTCCCGTGAACAAGTGCCAGCGCCAGTGCAGCCCGGACGGTTTGGGCCAGCTGTACAAATACAACCGCTGATAGCCGGCCTTGTGAAGCTCGCGCATCATGCGCATCAGGCGACCGTGTGGCATGCGATCTGGCGGAGTGCGGCGAAAACGTATGGGTTCGCCATCGGCGTGTTGTACCTGATCGCAGGAGAGGTTCAAATCCAGCGTTCGCCCCTCACCTCCGAAGCGCGCGGAGATCCAGCCAGTCATAAGATTGACCGAGGTGATCACACCATAGCCGCGATAGCGGTGAAAAATGACGGTACCAGGTGCAACAGGTTTCATCGTTCAGCACAACGAAAAGAATCAGAATAGATGTCAGTGTAGCGGTAAGCACGCTCTGTATGTAATCAGAATTTTTACCGCAAGGAAGAAGCTGAATAAACCCATGTTTCATGGCGAGCGAGCGCGGAGGTGGGACGTGGGGGCCTGCAAAAATAAGAGCTCGTTGGTGTTGACCTTGCCACAAAAGTTTCCGGGGTTGTTTAGCGCCTTCCCAGAAGTCATGAATACATAAACAAATGTTTGAAACTCCGCGCTTCATTCACCCGGACAAGCCGGCGCATCAAAGAAAACAAGCAAGCGAATGCGATTATGACAATAAAACATTGGATCTCATCTTGAGCGCGCCCTTACCATGCAAGTCCATCTTGTCTCGGATGGCGAGCAGTCCGGTCGTTCCTCGCCTTGGCTGCTCAGCATTTTCGGAGTGAGTCCTCATGGGCCTCACTCCATTTTTTTGCCTCCGAGTCCAGTCGTGCGAAATCCAGACTTCAGGCTATCATCTGAGCGTTTTCTTCAGGATCCATGACCATGAGTCTGCGCATCATCGCAACAGGCGGTACCTTCGACAAATATTACGATCCACTCACGGGCAAGCTGATTTTCCGGGACAGCATTTTGCCAGAGGCACTCGATCGCGCACGACTGACTTTGCCCATGGTTTTCGAGCCCCTGCTTGCATTGGATTCGCTGGATATGCAAGACAGCCATCGTCAGCAAATACGCGAGGCTTGCGAGCGCGCCACTGAAGACCGGATCGTCATCATTCATGGCACCGACACCATGCCCGAGACCGCGCAAGTACTGGGTCAGTCTGCATTGAACAAAACCATCATCTTGACGGGCGCCATGGTGCCCTACCGAGTTGCACGATCCGACGCCCTGTTCAATCTTGGCTTTGCGTGTGCTGCTGCCAATCTTGCTGCAGCGGGTGTGTATATAGCCATGAACGGTCAAATTTTCTCGTGGGATGATGTGATGAAAAACCGGGATCAAGGCGTATTTCAATCTCTGCGTTAGGGCAGCACTCGAGGCCCCCGGTCAACACCCGTATCGTCTCAGCCCGCACCTAAGCCATAGCAAAAAATTAACCCGACTGATTCCATACTTCAGAGCGTGCAATCGCTCGGTGTTGATACTCGCCACGCGCATCTGCAGCCGCGATGTTGCGCTCACCACTTTTCAAAATCATGCATAATTTCTCAAAACAAAAGTCCACGACGATCACATCCGGCACACCATGAACAATAAACATTGGGCGTTAGGTTTCTTGCTCGCGAGCGCGCTTGCTTCAGTATCCGCTGGCACGTCTAGCGCATTTCCGCTACAGCCCTTGGCTGACAAACCTGGCCCCATCGCGATCAAGGGCCATCGTGGCAAGGTGTTTTATGTGCCATCCACGCTTGCCACGATCAAGTGGGGCTATTTGTCTAATGCAGCTGACATACCCGTACTTACGGTACCTTCGGGTGCCACAGTGATTTTCGATACCTTGTCTCACGAAGGATTGCTGGAGGACCAGGGCCGCAATCCGGCCCAGTATTTCGCCTCGAAAGGCGTGCCAGCGCATCAGGTTCTCAAAGACGCTATCGCAATCACTCAATCCGATTTGCCGCACGACTTTGTCAAAGATGGACCGCATATCATTACCGGACCTGTCGCTGTCGATGGTGCAGCACCGGGCGATGTTTTGAAAGTCGATATCGTTTCAGTGGTCCCTCGTGTCGCTTATGGCGTGATTTCCAACCGCCATGGAAAGGGTGCGCTGCCCGGGGAATTTCCCGAAGGCCCGAAACCGGAACCTGATGCGAGCGCGCTGTCCCCAGAAAAATTTCATAACGTCTCCGTATTCACCCCGATACGACGCAATCGTCAAGGGAAATGGGAGGCCGTAATGACGAATCGTCAGGGTGAGACGATCACTTTTCCAACCTCGCCTTTCATGGGGGTGATGGGTGTGGCAGCAGCAACGGATCAGCCCGTGCATTCCGTCCCACCGGGCGTCTACGGCGGCAATATCGATGTCAAAGATCTGGGCGAAGGTACAACAATTTACCTGCCGGTTTTTGTACCGGGTGCGAATTTCTATACTGGTGATCCGCACATGGTTCAGGCTAATGGCGAGGTGGCACTCACCGCATTAGAGCACTCTATGCGTGCCACATTTCGCTTCACGTTATTGAAAAAAGGTGATCGGCGAATTCCGGCCGCCACGGGCTCGCTGGAAAAGCCGCTGGGTGAAACACCGCATTACTGGATTGCGATTGGATTGAATCCGGATCTGGATGAAGCCATGAAAGATGCCGTCAGAGAAGCGATTCGCTTTTTATCGGAGGTCATGGGAATGGATCGCGCTGTCGCGTACGCCTACCTCTCGGCAGCAACAGATTTCAATGTATCGCAGGTGGTTGACCGTACCAAGGGCATTCATGCGCTCATACGCAAGTCAGATTTTAGGCGGGTGAAATCATCACTGAAGCCGTAGGCAAGTCGTGATTAGATAGAATCGTTACTCTGAGAGCTGCCTATTTCCCGATGCAGAAACGGCTGAAAATCACGCCAAGCAAATCATCCGAGGTGAACGTACCGGTGATGCTGTTAAGTCGCTCCTGAGCCAGTCGCAGTTCCTCGGCAAACAAATCAAGGGCGCTGTCGCGTTGCGCTGCGAGCTCAGCGGCGGTTTGCAGATGGCCCTGCGCTGCACGCAAGGCAATCAGATGGCGTTCGCGCGCCAGATAGATCGATTCCCCGGTTTGCTGCCAGCCTGCGATCCGCAACAGTTCCTTGCGCAGTAATTCCATACCCGTACGCTCTGCCGCCGACAGATAGATATGCGCGCCATCGTCTTGCTGATCAATGGCGGGCTTGTGTCCGGAGAGATCGATCTTGTTCCAGATGCGCAGCAGAGGAATTTGATTAGGTAGCCGTCCGAGGATTTCTTCATCGGCGCGCGTCGGCCCCCGGCTGGCATCCAAGATGTGCAAGATCACATCGGCCTGTTCCACCGCGCTCCAGGTGCGCGATATACCGATACGCTCGACTTCGCCATCGGCCTCGGCCTCGTTGCGTATGCCGGCAGTGTCGATAATATTGATCGGTATGCCCTCGACATGAATTGTTTCAGTGATCTTGTCGCGTGTCGTACCTGCGATGGGTGTGACGATCGCAACCTCATTACCGGCAAGTGCATTGAGCAAGGAGCTCTTGCCGACATTGGGCTGGCCCGCGAGAACGACCTTGAGGCCATCGCGCAGCAAGGCACCCTGCCCCGCTTGCGTTAGCACGGCATCCAGTGTTTCGCGCAAACCCTGTAGCTGGCCGAGTGCATAGGATTTTTCCAGGAATTCGATTTCTTCTTCAGGAAAATCCAGCGTTGCCTCAACCAGTGTGCGCAAGCGAATTACTTGTTCAACTAATTGTTCAATCTGCTTTGAGAATGCACCCGATAAAGACTGCGTGGCCAACCGTGCCGCGGCCTCGGTCGATGCATCGATCAGATCGGACACGGCTTCAGCTTGAGCAAGATCGAGTTTGTCATTGAGAAACGCGCGATAAGTAAATTCACCCGGGTTCGCCAGCCTGAGACCCATTTCTTTTCCTGCCTCAAGGCAGCGATTGAGCAGCATTTGCATGACGATCGGGCCGCCATGTCCTTGCAATTCGAGCACCTCTTCGCCGGTGTAGGAGTGGGGCGCATTGAAATAAATGGCGAGCCCGCGGTCGATCACGCTGCCATCGGCCTGAACAAAATTCAGGTAGGTTGCTTGTCGCGGGCTAAGCTCACGTTTGCCATCAAGTCGGCACACTGTATGAATAAGTGCGCCTAACTGTTTGCCCGAAATGCGCACCACGCCGATGCCTCCTCGTCCCGGAGCGGTGGCAATGGCAGCAATGGGAGAGGTATCAATAAGCATGCCGAAAGTGTATACGGAATAAAAAAAGTCCGTGACCAGCAGGTGACGGACTTTTTTGGATGCTTAAAACAATCAGGCTTTACCCTGCTCCGACTGACGGGTGATTACCCATTGCTGTCCAATCGACAGCAGATTATTCACGACCCAGTACAGCACGAGGCCGGCAGGGAAAAAGAAAAACATCACCGAAAAAGCGATTGGCATGATCATCATGATCTTGGCTTGAATTGGGTCAGGCGGTGTGGGGTTGAGCTTGGTTTGCACGAACATGGATGCGGCCATGACGACAGGCAGGATGTACCAGGGATCGGGCGCCGACAAATCCTGTATCCAGCCCAGCCACGGAGCATGACGCATTTCCACGCTGGCCAGCAGCACCCAGTAGAGTGCGATGAATACCGGGATTTGCACCAGCACGGGCAGACAGCCGCCGAGCGGGTTGATCTTCTCGGTCTTGTAGAGTTCCATCATCGCCGCATTCATTTTTTGCGGATCGCCTTTGTGGCGTTCGCGTATTGCGGTCATTTTTGGCGTGACGAGCTTCATCTTCGCCATGCTGCGATAGCTGGCTGCAGATAGCGGAAAGAATGCCAGCTTAATGATGATGGTCAGTACGATGATGGTCCAGCCCCAGTTGCTGAGCACTTTCTGGATTTGCTCCATTAGCCAGAAAATCGGCTTGGCAATGATGGTCAGCCAGCCGTAATCTTTGACGAGATCAAAGTCAGTTGCAAACTGCTCAAGGGCTGAGGATTCCTGGGGGCCAGCGAACAGCTTGCCCGAAATCGACATCGAGGCACCTGGCGCTACGCTACCCATGTTCGTGATTGAGCCAACCGCATAGAGATTGTTATCAATTTTCCGGGTAAATAGTTCATGCTGGCCGTTGGCGGTTGGCAGGAAAGCGGTAACAAAGTAGTGCTGAACCATCGCAATCCATCCATCGCTGGTTCGCACTGGTGCAGGGTTCTTGGCTTTTTCAATGTCTTCAAACGAGACCTTGCGGAATTTTTCTGTGGCTGTATAAATGGCCGGGCCATTGAAGGTACTGTAAAACGCCGAATCGCCCTCCAGTTTGCTGCCGTCGCGCACAAGCTGTACGTACACGGATGGGGAGATAGCTTCTGCTGTGGTGTTAACCACCGAATGGTTCAGATCGATCTGATACTGGCCACGCTTGAACACATAAGTCTTGGTAAGCTTGACCCCATTTTGTTCCGCATCGAGTACCAGTTCGATAGTGTCACCGCTTTCCAGGGTGCGAGCTCCGGGCCGCGCACTGAACATCGTGCGGTGATTAGGGAAGTCCCCACCGATCAATCCAGTCTGACCGATGTAAGTACGTCC
>Ga0315907_10007734_pt1 | contig 11163 bp, 12 predicted proteins | sample LakEriMetagenome_3_FD_203525 | JGI IMG/M metagenome (GOLD analysis project Ga0315907, IMG submission 203525) | Freshwater fungal communities from buoy surface, Lake Erie, Ohio, United States - Buoy 12 MA123 | ecosystem: Environmental > Aquatic > Freshwater > Lake > Lake biofilm | place: USA...
TGGCTCATCTGTCCCCTGCCGGTGCTGCGCGCCCGCCGGGCGCTGCGCGATCTCGCCGACGGGGCGGTGCTGGAGATGCGGGCCACCGACCCCGCCTCACGCAAGGACGTGCCCGCCTTCTGCGCCGCCACCGGCCACGCGCTGGTGTCCGCGACGGAGGCGGAGGGGATTTTCATCTATCTGATCCGCAAAGGCGGCTGACGGCGGCCCGCATTGGTGTTCTTATGGGGAAGTGTAAACGTCGCCTGACACAAATCGACGGACCACGGGAATGAACACGCTCCTCGTCACCCACCCGGACTGTCTGGAGCACGACACCGGCCTCGGCCACCCGGAGTGCGCGGACCGGCTGCGCTGGGTGCTGCGGGCGCTCGAGGACGAGGCGTTCATGCTCCTCGACCGGCGCGACGCGCCGGAGGCGACGGTGGAGCAGCTGGCCCGCGTCCACCCGCGCGACCACGTCGAGCGCCTGCTCGCCGGCCTGCCCACCGTCGGCCACGGCCAGATCGACGCCGACACCATCGTCTCGCCCGGAACGCGCGGCGCCATCCTGCGGGCCGCCGGCGCGGCCGTGCTGGCGGTCGAGGCGGTGGTCGGCGCGCAGGCACGCAACGCCTTCTGCGCGGTTCGCCCCCCGGGGCACCATGCGGAGCCCGGGACCGCGATGGGCTTCTGCCTGTTCAACAACGTCGCCGTCGGTGCGCGGCACGCGCAGGCGACGCTGGGCGTCGGGCGGGTGGCCGTCATCGACTTCGACGTGCACCACGGCAACGGCACCCAGGCCGCATTCGAGGACGACCCGACCCTGTTCTATGCCTCGACCCACCAGTGGCCGCTCTATCCCTCGACCGGGGCCGAGAGCGAGACCGGCCGGCACCACAACGTGGTCAACGCCACGCTGCCGCCGCGCGCCGGCTCGCCCGAGTTCCGGGCGGCGATGCAGACGAAGGTCCTGCCGGCCATGCGGGCCTTCGCGCCCGACCTGATCATGATCTCGGCCGGCTTCGACGCCCACCGCCGCGACCCGCTCGCCCAGCTGAACCTGACCGAGGACGATTTCGTGTGGGCCACCCGGCGCCTTTGCGAACTGGCGGCGGCGGTGTGCGGCGGGCGCGTCGTCTCGGTGCTGGAGGGGGGCTACGACCTCCAGGCGCTCGGCAGTTCCGCCGCCGCGCACGTCCGCGAACTCATGGCCCACTGAGCCGACCGGAAGAGAGATGGCCGAGACCCGGATCCCCCCCGACATCGCCGCCCTCAGCTTCGAGGACGCGCTCGCCGAGCTGGAGCGGATCGTCCGCCAGCTCGAGGAGGGCAAGGCGAAGCTCGACGACGCGATCGGCAGCTACGAGCGGGGCACGCTGCTCCGCCGGCACTGCGAGGCGAAGCTGCGCGAGGCGCAGGCGAAGATCGACCGCATCACCGTCGGCCCCGACGGGACCCTCGGCCTCCAGCCCGCAGGCATCGAATGACTCCCGCCGACGACGCCCTCGATCTTCCGGCCGCGATGGCCGAGGCCGCCCGGGAGGTGGAGGCGGCGATCGACCGGCTGATCCCGGAGGTCCGCCTGCCCGAGGCCCGCCTCGCCGACGCCATGCGCCACGGAACGCTGAACGGGGGCAAGCGGCTGCGGCCCTTCCTCGTGCTGCGCTCGGCCGACCTGTTCGGCGTGCATCCGGACTGCGCGCTGCACGTCGCCGTCGCGACCGAGCTGGTGCACTGCTATTCGCTCGTCCACGACGACCTGCCGGCGATGGACGACGCGGACACGCGCCGCGGTCGCCCCAGCGTCCACAAGGCGTTCGACGAGGCGGCGGCGATCCTGGCGGGCGACGCGCTGCTGACCCTCGCCTTCGAGGTGCTGGCCGGGCCGCAGACGCACGAGGATCCGCACGTGCGCTGCCGCCTCGTCGCCGACCTCGCCAGGGCCGCGGGGCCGCACGGCATGGTGGGCGGGCAGATGCTCGACCTGATCGCCGAGACGACGACGCTGGACCTGGGCGAGATCACGCGGCTCCAGCGGCTGAAGACCGGTGCGATGATCGCCTTCGCCTGCGAGGCGGGGGCGACGCTCGGCAAGGCCGACCAGCCGCACCGGCACGCGCTCGCCGCCTACGCCCACGACCTCGGGCTCGCCTTCCAGATCGTCGACGACCTGCTGGACGCCGAGGGCGAGGCGGGGGTCGCGGGCAAGCCGGTCGGCCGCGACGCCGAACGGGGCAAGGCCACCTTCGTCTCGCTGCTCGGCATCGAGCGGGCGCGGGACCAGGCCCGGATGCTGGCCGACCAGGCGGCCCGTCACCTGGACATCTTCGGCCCCAGGGCCGAGCTGCTGCGCGCGGTCGCGCGCTTCGTCGTGGACCGCAAGGCTTGAGAGCGGAGGACCGAACAATGAGCGCACGCCCCGAGACACCGCTCCTGGACCGGATCCAGGTCCCGGCCGACCTCCGCCGACTTCGGTCGGACCAGCTGCGGCAGGTGGCCGAGGAGCTTCGGGCGGAGACGATCTCCGCCGTCTCTGTCACCGGCGGACACCTCGGCGCGGGGCTGGGCGTGGTCGAGCTGACCGTGGCGCTGCACTACGTGTTCGAGACGCCGGGCGACCGGCTGATCTGGGATGTCGGGCACCAGTGCTATCCGCACAAGATCCTGACCGGCCGGCGCGACCGCATCCGCACGCTGCGCCAGGGCGGGGGCCTCTCCGGCTTCACCAAGCGGTCGGAGAGCGAGTTCGACCCCTTCGGCGCGGCGCACTCCTCCACCTCGATCTCCGCCGGCCTCGGCATGGCGGTCGCCCGCGACATGGACGGGCGCTCGAACGACGTCATCTGCGTGATCGGCGACGGCGCGATGAGTGCCGGCATGGCCTACGAGGCCATGAACAACGCCGGCGCGCTCAAGAACCGTCTGATCGTGGTGCTGAACGACAACGACATGTCGATCGCCCCGCCGGTCGGCGCGATGAGCGCCTATCTCTCGCGCCTGATGTCGTCGCGCAGCTACCGCTCCCTCCGGCACCTCGCCAAGGACATCGCCGAGCGCCTGCCCGAGCCGCTGTTCAACGCCGCCCGCCGGGCCGAGGAGTACGCCCGGGGCTTCGTCACCGGCGGCACACTGTTCGAGGAGCTGGGCTTCTACTACGTCGGCCCGATCGACGGGCACAACCTCGACCACCTGCTTCCCGTGCTGCAGAACCTGCGCGACGTGCGCGGCGACAGCCCCGTGCTCGTCCACGTCGTCACCCAGAAGGGCCGCGGCTATGCGCCGGCCGAGGCGTCGGCCGACAAGCTGCACGCGGTCGGGCGCTTCGACGTGATCACCGGGACCCAGGACAAGGCGAAGTCGAACGCGCCGACCTACACCAAGGTCTTCGCCGACAGCCTGATCCGCGAGGCGGAGCGCGACCCCAGGATCCTCGCCGTCACGGCGGCCATGCCGTCGGGCACGGGCCTCGACGCCTTCGGCAAGCGCTTTCCGGACCGCACCTTCGACGTCGGCATCGCCGAACAGCATGCGGTGACCTTCGCCGCCGGCCTCGCGACCGAGGGGTACCGGCCGTTCTGCGCGATCTACTCGACCTTCCTCCAGCGCGGCTACGACCAGCTGGTCCACGACGTGGCGATCCAGAAGCTTCCCGTCCGCTTCGCCCTCGACCGGGCGGGCCTCGTGGGCGCCGACGGCCAGACTCACGCGGGCGCCTTCGACCTCGCCTATCTCGGCTGCATTCCCGGCATGGTCATCATGGCGCCGGCGGACGAGGCCGAACTCGTCCACATGGTCGCCACCTCGGCCGCGATCGACGACGCGCCGTCCGCCATCCGCTATCCGCGTGGCGAGGGCGTGGGCGTCGAGATGCCGGCGAAGGGCGAGGTGCTGCCGATCGGCCGGGGCCGGATCGTGCGGGAAGGAACGAAGGTGGCGCTTCTGTCGATCGGCACGCGGCTGGCGGACTGCCTCGCCGCCGCGGAGACGCTGGCGGCGCACGGGCTCTCGACCACGGTGGCCGACGCGCGCTTCGCCAAGCCGCTCGACCTCGACCTGATCCGCCGCCTCGCCCGCTCGCACGAAGTTCTGGTGACGGTGGAGGAGGGGTCGATGGGTGGCTTCGGCGCCCACGTCCTGCAGGCGATGGCGGCGGAGGGGCTGCTGGACGCCGGGCTGCGGGTGCGGACGATGACGCTGCCCGACCGCTTCCAGGAGCACGACGGCCAGCCCAAGCAGCTGGAGGAGGCGGGGCTGACCGCACCGCACGTCGTGGCGACGGTGTTAGGCGCGCTGGGCATCGCGCAGAAGGCGGCGGGCGGGCGCCGGGCCTGAGCGGCGCGACGACGCCGGGCTGTGAAACGGCGCGCGGTTCGTGTATCGTGGATGGATGAACCAGCTTCCGCGCGCCGGCCTCTCCGGTCCCTCCGTCCGTCCCGAGACCTACGTCGATCGGCCGCCGCTGGGCGCGGCGACCGGCACGGTGGCGCGGGCCAACCGGGCGAACCAGACGCCGGTCCACAAGAACAAGCTCCCGACGATCCGAGAACTGCTCGCGCTGGTCGTGAACGGCGCCATCGTCCTGCCCCAGCGTTATTTCCGGGGCATGTTCCTCGACGTCGTCGTCTGACGGGCGTGGGGGGACGCGCGGCCGGCCGGGTCCGGGCCGACCAGCTTCTCGTCGACCGCGGCCTCGCCGAAAGCCGAACACGGGCCCAGAGCCTCATCCTCGCGGGCGTCGTCCTCGCCGGAACCGCGCGCGTCGACAAGCCCGGCCAGCTCCTTCCCGCCGACGCCGACCTCGCGGTGAAGGGCCAGGATCATCCCTGGGTCTCCCGCGGCGGCCTCAAGCTCGTGGCGGCGCTCGACGCCTTCGCGATCGATCCGTCGGGGCTCGCCTGTCTCGACGTCGGCGCGTCCACGGGCGGTTTCACCGACGTGCTGCTCGCCCGGGGGGCCGCCCGTGTCTTCGCGGTCGACGTCGGCCACGGCCAGTTGGCCTGGAAACTTCGCGAGGATCCGCGCGTGGTGGTGCTGGAGCGCACCAACGCCCGTCATCTGACGCGCCAGGAGGTCCCCGATCCCGTCGGCCTCGTCGTCTGCGACGCCAGCTTCATCGGCCTGCGCACCGTCCTGCCCGCGGCGCTCGCGCTGGCCGGACCCGGCGCCCGCCTCGCCGCTCTGATCAAGCCGCAGTTCGAGGTGGGCCGGGAGCGGGTGGGGAAGGGCGGCGTGGTCCGCGACCCCGCGCTGCACGAAGAGGTCTGCGCGACCATCCGCGACTGGCTCGCCGACGCCGTGGGTTGGCGGGTGATCGGCCTGACCGAGAGCCCGATCCTGGGGCCCGAGGGGAACCGGGAGTTCCTGATCGGGGCGGAGCGGGCGGACGGGTGACGGACCCCGCCCCTACCGCCCTAAGATCCCCAGTTCCGGCATCCGCACCGTCTCCTCCCGCCGCGCCGCGACCGTCGCGCGGAGCAGCGCCCGGATTTCCGGCGGCAGGGCCTCCAGGCCGATCGTCGGCGCCCGCACCTGCACGAGGTCCAGCACCCGATCGAACGGCGACGTGGGCGCCGGCCAGGACCGCAGCGTTACCGCCGATCCCAAGGGCAGGCCGAGGATGCGCCGCGCCGTCTCCAGCGCGTCCAGGAGGCCGCCGGTCTCGTCCACCAGCCCGCGCTCCTGCGCCTGCCGACCCGTCCAGACCCGCCCGCCGGCCACCGCCTCCACGGCGGGAAACGGCAGGTTCCGCCCCTCCGCCACGCGGCCGAGGAAGGCGCGGTAGGTCTCGTCGAGGACGCGGTCGCGCGTCGCCAGCCCCGCCGCGTCGAAGGGGGCGACGGGCGAGAACATGCCCGCGTTCGCCCCCGCGCCGACGACGCCCCAGCCGATCCCGAGCCGCTCGGACAGTTCCGCCCCCGACAGCTTGCCGGCGACCACCCCGATCGACGCCGTGAGGGTGGAGGGTTGGGCCACGATGCGGTCCGCGCCCAGCGCGATCCAGTAGCCACCCGACGCCGCCGTGGCGCCCATGGAGACGACGACGGGCTTGCCCGCGGCCCGGGCGCGGACGAGGGCCCGGCGCACCGTCTCCGATCCCACCGCCGAGCCGCCGGGGCTGTCGATCCGCAGCACGATCGCCCGCACAGCGGGATCGCCGGCCGCGTCCGCGATGTCCTCGGCCAGGTCGTCGGCCGCGATCGTCCGCTCGTCCAGGAAGCCCTGCCGGTCGGCCGGGCCGCGCTGGATCGGCCCGGTCGCGTGGACGAGCGCGATCACGGGTCCTTCCGCATTGGGCGGACCGGCGGCGTCGAGATAGCGCTCCACGTCGACGAACACGGCACCGGCGCCGCCGCGGGCGCGGGCCGCCGCCTCCGCCTCGTCGCGGTAGGCGAGCCGGTCGACGAGACGCCGGTCGACCGCCGCCCGATCGCCGAGCGGGGCCGCGTCGACCGCCGCCCGGACCGCGTCCGGCGAGAGGCCCCGGCCCGCGGCGACGGCGTCCACCATCTGGTCCATCAGGTCGCCGACGAGGCTCTCCATCATCTCCCGGTGCTGGGGCGTGAAGCCGGTCTCGGTGAAGGTGTTGGCGAAGGTCTTGTAGGCCTCCCGGTGTCCCATCTCCGGACGCACGCCGAGCTTGTCGAACGCGCCTTTCAGGAAGGGCGTGGCCGACCAGAGGCCGGTCACCCCGACGAGGCCGCCCGGCTGCAGCCACACCTCCTCGAACGCGGCGGCCAGCACGTAGGCCGGCATCCCGTCGTCGAGTTCCCCGAAGCTGTCGGCGTGCGCGGTCGCGAACCGGCCGGACGCCCGGAACCGTGCGACCGCCGCGCGGATCTCGTCCGCCTGGGGCTGGGTGAGCGGCGCCGGGCCGAAGCGCGCCAGGACGCCCTTCACCCGCGGGTCCGTCCGTGCCCGTTCCAGCGCGTCGACGACCTGCTCGACCGTCGTCTCGTGCCCGAACAGGGCGGCGAAGGGATCGTTCGGCCGGTGGTCGGCCAGCGTTCGGGTGAGGTCGAGGTCGAGCACGATCGCCTCGGGCAGGCCGGGGCGGGACTGCATCCGCTCCCACACCCAGACCCCGGCCGCGATGCCGCCGAGGAAGACCATCAGGCCAAAGAACGCGAACAGGCGGACGACGAAGCGGACGAAGCGCATGTGTCCTCGGACGGTCCGGCTGCGATCAGCGGTTGAGCGTGTGGTATTCGGGGTTCGGCATCATGTCCACCGCACTGGCGACGCGGTTGGACATGTTGAAGAACCCGATCACGTTGGCGAGGTCGAAGACGTCCTCGTCCGAAAGCCCGACGGCCTTCAGCGCCGCGCGGTCGGCCTCGCCCACCTCCCACGGCGTCACGGTCGTCTTCCAGGCGAAGTCGAGCATGGCGCGCTGGCGCGGCTCCAGCGGGGCGACGCGATGGTTGGCGACCAGCATCTCGCCCAGCTGCGGGTCGCCCGAGAGCCGCCGCACCGCTTGCCCGTGCGCGACGAGGCAGTAGTAGCAGCGGTTGGCCGAGGAGACGACGACGGCCACCATCTCGCGTTCCAGCTTGCTAAGGCCCGACGGCGCCAGCATCAGCTCGTCGTAGGTGGCGATGAAGCGGACGAGCTTCTCCGGCCGCAGCGCGTAGGCCCTCAGGACGTTCGGCACGAAGCCGAGCTTCTCCCGGCACTTGTCGAAATAGGCGCGGGTGGCCGCGTCGAGGGTGGCCTCGTCCCCGTCGGTCGGGAGTGCTGTGACATGATCGGGCTGGGGCATGGTCGTCCTCCCGTGCGGTGGTCGGGGGCGGATCAGAAACGGGTCCGCCCGAGGAAACGGTCGACGGCCGCCCATGCCCCGTCGCGGATCGCGTCGCGCTCGAAGAAGGGCTCGTGCCCCGATCCGTCGAGCGCCACGACCTCCGCGTCGGGCATCCGGGCGGCGAGGGCGCGCTGGCTCGCCGCCACCACGATCCGGTCCTCGGGCGCGATCAGCATGAGGACCGGCTGGCGGATGCGTTCGGGAACGCCCGGTGCCCGCAGCGCGGCGATGGACCGGAATGTGGCGTCGAGCCAGCCGAACGTCACCCCACCCACCACGAGGCGCGGGTCCTTCGCCCACAGGTCGAGGGCCGCGCGCCAGCGCCGCTCGTCGCCCGAGAGCCGGTTGCCCGCGAAGGGCTCGGCCGCGTCGTGGTCCTCCTGACCGGGGGCGTAGCGGCGGGCGAGGCCGGCGCGGGCCGCGGTCCAGGCCGCACCCTCGGCGAGGGGACGCGGCAGGTCGCCGACGTGGATGTCGGTCATCGGCGCCGACAGCACGGCCGCGCGGACCCGCGGATCGCCGCGGGCGAGATGCCGCAGCGCCACGTGTCCGCCCATGGAATGGCCGAACAGCAGCCAGCCGTCCGGCGTCCCCGCCGGTGCGACGACGCGGTCGAGGACGGCGTCGAGATCGGCCTGATAGTCGGCGTAGTCGTCGACGTGCTGGGCCTGCCCCGTGCCGGGGGTCCGGGTCGACAGGCCCTGGCCGCGCCAGTCGAGCATGAAGACGACGAAGCCGCGGGCGAGGAAGTCGCCGGCGATCGCGCGGTACTTCTCGATCGGCTCCGTCCGGCCGGGCAGCATGACGACCGTCGCGCGGGGCGGGGCGGGCGGGTCCCAGCGGGCGTGGCGGACCTCGACCCCCGCCGCGACGGCGATCGTGCCGCTGCGTGGCTGCGGCCCGTCCCCGGCCGCGTCAACGGGCGTCACGGCGATGCCCAGGACCAGCGCCAGGGCGGGCAAGGCTCCACGCATGTCGGCTCCCCGTCATCGGCGTCCCCCGGATCCGCAGTGGACCTTACCGTGGCCCCGCCACCGGGCCAATCCGGATCGACGGCGCCTCGCCCGTTCGCGTCCCGCACCGCGGCATCCGTGGTCGGCGTGATCGGGGGTGTGGCATGGACGGTCCCCCGTCGGCGGCCGACGACCGCCCGCTGACAGGCGCGCGGGGCCCGTGTACAAGGGCCCGCCGATCCCCGCCCCGCGCCCGAGCCCGCGCATGCGCCTCTTCCGCCACTGGACCGACCTGCCCGCCGACGCGCGCGGCGCCGTCGTGGCGCTCGGCAACTTCGACGGCGTGCACCGCGGCCACCGGGCGGTGATCGGCGTGGCGCGGCAGGTCGCGGCCGATCTCGGCGCGCCGGTCGGCGTCCTGACGTTCGAGCCGCACCCCCGAAGCGTCTTCCGCCCGGACGATCCGCCCTTCCGCCTGACGCCCTTCCGCCTGAAGATGCGCGAGCTGCAGGCGCTCGGGCTCGACAGCTGCGTCGTCCTCGCCTTCGACCGCGCGTTCAGTACGATCGGGGCGGAGGCGTTCGTCGATGCGGTGCTGGTCCGTGGCCTGGGCGTGCGCGCGGTCGTCGTCGGCTACGACTTCGTCTTCGGCCAGGGGCGCGAGGGCACGGTCGACCGCCTCAGCCGATGGGGTGAGGCGCGGGGGTTCGCGGTCCGGGTGGTGTCGCCGGCCGGCGACGACGGCCTCGTCTTCTCCTCCACCGCCGCGCGCGACGCGCTGAAGGCCGGCGACACGCGGCGCGCCGCCGCCATCCTCGGCCGCGACTGGGAGATCGAGGGGCGGGTGGAGCACGGGGACAAGCGCGGCCGCACGATCGGCTTCCCCACCGCGAACGTGCATCTGGCCGACCATCTGCGCCCGGCCTTCGGGGTCTATGCCGTGCGCGCCGGCATCGACGAGGGCGCGGGGACGGTCTGGCACGCGGGCGTGGCCAACCTCGGCCGCCGACCGACGGTGGGGGGCCTCGTCGAACGGCTGGAGGTGCACCTGTTCGACTATGCGGGCGACCTCTACGGCCGGCACCTGCGGGTGCGGATGGTCGACTTCATCCGGCCGGAGATGAAGTTCGACGGCCTCGACGCGCTGAAGGCCCGGATCGCCGAGGACGCGGCACGGGCGAGGGTGGTGCTGGCGGGATGACCGAAAATGGGTCGTCGCGGACTGCCGGGAGTTGTGCTAACGTCGTGACGTGCCGTCGAAGAGGGGCTCCGTCATGATCCGCCGTCTGGCAGCCTGGTTGAATTCGGGCCGGTGCCGGGACTGGCTGTTCGGTGCGGGCCTCGCCCTCGACCCGTGCCCGAGATCGAGCAGTGCCTTCATCTTCGGCCGATCCGTCGGAGATGTCTTGCGGACGGACAGCCTGAAGTTGCATAACGATTCCCGTGCCTGGATGTCGTTGGCTGATCGCCACTGGCCGACACCGATCATGGGGAAGCCGCATGGCGAGCGGACCGGAGGAGCCGGACGGGTCGACGGACTGGCCGCGGAATGAGGCGACCCGGCGTGCCGCCAATTCCGGGCCGCCTTCGTCGGACTTCATGCCGAGCCCTTATCCACCGGCGGACGTGCTCGCGACGTACGTCGCCATCGAGCCCGATCTCGTGGCCAGGGTCCTCGAACGGATCGACGCGGAGACCGACCATCGCCGCCGGATCGAACTGAAGCTGGTCGCGCGAAATGAATGCCGCCTCGATCTCGCGCAGATCATGGCGTTCGTGGTCGCCCTCTCCGGCACGGTCGGCGCCCTCGTCGCCGGCTATCTCGGCGTTCCCTCCGCCGTCTGCATCGCGGCGATCGTCTTCTGCATCGGCGGCCCCAACGCCGCTACGGTCCTCGCCCGCGTCCTCGACCGTCGGCAGGGCTGATCCGCCCCCCTCGCGCTTGCATCGCACGGCGCACCGGCTACAGTCGCGGCCATGCGACGGTCATCGCCCACAGCCGCCCGGCGAATTAGCCGCCCGGTCCTCTGACGAGGGCCGGGACGACGGGTCGCGGTCGCGGCCCCCCTGACCGATCCCCACTCCGCCGACCCAGGCCCCTGCGATGACCCGCGACTACAAGACCACCGTCTTCCTGCCGAAGACCGACTTCCCGATGCGCGCCGGCCTCCCGAAAAAGGAGCCCGAGATCTTCGCCCACTGGGCGCGCATCGACCTCTGGCGGCGCCAGCGCGCGGAATCGTCCGGCCGCCCCTCGTTCCTGCTGCACGACGGCCCGCCCTACGCCAACGGCAACATCCACGTCGGCCACGCGGTCAACAAGATCCTCAAGGACGTGGTCAGCCGCACCCAGCAGATGATGGGCCGCGATTCGATCTACGTCCCCGGCTGGGACTGCCACGGTCTTCCGATCGAGTGGAAGATCGA
>Ga0315907_10007735_pt1 | contig 11163 bp, 9 predicted proteins | sample LakEriMetagenome_3_FD_203525 | JGI IMG/M metagenome (GOLD analysis project Ga0315907, IMG submission 203525) | Freshwater fungal communities from buoy surface, Lake Erie, Ohio, United States - Buoy 12 MA123 | ecosystem: Environmental > Aquatic > Freshwater > Lake > Lake biofilm | place: USA...
GGCCGCACCGCAAGCATTGCATCGATTGGAAACATGATGGACCGCACCATAACGGTCAACGGTGTGTCGAAAGCATTCGCCATGACGGGTTGGCGCATTGGTTTCATTGGTGCACCGAAATGGATTGCCGATGCATGCAACAAGATGCAGGGACAGATTACCAGCGGCGCCAACAGCATTGCACAGATGGCAACCAAAGCGGCCATGGAAGCTGATCCTGAGGTTATTCAACCAATGATCGAAACCTTCCGCAAGCGCCGCGATTTAGTGTATGATTTGCTGAAAGAAATACCCGGTATCAAACTCAATAAACCTGAAGGTGCGTTTTATTTCTTCCCCGATGTGTCGTCGTATTTTGGTAAAAGCGATGGCGATCAAACGGTGAATGATGCCACAGATTTATCGATGTACTTATTGCGCACACAGCATGTGGCGCTTGTTACGGGCGATGCTTTTGGCGATGCCAATTGCATACGCATCAGTTATGCTACTTCAGAAGAAACATTGAAAGAAGCCATTCGCCGCATTGCCGCTGGGCTTGCTCAATTGAAATAACAGACAATGACCAAACACGACATCACCCAACTTTTCTCGAGATTCAATGACCTCACTGCACTCATCATTGGCGATGTGATGATTGATGCGTATTACTGGGGTAAGGTGGACCGAATTTCTCCCGAAGCTCCTGTGCCGATTGTGCAAGTGCAGAAGCGCGAAAATCGCTTGGGTGGGGCAGCAAACGTAGCCCTCAACGTGAAGCACCTCGGAGCGAAAGCTATCATCGCTTCAGTGGTGGGTGATGGAAGTAAAGGCGACGTGTTTCGCTCGACCTTGAAGGAAAACGGTTTTACAACGGAAGGCATCATCGATTCACCCGAGCGCATGACAACGGTGAAAACCCGTGTTATCAGCCAAGGTCATCACTTACTGCGCATCGATGAGGAAATCACTTCGCCACTCAGCTCTACGGATGAACGCCACCTGCTTGATTGCATTAAGAACATACTCGAACGACAAAAGGTAGATGTCATCATTTTTGAAGACTATAACAAAGGTGTGTTAACCGAGCGTGTTATATCAACGGTTCTTGCATGGGCGGAAGAGCGCGCTATTCCAACAGCTGTCGACCCAAAGAAAGACAATTTCTTCGCCTACAAGGGAGCGACTCTGTTTAAGCCCAATTTAAAGGAATTGAAAGAAGGCCTTAAAGTCGATTTCGATAAAAATGACTTCAAGGCATTGAAGTCTGCCATCGACATGCTTGAGCAGCAATTGTCGAATAAAGTTACGATGGTAACGCTTTCCGAGTTGGGAGTGGTTGCCAGCAATGCTTCTGAATTCTATCACGAAAAGGCCCACCAGCGTGAAATCATGGATGTGAGCGGTGCCGGTGATACGGTTGTAAGCGTGGCATCACTGGCAATGGCTGCGGGTGCAAAGCCATTTGAATACGCTGCATTGGCGAACATAGCCGGCGGTTTGGTTTGTGAAAAGGTTGGCGTTGTGCCTGTCGACAAGGAAGTGCTCATACAAGAAGCCATTGCGAAAATGGCAACGAACAATTGACCCCTTTAACCTGTTATCATACGTGAAACAAGTAAAACCGTATTCTCAGGAGGGCGAAAAGAAGCAGCAGGTAGCTGAAATGTTCAATAATATTTCGCACTCCTACGACTTTCTCAATCACTTCTTTTCTTTCGGTATTGATGTGCTTTGGAGGAAGAAGGCCATCCGAATTCTCAAGAAAGAAAATCCGAAGCTCATACTCGATGTTGCCACTGGTACAGGCGATTTTGCCATGGAAGCCATCCGAATGAAAATGGAAGATGCCCGGATTATCGGTGTCGATATAAGTGCAGGTATGATTGAAGTGGGAAAGAAGAAAGTGGCCGCTAAAAAATGGGCGCATGCCATCACGTTTCAAATTGCAGACTCAGAAAATTTGCCTTTCGAAACAGGGCATTTCGATGCGTTTACAGTTGCCTTCGGTGTTCGCAATTTTCAAGATTTGCGAAAGGGCATGAATGATATGCTTCGCGTGCTTAAGCCGGGTGGAATGGGAGTCATCATTGAGTTTTCGAAGCCGTCCCGATTTCCGATTAAGCAATTGTTCACGTTTTATTTCAAGTACATCATGCCAACTATTGGCAAGTTGGTATCGAAAGATGCACGCGCTTATACCTATCTGCCCGAGTCGGTAGACGCATTTCCTTCAGGGAATGATTTTTTGAAAGTCATGACAGAATGCGGTTATCGCGAATGTCAGTGTATTCCTCTTAGCGGTGGCATTGCTAGTATATACATCGGTAGAAAATGAAGGCAGATGTATGGCCTTCACTTCTGGCAGGGCGTGTTGAAGCACCCGGCAGTAAAAGTGACGCACAACGCATGGTGGCGTGTGCTTTATTGGCCAGAGGCACTTCAGTAATTCACCGTTTTCCAATAAGTGATGACTGTGAAGCAGCGTTGCAAGTTGCCCAGGACCTTGGTGCTATCGTTACCCGGAAGGGATCTTCAGTTGAAATAAAGGGCGGTTTCCCGCAGGCTTTTGCTTCCGGTATCCGCAATGCAAAGGAGATAGTCGATTGTGGTGAGTCCGGACTTTCTTCCCGCATGTTTGCTGCTATCGCCGCGTTGAATGAAAACCCGGTGTCTATTATCGGTAAGGGAACTTTGCTCCAACGTCCATTTCATGATTTGATTGAGTCACTAGCGCAGTGCGGTGTGCGTATCGAATCGAATAATGGCTGTTTGCCAATTCTCGTTCATGGCCCTGTCAAAGGCGGAAACATTCAGATGGATGCTTCTATCTCATCTCAATTTCTAACCGGATTGCTCATCGCACTTTCACGCGCTTCCGAGCCATCAACTGTTGAGGTTCGTAATCTCAACAGCAGGCCTTATATTGATCTTACGTTGCGCGTGCTCTCGCAATTTGGTGTAGATATCGAACACGAGCAGTACAATCGTTTCCACATCACCCCAAAAGCTTTCAAGGCGTCAGAGCTTACTGTGCCTGGCGATTGGAGTGGGTCTGCATTCTTGTTGGTTGCAGGTGCTCTGTGCGCGGAGGAAGGGTTGATCGTAGAAAATTTGAGCATCCATTCGGCGCAAGCCGATGAAGCAGTTCTAGATGCTTTACGATTAGCAGGTGTTCGTTTTGAGATACAGGATAACGCAATCCAAGTTTGGAAGTCAGATATCAGCGCATTCGAATTCGATGCGACACATTGCCCTGATTTATTCCCGCCATTGGCAGCGCTGGCGGCGTTTGCCGATGGAGTTTCTGTCATTCGTGGAGTGTCGCGACTCATTCATAAAGAAAGTAATCGTGCCAAGACACTGCAACAGGAATTTGCCAAGGCGGGTGTGCGCATGGTGCTTCGCGACGATGATATGAAGATTTACCCGGCAGCCATTCGGTCTACGCAATTACATTCACATGGCGACCACCGCATAGCCATGGCAGGTGCTATGCTCGGCATGGGAGGTGCGCACATGACCATTCAAAGTGCAGGAGTCGTTTCCAAATCATTCCCCGATTTTTTTAAAGTGATGCAGTTACTCGGGGCAAGAATCACGGGCCTTCAGCTACAATGAATCTATCCTTTTTGAAGGTATATTCGCATACCGTTTAAATGTAAAAACTAATCTTATGCAATTTTCTGCAGCTCAAATTGCCGGCATGCTTCAAGGCACCGTAGAGGGTGACTCTCAGGCATTGGTGGGCGGACTTTCCAAGATAGAAGAAGGAAAGCCCGGTACATTGACATTCCTTGCCAATCTGAAGTACACTGAGTTTATCTACTCAACGGCAGCGAGCATTGCTATTGTTGCAAAAGATTTTAGTGCTGAGAAGCCGCTACCGGCTTCGTTAACCTTGATTCGAGTGGATGAGCCCTATGCTTGTTTTGCCAAGTTGTTAGAAGCATATCATCAGCTTCGCCAACCGAAAGTTGCCATCAGTGAAAAAGCACATGTGGATGCAACGGCCCAAATTGCTGAAGATGTGTATCTGGGCGAATTTGTTAGTGTAGGGGAAGGTGCCCGAATCGGTAAGGGGGCGCGTATTTACCCCAATTGTTATATCGGTCCGTTCGCGAGTATCGGTGAGAACTCCGTGTTGTATGCCGGAGCTCGCGTCTATAACGATTGCGTGGTTGGTGCGCATTGCACGTTGCACAGCGGTGTTATCATTGGGAGCGACGGCTTTGGTTTTGCGCCGAACTCGGAAAACAACTACCAAAAAGTACCGCAGATTGGAAATGTTATTTTGGAAGATCACGTGGAGGTTGGTTCCAATACCACTATCGATCGAGCTACGCTAGGATCAACGATTATTCGCAAGGGCGTCAAACTGGATAACCTCATTCAAATAGCGCACAATGTGGAAATTGGTGAGAATACAGTCATAGCGGCACAAACCGGAATAGCCGGTTCTACGTGCATCGGACGCAATTGCATGATTGGCGGACAAGTCGGAATCGTTGGTCATATTTCCATCGCCGACGGAACCAAGATTGCTGCACAAAGTGGCATTGGTAAGACAATCACGGAACCTAATACGATTGTCCAAGGTTCACCGGCCTTCGGTATCGGCGACTACAAAAAATCATACATTGGTTTCATGAAGTTGCCGGAACTCATGCGCGATTTGGCTCAGTTGCAGAAGAAACTTGAAAGCTAGTTTCGCATGTCGAGCAACCGTTGGCATGAAGCCAAAGCCTTCGTGCGTCATTATATTCAATCTAAAGGTCCACATGGAGTTCATTCACCATTTGTCTACAACTTAATTACTCGTGTACTGCGTCAACGATTAATTTATTCGCTTCGTGAAGCCATCGAAAAGGAGCGAGGGAACTTGATGCGAAGCAACGATTTGCTGGAAGTTCTCGACTATGGGGCCGGAAGTAGAGTTCAACGTGGTAATCAGCGGAGGGTGAAGGAAATTGCCCGCAACACCTTGCAATCAGCTTCCAACGCAAAAGCGCTGGCCATACTTGCGGAGCACTCGCAAGCAAAATGCATCCTTGAATTAGGGACGTCACTGGGAATAACTGCAGCTCATCTTGCAACGTCTTTGCCACATACGAAGGTCTTTACCATCGAGGGGTGCCCGAATATTGCCTCCCAAGCAAAAGCGGTTTGGGGAAGATTGGGTATTGATTCGATTGATCTTTCCATTGGCAGTTTTTCCGAAGTGCTGGAAAGTGTATTGAAGCGAATGCCCTCTGTGGATTTCGTGATCATCGATGGTGATCATAGAGGAAGCGCTTGTCGAGAATATCTCGAAGAGATTTTACCTTTCACTCACGAGAACACGGTTATCATTTTAGACGATATTTATTGGTCCCCTTCGATGACAGAAGCTTGGCAAACCATTATCAAAGACAACCGTTTCGCATTGACACTCGATTTCTTTGATTTCGGCGTTCTCTATCAAACTCGTGGAAGGGTCAAAGAACATTTTGAATTGAAGCGAGCTTGGTAGTTTGCGGAGCTGTTTTTGTCTGTATAACGCAATTTAAGAAACTGGTAGTTTTTCTTGATGGTAGGTGTGAAGCGCACGATTACTTTTGCCCTCACTAATTAAAAGAAAACACGATGAAAAATTTAGTAATGATTGCGTTGCTGGCATTGCCTGTATTGGCTTCAGCACAAGACAAGAAGGAGACTGCTGCTCCTGCTGCGAAACAACAGGAAAGTAAGTTTGCTATAGCGAATCCGGAAATCATATTCCTCGAATTAGTCATTTCAGTAAATCCTGCCGGTGTTCAAACCATTCGCGCAGATTTCGGTCGTGAAATCTTGATAGGACTGACCGACAAAGAACTAATCAAGCAACTGACTGAGATGCGCTCTTTGGTTTTTCCAACTGTTCCTGACGCAATGAACTATCTTTCTTCATTGGGCTACAAGTTCCAACAGAACTACGTGACCTATGATAAGGAAAATAAGCCTGATGCTACGCACATGGTTTTTGAGAAGCGTATGCCTCGTCGTCAGGCCGAAGCGAAGCCTCGCACTGAGAATGCGAAGGAAACCGATGAAGGAAAAAAGCCGGCACCTGCGCCCGGTCCGCAACCGAAGCTCACTCCAAAAGAATCAAAGAAGAAGTAATAAAGTAAAGGCCCCTTAATTGGGGCCTTTTTATTGAACATCTTTGCAGTCCGATTTATTGAAGGGCCTTCATTTTTAGTTCGAATGCATAAAGAGAAAATAGCTCTGAGAGTTTTATACGTGCTCGCGTTTTATGTCTTGCTGCAACTCATGTGGTGGGGCTATCAGCTGGTTCAACTCAATGCGCGCATCATCATGTTGGAAGAAGCCGATTTGCATTTGCAGTATCGGGAGTTACGCTCAAAGGTGTGGATGGTAGCCGGCGAAGGAATAGTGTTTTTTATTTTACTAGCTGCTGGCTTTCGTTACATCAAACGCACTGTGTCGCGCGAGCTGGCCATGGCTCGGAAGGAAAAGAACTTCCTGCTTTCGGTTACACATGAATTGAAAACGCCTATTGCTGCGGTGAAGCTGTTTTTAGAAACCATGCAATCGCGTTCATTGAGTGACGAGAAGCGGCTTGAGCTGCTTCAACAGTCGGTGCAGGAAACTAAGCGCTTGCAGGCCCTCACTGAAAATATTCTCATGGCTGCCCGACTCGATGGTAGCAAAGAGGCTATCACTTCATCCGTTGTTGATTTGTCTGACTTGGTGAACAGAGAGGTAAATCGATTCGAAAAATTGGGCGGTGTATCAATCGGATGCGCAGTGGATTCGGCGGTTCGAGTGAATGCCGACGAGCAAATGTTGTCGGTGTTAATCGGCAACTTGATCGATAATGCCTTGAAGTATGGTTCGAATAAGTCGATTAAAGTAGAATTGAAGCAATCAGCAGGAAACATTGTGCTTTCGGTTTCCGACAATGGGCCAGGCATTCCTGCGGGCGAAGAGAAACGTATCTTCGAAAAGTTCTATCGAGTTGGAAACGAAGAAACGAGATCCTCAAAGGGCACCGGATTGGGACTTTTTATTGTCGATGCTGTTGCACGGATGCATGGTGCGGAAGTGTTGGCATCTAATAAGCTCGATGGCGGTGCGGTTTTTACAGTTAAGTTTAAAAAGCAAATGGGTGTATGAGTAAAAAAGTATGTTTAATAATTCTCGATGGCTGGGGCAAAGGTGATTTAAATGCAGGCAATGCCGTGCATATCGCAAAAACACCTTTTGCCGATTATCTCACGCAACGATATCCTTCAGCAACGTTGCGCACCGACGGCGAGAATGTAGGTTTGCCTGATGGTCAAATGGGCAATAGTGAAGTGGGTCACATGAACATCGGAGCTGGCCGAGTCGTTTATCAAGACTTAGTTAAAATCAATGTTGCAATCCGCAGCGGAGAGTTTGTCCGAAATGAAGTATTGCGCGAAGCGTTCCACCATGCTGCGCAGAATGGAAAGCGTGTTCACTTAATGGGGTTGATTAGCGATGGTGGTGTTCACTCACACATCAATCATTTGAAGGCTTTATGCGACATGGCTTCGACGTATGACGGTGTTGATACTTTTATTCACGCATTCACGGATGGGCGCGATACCGATCCGAAAAGTGGGTTGGCATTCATTCGTGAAGTAGAAGAGCATATTGGAGGCATGCCCGTGAAAATTGCCTCAGTATGCGGGCGATATTTTGCGATGGATCGCGATAAGCGCTGGGAGCGTGTGCAACGCGCATATGATGTTATAGTATCAGGAAAAGGTGCAAAATTTCACAAAGCTTCCGGGGTAATTGAGCAATCTTACTCTTCGGGTATTACCGACGAGTTCATTGAGCCGTCTGTGATAGTTGATGAGGTAAATCGTCCGTTGGCAACTGTTCAAGCGGATGATGTGGTAATCTGTTTCAATTTCAGAACAGATCGTTGTCGCGAAATAACAGAAGTACTCACACAAATCGACATGCCTGATTTTGGCATGCAGGCACTTTCGCTCTATTACGTGACTATGACGAACTACGATGATTCATATCACAACGTGAAAGTGGTGTATGATAAGGACAATTTGAATCAAACGCTGGGCGAGGTATTGGAGCGAAATAGCATTTCACAAATACGGATTGCGGAAACAGAGAAATATCCTCACGTCACATTTTTCTTTAGTGGCGGTAGAGAAAAAGAGTTTTCAGGCGAACGTCGCATCATGGTACCTTCACCTAAGGTTGCTACCTACGATCTGCAACCTGAAATGAGTGCTCATGGCATTGCTGATGCCATCTGTGCAGAAATGCGCCAAGACCCTGCAGGCTTTATTTGTCTGAACTTCGCAAACCCCGATATGGTGGGTCACACCGGTGTTTTCGAAGCCATTGTAAGAGCCGTAGAAACCACCGATGCTTGTTTGAAGCAGGTAGTTGAAAATGGTCTCGAATGTGGCTATTCGTTTGTCGTGATTGCCGATCATGGTAACGCGGATTATGCTGTCAATGATGACGGATCGCCCAACACGGCCCACACGACCAATCCGGTTCCGGTTTGGATTATCGATGAAAACGTGTCGCATGTAAACTCCGGAAAACTGGCCGATGTGGCGCCCACTATTCTGAAGATGCTTGGAGTTGCACAACCATCCGAGATGACCGGCAAAGCGCTCTTCTGAGTTAATCGCTCCATTCGATGGTCATCTTTTCGATTCGGTTAATGAGTGCTTCGGAACTCATTTGCTCACGAAGTCTATCAACCATGATAGGAAATGCCAATGGAGTTGGTTTGTTGGGTGATGTAATGACAACCTTTTGCTGTTGCATACGATTCAGCGCTTCGCGTGTGCGGGTGTATTCCAATTGATGGTGCACTACTTCATCGAGGGCCTGCCTTAGCAGTAGGTTGTCGGGTTCATACGATTCAAATACCTGATAAATGAGCTGAGAGGAGTTTTGAAGGTGGCGGTCTTTTATTTTCTGACCCGGATATCCTTTGAAGACCAAGCCTGCTATTGCAGCAATATCTCGAAACTTTCGCTTCGCCATTTCACCTGCATTGATACCGGCAAGTATGTCTTGTTCGAGTAATTCGGTTGAAAAAAGACCAGCCTCTATAAAATCCTGCATTGGTACTAGCTGATCACTGAGCAATTCAAAGCCATAGTCATTATATGCAAGGGAGAAGCTGATACTAATTTTTTTTCCGATTCTAAAGGCAAAGAGGGAAGCGATTCCTTCATGAACGGCTCGTCCTTCAAACGGATAAAACAAATGATGATAACCTTCTGTCGTTTCAAAAACCTCTATCAATAATTCATCGCACATTGGCACAAGCGATCGCATACGTTGCAGTTCGAGAATCGGTTGGATAAAGGATAGTTCCGGATGTGATTTTACCGGCTTAGTTGGATTCAGTTGTGCAACTTGAAGTTGCCTCCTCAGCATCACGCTCATCTGGGATGAAAGTGGTAATCTTCCGCCAAGCCACACTGGAGTTCGTCCGCTGGAAGATTCAGATTTCCGCACCATGGCAGTCATGTCTTTCACTCGCACGAGTTGCAGGCTAAGACCTGCAAACCAAAAGTGATCGCCTTCTTCTAATTGAGTTATGAACGACTCTTCCACGTGACCAAGCATTCCCCCTTTGCGCAGTTTGACCAGCATGAGTGTATCACTAACAATGGTACCGATCGACATGCGATGCCGATTGGCAATTCTCGGTTGTTCAACTTTATAATGTCCATCTTTCAATACAATTTTGGAATACTCGCTGTAGCTGCCCAATGAGTTTCCTCCAACTGAAGCAAATCGAACCACCCAATTCCATTCTTCTATCGCCAGCTCAGAGTAGCAAATGGTTGATTTTACCTCCTCAAAAGTTGCCTCACTATCGAAGCCTTCACCACACGCCAGTGTAACGATGTATTGAATGAGCACATCGAAGCAAAGCGTCAATGGTGCTTTGCTCTCGAGGTAGTTTTCCTCGATAGCTTGTCGAAGTGCTGAGGCCTCAATGAGCTCAAGCGAATGCGTGGGAAGAAAGTAGATTTTGCTTTTAGCATGAGGCTGGTGCCCACTGCGCCCTGCACGTTGCACGAAGCGAGCAACACCTTTCGGACCACCAATTTGAATAATGGTTTCCACGGCCGCAAAATCGACACCCAAGTCAAGACTACTCGTACAAATCACCGCTTTTAATCGTCCTTCGCAGAGTGCATCTTCAACCCATACACGTATTTCTTTGCTAATGCTGCCATGATGCATGGCCATGTCGCCAGCCAATGATGGATCGAGCTCCAGCAGAGTGCGGTACCATATTTCGCATTGTGAGCGGACATTTGTGAAAATGAGGGTTGAGCTGCTTTTATGGAGTATAGGCAAGATGCTTTTAGCCAAACGAGTGCCTAAATGTCCGGCCCACGGCATGCGTTCAGCTTTTTCAGGAAGTACAGAAATTACTTCATATTCCTTTCGTATGTCGCTTTGTATCAGTTTGCCCTGGGTGTGCTTGCCGAGTAAACATTGCATTGCTTCTGGCAGATTGCTTATCGTTGCGGAGATACCCCAAATGAGGATTTTGGGTGAGAGTGTTTTCAGTCGACTTAATGCCAGCTCCACTTGTACGCCTCTCTTCGTGCCGATGAGTTCATGCCATTCGTCGGCTATGATTATTTCCAGTTGCCCGAAAAGTTCGCTAGCATTTTTGGAGCAAAGCATCAGATGCAAACTTTCGGGTGTGGTGATGAGGATATTTGGAAGCGACTTCAGTTGTTTCGCGCGTCTAGAATTACCCGTGTCGCCTGTGCGGATATCTACTGAAAGTGAGCTCTGCAAGCCGGCAATAGCCCTATTGGTCGATTTCTCGATTTCGGCTGCCAGAGCGCGGATGGGGGTAATCCATAATAGCCGCAGTCCATTTACCTTTTTGTTGCTATTGCGATAGCGAGCAATTGTTGGGAGTAAGCAGGCATATGTTTTACCGCTGCCTGTGGGTGCGTTAATCAGTCCGTGTTCCCCGCGCTCCTGCGCACTCCAGCTTTCTAGCTGAAAGGATGCCGCATTCCAGCCCATCGTTTCAAACCAACGTATGCAGGAAGTTGTGGATTCGGAAAGAGAATGTTCGGAACTCAAGGTTTTTTGCTCATTTTTGCGCCGGAAGAGGTGAGTCCTGTTTAGGCATCATTTTGG
>Ga0315907_10007737_pt1 | contig 11161 bp, 10 predicted proteins | sample LakEriMetagenome_3_FD_203525 | JGI IMG/M metagenome (GOLD analysis project Ga0315907, IMG submission 203525) | Freshwater fungal communities from buoy surface, Lake Erie, Ohio, United States - Buoy 12 MA123 | ecosystem: Environmental > Aquatic > Freshwater > Lake > Lake biofilm | place: USA...
GCGCCGAAAGGGAGAACAGGGAAAATAATAGATTTGATAGCCATTTTGACTAACAGGGACCCCCAAAGGCACATCTAGGGGTGCTTGTCCCGTGTCACCATTGGAATCGGTGGTAATAATAGTCACATCTTGGCCCAGTTGGGCCAGGGCTGCTGACAAACCAAGTACCATTTGACTAGGGCCACCGTAAACAAGGGAAATCGAAGGAACAATCTGAAGAATTTTCATCTCTTTGGTGCAAAGGTCAAGACTTGTTAAGATTGATTAAGCCGTTCGCTCAAATTTACCACTTCTGTGGCTCTCATTTATGGTAATCGACTTTCTGCCCTTCACTATCAATATTTCTCCGGCCTTTATTGCTGGTAGCTGTCTCTGGTCTTTAGCATTATATTTGGGGTTAGCCGGGGTGCGAAATTGGTTTATAGAAATTTTTGATCGCTGGTTTAATTTTGCCGAGCGTTTCCTCTATACTTCCCTAGAGGAGTTTGAAAAAACTCGCGTCGCCAGAGAATCCCAAAATGCTTTTTATGCCTCTATCTTTAGTATTATTCCCTTTCTCATTCTCGGCGGTTTATCCGATTGGTTAATCGAGATTAGTTTAGGAAAAAGTTGGCCGATTAGTGTCGGTATTCTCGCTTGTGTTGCTTCTGGTGTCTATGAATTAGGAAGACAGGATGGCAGCGGCAATCAGTAAATTAAGCTGTTAACCATCTCAATTATTACTTAGGACTGCACGGGAGTGGCAAGTGAGTCGATTTTAACCCTTGATTATAGCTCAATCTTTTGCTTCTAGACGATTTTTATGTTTATTAAGAGTCTTTTGTAGTAAATTCAAAACCTCATTGGCAATCTCAATAACTTCATGAGTTCCAAAACCGGCCTGAGTTAATTCTTTAAAAAAAGCCTTAGCAACAATTTTGGCTAATTTTGGAGGATAGGGATGGACAGCGATCGAATGTTCGGACTGAATTTCTGCTATTTCTCTAGTCACTGCCATGGCCACAAAACGAGATTTTAACATCCCTTGCAAATGAAAAATTTGCAGGGATTGGGCAGCCTGTTGAGCGAATAACTGCAAGATTTCTAAATCTAATAGTTCAAAATGTTTTTTGTCTAGGGGAAAACTGAGATTAATTACTCCGATTACCTGCTGATTGAGGATAATCGGTACGGCTATAAAACTATTATTATTTGATTTTTTGGAATAAGGGGCTGCACTGGCAAATGGCGATCGAGTGATATCCTTAATTAGTAAAGGTTTCCCCGTCGCCGCTACAGTGCCGGCAATAAGTTGATCAAGTTTAATTATTTCTTGATCAGCTAAAGATGATAGCTCATCGTAATGGGCAAAAACTTCTAGATAATCGGTAATTTCCCCTTTTAATTCCTGTGGAGAGCTTAACAGTATTGAACAGTGCCGCGCTCGCAATTGATGAGCACTCATATTAGCTATTTTCCGAAAAATATCTTCGAGATTTTCCTCGACATTCAAGACAAGAGCCAGAGCCGTTATTTTGGGGTTAAAATTATCCATCTATTCAATCACTTATTTAGTCTGGGTTTAGACTTTCAGGGTGAGGGTAACATTTCCCATCTCCCTGTTTATCTGAGTCTATAGCGTGCCATAGCATCTGATCGAGGGGCTTTTTTACTCACTAACTGCTCTATTGTAGATGTAGCCAAAACTTCTGTCTGTCTCTTGTTTTTTGTCTTCCCTCTAGCTACTCTGAGATCTAGTGGGTCAGACCAGTTTAACCTGACTGGAGTGAAAGATGGTGCGTTTTCTCTGGGCAATTTTGGCCGGTGTGGGGATGGGGTTAACAGTAGCGCCAGTTTCTTGGTGGTTACTCGCTTGGATTTCTCTCGTCCCCCTGTGGATGGTTGTGAGATTAGCGGAAAAATCCCTAAAAAAACAGCTTTTATACGGTTTTGGCTGGGGTTTTGCCTACCATGGTCTGGCTTTATTCTGGATCACGGGAATTCACCCGATGACGTGGATGGGTGTCCCCTGGTTAGCCAGTTTGTCAATTGCCCTGTTTTGTTGGTTGTTTATCACTTTTTGGGGAACGGCGATCGTGCTAACTTGGACGTTAGTTATGTTTTATGTCAACAAAAGTGTTAATCAGTCATCCTTTCGGGATGCCCTCCTACGGGTTTTAGTCGGCACTGCTCTCTGGTGTGGGTTAGAATCTCTCTGGAGTCAATCCCCTCTCTGGTGGACTACCCTTGCGTATAGTCAAAGTCCCCATAATTTATTGATTCTGCAATTGGGCAAATTATCGGGTTTTACGACGGTAACGGCGGCAATTGTGGCAGTTAACGGTTTAATTGCCGAAAGCTTGCTCCTAATCCGTCAATCGCGGCAAAATCTCGCTTTTCTCTCTTTACCCCTCCTCATTTGTTTTAGCCTCCATCTCTGGGGATGGAACACATACCATAAACCGATCGAAAAGTCAAGGGATTTAGGGATAAAAATTGGCGTAATTCAGGGCAATATTCCCAACACGATTAAACTTTCGCCCCTAGGATTTCAAAAGGCACTCGAAGGTTACACCTCTGGTTATCAAATTCTCGCCGATCAAGGAGTAGATGCCGTCTTAACTCCTGAAACCGCCTTACCCTACTATTGGGAGAACTTAGTCAATAATAGCTCGATTTATTCGGCAATTTTAGCCAAAAAAACGCCGATCTGGTTGGGTGCATTTGGCAAGATGGACAAGGGTTATAACAATAGTCTCTTTACCATTGATGGCGAGGGACAGGTGATTAGTCGGTATGATAAAGTAATTCTCGTGCCTTTAGGCGAATACGTTCCTTTTCAGGAAATTTTGGGCGGAATTGTTGATCGCCTTTCTCCCTTGCAAGCGCATTTAATCCAGGGAAATCCCGATCAAATTATTGACAGTCCTTTCGGTAAAACCATTGTGGGCATTTGTTACGAATCGGCTTTTTCCGAACATTTTCGCCGTCAAACTGCTAGGGGAGGCGAATTTATTATTACTGCTTCTAATAACGCCCATTATAACCACGCCATGCCCGCTCAACACCATGCTCAGGATACCATGCGAGCGATCGAAACCGATCGATGGATGGCCCGGGCCACCAATACGGGTTATTCTGCTTTTGTCGATCCCCACGGTAATCACCTTTGGCTATCGGATTTGGATAAATATCAAATCCATAGCGAAACAATTTATCGACGGGATACGAGAACTTTATATGTGCGCTGGGGAGATTGGTTAACTAAAGTTTTAATTATTACTGCCGGACTAGCTTGGCTCTGGAGAGCTTGGGATTAAGGTGACAGTGCTATACTTTTTCGTGAATAAACTGTATAAATAACCTAAGTTTTTGATGCAATGAAAGAGCAATTTGTCAAGTGGTTGAATAGAATCTTAATATTTGATGTGTTTTTAGTGATAGCGGGTTTTCTCTGGTTTGCCGTGGCTGTTATCGGTGAATCCACGGGAATTCCCCTAGGATTTAAACTTTTTCAGCGTCTTTGGCTGCCCCTATTCAATCCTGCTATTAGTATTTTAATTGCGGGGGCGATTTTAAGCTGGGCAATTAATAAAATTCAAGAACGCTTGTCCCCTAAATAGGGTTTGCTTAATTCAGTTATCAGTTATCAGTTATCAGTTATCAGTTATCAGTTCACTGTTTACTGAAAAAACTCCCCTACTTCCCCACTTCCCCGCTCTCCTATAGTTTTTAAAGTCTTCTTTGCCAAGCAACAACTAATTTAATTTCCTCATAACTATAATTATCTCCCAGATTTTCTTTGAGAGTTTTCAGGGATTGAACGCCAACTTTTTTAATCGCTAAACGAATATATTCCTGTTTATTCTTAGAAACTAACTGATTAATATCAATTTCGTAACCCGCTTCTAGCAATTTAGCTAAATGTTCATAGATGGTTGAGACTTTTAAGCTTCTTTTGCGAGCGATTTCTTCCACATTCAAACCATCTTGATAGTATTGGAGAGTGAGGAATTGAGTAGAGGGAAGACTATCCTGACAAAAATCATTAATTGCCGCTGTAAATATATCCCCATACTGTTGAACTTTGCTTTGTCCTACTCCAGAAATTTGACGAAACTGCTCTAAACTCCGGGGTTTTGATTGGGCCATCAAACGCAGACTAGAATCATGGAAAATAACGTAGGGAGGAACCCCTTGACTATCAGCAATTTTTTTCCGCAGTTGTCGCAAGCGATCAAATAATAAATCACTTTCCATCGTATTGGGATTGTCGTCTCCCAAGATTTGACCGTTAGCTTTTTGGGGGACGGCAATAAACACGGAACGCTGTTTCCGCATCACTTCCCAACTATGTTGATTAAGTTTCAAGATTCTAAAATTGTCTTCTGTTTCTACCAGTAGATTTTGCTGGACAAGGGAACGACTTAAACGTTTCCACTCCCCGAGAGTTTTATCCTTACCGATGCCATAAGTGGATAATAAATGATGTTGATATTGGGTGATTCTTTCACCTTTTCCTCCCCTGAGTACGTTGATTATGTGCATCATACCGAATTTTTGTCCCGTCCGCGCTACACAGGATAAAAATTTTTGTGCCTCGATTGTCCAATCCTCAGAATTGTTCCCATTCCGACAGTTATCACAGTTACCACAGTTACCCGCAAAACTTTCACCAAAGTAGCCTAGTACACTTGATCTTCTGCATTCAGTCCCTTCAGCATAATCTAACACCTGTCGCAATTGTTGACGAGCTTTCTGTTGTTCATTTTGCTCGGTTTTTTGGTTAATAAAATACTCAATTTTTCTGGCATCGGCAAAGCTAAAAAAGAGGGTACATTTAGCCGGTTCTCCGTCCCTACCAGCGCGGCCCGATTCTTGATAATATCCCTCTAAATTGCGGGGTAAATCATAATGAACGACAAAGCGCACATCCGGTTTATTAATCCCCATACCAAAGGCAATTGTCGCCACCATAATCTGCACATCATCCCGAATAAAACGGGTTTGATTTTCGCTTCTTTCCTGATCGTTCATACCAGCGTGATAAGGTAGGGCATCAATACCATCTTTTTGTAACTGTTCGGCAACTTGATCGACGGTTTTCCGGCTGATACAGTAAACAATTCCTGATCCTTTTTGTCCTTTAATATATTGATACAATTGCTGATAAGATTTACTGGTTTTAGGTTGAACTTCATAATAAAGATTAGGACGATTAAAACTAGCAATATGAATGGAAGTATCTCGCAATCCTAATTGTTGGATAATATCTTCCCTCACCTGTTGGGTAGCGGTGGCAGTTAAAGCGAGAATTGGCACGGAGGGAAAGCGTTGACGGACTTGTTTAATTTGTCTATATTCAGGACGAAAATCATGACCCCAATCGGAGACACAGTGGGCTTCATCCACCGCTAAACAGGCTAAACCGAGGTAATTATCAATAACAGCTAAAAACTCTAAAAAACTAGGCGATAATAATCTTTCTGGGGCGACATATAACAGTTTAATTTTTCCTTGCAAGATTAAAGATTCTCTGTCTCTAACTTGTTTAGCGTTTAAAGTACTATTGAGAAATGTTGCCCCGATGCCATTATCAGCTAAAGCAGTTACTTGATCCTGCATTAAGGCAATTAGGGGAGAAACCACCACCGTCACCCCTTTTTTAATTAAAGCAGGTAGCTGAAAACAGAGAGATTTACCGCCTCCGGTGGGCATAATTACTAATAAATCCTGATCATTTAAAGCAGCCTCAATTATTTGGCGTTGATTCGGTCGAAATTGATCGTAGCCAAAGTGATGTTTTAAGACTTTTTCTAAAGAGTCAATTGCAGCCATTGAGCAAGGGGAAAAATATTTTTATAGTAGTTATTTTATGGTTAGGGATTTAAGTGATCAGTGATCGGTAATCGGTAAAAAGAAAGCCAGTAGCCAAAACAACTGACCTTAAGATTGTCTCACCTGATCGGGAACACCAACAAAGGAGAGATTGGCTAATTTTTTCAGATTTTGACAGCGCAATAACTCGTTAAAATTGAGACTCGATCGCCCCTCAATTTCAGCTATAGTCTCAATAGCCGATAATAAACTTTTAGCAGCCTCGGTTTCCGTGTAACCGCGTCTAACGGCCACTTTTAGGGCGGCTTCATCCGCGTCTAATTCCCGTTGGGGGCTGCGTTTTTCCCGCCAAATCCGGTTAATTGCCAAGGCAGTTAAACCCCCCGCCACTGCCATACCCACGGCATCGGTTTGTAGGGTTTCCACGGTTAAACCGATGATACCAGCCAGAGCAATTACTCGATCGAGATCGGGTTTAAACCATTTTACTGCCGTTAAAACACAGACGGCCCTTAACAAGACTAAATCCCGTTGGGATCTTGATAATTGCCGCCAGAGGTCAAAATTAATTGGAATCGGTCTGACTCCTCTTTGCCAGGGTAGGGGAAAATTAGTTTCGATTACCTTGCTGCTTTCGGGTTTGCTGACAATGCGCGTCATCATCCGTCCCGAAGCAGGCATGAGGTCTAGTAAATGACTAATCTCGTTGTCTTGGTTCATCGATCGCCGGCCAATAGTCTTCAATCATTGAGTATAATCGCTTTCTGAGTTAATATCTCTTTTCCGACAATTTTCTCAACGAAACCGCGTGATACTAAATTCGGTTATTAAAAACTGATTATTTATTCCCCCTTTTGCCTCTTGCCTTCTGCCTCTTGCCTCTCCTCATAAGTAGTCTATGCTCAACGGATTTAGTATGAGTCCCTACCGTTCGGCTTTGAGGGGTTCGATGCCCCGAAAATCGCCCATAAATTCGTGTATCTTCCTCAAAATCCGCATGTGTTGATTATTAATGAGGGGATGAAACAACTTACCGTTCGCTCATTTCTCGAGACGAAAATTTTATAAATTGTCTCAAATGGTTTCTAGCAAAAGCATTGAGCGTTCTACTCGAATATTTATTAGTACAAAAAGACCATTTTGAGCTTAACGAATTGATTGGGGTTTGAGCGAGACAATAGGCGATCGCACTCTCGGCAATGTTCTACTTACCTTACTCGCTAAAAAGCATACAGAATAAAGGTAACAGCAACTTTAAAACCCTTCCCCTAAAAAATTAAGCGAACAATGAGTCATGAGAAGCGATCGCCTATTCAGACGGATTGAGGTGTTGACTGTTGGGTTTCCCTTTCCCCTAAAATTGAGAGGTCTTCTTTAACCCATTGATTCGCTCAATCCAACCTACAAAATTAGACTTTGATTAAGTATTGACTGATTCTAGATGCCTTAAAATCTGTTCTCTTAAATTATCCAAATAATTTTCTACCACATCCCAAACTGTATTAAGGTCAATTCCTCCTAAATAATCATGTACTAAAATATTCCTAAAACCAGAAATATTACGCCAGTCAACATCGGGAATATTTGCCTTTAATTCCTCCGAAAGCCGCTGAGTTGATTCTGCCAAGGTTTGTAAGCGTCTAATGATAGCATCGCTGATCATTGAATTAGCAAAAAACTCCTGTTTTCCTTCTTGGGAATATTCCTTAATTTTATCAATACAGTCTAAAATATATCCAAGATAAACTTGATCTTCATTCATAACTTAATTGCCTCCTTTAAGATTCGCTGTTTAATTAGATGATGAAGGCTTTCTTCAGTTACTACATCCACTTTACACCCTAAGAGATCCTCTAAATCAACTAATAATCCACCGGGAAACCAAGGGGATGTTTTAGCTAAATCATAATCAATTAAAAAATCAATATCACTATTTTCGGTTTCCTCACCTCTAGCAACGGAACCAAATACACGCACATTAAAAGCACCATGTTTGGTGGCAATTTTTAGGATATCCTCTCGTTTGTCTTGTATGAGTTGTTTTAGGGTCATAAAATAACATCCATCCCGAAGGTTTTTAATGAACAATTAACAGACTAGACTAGAAAAAACTAAATACTGATAACAATTATCGTCGGTTGGGTTGACCCAAGGAAACCCAACAAAAAGCCATGAGAAGCGATCGCCTATTCAGACGGATTTAGGTGTTGGATGTTGGGTTTCGCTTTCCCCTAAAATTGAGAGGTCTTCTTTAACCCATTGATTCGCTCAACCCAACCGACGGACTCAACCCAAGAAAAAGGACTAGACCGCGCCTAATTGCCGTAGGACTTCCATAATCTCTTCATAGAACGCGTCTCCTTGCTGGCGGAACAGTTCGGCGGCTTGTCGCAAATCTCTGATCGCTTTTTCCCTTTCTTGTAGAGAGTAATAAAGAACCCCCCGATTGGCGTAAGCCTGGGCTTCTCGGGGATTAATGTTGATCGCCTGATTGAAATCGGACAAGGCGAGGTCGAGTTTCCCCTGTTCTTTGTAAAGAAGCCCGCGATTGCTGTAAGCCATGGCCAATCGGGGATTAATGTTGAGCGCCTGATTGAAATCGGACAGGGCGAGGTCTGGTTTCCCCTGTACGGCGTAAAGAACCCCCCGATTGAGGTAAGCCTGGGCGTATCCGGGATTAATGTTGAGCGCTTGATTGAAATCGGACAGGGCGAGGTCGGATTTCCCCTGTTGTTGGTAAAGAAGCCCGCGATTGCTGTAAGCCTCGGCCAATAGGGGATTAATGTTGAGTGCCTGATTGAAATCGGACAGGGCGAGGTCCGGTTTCCCCTGTACGGCGTAAAGAAACCCGCGATTGTTGTAAGCCTCGGCGTATCGGGGATTAATGTTGAGCGCCTGATTGTAATCGAACAGGGCGAGGTCGGGTTTCCCCTGTCCAGCGTAAAGAACCCCCCGATTGTAGTAAGCCAGGGCGTATCGGGGATTAATATTGAGCGCCTGATTGTAATCGGACAGGGCGAGGTCTGGTTTCCCCTGCTCGCCGTAAAGAACCCCCCGATTGAGGTAAGCATCGGCGTATCGGGGATTAATGTTGAGCGCCTGATTGTAATCGGACAGGGCGAGGTCTGGTTTCCCCTGTTCTTTGTAAAGAAGCCCGCGATTGTAGTAAGCCTCGGCCAATCGGGGATTAATGTTGAGCGCCTGATTGTAATCGGACAGGGCGAGGTCTGGTTTCCCCTGATCGTCGTAAAGATTCCCCCGATTGAGGTAAGCCTCGGCCAATCGGGGATTAATGTTGAGCGCCTGATTGTAATCGGACAGGGCGAGGTCTGGTTTCCCCTGATCGTCGTAAAGATTCCCCCGATTGAGGTAAGCCTCGGCGTATCGGGGATTAATGTTGAGCGCCTGATTGTAATCGGACAGGGCGAGGTCTGGTTTCCCCTGTTGTTGGTAAAGATTCCCCCGATTGCTGTAAGCCCCAGCCAATCGGGGATTAATGTTGAGCGCCTGATTGTAATCGGACAGGGCGAGGTCGGGTTTCCCCTGTCTGGCGTAAAGATTCCCCCGATTGTTGTAAGCCTCGGCCAATCGGGGATTAATGTTGAGCACCTGATTGAAATCGGACAGGGCGAGGTCTGGTTTCCCCTGTTGTTGGTAAAGAAGCCCGCGATTGTTGTAAGCCTCGGCCAATCGGGGATTAATGTTGAGCACCTGATTGAAATCGGACAGGGCGAGGTCGGGTTTCCTCTGTTCGTAGTAAAGAACCCCCCGATTGAGGTAAGCATCGCTATAGTTAGGATCGAGTTCGATCGCTTTGGTGAATTCAGCGAGGGCGAGATCGTATTTTTCCTGTTGGATGTAGTCAATTCCCCGGTTAAAGTGGCCGAGCGCGTCTTGATTGTTCCCTTGAGCGATCCGGGTTTCGGCTGGTTGTCGGCTCTCTAGCGCCATGACGGGGCGAACAGTCGCGAGGGTGGAAAGGCTGATTAGGCTAAGGGTGGTAAGAAGGGCAAAGGATTTCATGGCTAGTTCCTCACTGGGGGTGATTTGAATTCTACTTAGGGTTTGCTGAAAAAGTTTTTCCCGGGGGCAGGGTGTGGAGTGTAGATCACGCCAAGGGTTGGCAGTTTTTGATTTCAAAAAAGCCTAAAAATATTATCCAACAAGGTTTTTAGATTTATTCAGCCAGCCCTACTTATACTAAATCTGGTTATTAAAAACTGATGATTTATTCTCCGTTTTGCCTCTTGCCTCTTGCTTCATCTCAATAAGCAATTTAAATGCGCGGGCAGTTTACCTAGCAGCAGTCAAAGGCAATCAACCAACTCTTAACGATAAGATTCAAGCTCTAAGTATAGAGGACAATTTTAAAATAAGTATTGAAAACAAGGACAGCAAAAAACTTGAACAACAAAAACTAGAACAGCTAGAGATGGGGGCTAACCCATCCCCAAACTAGAAAATTATGCTATTCTTTTTTATACATCACCTCCACCACGGTATGTACGTTACCTCTGGGATGAAAATCCCCTTTAACTTTCATCTGCAAGGGTTCGCAAGCGGCCACCAAATCATCTAAAATTTGGTTAATTGCTTCTTCGTGGGAAATATAACGATCGCGATAACTATTAATATAAAGTTTAATCGCCTTTAATTCCATCACCTTTTGATCGGGAACGTAGCTAAGATAAATAGTGGCAAAATCGGGATAACCGGAAAAGGGACATTTACAGGTATATTCAGGCAGGGTGATCTGAATATCATAATTTCTGCCAGGACGTGGATTAGGGAAAGTAATTAATGTTCCTTCGGCAATTTCTCTTTCCCCGTACTTAACTTCAATTTTTTCGGAAGACTGAACCATGTTTTTTTCCTAACTAGACACTGTTTCCTATCATAGCTGGAATATTCTCTCAAGAGGTGTTACCGAATCAAGAGATGAATAGTAAGTAGCTGGTTATAATTAAATTAAAAATGGATTTTAGGTTCGATCCCCCCTGCCCCCCTTGATAAGGGGGGTGCCGATCCCCCCTTAGTCCCCCCTTAATAAGGGGGGTGTCTGACAACTTTTAACGCCTACCTACTTAACTCCCGTATCCTCTTGACAAATTAGCTTAGTCCTAGGTTGAAAGAATGCCGAGAAGACAGTTGAGACTGAAAATCAGCCAAGCCCAATTTTCAGGTAAAAAATGCTCTATGATTAACCCTAAAGATACTGTAAAACTGGTTTCATGCTCTCCGAGATTAAAAACATAGCCGAGAGTCTCGCACCCCGATTAGTGGAGATTCGCCGCCACATTCACGCGAATCCAGAGTTAAGCGGGCAAGAATATCAAACTGCCGC
>Ga0315907_10007738_pt1 | contig 11160 bp, 11 predicted proteins | sample LakEriMetagenome_3_FD_203525 | JGI IMG/M metagenome (GOLD analysis project Ga0315907, IMG submission 203525) | Freshwater fungal communities from buoy surface, Lake Erie, Ohio, United States - Buoy 12 MA123 | ecosystem: Environmental > Aquatic > Freshwater > Lake > Lake biofilm | place: USA...
TGCGATCCAGCCGCGTCCTGATGACGGTGCCGTCGAGGATCAGCCGGACGATCTCCTCGTCGGCCAGACTGCGCGCGCACCAGGCGTCCCAGTCCACCTTGACCTTGCGCCAGGCCCGGCTGACCACGTCCTTGCTGACCGCCCCCTCGAACAGCCCGAACAGCGCCCGCTTGACCCGGTGCGTGTTGGTTCCGGAGAGGTAGACCGCCGCGATCAGGGCCTCGGCCTTCTTCGTCAGCCGCTGATAACGGGGCAGTGCCTTTGAGCGCCATTCGCTGACGCGGCCTGCCCCGCCTTCAATGCGAGCGCGTGGCACGCTGATTGTCCCGGTCCCAAATGTCCCGACGATCTGACGATCCCGGTTGCCGTGGCGGTAGCCCTTCACCGCCCCGGCCGTTCGGCCATAGCGCAAACGGCCAGGAAAGCCGTTCAGTTCCTCATCAAAAACGGCCTCAATCGTGCCGCGGATGTTCGCGCGAAGGCGATCCCCGATCGGATCAAAACCTTCCTCACACGCACGTAGCGCAAGCCTGCCGACTTCTGTAATCCGGGTCATGGCGTGATCTCCTCTGGCGGTATCAGCCGCCGGTTGCGTGGGTTTGGTTCACCCGGAGATTACGCCGCCTTCAAATTTCCACCACTCTCGAGACACAACCGACGTTCGGGCTGTTGAACTCACCAGCTGCGATCTGGGCGATGCGCCCATGTTGCCTGAGTTGCTCAGCCAGATCCCTCCCGGTCAGAAGATCGCCAGCGTCACCGCCGACGGGACCTGCGACACGCGCAAGTGCCACGACGCCATCGCCGAACGCGGGGCCCATGCCGTGATCCCGCCCCGCAAGAACGCCAAGCCGTGGAAGACTGTTACTGAAGGCGCGATCGCGCGCAACGAGGCCCTGCGCGCATCACGCCGCTTCGGTCGACCCATCTGGCGACGATGGAGCGACTGCCACCGCCAGAGCCGCGTCGAAACCAAGATGCACTGTGTGAAACTGCCGGGCCAGCGCCTCATGGCGCGGGACTTGGACCGTCAGGTCGCAGAGTTCCAGGTCCGTGTCGCCATCCTCAACGGCTCCACCGCGCCCGGCATCCCTGTCACGAAGCTCCCGGGATAAGTCTGTCCGGGAAAGGGGGAGTCCGGCCGTCAGCCGATTTGTGCAACAGAGCCCCCCGGACCAATTTCTGCTCTTCCTCACTCCTATCGTCATCAGGGGAATCGCGTTTGGGATTTGAGGTGATCTGAGGGGTCTTGCGGTTTGCGTGTGGATGGATTCTTGGGCGGGGATCGCCCTTTTGGAGCCCGTTCCCCGCATGGACATCTTCCTTTCCGCCTTCGATGACATCCCCGATCCGCGTGCTGACAACGCGCGTCACGACCTTTGTGAACTTCTGGTCGTGGGTTTCGTCGCGGTGCTCTGCGCGGCAACCAGCTGTGCCGGGATGGCAGACTTCGGTCGGGCAAAAGAGCATGTTTTCAGGGGCTTCCTGAAGCTCAGGCATTCCATCCCCTCGCATGACACCTTTTCGACGGTGTTCCGGATGATCGATCCGAAGGCGCTGGATGCGGCCTTCGGTCGGGTTCTGGCGCAGATCGCGCTGCTGCTCGGCGATGGTGATGTGATCGCCCTCGACGGCAAGGCGCTGCGGGGGGCGCGCGACAAGGGCCAGAGTGCGGGCCAGGGTGCGCGGACCAGGATGATGGTCTCGGCCTATGCCGCGCGTCTGCGCCTGACACTGGCCACGGTGGCAGCCGATCCTGGCGGCGAACTGGAGGCGGCACTCGAAGTGCTGGGCCTGATCGCGCTGAAGGGCAAGGTCGTGACCGCCGATGCCCTGCACTGCAATCGCCGCACGGTTGCAGCGATCAGGCAAGGCGGCGGGGACTATTGTCTGGCGTTGAAGGCCAACCAGGACTCGCTGCTGTCTGACGCCCGCTCCTGTTTCGGCAAGGTGTCGCCGGATCATCCGGTCGCGCGGCAGCAGGAGGTCGGGCATGGTCGCAAGGACACCAGGACGGGCATGGTCGTTTCGGCCAAGGGACTGGCGGAACACCATGATTTCCCCGGCTTGCAAGCCTTCGGCCGGATCGGGGCACGCCGGGAGACCGATGGCAAAATGCAGACCGAAACCCGCACGTTTGCCCTGTCATGGATGCCCGAACCCGAGGTCTTCATGGCCACCGTCCGCGCCCATTGGGGGATCGGGAACGCCCTGCACTGGCAACTTGACGTCTCGTTCTGGGAAGATGCCGCCCGCAACCGCAAGGAGCATGGCCCCGCCAACATCGCCATCCTGCGCCGCCGCGCCCTCGACCTCGCCCGACGCGACACCTCCAAGGGGTCGCTCTCGATCAAACTCAAGCGCGCAGGTTGGAACGATGCGTTTCTTCTCAGCCTTCTCAATCAGTTAGCCAACGCTTAGGCCAAACGCGATTGCCCGATGATGTCATGGGACGAAGGGGTCGCCCAGCGACGCCACGCCGTTGACCTTCAAGAGGCGCTTGTTCGAGGTTATGATGCCCAGCACCACTATGGTGACGATAAAGGGCAGGCTCGACAGCAGTTGCGACGGCACGGCCCAGTTTTCAGTCTGGGCGACAAGGCTTGCCAGCGACACGGCACCAAAGAGGCAGGCACCAAAGAAGATGCGCCCGGTCAGCCATGTGCCGAACACCACAAGCGCAAGCGCGATCCAGCCGCGGCCGCCGATCATGCCATCGGCCCAAAGCGGGGTATAGACTGTGGCGGCATAGGCCCCGGAAAAGCCTGCCATGGCCCCACCGAACATCACCGCCCAAAGCCGCAGGGCGGTGACGCGGTAGCCGATGGCGCGGGCGGCGGCAGGGTTTTCCCCGATGGCCCGCAGGATCAGCCCAAGGCGCGAATAGCGGAACATGGCCCAGATCAGGGCGGTGGCCACCAGCGACAGCCAGACGACGATGTCCTGCACGAAGATCCCTCCCACAACGGCCAGGTCCGACAAGCCGGGAAAGGCCAGTTTGGGCAGGCCGGTAATTGTCAGGCTTTCATAGGAATTGCCCACCAGCGACGACAGGCCCTGCCCAAGCATGCCCACGGCCAGCCCGACCGCCACCTGATTGGCCCGCAGCCCAAGGGCCAGTCCTGCAAATACGAGCGCCAGCCCGACCCCGGCAAAACTCGCCGCCGCAAAGGCCGCGACATGGCCGCCGCCTTCATAGACCACGATGAAACCGATGGCGGCCCCCAAGGCCATCAGCCCTTCGAGGCCAAGGTTCAGCACCCCGGTGCGTTCCACCACCAATTCGCCCAGGGCAGCCAGCAGAAAGGGGGTGGCCGCCGACAACATGCCGGCCAGGATGAATTCAATCCCGCTCATGATGGCGCTCCTGATGTGCGGACAAGCCGGTAGCGGACGAAGCTGATCGCCGCGAGGTAACAGACCAGCAGGCTGCCCTGAAATACGCGCACAGCGGCGACGGGCAAGTCTGCCGACACCATCGCATTGTCGCCCCCGATATAAAGCGCGGCCATTAGCAGAGACGAGGCGACGATACCAATCGGGTGCAGCCCACCCAGATAGGCCACGATGATCGCTGCGTAGCCATAGCCCGTCGATATGGATCGTTGCAACTGCCCGATCGGGCCTGCCACCTCGGCCGCTCCGGCAAGACCAGCGGCAAAGCCGCCGATCAGCAGCGACAGCCAGATCGCGCGCGATTGCGAAAACCCGGCGTAGGTGGCGGCCTTGGGGGCCAGCCCGCCCACCAGAAATTGATAGCCCCCGAAGCTTCGCTGCATATAGACCCAAGCCAGCACCGCCGCGACAAAGGCCAGCAGAAGCGAGACATTGACCCGCGTACCCGGCAGCAGGATCGGGACCATCGCGTCATACTGGAACATCACCGATTGCGGAAAGTTGAAGCCCATCGGGTCTTTCCATGGCCCCAACAGCAGGTAGTTCAAAAGCTGGATGGCAATCAGGCTCATCATCAGGGTGACAAGGATTTCGTTGGCGTTCAGCCGCACGCGCCAAAATGCCGGAACAACCGCCCAAAGCGCCCCGCCGATGGCCCCCATGATGAGCATGGCAGGCCAGATCCAGACGCCGGTAGCCTGCGGAAAATAGACCGGTATGGCAGAGGCGAAGATCGCGCCCAGAATGAACTGCCCTTCGGCGCCGATGTTGAACACCTTGGCCCGGAACCCGATCGCCAGCCCTTGCGCGATCAGCAACAGGGGGCCGGTCTTCAGCAGCGCCTCGGAAAAGCCGGACCATGACAGGAAGGGTTCCAAAAGCAGGGCATAGAAGACGGCCGCCGGGTCCTTGCCCATCGCCACGAATAGGATCAGGTTCGACAGGATAGCTGCAAGCAGCGCCAGAACCGGTGCTGCCACCGCCATGCGCCGCGAGGCACGGTCACGCCGGACAAGGCGGATCATACTGCTGCCCCGGCTGCACCGATCATCCAGCGACCGATCTCTTCCGGCCTTGTGCTGCGCGGGTCAAGCCTGGGGGACAGCGACCCCTTGTGCAGAACCTGAACGTGGTCGCAGATTTCGAACAACTCTTCCAACTCCTCCGAGATGACGAGAACCGCGACGCCGGCATTTCGCATCTTGACCAGCCTGTGCCGGATCGCGGTCGCAGCGCCGATATCCACCCCCCAGGTCGGCTGGGCGACGAACAGCAGGCGTGGTTGCAGCGAAATCTCGCGCCCCATGATGAATTTCTGCAGGTTCCCTCCCGAAAGCGATCCTGCCTCGGCATCGGGGCCCGACGCGCGGACGTCGAAATCGGCGATGCAGGCGGCGGTGAACTTCGCTTCGGCCTGACGGTCGATCAGCCCGCGCTTCAGCAGCCCGAGGGGGTGGGCGGTCAGCAGAGTGTTGTCGGCAAGGGTCATTTCGGGCACCGCGCCGCGCCCGAGCCGTTCTTCGGGGACAAAGGCAAAGCCCAGGGCCCGACGCGCCGCAGGGCCAAGGTGGCCGACCGGCCTATCCATCATCCGGATCTCATCGAGCCGTGATGCAGGCAGACGGGTTTCACCGGAAATGAGGCGCGATAATTCCGACTGTCCGTTGCCCGAAATGCCCGCGATCCCCAGGATCTCGCCCGCGTGCAGGCGCAGGGATACCCCCGCCAGCCCGATCCCGAAAGGATCGTCCGGTTCGTGGTCGAGGGCCGTCAGTTCCAGCCGCAGGTCACCCGTCGGCATGGGGGCCAGATGAAGGGGAGCGGGCATGTCGCGCCCGATCATCAGGCGGGCAAGGTCGTGCGAGTCGTGGTCGCGCGGATCGACATCCCCGGTGACGCGCCCGCCACGCAGGATTGTGGCGCGGTCACATAGCGCCCGGATTTCATCCAGCTTGTGCGAGATGAACAGGATCGACACCCCGCCGTCGCGCAGACGACGCAAGGTCTCGAACAGCAGACCCACGGCTTGCGGTGGCAGGACGCTGGTCGGCTCATCAAGGATCAGAAGGCGCGGCTCGGTCAAGAGGCAGCGGATGATCTCCACCCTTTGCCGTTCGCCCACCGACAGAGCGTGGACATGGGCGAAGGGATCGACCACCAGCCCGAAATCCTGCCCCAAGGCGCGGATGCGGTCGGCGAGGTCGGCCTTTGACCCCGGAACGATAAGTGAGATGTTTTCCACCACGGTCAGGGTTTCGAACAGCGAAAAATGCTGAAACACCATCCCGATTCCCAGGCGCCGTGCCTCGGCCGGCGAGGTCAGGCGCACGGGTGCCCCGTTCCAGTGCATCTCGCCTTCGTCAGGGCGTTCGACACCGTAGATCAGCTTCATCAAGGTCGACTTTCCCGCGCCGTTTTCGCCCAGGATCGCGTGAATGGACCCTGCAGCCACGTCCAGATCGATGGCGGAATTCGCCACGGTCTGGCCGTAGGTCTTGGTCATCTTGCGAAGTGACAAAAGCGGCGCGGGCATGGGCGTTACTGCGGCAAGGGAGTGGCCACGCCTTTGACGTGCCAATCCATGGCGATGATGTCGGCATCGGCAAGGGAAGCACCTGCTGCCACACCTTCGCTGCCATCAGCCCTGGTGATCGGCCCGGTGAACGGGTTGAAGCTGCCATCGGCGATCTTGGCCTCGGCCTCGGTGATCTTGGTCATGGTATCGGCGGGGATATCCGCGCTCCAATCCACCACGGCGACGACCTTATCGGCCACGCCAAGGAAGGCATTGGCCCCAACGAAGCTGCCAGCCACATGGGCATCGACCGATGCCTTGAAGAAGGGCGACCAATCGGTGGCGACGCAGCCAAGATACTTGGTCGGCGCGTATTTCTTCATCGACGAGTTCAGGTTGAAGGCGTAGACGCCCGCCTCTTCGCAAGCCGCGATGACCGACGGCGTGTCCTGCGCGTTCGAGAAGATCACGTCGCAGCCCTGCGCGATCAGGGCCTTGGCGGCTTCCTGTTCCTTGGCGGGGTCGAACCAGGTGTTGACCCAGACCACGGACACTTCGACGTCCGGGTTGACCGCCTGGGCACCCAGGGTGAAGGCGTTGATTGAAGTAATCAGTTCGGGAATGGCAAAGGCCGAAACCGAGCCGAGCTTGCCAGTTTTCGACAGGGCCGCAGCCGCCATTCCCAGAAGATAGGTGCCTTGGAAGTATTGCGCCGCGAAAGGCGAGAAGTTCGGGGCGACCATGAAACCCGACGCGTGCAGGACGGTGACGGACGTGTCGCGCTTGGCGATTTGCATCGCGCCGTTCTGATAGCCGAAGGACCCGGCGATCAGGAACTTGTTCCCGTCGGCCACGGCCTTGTTCATGATGCGGTCGGCATCCGGGCCCTCGGCGATGTTCTCCAGGATGGTGAAGGTCACGGCATCCCCATATGCCGCCTTGATCGGGTCCAGACCGGCGGCCAGCGTATGCGACCAGCCCACATCGCCAAGCGGCGAGGGCAGGATCAAGGCGATCCCCAGCGGGTCGGCGGCGCTGGCCCCGCGGGCAGAGATCGCCGCTGCGATGGCGGCGAAGGCTGTGGTCTGAAGGAAGGTCCGTCTAGCGATCATGGTTGTCTCTCCTGTTGGGCTTCTTGTTGATGGTTTATCCTGGCCAAGGCAGCCTCGGCTTCAGCGGCCATTCTGGCTTCGTCGAGGCCGGGGAATTCCCCCTTGGCCCAGATGATGCGGCCGTTGACCATGGTCAGGTCGGTTGGCATGCCGATCCCGACCTTGGCGATCAGGCTTGCCGGGTCGTGGCGCGTCCCAACGTAATCCATCCGGCGGGTATCGATGGCGAACAGGTCTGCAGCCATGCCGGGGGCGAGCCGCCCGATATCCGTGCGTCCCAGCAGGGACGCGCCCCCCGTCGTGGCATAGCCCAGAAAGTCACGTGGTTCCGGCACCGGATGAGCACGCCGGGACGCCACCAGGCATTGCAGCATGTAGGCCGAGTGGATGCAGTGCATCAGGTTCGAGTTGTCGTTCGAGGCTGCCCCGTCGCACCCCAGACCCAGCCGCAGGCCAAGCGCCGCCATCGCGGGGACATTGGTCACCTCGGCCCCGACCAGATAGACCGGCTCCGGGCAATGCGACACGCCGGTGCCCGAGGCCGCCATCTGGCGCAATTCGGTGTCGGTCAGCTCCCAGCAATGGGCATAGAAGGTGTCGGGTCCGGCAAAGCCGATATGTTCCAGGTAGTCCACCGTCCGCATCCCGTGGCGGGAGGCGATCACCGGGCTTTCGCCTTCGCCGACATGGGTATGCAGGAACACCCGTTTGTCGCGGGCAAGGGCAGCAGATTCGACGAATGTCTCGCGGTAGCAGTTCACGGGCTGGCAGGGGGACACTACCACTTGCGCCATGCTGAAGGGGGCCGGATCATGGTAGGTGTCGATCAGGCGCGCGCAGTCGGCGGTGAATTCGTCCGTCGATTCCAGCATCTCGTCCGGGATCGTCGAGCCTTCGGACTTGGGCAGGGTATTGCCGCCGCGTCCTGCATGAAAGCGCAGGCCGATCTTGGCCGCCGCTTCGAACTGACGGTCGACGATGCGTTTTCCGGCATGTCGCGGAAAGTTGTACTGGTGGTCAAAGGCCGTCGTGCACCCGTGCTTGGCCAGTTCCGCCATTGCGGTGACCGAGGAGTGGTAAAAGCAGTCCTCGGTCAGGCGCGAGAAGATCGGATAGATCAAGTCAAGCCATTCGATCACCGACAGCTTGGTCCAATCCAGATCGGCGCGGTTGCGCACGAAGGTCTGGAAGAAATGGTGGTGAGTGTTCACAAGGCCCGGATAGAGGAACCAGCCCTGCGCATCGATGACGTCAGTGCCGGGCGGGGCGACCAAAGCCTTGCCGATCGCTGCGATCCCCGGCCCTTCGACAAGCAGGTCCACATCGCGCAGCATTGTCTGCGGATCGCAGATGACTGCGGCGCAGCCTTTGAACAGATGGGCGGTCATTGGCTGGTGCCTGTGGGTTCGGGCTTCAATTCGTGCAAGCGGTGGATGCCCGGCATTTCGATGAACCGCGGCAGGGCGCGCAACGACCGGGTCCAAAGCCGGATCGTCGGGTAAGGATCGGTCGAGATGCCGCCATCAGGGGCCAGCATGGCATGCGGGAAGCAGGCGATATCGGCCAGCGTGGGCCGGTTTCCGGCCAGGAATGCATCGCCAAGCAACCGCGCCTCGATCAAGGCACCCTCAAGTTCGCGGAGGGCAGCGACCCCGGCCTTGCGGCAGGCGTCGATGTCGGCAGGCTTTTGCAGCATGTCATGGGTCCGCGCCTTGCCGATGCTGGCTGACAGTCGATGCCCGAAGGCCAGCCATTGCGCCACCCGCCCGCGCATGGTGGGGGTGTCGTCGCCCAGCCAATCCGGGCCATAGGTTGCCGCAACGTAAGTCAGGATCGCGGCGGATTCGGTCAGGATCAAATCACCGTCTTGCAGCACCGGGATGGTGCCCGCCGGGTTGATGCGCAGGAATGGGGCGGTGCGATGCTCTCCTCCCGGATGGAAGTCCACCGCGCGCAGTTCAAGCCGCGCGCCGACCAGAGAGGCCAGTAGCCGCACCTTGTAGCAATCTGGGCTGAGGATGTAGTCGTAAAGGATCATGCTGCCACCAGCTGCGCGCCGTAGGTATAGCCGCGCCGCTTCAACCAGCGCCGATAGGCCACCGAGGTCAGATCAGCCCGCGTCGGAATTTCCAGCCCCGGGTCCAGCGGCAACAGGCTGGGCTGCTGATTTTCAAGGATCGAGCGATCCTGCAGGAAGATCGTCTGCTGGAAATGAATCAGATCGGCAAGCGATGTGGTGTCATCAAACAGCGCCATCCAAGGCCAGACTTCGCACAGCGTTTCGGTCAAGGGCTGCACGAACAGGGTGATCACGTCCCATTCCCCCGGACGCGGTGGGCAGGTCTTGTAAAGCACCGAAACCGTGGGCGCCGGTACGCGGTACATGTATTGCGTAGTGATCCCGCCCGCCGCCGATTTGGCGGCCTGGGGCTGATAGAACGCCACCTTGGTTGCCCATACCTCGTCCACTTCCTCGCGGATCGCCACATCATAGCGGCCGACCTCGGTATGTGGTTCAGCGCCAAGAATATCGGTATGCACGAAAGGGAAATGCGCGATGTCCAGAAAATTCTCGACCGCGCGCAAGGGCGAGCATCTGACGCGGACAAGACCGACATCGACAAAGCGCCGACCGGGCTGATACGCTTCGGGGATGTCAAAAAGGGGGCGTGCGGGTGCGCCAAGGCTGGTCCAGACATGGCCATAACGCGCCAAAGACGGCAGAACCCGGCCCGAAGCCCTGACCATCGGCTGACCATCCCGCCGGGTCACGCGGATCGGCTCGCCCAAGAGCATGGTGTCGCGGTCCTCACGCTGCAACTGGCTATCCATTGCCACGGGGTACCATTCGTCGCGAATCGGATCGGTCATGGCAACGCCACCTCTGCCTGACGGCGCAAGGCTTCAAGCCCGCGCGATGCTTCGATAAGCGCGGCGGGGGCGGCGCTGTCGGCCAGCGCATGCAGGACAAATCGGTCGTGGGGAAGAGGCTGCACAAGGATCGTCACCGCTATGCCCGACAGGTTCCCCCGTGCCACGGCCCCCGACAGAGCAAAGCCGGCGGCGGCCCAATCTACTGCGGCCTCCACGGTCAGCGACCTGAGGGGAAATCCGTCAACGGCGGGCGGTGCTAAATCGCTGCCATGGCGCGCGATCCATACCACCCCGCCGCTTTCCATCGCCTGAAAAACCGGAACGCGGATCGCTTCGGGCGGTGTCAGGTCGGGATGTGCCGGGATGCGCAGGCACTGGCCTTCTGACCCATAGCTCCAGCCGTGATAGATGCAGGACAGCGCCTCGCCCCGCACAAAGCCGTGTGACAGGCGCATGCCGCGATGCGGACACCGGTCGGCCCATGCCGCGACCCGGCCCGAAGCACTGCGCCACAGCGCAATGTCGATCCCGTCAACACAGAGGGGTACGACCCCCAGGCGGGGCAGATCGCGCGCCAGCGCGCCAGGAGTCCAAGCAGCAGTCATTCGTTCAGTTCCGTCAAACGACCGTCAGGACACGCTATGCCGACTTCGAATTACTGTCCTGCCGCGAAAGTCGGCATGGCCAGTCGCCGAATGGAATCGGCCAGCATGCCTGATTGTTAGGCTGAAATGCCCAATAAGTAACCATTTTTCGAATAGCGCGATGTCAGGGGACATGCCCATCCTCAAGACTTTGCCGAGCGATCGCTTCGACCCAGACATCGATCGGACCAAGCGAGACGCCCATTTCCATAGCATCGATAAGGTCCGCAGGCCCGCTCAGGGTGATCTCGACTTGGCCGTCAGCACACCGCACCGGAACCCCACGAAGCCCAAGGCGGTGCACATGTCGGACGATCCAGGGCAGGAAGCTCTCGGCCTCCAGATCGCCCTCGATGGTGAACCGCTCGACTGCCAAGGCCCCACAATCCTCCTCAAAAGCAAAGCATGGCAGCTATCCCTACCGAAGCAAGGGGCCTTCGAAAGCAACCGAGCTTGTTGCACAGACATCGGACCCTCCATTTCTTGGCCCGACTAAGCATGTTCGCGCGGGCTGGCCAACGGATTGCGGCTGTGGTTCAGTTTTTTCGTGGTTTGGCGGAGGCTCGACATGGCTGGAATATCCCCTGTAACGGCGACGCAAGAGCAGACGACGGCGTTG
>Ga0315907_10007740_pt1 | contig 11160 bp, 11 predicted proteins | sample LakEriMetagenome_3_FD_203525 | JGI IMG/M metagenome (GOLD analysis project Ga0315907, IMG submission 203525) | Freshwater fungal communities from buoy surface, Lake Erie, Ohio, United States - Buoy 12 MA123 | ecosystem: Environmental > Aquatic > Freshwater > Lake > Lake biofilm | place: USA...
GAGCTGCCCTTCTCCAAAGAGATCCTCCTCTGCCTCAAGAAGGCCCTACTCTACGATATGTACTATATCATGCGGGGCGAGAAGGCATCCGACACGTTAGAGCAGCCGAAGACCGGGGACGAGATCCTGGGAAAATCCTGACGGCGGTCCGGAATCGCACGCTCCATCCGAAGGTCGCATTCCGCAAGTGTTCCGACTGCCGGCGCTGGATGTTCGACGAGGAAACCGGAAAAGTGATGGTCGACCGGGTAGGCTTGCCGGTCGTTCGTCCGGGGCTGACTCCGTGTGAGTGTTCGGTCGAGTGTCCAAAAGGTCATTGGCGTGACAATCCCGACCTGGGGGCGGGCGAGGAGGCGGTGGTGCGTCTCTGGCAGTCGGGGCACCTGACGGACGCAGAGAGGGCCGATCCATTCCTGTCCGGGGCGATAGCGGCTCTGTCGGAGCAACAGGCGAGGATCGACAAGCGATCGCAGGATGAGCTGATCTTGGCACTCGTGACCATGAGGAAGTGACGCGATGCGCGAAGTCGAATTTCTCCTAACCGCCAAAGCGGACCCTGCGGCTCAGCAGGTGATCCGCGACTTCGGTCAGTCGATCGCTCGCGCTCAGAAGTCCGTCAGCGATGGCCCGTCGCAGTCGCTCGCGCAAAAGGCGATTGATCAACAGTTGAAGGGAGCCGACACTTTATGGAACCTCCAGAACAAGCACGCCCGGGACCTTGAGGCTCTCAAGCGCGCGGGGTTCGCACTCGATCAGCAGTTGGACGCAAAGCGGATCGCGTCGGCGCAACAGCTCGAGCAGGCGCTGAACAAGGTGGCAGAGGAGCGGCAGGCCGGCGCAGCGAGTCCGCAAAGTCTCGCCGAACTCGTCGCGGCACAAAAGAACGCGGCGCAGGTAATCAAAGAGACCGACAAGAGCGTAGCCGATAACAAGCGGCAGCTATCGCAGCAAGAGGCAGCGAGTCAGCGTCAGGCAGCGTCGGAGTCGAAGGCGCTGCGAACTGCTGAGGCGAACGAACAGAAGCGGCTCGCGCGAGAACAGGCGGACCGTCAGCGTCAGGCGGCGGCACAATCGCGCGAGAACAGTCGGATCGCGGAATTGAACAACCGGGCATTCGTCAAGGCGGAGCAGGAAAAGGCGCGAGAGACTCAGCGCGTCGCAAAGCAATCCGAACAACAGCAAGCCCGTTCGTTAAGCGATTACCAACGGCGAATCGATCAGGCCAACGGCGCGGGTCGCGAGTTGTTGCAATCGTTCGCGGAGACCTCCGAGTCGGTTATGAAGTTGGCTCGCGGCATGGTGTTCTTCGGGCTGACCGGCGAGACCGAATTGCAGAAGGTGCAAGACTCGCTTCTCGCGATGCAAGGGACCATCGATCTAACGGTCGGCGGTACTAAGTTATTCCTGGGCATGGAGAAGGCGATGCGGCTGTTCAATACAGCGACCATCGCGGCTACTGCGGCTCAGGAGGCGCTGAACGCGGCACGGCTCAAGGGGGCGACCATTTCATCGGTCGAGGGTGCGGCACAACTCACCGGACTTGGCGGGATGGCGGCGCGTGGCGGGGCGGCGATGATGCGAGGCGCGAACGTGCTGGCAGGCGGACTAGCCGGCGTTGGCGTCGCTAGCGTCGGGGCGGGTGCTGCCGGAACAGCGGCGGCGGGACTCGCTGCTCTCGGTGGCGCTGCCTTCGGTGTGACGTCGGCGTTTCAGATGCTCAAGGAAGCTGCCAAGACACCTCAGAGGGGGTTGTTCGGGACGGGCATTGGTGGAGGTGCGACACCCGGTAGCACGTTTGAGGGAATCGGCAGTTCGTCCTACAATCCTTTCGCGCAGCTAATGACAGGAGGCAACATCTCGACGGTGAGGGGTCAAGGTCAAGTGCTAGACAAGCAGTTGACTCAGCAGCAGATCAAGGTTCAGCAGATCGCCGAATACGAACGGCAGAGGGCCGACATTCAACAGACGCTGACCGATCGGATGCGGGCGCAATACGAAGTGACCGCTAAGACCTGGGATCTATCACGGACTGGCCTCGACGATCAAGAACAGCTCGCATCGATAGCTAAGGAAATCACGGGCCTGCAAAACGCGGCATTCAGCGGTAATGAAACCGCAGCGGCTCGGATACTGTCCTTGCGAGAGCAAGAGCTATCGCTAACGCAGAGGCTTGGGGATCAGGAGTTGCAGACTGCGCAGCAGGTGCTAGAAGCAAATAAAGAATCCCTTTCAATTATTGAGCAAAAGATCGCGGCAGAAGAAGCGGCAACACAGTCCGCAGCGGTCCGGTTCGGATTGATGGATGAAGCGAATCAGCGCGAGATTGTTATGCTGCGGGAACGGCTTGCGGCAGGACAACAGTTGAGCGCGCAGGAGCTTACTCGATTGCGGGGCCTTTCCGAAGAGATCGACGCAGAAATTGAGTTGCAAGCTATTAGGCGTGCTGAGGCAGCAGGCTTTGATCGACTCGGAATCAGAGCCGCATCGCGGCAACGAGTCAACGCGCTGGATGAAATGCGCCAACGTATCAATATCAACATAGACGATGCTGCTGATTGGGTGGTGCAAGTTACTATGGACACTGAGAAGGCAGCGACTGCAATCAACGACAAGATCCGCGATCAGTACGGAAAGAAGTTCAATGAACTCGGAGTGGCCGTTGCTGACTTGATGAAAGCAACTCAGGACATCGAAGCGCGGATCCAACGGAGGGCGAACGGAGGATGAGATTACGAGTCGGACCGAATACGCTTCCGCAGAACGAAGCCGTCGCATCGATCACCTATTCGCCGGTCTACGATGTGACCAAACGTGTCGCGAAGTTGCGCGAGCGATGGGACATCTCCGGGCGGATCGTCCTCCAGGGGACCAATGCCACTCAGTCACAGATGACGGCCGAGATCCTGCGGAGGCAGAGGATCTACCAAGCCGACCTCGACTTGGTGTTCCTTGAGGACGACACCGACACTCCGACGGTCATGCAGTTGCTTCGGTTGAACTGCCTCCTCGGGCCATACATTATTGATTCAAGCCTTCCGAACCAAGCTAACGACGTCTTCGCTACGGGCATGGGTTACCGGGTCGTTTACGAAGCGGAGCGGCTGGGTAGCTCGGATGGCCTTCTGGAGTTCTCGGAATCGCTCACGGAGGGGCCTGGGGGCCTTGAGTACGTCTATGCGGGCGGGTCGGTCAACTTCCCAGAGCGGCAGGTCGGCACGCAGAACACGCCCTGGCAGTATACTCAGAGCGGGCGAGCCGTCGGGCTGTTTGGCTACCCTGAGCCTCCTCCTCCGATTTGGCCTTTCGCACTGATGCGCAAGCCACGGATCGAGCGATCGAGTCCGCGCGTACTTGGCCGGATCGATACTGAGTACGAGATCAGTTGGACCTACGAGTTTGAGTGGCACCAAGAGTTGCGGGGCGTCCCGCATCGGAGGGTTTGATGGCGACGAAGACCTGGACCGGACGGGCGGCAAGCGTGGCACAGGTGACGAGGGTGACTTGGAGCGCGACCGGATCCCATACCTACAACGTGACGATCAACGGCAAGACCGTTTCCTACGTCTCGACGACCTCCAGCCTCGCGACGATCATCGATGGTCTGATCGCGGCGTGGAATGCCTCCAGCGAACCGGAGCATCAGGAACTCATCGCGGCGCAGCGGATCGAGTCGACGGTACTCGTCGGCTTGCAATTGACGGCGCGGGCCGGTGGCGTGCCTCACACGATCACGGCGAGCGCGTCCAGCGGCACGGCAACGGTCACCGAAATCACCGCGGCGAGCGGTCCGAACTTCTGGAACCTCGCGGCGAACTGGTCCGGCGGCACGCTACCGAGCGCGGCCGATGACCTCGTGCTCGAAGACTCATCCGTCGCGGTACTCTATGGTTTGACGGACACGACGAACTACGCCAGCCTGACGATCAAGGCGAGCTACACCGGGGCGATCGGACTGCCTCCAACGAACGCAGCCGGCTACCCAGAATATCGGACGCGGTTCCTGACGCTGGGCGATGGCTCCGGAACTCTGACCGTAAACATTGGCGACGGTCCGGGGGTTGGGGCGGGCCGGATCCTGATCGACCTAAACGACGGGACGGGGACGGTTACGGTCTTTGCATCGCCGGCTAACACGCTGGAAGGGTTCCCGATTCAACTCTTTGGGCTGGACTCCTCCTCCGTGGTCAACGTCTACGGCGGATCGATCCTGTTAGATGATCCATCGAGCGCCGCGGTGTCGGCGCTGAACATCATCGAGCGACCTGGGGCGCGCGTGCGTCCATCGGTCTCGGTCTCTTCCCGGGTGACGGTGGCAACCATCACTTGCATGGGCGGGGAGCTGATTCTCGAATCGAACGCCACGACGCTAACGGCTCGCGATGGGGCGACGGTGACTACCCGGCTCGCCAGTGCGACTCCGACGGTCAAGGTCGGATCGAGGGCGCGGATCAACTGGGAGTCCTCCGGCGGCATCTCGACTAAGCTGACCGCTGAACCCGGCGGGACTTGCGACTTCGGGCGCGTCGCATCCACTAAGACGATCGCGGCGGCGGACATTCACGCGGGAGGATCAATCCTTGATCCGCTCGACAAGATCACCTGGACGACCGGCGTTGTCCTGGTCGGCGCGCGGCTCGCTGACGTGACCCTGGACCTGGGTTTCGGTGTAACGATTTCGTAAGGTCTCGCGCGAGACCTTTGGAGCAGCGATGCAACGTCTTACGGTTTTGGCATGGTGGAACGGTCCGGCCATCGATGCGGTTCAGTCGCAGATGGAACTGGAACACGCGCTGACGATGAGCTGGCTTGCGTCGATCCCTCCGATGCGATTTCGCAACCGTAACAACCCAGACGGTCAGGACTCCATCTGTTACGTATTGGACTTGGGCGAAGGCGAGCAGGCGGGCGACGCGATCCTCGGGCGGATCGTGACGTTCCGGCGGCGCTGGCCGGACGTGTCGGTGCAGGCGTCTATCGGCGAAGTGGTCGATCTATCTTGAGGGCTGGCCGATGGACTTGCAGGGGATCTTTCGATGGAACGGATTCGCGGCGGACGGGCAATGCTCGATCGGTCGATCGGCCGGCGTCCAGCCAGGGCTGGTTACCCTGCGGTTCATCCTTGGGGCGCCAGTCGCTCAATTCGGCGTCCTGGATGTGTTTTACGGCTCGGGCTACCTCCGACTATCTGACTGTCGCGTGATTCGATCCGTGGTCCCTCCTGGGCCTGCGAAGATGCGGGAGGTGTCATTGCAGGACCGGCGCTGGCGGTGGCACTATGGGACGGTATTCGGGGCATTCAACGTACAGAACGGAGTTCGGCGAACCCTCCGCGAGATGGTCGGGGATTGCCTGGAGGCGATTGGCGAAGTCGGCGTCGATGTCTCGCTCGTGCCGGAGATCACTCCTCCGATTTCATGGCAGGGCGAGTTGGCAACGAACGCGCTGACCCAGTTGCTCGATTCGGTTGGACTGCAGATCGTCTTGGGTTGGGATGATCGATCGCGGATCGTCCGGATCGGTGAAGGCATCCAGGCGCCAACGAATGATCCGAGAGCGATCGAGGCGACCTTCACGACTGAGCCTCCGGTGGTTCCTGAGTGGATTTGCGTCCAAGGTGCTCCGATCCGGTTTCAGCGCGACCTTCGGCTGGAGGCAGTTGGGTACACTCCATTCGGCGGCGACTACGTCAAGCCGATCGACGAGCTGAGCTACAAGCCGGCTGGCGGTTGGCTCAATGAAGATCCGGAGTCGTTTCTAGGAGTCGATGCGGACCAAAGGGATCTAGCGCGACAGTGCATCTGGCGGACCTTCCGGATCGTCGAGGACGACGAAGAGATCCCTGGCAAGTCCCAGTTCGCGCAACTGCTGAAAGCCGTCGAACGCGCTTCGGCTGGGTCTGGCTACAGTCCATCAAAGTACGTCGATGAGGTCTTCACGCTGAACGATCGAACCCGGCTCCTCCCGCTCGACAACGCTCAGGTCTCACTGACTGACTTCTCCGACGCGAAGCGCCCCGATCGCAAGCCTGCGATGGTGTTGGGGTACTTCTACGATCGCAAGCAGGGGGCAAAGAACAACAGCACCAAGCCCGCATCGATTGCGGAGAACGCGCGCCAACTGCTGCCGAACAATTACGTAGAGAACCTGACTCCGTGGCTGATCTATGGCGGCGGATATGACGCGGCGATCACTCGCGGACCGAAGGATGGCCGGCGGTTCACAATCGATCAGAACACCGGGATCGTCAAGTTCGACGAGCCGGTCATCTACCTGAACAGAGACGCCAACGGGGTAACGACGCGAGAGGAACCGTGGCTGTGGTTGCGGACCTCGTTCGTTCTGCGCGATGTTCAGAAGCGCCAACCGCTGCGGCAGCAGTATTGGTATCGAATCGCATCCGGTGTGCCTGGGCTGGTCAAGACCGTAGACGCGCCCGATCTTGAGTATGAGTTCGCCTTGAGCGCGGCCGGCGAAGTCAAAACTGACTTCAAAAAATTCGAAGACCAGGCGATGTACTATTGCCAGCAAGAGCTTCGGCAGTACGTAGACCCGCAATCTTGCTCTATTGAGTTCAAGGGCCTCGTCTTCGATTATAACGTTGATGGCGCGGTCCGGTCTGTCACGCTCAGCAAGGCGGCGAATGGTCTTTGCAAGACAGCGCTAGAGTGGCAAACCGAGCGACCGGAGGATCGAACGACCTATCGGGAGAAGGTAGTGCAGCAGTTGCAGGATTCGGCATCGCGCGACCTTCGGCGCATCATTGCCACGCAACGTAACGCCGAGAGGGACAAGAATGTTTGAGACCAAGCTGCGGACCTTCGCATTCCTCAACGATACCGGCGAGACCGTTCCTCCGTTCGCGTGTATGATTACGGTTGCAGTGGCCGGTACCAGTGATCGCAGAGCGGCGACCGATCGCGATGGCGATATGGTGTTCAAGATCCGCAAGGCGACTTCTCAGGATGCGATCGATCAGAATGCCGGGCGGTGCGTGTTCAATCTCGAGACTCCGGTTCCCGATGGTGCCTATGGACGTTGCACCCTGTCGTTTCCTTGCCTCGCTCTATGCGGAACGGCTGGGGCCTTGGTGATTGGTGAAACGGTCGGGCCGAAATCCGGGGCATGGGAGATGGATGACACCGGCAATGCTTTTACCGTCATTACCCAGGATCCCACGGAAAGCTATGATGCTGTTAGTCGGCAGGCGTGGCTGGTCCGTCCGTCCGGCTCGACTGCGCCGCCACCTGCGCAGTTGGTCATCATCGGCAAGGTTAGTAGCTCCGGGATCACTGGCCGGGTTGGATCGAACGTCGGAACCGGGAACGTCGAAGCCTACGAGATCATCGCAGGCGTTCTGACGGCAACCGGAGACACCTATGCGGTCAAGAATATCAGCACGGAAGCGATCAGCCCGCTAGCCTGGATCCAAGCGAAGAAAGAACTGTACCAAGAAGATTGGATCATCGATTGGGAGGATTGCGGTGCCTAACAAACACGCGGCGGGATGTTTGTGCTGCGGGGATCGGGTGTGCCTCGATTGCGACGACGTGATCGAAAGCATCGTCCTGACGATTGGAGACGACGTTATTTCGTGGCCGATCGGACAGAGCATTGCGGAGATGGTCGGCTGTGCGGTTCTGTTGCGTCATTGCACTGAGCCGGTTGTTTGGGATCTGCTGGACTACTCTGCGGTGACCGCATGGGATGGAAGGAATGGTGATTGCTGGAAGCCGTTCGCGACCGGTGGCGCGGTTGAAGGTGACCCAGACTGGATCTACAATGAGGCCTGCTGCGACCCATCGCCAACCACTGGCGGAGGCGGCGAAGGTGGGGGAGTCGGTCCGATGTTTGTGCCGTTTAATGGCCCAAACCCTGTAACTCCTGGCGATTGCATCGCTTGCGGATCATCATACGAGCAAGACGATTACACGTGCCAGCCGACGGAGTATTACATTTCGACGTTCAAGATTCACGACGTGACGGCATCGATCAAGATCAAGACGTGGTACGAGTTCGTCGCCTATCTCAGTTTCAGCAGCGGACCGGGACACAATGCCCCGAAATGGAAAGTTTCGAAAACGCTTTACGCTGATGTTCAGCACAAAGTCGAATTGAGCATCACTGGCTACTACAACGACAACTGCCCTCGCGATGAAATGTGCGAGATCGCGGCAGAGGATTGCGACGAGGCCGTTTCCGGGATTGCACCCGATCAGGTATTCGGGAAGTTTTGGTGCGAAACTGCGACCATCGGATCCGGTGGCCTGAAAGATTCCAGGTACTTTAATTGCTCGCTGGATACTCCGAATTGGGTTGAAATCACAACGTCGACGTATTGTTTTGATTCTCTAATGAAAGCCGATGGAAGTTGGCAAGACAACTGTGACGCGATGATTACGCCATGCACCGGAACGACCGTTGACATCGACGGACGGCGCGGAGTGATCGTTGATTCGGATGAAGACTGGGCAACAGCTCGAGCATCCAATTCGACGTGCTGGATCATCAATGCAACGAGTCGGGCATGGGAGGTTGCAAATAGTTTTGGTGACTGGATCGCCTATGCTCTCGCATTGCGAGAAAGTGCGACGACCTACGGCCATCCTGGAATGCCATTTGATTTCATGATGACAGAGATCGGATCGGAGAACCAATGCAATATCAGGCAACCGCAAGTGCCGACGGAGAATTCGTGCGTCGATGGGTGCCGTGAGTTCATCTTGGGTCGCGTCAACTATGCTCAGATTGGCGGCGATGGCGCTGGGCAAAACGAGAATCAGCCACCAGAAGATATCGGTGAGTACACCTGCCAAGAACTGACGAACTACGATTACTACATCTTGCCGGGTGCCGGTGATGACATCCTGGACGGTACCGGCAATGTCCCGGATATCGTCTTTGATTTCACCGAATGCCCGGTCGCAGCATGTTCTACCGGCAACCCTGCCGAGACTGAGCCATCTGGATGCGACTTCTACCATGAAGATTGTTGTGAGGGAACGACACCGACAACCGTTACCATTCCAGTTGGATGGACTAGAGCCCAAGTCGCTAAGTTGAGTTTCATTTACGCATGATCGAATCCACCTGCCCTCGCTGCAACTCAATCCATAGGAGCGCGGATCCGATAACCGAATTCGCCTGCTGTGCTCATACCACGGTCCGCAATGATCGTTCACTGGTCCAGGTGATTCGATTGCAGGGTCGCGAGTATCAGCCCTCGAAGAAGCTCGACAGGCCTGGGGATGAAGTCTACTTCCTCATCAAGAAGCATTTCGGAATCCACCCTCCGACGAATTGCCCTTGCCGAAAGATCCAAAGACGGATGAACGCTCTTGGGTGGCGGAAGTGTCTCGACATAACCGACGATCTGGAGCAGGCGTTGGCGGAGAACGCGTCGCAATTCGGCTGGGGTGTCACGATCGCAGCAGCGACTCAGGCGGTGCTGACCGGGGCTCTTGCGTGGTTACATCCGCTCCAGCCCTGGCGGTCGCTGATCGTGGAGGGATGCCGACGCGCGAAGGAGTCTTCGGAGTCCGGCTGATCGCTAAGCGGGCACTGACATTGCCCAAAGTGACACCCGGACGGGTACAACCCTCACGGGGGTGACCTATGCGATTTTGCTTGCTGCTGCTACTTCTCTTGGTCGGGTGTGGTCGATCGTCTCGGGTGGTGCAACTTCCGGCGCCTCCGGTCGAGGTTCCTGCTGCGAACCTGCCAGTCGGATTGCGTCCGTGGAACTGGACCGACGCGAAGGGTTCCGGCTCGTGTGTGATTGCCTCGAGCGTCTATCATCTGCGCTGGCAGCACAAGCTGGCGCTGGCGGACGGATTCCGCAAGAGCTACGCGGGCGGGCAGACGGCGGACTCGATCAAACGGATTTGGTCGGTCAATCGGATCCCGTTCGTCTACACTGAGGACGGCGATCCGTCGTTCCTTGAGTGGGCGAGCAAGACGCGGCGCGGTGCGATCATCTGGTACTTCCCGAGCCATTGCGTTCACTTTTGCGGTTTTACTTCCAAGGACGGGCAGGATTTCGCCTTGCTCAATGACAATAACCGGGTGCAGAATTACATCTGGATCCCGAAGCAAGAGTTCCTCAAGAGCTGGCGCGGCTACGGTGGCTTCGCTGCTTCGGCGCTGTACTCTCCAGTTGGTCCATTGCTCTATCCCGGGTATGAGGTGCGGAAGTGAACGAAGACAAGTCGAGTCCTTTGGTGGTGGCCTTGAGCGCGGGGACCGCGGCGTTGTTCGGATTGTGTGCCGTGCTCCTGGCCGCGGCGATCGTCGGAGTCGGAGCGGCAATCGTCTTTCGCGCCGATGAGGATGCGAAGCCAAGACAGGTCGAATTGCGACGGCCGCGCGGTGAGGTCAAGTCAGCCGAAGCCGAACTCGGTCCGGTCAACAAGGCAGCTCTGAACGAGATCAAGGACTGCTGGGCGGTCAATCGATTCCGCGCCCGTCGTGCTCGATTCCAGACGCAACCGAGCTATCCGAACTATCAGCCGGCGCCATACATCGAACCAGCCTATCCGCAGGTCGGACCGACACCGTACCCGAACCCGGAACCGGTGATCCTTCCTCAAGAGGAGGTGCCGATGGTTCCCGTACCGGTGATGCCGGAATCGAGTTGTCCGGATGGTCGCTGTCCGCGTCCGGTTCAGCTACTGGGTGAAGTGAAGACCGGAGGGTTAAAGTGCGCGAGCTGCAACCGGGAGACGATCGGGCAGCAGTGGCATACCGACTGGATCGATGGCGTTCCATCAACGTCGGTTTGCGAGAGGTGCTACCAGGGCGGCGCGAAGCTGCTAGTCGGGAACTATCCATCGAGGTGATTTGATGCGCGGTCTTTTGTTCTTGCTGATTCTCTGCTCCTCCGCTCTCGGTCAGGCGGTCCCTGATCGTCCTGCTGATGGAGAGAAGTACTTCCTATCCGTTTGGACTTCTCCGAACTGGAAGGAAAGTCCGTCCGAGGCGACGCTGGTCAAGTGGTTCGACGCGGACGCGCGATTGCGTGACCTCAAGCGCAAAACTCATTGGCACCACTACCCAGCGGATGCCCTGATGATCCAGCGCTATTCGGCGTTCATCTCCGCGGCGGATCTTCCATGCGTGACGCTGCAAAGGGCCGACGGTGGCGTCGTCTACAAGGCGTCGCGG
>Ga0315907_10007742_pt1 | contig 11157 bp, 8 predicted proteins | sample LakEriMetagenome_3_FD_203525 | JGI IMG/M metagenome (GOLD analysis project Ga0315907, IMG submission 203525) | Freshwater fungal communities from buoy surface, Lake Erie, Ohio, United States - Buoy 12 MA123 | ecosystem: Environmental > Aquatic > Freshwater > Lake > Lake biofilm | place: USA...
GGTGAGATCTAAATCGATTCGATAGCTCTTGACCTTTACGATCTCTGAACGCTCTGCCGCTTCGATCTGCTTAATGTTTGTGCCTGGCACGGGTTGCTCCTTTGTCATTTCCACCGAGTGAAATTAGGGGCTTATCCAATCATGCAAGAATGGTTCAATGGAAACCCGCTCAGTGCGCTCGTATCGCCTTCGAGGTTCTCGAATCACCCCCTCGCAGGCAACCGCGCTTGATCGATTCTGGCCTATCTATGGCGTTGAGATTCCCGAAGGGAAGTTAGATCTGCCCGCACTCTTTCCGGACTCGAAGGAAATCGTTATGGAGATCGGCTTCGGAATGGGCGAGGCAACAGCGTACATAGGTCAGGATTTTCCAGATGTTGGATTCCTTGCCGTTGATGTGCACTTTCCCGGTGTTGGAAAGCTAATGGCGCGCATTGAAGAACTTAGCCTTACCAATATTCGAGTCATGGAAACCGATGCCCACATTCTCTTTGAGGAGCACTTAGCCGATCAGAGTCTTGATGGCATCCACCTTTTCTTTCCCGACCCATGGCCTAAGAAGAAGCATAATAAACGTCGCATAGTGAACCCAGAGTTTCTGTCTCTGATTGCACCAAAGATTAAGCCAGGTGGATTTATCCATATTGCAACTGACTGGGTTCCATACGCCGAAGTTATTGAAGAAGTTTTCGCAGCTTCTGAACTTTTCTCCGGGGGAGTGATATCTAGACCTGAATGGCGCCCACTCACACGATTTGAAGGACAGGGAATAACGAAAGATCATCAAGTCACAGACTTGAGGTATGTAAAGAATTAGTTAGGCTTAGCCCCGATTTTCGAAGTCAGAGATCTTCTTGATGCGACGGATATGTCGTTCATCATTTGAAAAAGGCGCCGCAATAAAGGTATCGATAATCTCTTTCACAAATGAAATCTCATGCATACGTCCGCCTACTGCGATCACATTTGCATTGTTATGGTCTCTGGCTAGCTTTGCGGTCTCAACCGACCACGCAAGTGCTGCACGAATACCTTTAACTTTATTGGCAGCCATCTGTTCACCATTGCCCGAGCCGCCTAAAACAATTCCCAGCGATGATGGGTCTTTTGCGACCGCTTCTGCGGCTGGAATACAGAAATCTGGATAATCATCGAGTGCGTAATATTCATGCGGTCCGTGGTCGGTGACATCGTGACCGTTATCGGTGAGGTGCTTTACTAATTCAGCTTTGAGTTCAAGACCAGCATGATCACTACCGATATGAATTCTCATGACCGCATACTCTCACGCAGCCTAGAAATTTCTCAGCAGCCTTCTCCGCAAAGATGAAACCCGCTCCGTAAATTGCTCTACGAAGCGGGTTTTGATCACCCTATGAGGAGGAATTGCGTACTGGCTATGCGCCAGATGTTGCAGTTGGTGTTGGAAGTTTTGGAGCGGTTGCTCCACCCATTCCGCCACCCTTTGGACCGCGATGATCGTGGCCATGTCCGCCACGTCCATCTTTGCCACCCTTAGGTCCCTTACCAAAAGGTCCCTTACCACCGACAGCATTTACTTCTTCAGTCACGTGCGCAACAAGGTTTGTCTTCATTTCAGCTGCCTTTGCTGCAGTGAGCTTTCCAGCTGTTACTGCTGCATCAATGCGCTTTGTCTCATCTGCAACAAGTGCTGCGATAAGTGCATCCTTCTTCGCGCCAGCGATCTGAGCTAGTGATTCACCAGCTTTTAGTCGTGACTGAATAGTTGCTGTATCAACACCAATGGTTGTTGAGACGAGAGCTTCAATTGCTGCACGATCTGCACCAAGTGGGCCACCCTTTCCGCCTTGAGGACGGTTTGCATCAAGAGCTGCCTTTGCAGCATTGGCTGCTGCAGTGACTGCATCTGCCTGCGCTTGTGTAAGTGTTCCCTTGGTTACTAAGTCTTTAAGAATTGTCGCAAGAGCTTGCTCTGGCCCAACTCCCATTTGACCTGCAATCTTTGCAGATGACTTTGTAACAGTTACTTTCTGTGAAGCCTTTGAAGCAGCGCCCGCAACTCCAATTGATCCAGCAGTAAGTGCCAGTGTTGTCACTACGATTGCAATGACTTTCTTCTTTGCCATGTAACTCCCTTTCGTATCGAGAAGTTCAGTATCAATAACAGCTGTTATCAACTACCCGTAATTAACTCTTCTATGCTGGTAAAGGTATTCCGAGAACCTGAAAGACTCATGTGAGTTTTTCCCAGTTTCCCTGCGAGTGCCAACGCTCATGAGCGTGGCTACCCCGCGATTCTGAGAGTTTGCTTAGGGGCAGCCCCCATTGAGGAGGTTTTCGACCCCCCTCACACTTAGAAAACCCCAAGGGTAGGAGCTCATCATGAATCGCAGCCGTTTATCTATTCTTCTTGTTCTCGTCATCGCTACATCATTTTCGATACCGAGTTCGATTGCTGCAACAAAACCAAAGGCAGCAGGTCGTTCATCTACTGCGGTGATTAACACTGTTCTCAATGGAAAAGGTGCACCCTCAAATACTCTGGGCATTAATGGCGATTTCTACATTGACACTCGCAGCCTTTTGATTTCAGGGCCAAAGAAAAGTGGAAAGTGGCCAACTGCAAGAAGTCTCCAAGGTTCAAATGGAACAAACGGAACTGATGGAAGAAATGGAACCGATGCAAAGAACGTCTCAACCGCATCTTCTGTTGCAGGTCCTGCAGGGCCTCAAGGTGAGCGCGGCGAAAAAGGTATCGATGGTGTTGCAGGATCAAAAGGTGCAGCAGGAGCTGCCGGAGTATCAGGTGCTGCGGGTGCGACTGGACCAGCAGGTGCGACAGGTCCTGCGGGTAGTGGTTCAACTGGCTCACAAGGACCATCGGGATCAAATGGAAGTAACGGTGCACCTGGACTCGTTGGTGCACGGGGAGAGACTGGAACTGTTGGTCCATCTGAAGTAACAGTTGGAACATTACTTTTTTCAAACATTTCGGGTGCCGCTGGTTCAAGTAGCGCCGCGACGTTATCAGGACTAAAGGCCGGCAAGTCCTATTTAGTTAGATTTCTGATTCATACCTATTATCCGAGCGATCGTTTTCTGAGTACGGCTATGCCTCTTAATTTAAATGTAGTTGCTACCACAGGGAGTCCAGTGATTACGAAGCAATACATTCCTGCGTCCGCAAACACTTATCGCAATGGAGCCGAAGGATATGAGTGGTCTTTAGATGGCCAATTAGTTGTTAACGGAGCGCTAGTAACAGATGACTTTGGATTGACGATCACAATCACGGCGGGAAAATCAACCGCTATAACAGCGCTAAAGATTGAATGTGATTTCACATCCACCCTCGTAGGGGCGGTGCTATAAAGAGGAGAATATTGGAGCGGGTGACCGGGATCGAACCGGCATGGCCAGCTTGGAAGGCTGGGGCTCTACCATTGAGCTACACCCGCAAACGAAGATCTTTTGAGCAAATCAGCGTTGTCTTGCGGTAATCGTAAGGATTGCCCCACGATTCGTCCAAATCTTACACCTTTAGCCATCATAGAAATCCACCTGGCTCTTCCATCTGCGGCACGGGTGTGGGACGCTCGGGGTATGGCAAATTGGAGAGTTGGCGCACCCGTGATGTGTAGCAAGGATTATGGCGACTGCAACCAGGGTTTCAAAGGCATCATCATTGAGAGTCGCGGTTCTTGGACTGTCGAATGGGTGATCTCCTATTCAGATGGCGCAAAACAACTTACCATCAGTGAAAATAACATTGGAAAACACTTCGTACTCATCTAGTCTTTGAAAGATCCGGCACTCAGGTAGGCGTCTTTAGCGCGGAGACTAATCGAGGCGACTTACTTAGGGACAATCGTGACAGTGAAGTCATAACGAAAATCGTACTTGGACTCAGTAGTTCCGGTCACAAAGTAATTCACCGAACCCGTGCTCTCTGGTTCTTTGCCTGAAATTGCGATGGTGTCAAAGTCTGTACCGCATCGCTTTTCGCCCTTTAAAACTTTCACACTTAATGCTCCAGCATCGGCAGCACGAGTAGAAATACTCTCTACCTTCACCGACTTTGGAACAACATCTTGGTCGCAGATGAAAACTTCGAAAGTTGTGCCCGAACCAGTTTGTGATTGGCTCTCACCGGCAACGAGTGCCGACCAGGTATATGAGGCAGTTGGGGTAGCAACTGGATCTTGTGCTTCTGTATTTCCTGATCCGCCTGAAGTTACTGCGAAAAGGCCGCCCGCTATAGCGGCAATTGCAATTCCGGCAATGACAAATTTCTTTGGTTCGATCTTTGCCTTTGATTCCTGTGTCTTACTTGAAGTCTCACCACTTTCAGAGGCCCGAAGTAGTTTTGCAGCCTTGGCATCATCTGCCGCCTTCTGCTTTGCAAGAAGCTTTGCCGCCTTCTCATCTGCCTTTTGTTGGCGGGCCGCTTCTCGCTCTTCAGCCTCAATACGATCTCGCTCGCTCTTTGCTGCATCTTCCTCTTTGCGACGCTTATCTTCGGCATCTTTCTTGCGTGCCTTATCGAGGAAAGATTCAGCAGGGGCTGCATCAGGCTTCTTAGTTGTTGTAGAAATCTTTAGTCCACCACGAGGGCCATCGTTGAGTCTCTTTAAAATCTGAGATGCGGTCTTACGTGATGCAGCATCCTTAACGAGAAGGGGTGTGATTAGTTCTATCTGGAATTCAGAGAGCATTGAGGTGTCTGGTTCTTCAACCAAGATTGTGTGCATAACTGCACCCACTGAAGAATCTTCGGCGCCCCACGGAACTCTTCCAGTTGCTGCATACATCAAGGTAGAACCTGCAGCAAAGTTATCTACTGCAACCGTAATCTCGCGACCAAGGAATTGCTCTGGGGCAAGCCAGGCGGGTGTGCCGGCAACCATTCCCGTTCCAGTAAGTGATGTTGCATCATTTGTAAATGAGATACCAAAATCGATGAGCTTGGGCCCTGCTTTTGAAATCAAAATATTTGATGGCTTGATATCTCGATGAACAACCCCAACAGAATGAACTGCAGCAACTGCAGAGAGAAATCCCTTTGCGAATGCGATCCAATCGTCATTACGAAGGGGGCCTTCCTTTTCAACAAGTGTTTTCAAACTTGGCCCGTCAACATAGTCAGTTGCTATCCAGGCAGGATTGCCATTGACATCTGATCCCACAATTTCTGCAACAAACTCACTCTTGACTCGTTGCAGTGTTTCTACTTCGCGAGCAATACGTGTTCGGCTTGCAGGATCCTCCAATAGGAAATCGCGCACAACCTTAATTGCAGCCGCACGTGTTCCGTTGGTGCCCATGTAGACGATGCCCATGCCGCCTGAGCCGAGGCGATTGATAATCTGCCAGGGACCGATTTGCTCGGGATCTCCTGCCCTTAGTCGCTCCATGACTTAATTCTGCCATGAGAGCTACCTTTATCGGCAACGGATGCAATCGTGGTCATAACTTCAGTCATTTGGCTATTTGTTGTGCAACGGAAGGTGAAAATAGGCCAGGCTCCACTTAATATTGAGTTATGCGTTCCCACCGTAAATTTACCGCCATCACCACCTCTGTAATCCTCTCGCTCTCCTTCCTGACTGCAACAACCCAGAGTGCGAAAGCTGCGTCAAATCAGGTGAGTATTTTGAGCGGCCAAAGTGGCACTGGCGATTTTCTCAATCCGAGAGCAGTCTCTGTTGCTCCGAACGGTGATGTTTACGTAGCTGATTCAGAGAATTACGCAATAAAGAAGATTGCAACAAATGGTGCTGTCTCAGTCTTAGGTAAGACAACAGCTAGGGAAAATGGATCGACGGATGAATCCTTTTGCAGCGTATATGCAAAAAGTTCAGATGAAATATGGGCGGGAAATTGCAACAACACAAAGCTTTATCGGTACCTTCGCGGAAATTTAGTGAAAGAAATCGGGTTATCACTCCCATTTACTTCTCCTACCCCATCGACTGGATACATCTGGGGAGCAAGTCTCGTAATGGATACTCTTGGCGGGATTTACCTCTCCGATGAACGCAATCACATAATTATGCGAGTAGATGAAGCCACTGGTAGATTCGCCGTGTACGCAGGTCAAGCAGGAATTCCGGGTAATTCCGATGCGGGCAAGGGATTATTTAATACTCCACGTGGCCTGGCTATAGATTCCAAGAATAATTTGCTTGTTGTTGACGCTCATAATGGCTCAGTTCGAAAAATTACACCTGATGGCAAAATTAGCACGGTGGCAAACGGCCTCAATTACCCAGTCAGCGTTGCAGTGGATTCTTCAGATTCAGTTTATGTGGCAACTGAAAATTGGGGCGGATCGACCATTACGAAAATTGGATCCGGGAAGATTTTCGATGAATCGGCCACGAAAATTGATACCAATCTTCTAGGTAACATTATTGGTCAACCTTCATTTAACCCAAATGCGGGATTATCAATTGATAGCAGGAGCGCCTCCCCGACAAATAATTTATATATTACTGATGGTGTCAACCATTCAGTAAAAGTCTATTCCTCATCTGGACAATTCGTTAGGAATTATGGGTCTCCAGATAGGTACGGCATCACCGCGCCAGGAAGTTCGAATCAAATTTATATGTTTCCGAACCACACTTTTCCATTAGCGGACGGTAGCTATTTGGTGCTGGACAATTACACCTTACGGCATGTGAGCGACGCGGGCGAAGTCCTCAAAGTTACTCGCCTAGAGAGATACTGCGGTTATACCTCTGGAGCTGCATTTCTCGCGGATGGCACATTCTTATGTTCAATGGGAAACTACATAGAAGTACGTTTTCCAGACGGAACTTGGACACGAATTGGTAATACAACTGCCGGAAGGGCTGATGGCAATGCGGCTTCGGCGCGCTTCAATAGAACTGAAGGTATGGCTGTCTATAAGGGGGAGATCTACGTAGCTGACGGTGGAAATGGTCAAATACGGAAGATCAGGAGTGAAGGCATAAAGGATTTCCAAGTGACAACGTTTCTAGGAACCGGAACTTGGGCAGGTGGTGGAGATGTAATGACGCGAGCAAAGGCAAATTTCGGATTTCCTACCAAGTTGACCATAGACAGAAATGGAAATCTTTATATTGCTGATGGCAGCGTAGATAGTGTCTATAGAACCACTGTACTGAATGAATTTTCTGGGGTAAGTACTGACGTCACCCGTGTGGGAAGAGGATTGGGCTCATGGCCATCGGCGATCGTTGCCGATGGTCGTGGAATAGTCTTTGTATCTGGTTGGGGTGGAAAGTTATTTAAAATTGAAGATAATAAAATGAGTTATTTCAGCGGGGGTTTCCTTGGGAACAAATTAGGCACCACTGATTCTGCTCTGTTTAATCGCCCGACCGGTCTATCAATTGACATGAAGGGTAATTTAATTGTTGCTGATAGGGATAATCAGCAGATTAAAAAAATCGACGTTAACTCGCTCCCCAACCCCAATACCGATTGGCCAAAGTCTATTTATTCGCCTTATCTAGCTGTTGCAAATGCTCCAAGTTTGGGATTGACTGCAGAAAATGATCGAGATGCAACTGCAGAGATAATCCGCACGAACAAAACAGGGTTGATTTCCAGGATTTATCAGGCTCCAAGTATCGCCGTGCCAAACAGGGATACGACAGGTCTGCCTTTGTGTAATGTCAGTCGAGTTGGAACTGTTGAACTTGACTTAGATAATCGTCAGATTTTTGAAGGCAATGGTTGTACAACTGGACGATACCTCCTTACCTACACTGGTTTTATAACTTGGCCCGGAAGCGGAGAACAAACTCGAACACTTCACGCCTCTTCTATCGGCGGAGTATTTATTAAAGTAAATGGCGAAACTGTCATCTCTAAATGGAACGAAATGCTCCGCTCCACAACGTGGCCATACGACAAATCTGAGAGCATTACCCTGCAAGGCGGCAAGCAATACCCGATTGAAGTTTGGTACTACAGAAACCAGCTCGCTCCTCAAGCCCCGGCAAGCCTCAAGTTGTATATGTCTACCCAACCAAGTAGCAAAGCCTCAACAGTAATCATCGGCGAGAAGTTTTTCTCACCTGCAAAGTCTGAGAGTGAAGAGCTTGTTGAGGCCCCGATTAGCCCTACCAAGCCAGCGGTTTCAATTAATTTGAACTTTATTAATTTAAAGGTTCGAGTTCCAGTAAATGCGACTTCTGTCATTCTTTTTGCACCTGAATTTGGAGTTACCAAGGCACGACCGATTGTTGGAAAGATAAAGGATGGCCTAGCTTCATTTGAAGTTGCAGTGAGTTCAAAACTTGCTGGTAAAAAGGGAATCCTTCAATTGGTCACTGAAAATGCAGTGGGAGAGTCGCAACCACTTAAGGTGCCTGTGACCGTTCCGAAGATAGCTACAAAGCCAGCACCAAAGGTTTCGCAAGTTCCTAAACCTCAAGCGCCACCAACTGTGCCGAAGGTGATCTGTGAAAAAGGCGCACAGAAGAGACCATTTGATGGATCCTGCCCACCGGGATGGACGAGGGGCTAACGCTTTTTAGCGAGGACGATGTAGCAGGCGGCAAGGAAGATTAAAGCCATGCCAGCTACTGAGAACGTACCTTGTCGCAATACCGCCAGTGTGCTTTCCCATCTGAGCATGAGATCCGGATCGTTATTGAGTGAGATGGTGATCAAATCTATAGACGATGCCAGCGAGTTCATCGACCAATAACTTGGAGATAACGGAGCAAGCATTCCCATGATGCCCTCGTTCTTGCCGGGCAGAGCACCAGATAGAACAACTTGCCCCATTGTTAGCCCGACAAGTATTGGCATCGCTTGTTCAGTCGAAGAGAGCAACGCCGAGATGACAAGCCCTAGACACATAGAAGCCAAACCTAGAAGGCTAAGTATCAGCAGAATCTCAATATAAGCATTTGATATCAGGGTTCCTTGTTCAGGCAGCGGACGATTAAACAAAACAATTGCAGCGAAGATTAAAGTCTGCAAAATCGTAATAACACCCAGCACCAATACCTTTGACATCAGGTACGTTCCAGAACGAATACCTACGCTCTTTTCACGGAGCCGAATCGGATTCTCTTTTATGATCTCTTGAATTGCTGTCGAGAGTCCCACAAAGACTGTACCTAGAATCAAAATCATGAGAGTTGACCGCGCAATAGGGTTAACAGCGATACCACTCTTATTCGGAAGTCCCGGGCCAAGACCAAGCTCACCAGCAGTGGCATAGCAAATCGCACCAATTAATATTGGAATGGTTGCGAGCAAGCCCAAGTAGTATTTATCGGAAGCAATAACGCGAAGATATCTCGCACTTAAGGTTACTAACTGTTTGATCCAAGATTGCTTCTTAATCTTTTCCTGTGCGATCTGGGTTGTGGCAGAGACAACGCCAGATCTCTTCTTCGAAGATAAAAGAAGAGCTTCAGGGCTTGAAAGCAGTCTAAATACTTCTGCCCAATTACTTTTGCCTAGCGCTGTAAACACTGTCGATGAAGGACCGGCATAGGCAATGCGACCACCGGATGCAAGAAGAATGACGTTATCGCAGAAATTTAAATTATCGACCGAGTGTGTAACAAGTACGACAGTCTGTCCATCATCTGCAAGTTTGCGAAGAGTTTCCATTACGTGAGCATCAAGTCCTGGATCAAGTCCAGAAGTTGGCTCATCGAGAACGAGAATAGAAGGCTTTGTCAGGAGTTCTAATCCAATGCTTGCGCGTTTGCGCTGACCGCCAGATAACTTATCGATACGAAGATCGGCTCTCGGAGTAAGTTCGAGCTTCTCCATTACCTCGACTACACGCTCTTCGCGCTCTGCTGCCGATGTCTCACTTGGAAAACGAAGAGCCGCACCATATGTAAGCGCCTGTTTCACTGTGAGGCGAGTGTGCAAGATATCTGCCTGTGGAACTAAACCTATTCGCTGGCTCAAGTCGCCATATTCTTTATGTAGGTTTCGCCCACCGATAACAATTTCGCCCTGAGAAGGAGTAGTTCTTCCGGTAATCACATTGAGCATTGTTGACTTACCAGCACCAGATGGGCCAACGATTGCCGTCAGAGTGCGTGGCCCAAGATGAAAGTTCACATCGCTGAGAAGTTGCTTATCTCCAACCGAAAAACTCACATCTTTTGCGACAATATCTACGCCTTCAACGCCAATCGGACTATCAAGTCCATCTGAAGTAAAACGTCGAGTGATGTTTCCAATAGAGACCAAGTCACCAATTACTAACTCACGACGCTTGATCATCACACCGTTGACGAATGTGCCGTTTGCTGAGCGAAGATCAACAAGATCAAATCCGCCCTGATCATTCTGAACAATCTCCGCATGGAAGCGTGAGACGACCAGGTCATCGATATGCCAATCATTTGTGGCATCACGCCCGATACGAATTCTTTGTTGGAGTCTTATTCGTGATGCTTGGTCAATGTAACTCTTGTCGAGATCTGCAATCGAAGATGCAACAAGGGTCTGATCTGCCTTGGCCTTAGGTATCGAAACTTTCTTTGTATCTCCCTTAGTGGAAACAATTTCCAAGGGATGAAGGCGGATTTCTTCGCCATCCATCCCACCAAGAAAAATGGAAATCTGATCTTTGATTTCCACCTGCTGGAATGGCTTATCGGCGATAAAAGAACCATTTGAGGAATCGAGGTCTGTGGCCTTCCAATTCACGCCATCAAATTCAAGGCGCAAGTGCGTTCGTGAAACCTTGGAGCCGACTACTTGTATATCTGCAGCCTTATCTCGGCCAATAACGAAAGAGCTTCCAGGATTAACTACCCTTGAGCCGCCATCCCAGTCGATGAGTAACTTCATGCCTTAATCGTCGTATTAAATGTGACGTAGGTAAAGGTCCGACTCAGCTAACCTCATAAATGACTAATCATTTAGGGCATCGCGCTGATCGACCTATGAGAAAGCATCAATCTGGGATTGGACCGGTCTCTGCCAATGAGATTGACCCGAAGTTGCTCGATCTTGCGCTGCTTGGCGTAGGTTGCCGCGTGGGTTCGCGAGAGCAAAAAATTACTCTAGACTCTCCTCTTGCGCCACGGGGCGTAGCGTAGTGGCTAGCGCGCCTGCTTTGGGAGCAGGAGACCGGGAGTTCGAATCTCCCCGCCCCGACCAGTTTCATCTAGATCAGTTCTATCTATAGATCCT
>Ga0315907_10007747_pt1 | contig 11151 bp, 11 predicted proteins | sample LakEriMetagenome_3_FD_203525 | JGI IMG/M metagenome (GOLD analysis project Ga0315907, IMG submission 203525) | Freshwater fungal communities from buoy surface, Lake Erie, Ohio, United States - Buoy 12 MA123 | ecosystem: Environmental > Aquatic > Freshwater > Lake > Lake biofilm | place: USA...
GCCAAGGGGGGTCTTTGGGGGTCTGTGGGGGTCTCTCTTCGGAAGACCCCCACTCGTAACCATCTGAATTTTCTACGCTTTGGGGGTCTTGGGGGTCTTGGGGGTCTTTTTCGACTTCTCTTTTATTCATACGCGTGTGCGCGCGCGTGTAGGGTATGGAAGTAGACCCCCAAGACCCCCAAGACCCGTCAAACCCACGGATTTCCTGGGATCCAGCTATGGGGGTCTTCACATCAGAGACCCCCATAAGACCCCCAAGACCCCCATTCACGGGCACTTCCTGGGCAGGTGCGAGGCGCCAGCGCTGCGAATTGTGCAGCAGTTTTCCCTGCCGAAGATGCACAAGCCGATCGCTGGTGCGGAAGGCACGGTCGCGGAGCTTGGTAAAGGCAGCCCCGAGGGCGACCTTCAGGCCATGGTCGTTCTTTGCGCTGATGGGCAGGCTGGCCTCCGCATCTTTCGCGAAGCCAATCAAATCGCTGACGCTCACCTCGGCGCTGCCAAAGCGGTCCCACCAAAGCTGGATAAAGGCACGCCAGCTACCGCCCTCGCTATCTGATGCCTCCATCACCTCATCCAGGTTGCCCAGAAAGCCAGGCACGCCGGCCACGTGAAGGATGCCGCCCAGGGTCTGGCTCCATGTCTCAAAGCTGCCCAGACTGCGCGCAGCGGGCGGCCTGCCCGCGCTGGCCCAGGCCTGGCAGAGGGTCAGACAAGCCGCCACAAGGCGTGCGCGATTGGCGCGCACCCAGATCATCAGGTCAGGGTGGCGAAAGCCCTCGCGGCGCCAGGGTTGGTCGCTGCGCGCGTCCAGTCGGATGCGCACCAGGCGTCGGGCGATTTCATGTGAGACGGCTGGGTTGTTTCCGGTAGCGACCCAGGTGCAGCGCACGGGCAGCCGGATGATGTCCGAGACACCAAGGATGCGGTCCTCCCAGGCTGGTGCGGTCAATGCGGCGGCCAAGGCTGCGCTATCGAGTTCCTGGCGCAGGTTGTCGATCAGCAGCAATACCGGCAATTGCCGGAGTTTCGCGGTGAGGCGCTTGCGCCATTCATCATCATCGCGCCCCTCGGTCATGACGGAGGCGCTGGAGCCCGTCAGGACCGTCGCAATGGCATCAACCATCAGCGTGGCACCAGTGCCGGGCGTTGGCTTCTCGATCATGTGCAGTGGCGTTGGCCCTTCGATCATCGGGCGCACAAAGCCAAGCAGCAGCAGGCAGAGCGCATGCGCGCGTTCCGCCTCTCCGGTGAAGGGAAAATCACCAAGCAATTCATCCAGCAATAGACTGCGCGCAGCGGCGATTTCCTCGGCAGATGGTTTGGCCGGGATGGGTGGCAGCGAAAACCCTGGCGGCGGGTGGTAGAGCAGCCGCGCATCCGGATGATAGCCGGGCTCGGTCAGCAAGGAGCCGTTGCGGCCGAATACCGGTGCGGTGACGATGCCAGCAAGAACGGGCAAGGCGGGATCGGGCGTTGCCAGCAGCGATTTGATCACGTTGGACGGCGGCGGTGTTGGGATTGATTCGCCCTTGCCCAGAGGTCTGCGCCAGTCAGCAAGATTGGCCAGCATGTGGCGCATGCGTTCGATGTCGATTGTCGCGGCAGCAGGGCGTCCTTCATCATCGGGCACAACCCAGGTTGGTTGACCGCCAAGGCGGAAAATCCAAGGTGACCGGTTGGAGGCAATGAGCAGCGACCAGGCGCGACGCGTTGCATGGCGCAGATTGCCTTCGATGGAACTCATGCTCGGCAGGGGATGCGAAGGCTCAACAAAGCCAATCGGCAAATGCCGACCTGTCTCTGCTGCTTGGGGCGTGGCCTCCGCGTTGGCGTTGTCTTGGCCGCTGATCGCATCCTCGATCAGCTTGAGGATCGCGGGGCCACCTTCACGCAGCAGCATATCGTTGAAATCCGTGCCGGGCGTTGTCGGCATGGCAATGCGCACCTCGCGCCCTTCAAGCTGCAGCTTGGCGGCGGTGGCTTCCGCGGCACGCAGCCCAGCGCCGGAGGGATCGTGGTCGGCGAGGATGACAATGCGCCGTGCCTCGGGCGGCAGCTGCGCCTGTTCCATGCCGCTGGTGGAAAGCGCAGCCCAGACCGGCAAGGTCGGACAGGCGCGCATCACGGCAAGGCCGGTTTCGATACCTTCGCAAAGGCCGAGCAAGCCTTGTCCGGTGATCGCGCCAAGCCGCACCGTACCTCCGGCGGTTTTGCCGATCATCATGCGCGGCTTTGCGATGGCCGCCTTGGTCACCTTGTCTGGCTGTTCCGCGAGATAGGTCCGGTGCAGCGCTGTCACCTCGCCGGCGATATTGCGAATAAGCCCGATCATGGCCGGATAGCCGGTACGGGTTTCGTAATGCGTCAGGTCGGGGTGAAACAGCAGATCCGCATCGGGCGGGACGATCAGGCCGCGACCTTCAAGGTAGCGCTGCGCTGCCGTGCCCTGGATGGGTGCGGCGTTGTCGCGAATAAAGGCGATGTCCAGCGATGCATCGCGTTCCGGCCTCGGTGCCGCTGGCGGTTCCTGCCGCTTTGGGCCTTCACCCTGCCAGCCGGTGATGCCAGCCGCATGGGCGAATAGCGCACGGTCGGCAAGGCCGGTTCCCTGCGCCAAGGTGGCAAGCGGCCCACCGCCCTGGCCACCGTCAAAATCATGCCAATCCCCGGCATGATCGCCGCGCAGCATGATTACGCAGGAGCCCGATTTACGTGGCGGAGCACCTTGAATATTGGCCAGCCGCCATTCATCACCCTGGCGACGGCCTTTCGGAAACAGCGCCGGCACCCAGCGCTCAGCGCCGCCGCGCAAGCGGCGCACGATCTCATCAAGATCGTAGCGGATGGGCGCCGGATCGATCTGGTTCAGGTCAATCAAGGATCACCAGCCCCCGCTCAGCGCGTGTGATCGCGGTGTAGAGCCAGCGCTTGCGGTCCTCCTCGGTGCGCGACAGCTGATCGTCATAGACAATCACATTGGGCCATGAGCTTCCTTGCGCCTTATGGCAGGTGATCGCGTACCCCCAGGAGGTTTCGATCATGCCGCGCATATCGCGCCAGTCGCGCCTTTCGCGCTCCGGGTCGCGCTGGATGTGCTCGTCGTAATGGCCCTTGTAAAAACGGTGGCGGCCGGAGATTTCGTCGCCATCCTCAGTGGTGACGCTGGCGCGAAAGCTGAGCGGCCCGTCATCCTCGATATCGCGGAGGGTCACGAACATGCCATTGATCAGGCCAAGATCATGGCGGTTCTTGAGACAGATGATCTTTTCGTCGCACCCTTGCGGATAAGCAAAAGGAAAGCCCGCAGCGGCCTTCATTTGGCTATTGAGCCAGAGCCTTGTGTTGTTGCGCCCGCAAATCACCTGCCCGCCGCGCAGCATTTGCTCGGGGCCAACCGCACGGCGCGGCATTTTCCAGACATGCGCATCATGCGCGCCGGGGGGAATCTCAATCCCCTGCCGCGCCATGGTGGCAAGGCGGATGATCGCGCTTTCCTCGGCCTGGCGGTGGATCTCCGTCAGCATGATATCGGGCGTTGCCATGGTGAAAGCGCCGGTGCCTTTGATCGGCGGCAATTGCCCTGGATCGCCCAGCACCAGGATCGGCTTGCCAAAGGCCAGTAGGTCGGCGGCCATTTCCTCCCCGACCATGGACACCTCGTCCAGCACGAGCAGTGACGCATCGCGCAGCCGCGATTGCTCATTCAGCAGAAAGGTCGGGCGATGAATGTCAGCCAGGCGCAATTCCAGGCGCCGGATTTGTGTCTCGGCAAAGGCACGTTCGGCAAATCCCATGCGGCCCAGGCTGCGTTGCAGGTCAAACAGCTCCTTCTCGACGCGGGCGATTTCCTCGGGTGTTGCTTCGGAAACGCGGTAGATCAGGGAATGGATGGTGGAGGCTGGCGTGCCCTTACGGGTCATCACCAACGCAGCTTTGCCGGTAAAGGCGGCATAGAGCACCGCGCTGCATAGGCCTTGGTTGGGCTGCTCCTCCAGGCCAAGCGCATCAATGGCGGAACGGGTAGTGGTGGTCTTGCCCGAACCGGCATAGCCGAACAGGCGAAACACCTGCTGACGCGCGCTGCGATTGTGATACCAATCGACAATCGCCCTGATGGCGGCTTCTTGTTGCGGTGAGGGTGTAAAGCTCATGCGTGTCTCTCCCAACAGCGGGCCGCGTAGGGGCAGACGCGGCAGAGGTAGAAATCGGCTTGTGCGGCGATGCGGGGTGGCAATTCGCGGGCCTCGGCAGCGCGGAGCACATCAACCGCGCGATCGGACAGGCGCTGTGCCTCGGCGGCGTCAAAGGGCACTGCCTCATGATGCAGGGCCAGGCTGTCGCGATTGACGGCGGTGAGTAGCGCCACCTCCAACTCGAAATAGGCCATGTAAAGCTGCACCTGCGCGAAATAGATCGGCTTTGATTGGCGCAGCCCGTGCTTGACCAAATCGGTCCAGGATTTCTGGCCAAGCGCTTTTGATTCCCAGAGCGCCGGCCAGCGAATGCCGATATCGGGCCCGGCGACGATCACACCATCGGCATGGCCACGCAGCTTGCCGCCGGCGGCGGTAAAGCCGAATTGCGTGCCCTCGGCATTGCGGTCGCGGAGGTCAAAGCCCGCCTGTCGCAGCCAGCGAATGGCAAGCGCTTCTATCTGATGCCCGGCATCAAAGATGCGTAGAATGCCCGCGGTGAAGTCGCGCCCGGTGTCCTTGGGCGTATGCGTCACCTCATAGACAAGCTTGCGTGCGCATTCCTCGCCAATGCGGCTGCCGCCCAGATAATCGCGTGGTGCCTGACGTTGGTTGCGCGCGGTGATGGCCGCATCGATATGGGCATTGACGCACGCGGTGGTATCGGCGCGGCCATCGGCGGCAATGCCATAGATCAGCCCTGAGTGGTGGTTCAGATCAAGCAGCATGCGTGCCTCCAAAAGGGATCGGGTCGTCGAAAGGATCGCGCTCAGCGACTTGGCGTTGCATGGCGGCTTGAAAGCCATCCACGCAGGCTTCGATGATGCGATCGATCTCGGCCGGGCTGCGGTCATGAAAGGCGACGAGCAGGCCAAGTTCCTGCAGCACCTCTGCCAGCGGTCGGCGCGCGGCCTTGATGGCGGCTTCCTCCAAGGGGGTCTTGTCGATCATGCCGCCCATCCGCCGCGCGAGCGCGCTGCCCGCTTTTGAACAGGCCATGCTGCAAAAGCGGTAATGCGGAAATTCTCCAATGCGCAGTTGGTGGATGTAGCCAAAGCCCCGTGCCTCACGTGCGCAGAGCGCGCAGGTAAGGCGCAGCACCTGATCCTCGGGCGTGCAGCCTGGCAGTGCTGTTGGGGGCTTGGCCGCGACGCGCGGTGTTGCGCGGCGCGACCAGCGGCGGGGCGGCATGGGCGCATTACCCGTTCAGCCAGGCAGGGCCGCCATTGGCAAAGGCCGGGCTTGCGGCGGGCGGTGGCGCCGGTTGCGCGGCGGGCGCTGCCTGTGCGGGCGCTGCCCAGGCTGGCGCCTGTTCGGGCGCGGCTGCGGGGCTGGGCGCGGGTTGTGAACCCCAGGCCGGTGCGGCAGCGGCTGGCGCGCTGGCCGTCGCACGCGGCGGTCGCGGCGTTGGCGCGGCTGGCACGCTCTCACCGGCCATGACCTTGGTGTATTCGGGATCGCTCGCCAGCAGCACCCGGTCGATCTTATTGGTCTCGGAATAGCGGGCGTCACTCGCAGGTTCGACACGCAGCTTGGCAGCGAAGGTGATGCCATGCAGGTCGGACAGCCCGCGCAGCATGCGCTTGCCGCGTGCCACTTCGCTCATATCCTGTGGATCCAGGCCCAAGGCGCTGTCGATCATGGCGCGGAACATGCCCTTGGAGATCTTCCAGCCGATCGAGACGCCATTATCGTCGAGCTTGCCGCCCATCACGGTGAAGGTCTGCCAGAATTTCCGCCGCGCCAGCGGGCCATCCGTGATGGTGAATTCGCAATCCAGCATGCGCACATCGCTGCTGGGCGATTTCGCGCCCTTGAGCAGCCCGCGATCTGCTTCGCCAAGGCCATCCAGCCCGCCGCGGCGGATCTGCATGGAGATTTTGACAAAGCTGCCATCTGGCAAGATGTCCGTATTGCGCGGCAATTCCGCATCATTCATGTCAAGCATGGGTGCTTCCTTTCGGCTCAAGCGGTGGGGGTGGTGTTGATTTTGTGGAGCAGGGTCGCGAGATCGGCGGGCTCGGTTTCATCCAGCCGGCCGGAGCGATCTTTTGCTGGCAGGCCGAAGCTATTGCCGGCACGGCAGACCAAGCGCCGCTCGCTGCCGCGTTCGGGGTCGTGGCGCCAGGCATCGCCCTCGCGCTGAAACAGGCCCATGGAGACGACCTGATCCACAATGCCCGGCAATTCGCGCGCGGCTTTGCCGCCTTCCATTTGCGGCTGCCAGGTGACGCGGCCGAATTCATCGGTGACGCGTTCCAGAATGCCGACCATGATGGTGGTCTTGCCGGGGGCGTGCTGCAGGTGCTTCAGCAGCCCGATCACTTCGCGCGCGAGCAAGCCGTAAGCGCCGCGCGTGTCGGGTTTGCCGGTCTTGTCGGAAAACGCCTCGGGCCGCGTCTTGGCCCAGGCCATGGCTTGGCGCGTCAGGTCGGTGATGCTGTCCAGAAAGACGATGGACTTGCCGGCGATCAGTCGCACCAGATCGGGATGTGCGGTGGCGAGGTGCTGGTAATGCGCCTCGGAGAAAAACCCATTCGGATCGGCGGCCGGGTTCACGCCGCCAATCAGGCAGGCGATGGCAATCGCATCGTCAAAGCGGCGAATGGGGATGCTGTCGCCCCGCCAATCCTGGACGGATTTCAGACCGGCTTCGAGGTCGATGCAGATCGTCTCGGCAGCGGGCAGTGTTTTGAGCTGGGACGTCTTGCCGACACCACTTGGGCCAAACAGCGCCAGTGTGGTTTTATTGGCCGCGCGCGAAAGGCGCTCATCAGCAGTGACAATACGCAATGCCATCAGTTTAGCCCTTCGCTGCTGGAGTGGGGGCCGGCCAATGCTCTGCCATCACGCTGTGCGGTTTCGCTGAGCAGCGTCAGGCGATAGGTCGGGCGGCCGGTTTGGACGGTGCGTGCCGGTTCGAAAGCTTTGCGGATGCGCTCGGGCCAGGCGGTATAGGCGCGCTCTGGAACCTTGAAGGTGATCTCAAGGTAGTCGAGCGGGTTCTCACCGCCAGTGCGGATTTCCTCTGCCAGCCGCGCAAGCCGGGCCTGGTCCCATTCGACCTTCTTCGACAATTCGGCGGTGATTTCCACCGAGCCATCCTGAAAGCGCACCGTGCCGGTATCCTTGCCGGCCATGGCGCGTGCCGCGATGGCGCGCTGCTGGTAGCGAAGGGCAATCGCACTTTCGATCCAGGCCTGCATGCGCTTGGCAGCATCAGCCGCCTCGCGGGCATCTGATTGCAGCAGTGCGAGATGCTCGGCTGATAGCGCGACGATATCGCCGAGCGGCATGTTGCGGATTGCTTCAAGCGTTGGGCGGTTGGGGAGCGCGTGCATCAGGCGATCCCCCGCTGTAGCTTTTGCAGCAACGCTGCGGAGGCCATGCCGCGGCTATTCGTGCTGCGTGGCCGCACCACCAGGATATAGGCGAAGCATTCCGTATCCATGCGTCGCTGCAGCAGGTGGCAAAGCCCGGCCTCGGCCATGGCAAGGGCGCGACGCGCGACCAATTCCAATTCGTCACGGCGTTCGGGCAGAAGCTTTGTCGCAACCTTGTCCCGATCACGCGCCAGCATGCCGATATGATAGGTAATGGCATCACCGGCGGCCGCATCGGCAAAGCGATCGCAGAGGGTGTTTTCGTCCAAGACAAGATCAAGCAGCGCTGCCAGATCAGCCGCGTCAGCGCGCGGCGCTTGATCTGGATTTTGCGGGAGCATCATGTGGTCCTCCGTGATGATGTGGGTCTCACTGAGTAATTACGTATTTGCGCGCCAAAAATTCTCACGGCCTCAAAGACACAGTCGCGGCGCGGTGCGTGGTGCGCGTTGCGCATGGCGATGCACCCATGATGCGCAGCCAGCAGCGCAGTTCCTGCAGGTCGCGATAGAAGGTGGCGGTGGAAACATTGCTCGCCGCGCGCGTTGCCGCGATGTCGCGATGCGTAAAGATGCTGCGCAGTAATGCGCGCTGCGCTTCGGGCATTTCATCCGCCGCGCGCGTCATGGCGAGATGGGCATCCAGATCATGCGCCGGTGCGGCAAGGCTGCGGAGGATCCCGGCGGCCTCCTTGCTGTCCAGCGAGATGGAGGGCGGAGCGCTTGGGCGGCGCGCCTGATCGGCGATGGCTCGCCGTGCGATGATGGTGACAAAGCCGCCCCAGGAACCGCGCGCCGGATCGAAATGGGCGCTGGCCTGCAGCAGGGCGAGCAGGATGTCCTGGATCAGATCATCCCGGTCGGCGGCGGCGATTCGGCGATTCCGCGCTGCCTTGGCGGCGTAAATCCGGGCCAGTTTCAGGGCGTCTTGAAGCTGACTTTTCTCCCATTTCTGAGGCAGTTCGGAGCCGTTGTTCTGTTGCCTGTTCATGTTGCGACCTCTCGCGCTTGGTTGATTTCGATGGGCCAAGGCGAGCCGAGCGGTCGGGGGTGCGACTAGTGCAAAGGGGTGCAAGGGGGTGCAAAAGGGGTGCGTCGAAGCGCGTTTTTGCTCGATGCACCCCCATATGGATCAATGGCTTAGATAGGAAAAACAGGGGGTGCAGGGGGTCGGGCCCGTGCAGGCATTGCACCCCCTCTTGCACCCCCCACTGCACCCCCCAGCGCCGGTCAGATTGGGGCTGGACTCTTGGGGTGGAGAGAACATAAAATGAACATACAGTTTCCTATCCAGAGATAGACCAGGGACCGCGTTCCTATGCCGCTTGTGATCGCCTATGCCAGAGAAACAGCCTTCAGCCCGAGGCTGGAAAGGGCTGCGCCCGAGATTCGCGCTGTGGCCGGGCAGGTGCGCCGACAGATTCCCCGCGCGCCGGATGAGATTGCCCTGGCCCTGCCAACCCTGGTCGAAGCCTGCCGCATCGTCGAGGTGAATGGGCGTTGCCTGGCGGTTTCCTGGGAATTGGATCGCGCGCTCCGGGATGAGGCTGGCCAGGATGTTCTTGGCCTATGCGACATCGATGCTGATGAACCCGGCTGGGCGTATCTAGCCATCAATGGCGTCATGACAGCCCATCGCCCTGATTTGGCGTTGAGCACGGCCGCGCATGAATTGGGCCATTTGCTGTTTGATGTGCCGGCGGCGCTGGAGCGTGGTGAGCATGGCTATCGCGCCGTCGCGCAATCGGCGCGTGCGCTTGATCGTGCAGGGCGCGGCGCTGAGGCGCGCGCCAATGAATTCATGGGCGCCTTGCTGGTGCCGCCCGTGCCTTTGCACACGCGGCTATTGGCGCATGCGCGCAGCGAGGGTCTGCGCCTTTGTCGCGGCCCGCATCTTGGGCGGCCTGCAAGCCCGATCGTGGCGGCTTCGAATGGTGCCGAGGCTTTGGCGGGCGTGCTCGCGGTGCTCGCCGGTGATTTCGGTGTTTCGGAGAAATTCATTGCCGTGCGGCTTTCGCGTTACGGCCTGGTGGAAGGGGGAATGTGATGGCATTTGGGGATGTTGTGCGCGCGCGCCGAACGGCGCTGATGATCAGCTTGAATGATATGGCCGAAAGGCTTGGCATATCGCCCGGCTATTGGTCGCGGGTTGAGCGCGGCATTGACGGGCCACCGAGTGACGAGTTGGTCGAGCGTGTTGCCGCCATTCTTGGCATTCCCATGGATGAATTGTTCATCGAGTCACAGCGCCTACCGCCGGACATGCGCCAGGATATGGGGCGTGTTGTCCTGGCCTATCGGCGTTTGCGGGCCATGCGCTTGAGGTGAAGGGAGGGCGGCATGCCTGCCACGCCGAAAAACAAGGTTTTCTATCAAATCCACGAGGCGAAGGAACGGCTGGGGCTTTCCATGTTGGACATGGCTGTCCTGGTTGCTGAAAAAAAGCTGCTGCTTTCTGCCGCCCTGGGTGGGATTTTGGTGGAAGATGGCATTCTTGAGGAAGGGCTCGATTTTGGCTGCACGCACGTGCCGTTATGCCAAAATTTCGTCCATGGCCTTGTGGACCTGCGCCCTGAGGATGGTTGGGAAGTCCTGCGCGCTGGTTCGCACACAATCAACTTGCTTGCGGCAGAGAAAGGCCATTATCGACGGCTCATCGACAGCAAATCAAATGCTTCTGGCCGGCTGGTCACGCGCGAGGATGTCGGGCTGCGGCACGAAGAACTGACGCGCTACCTCGCCTTTGAACAATCGCTTGAAGATGCGGCACCTATCGGGCGTCAGGAAAAGCGGCGCGCGCCCACGGCTTATGATTGGGAAGACGCGCAGCTTGAGGCGTTTCGGCTGGTCTACTTTGACGGTGTGCCGCCATCCTTTGGGGCGCTCATTCGCCACATCCAGGGCTGGTACATCGCCAAGGGCGGCCGCGTGCCGGATGAAAGCACCCTGAAGCGGCGCCTCAGGAAATTCTGGACCATCTTTGGGCCGGAGGCACAAGACAAGGCGGCCTGAGCGACACCGCGCGAGGCCGTGAGAAAAACCCGGCCCAATTTACGTAATTACATGGCAGGAAATCCACGCGGAGCCGCGATGCCCCTGCCACATGCGAATCCCCACCTTCCGCCGCACCTCCGCGAGGTCTGCGAGATCCTCGCCCGCGGCCTGCTGCGGCTCCGGAGCCGCGCTGCCGCGCGAGAAGCGCCAGTGCCAGCAGCAAGTGGAGAAATTCGACTACACTTTCCGGCACCCCAGCGCCGTGATGCGAACCGGACTATCCGGAGAAACGCATGACACGCAATGCCAAATCAAAAGCCGGCAGCACGCCGACGCCGAGCATCCCCGCCATTCCGCAAGCCGATGTGCTCGGTCGACTCGCGGCGCTCAAAACCACCGCGACGCCCGAACTGAAGCAGCAATGGCGCGATCTCTTTGGCAAGGAGCCACCACCCTATAATCGGCGCTTCCTTGAAAGCCGGCTGGGCTATCGCATTCAGGAACTGGCCTATGGCGGTCTGAAGCCTGAAACCCTTGCACGGCTTGAGAAGCTGGGCGAGCAATTCGACGGCGGCAAAG
>Ga0315907_10007751_pt1 | contig 11141 bp, 6 predicted proteins | sample LakEriMetagenome_3_FD_203525 | JGI IMG/M metagenome (GOLD analysis project Ga0315907, IMG submission 203525) | Freshwater fungal communities from buoy surface, Lake Erie, Ohio, United States - Buoy 12 MA123 | ecosystem: Environmental > Aquatic > Freshwater > Lake > Lake biofilm | place: USA...
GCAGCTACAGAAGAAGCTGGAATTCCAGCTCACGGTGTATCTTACGTGTATGATGGCGGAACAGGTGAGCGTTTTGAACAACCAGCAACGGTGGGTGTGATTTACATGATCAAACTTAGCCACATGGTTGATGACAAGATGCACGCACGTTCTATCGGACCATACTCACTTATCACACAACAACCATTGGGTGGTAAGGCACAGTTTGGTGGTCAGCGTTTTGGTGAGATGGAGGTTTGGGCTATTGAGGCATTCGGTGCTTCGGCAATCCTTCAAGAGATCCTAACGGTGAAATCAGATGACGTTATCGGTCGTGCGAAAGCTTATGAGTGCATTGTGAAGGGCGAGAATATGCCAGTCCCAGGTATTCCAGAATCTTTCAACGTATTGCTGCATGAATTGCGCGGTCTAGGTTTGAATATTACTTTGAACCAAAACTGATCATTAAGTTCGTTTATTAATTAAGACACATCCTTAAAAAATATGCTTCAAGCAAAAAAAGTAAGCCGACCAAACAGTGATTTCAGATCAATCACTATCAGCCTTGCATCTCCAGAAGATATTCTGGAGCGCTCGCACGGTGAGGTATTGAAGCCTGAAACCATCAACTACAGAACATACAAACCTGAGAGAGATGGACTTTTCTGCGAGAGAATTTTTGGTCCAGTAAAGGACTACGAATGTCACTGCGGAAAGTATAAGCGTATTCGCTATAAAGGCATTGTTTGTGATCGTTGCGGTGTTGAAGTAACGGAGAAGAAAGTGCGTCGCGAACGTATGGGTCACATTACCCTTACAGTTCCTGTTGCTCACATTTGGTACTTCCGTTCACTTCCAAATAAAATTGGTTACCTTCTTGGTTTACCAACGAAGAAACTAGATCAAATCATTTATTACGAGCGTTATGTTGTAATCAACGCTGGTCCTGCGACCAATGCTGATGGCATTTCACTTTGTGTAAATGACTTCCTTACTGAAGAAGAGTACTTGGATATTTTGGAAAAACTTCCAAAAGAAAACCAATACTTGGATGATAAAGATCCGAACAAATTCTTGGCTAAAATGGGTGCTGAAGCTCTTTATGACCTTCTCAACCGTGTTAACCTTGATGAGCTTTCATACGATCTTCGTCACAAAGCAAACACTGAAACTTCACAGCAACGTAAGAACGAGGCTCTTAAGCGTCTTCAAGTTGTGGAAGCTTTCCGTGATGCAAATACACGTGTAGAAAACCGTCCTGAGTGGATGATCACGAAAGTGGTTCCAGTAATTCCACCAGAACTTCGCCCTCTTGTTCCACTTGATGGTGGCCGTTTTGCTACATCTGACTTAAATGACCTTTACCGTCGAGTTATTATTCGTAACAATCGTTTGAAACGTCTTGTTGAGATTAAAGCTCCAGAGGTTATCTTGAGAAACGAGAAGCGTATGCTTCAAGAAGCAGTTGACTCTTTGTTTGACAATAGCCGTAAATCGTCTGCTGTTAAGACAGAAAGCAACCGTCCTTTGAAATCACTTTCAGATTCATTGAAAGGTAAACAAGGTCGTTTCCGTCAAAACCTTCTTGGTAAGCGTGTTGACTATTCAGCGCGTTCGGTAATTGTCGTAGGTCCAGAATTGAAACTTCACGAGTGTGGTCTTCCAAAAGACATGGCTGCAGAGCTATTCAAACCATTCATCATCCGTAAGATGATTGAAAGAGGTATCGTGAAAACAGTTAAGTCTGCGAAGAAAATCGTTGATAAGAAAGAAGCAGTAGTTTGGGATATCCTTGAGAATGTATTGAAAGGACACCCAGTGATGCTTAACCGTGCTCCTACCCTTCACCGTCTTGGTATCCAAGCGTTTCAGCCAAAGCTGATTGAAGGAAAAGCAATCCAGTTGCACCCATTGGTATGTACAGCGTTCAACGCCGATTTCGATGGTGACCAAATGGCGGTTCACGTGCCACTAGGCAGCGCCGCAATCTTGGAAGCACAACTTCTAATGCTTGCTGCTCACAACATCTTGAACCCTGCTAACGGTGCACCTATTACTGTACCTTCTCAGGACATGGTACTTGGTCTGTATTACATCACCAAGCAACGTCCGGGAACAGCTGAAAATCCTTGCAAAGGTGAAGGCGGAACATTCTACTCTGCAGAAGAGGTAATGATCGCTTTTAACGAAGGCAAATTAGATCTTCACGCTACTATCAAAGTTCGTTGGGAAGATGTTGATGGTAATCATTCCATCATTGATACATCTACTGGACGTGTACTCTTCAACCAAGTTGTACCGCGCGAAGTAGGTTTCATCAACCAACTTTTGACTAAGAAAGCTCTACGTGATATTATCGGAGATATCTTGAAAGTGGTTGGCATCGCCGGCACTGCGAAATTCTTGGATGATATGAAGAACCTCGGTTACTACTGGGCGTTCAAAGGAGGTTTGTCATTCAAACTTTCTGACGTAGTTATTCCACCAGAAAAAGAAAAACTAGTTAACGAGGCTGGAACGAAAGTTCAAGAAGTATTCGATAACTATAATATGGGTCTTATCACCAATAACGAACGTTATAACCAGGTGATTGACATTTGGACGAATACGAACTCTCGTCTGACTAACATCTTGATGGATCGTCTTAAGAATGACCAACAAGGATTCAACTCCATCTATATGATGTTTGACTCCGGAGCTCGTGGTTCTAAAGAACAGATTCGTCAGCTTGCAGGTATGCGTGGTCTGATGGCAAAACCACAGAAGAACGCTGCAGCGGGTGGTCAGGACATGATTGAGAACCCTATCCTTGCGAACTTTAAGGAAGGTCTTTCAATCCTTGAGTACTTCATCTCTACCCACGGTGCTCGTAAAGGTCTTGCCGATACCGCTTTGAAAACTGCGGATGCTGGTTACCTTACACGTCGTCTGGTTGACGTTGCTCAAGACGTTATCATCAATGAGGTGGACTGCGGTACACTTCGTGGTATCGTTGCAAGTGCACTCAAGAAAAATGATGAGGTCGTAGAAACCCTACGTGAAAGAATTCTTGGCCGCGTAAGCGTGCATGATATTGTTAATCCAGAAACAGGCGAAGTTATCGTAGATGCTAGCCAAGAGATTAACGAAGATTTGGCTACAGCAATCGAAGCTGCAGGCTTGGAAGAAGTGGAAATACGTTCAGTACTTACCTGCGAAAGCAAACGCGGTGTATGTAGCAAATGCTACGGTCGCGACCTTGCAACAGCTCGTATGGTTCAAGAGGGACTTGCAGCAGGTGTTATCGCCGCTCAGTCAATCGGTGAGCCAGGTACTCAGCTTACACTTCGTACCTTCCACACGGGTGGTGCCTCTTCTGCATCTGCTATCGATAGCGATATCAAAGCTAAATACAGTGGTAGCATCGAAATCGACGAATTGCGCACAGTTGAGCGCATGGGCGAATCTGGTGAGATGAAGACAATCGTTGTATCTCGTTCTTCTGAGATCAAGATCATCGACGACAAGTCTGGCATGACTCTTACCACTACCAACCTTCCTTACGGATCTACACTGTCTGTTAAACCAGGCGGAACCGTTAAGAAAGGAGATGTTCTTTGCGAGTTTGACCCATTCAACTCTGTGATCATAACGGAAGAAGATGGTATCATCCAATTCGACGCTGTTGAAGAAGGTATTACTTTCAAAACTGAAGTCGATGAGCAAACAGGTTTCTCTGAGAAAATTATCATTGAAACTAAAGACAAGAAGAAGAACCCAAGTATTGAGGTCGTTCGCAACAAAGAAGTTGTGAAGGTGTACTCTCTACCAGTAGGTGCTCACATCAACATCGAGAACGGTCAGAAAATTGGTAAAGGTGCTATCCTTGCTAAGATTCCTAGAATGGCTGGTCGTGGTGGTGACATCACCGGTGGTCTTCCTCGTGTAACTGAGTTGTTCGAGGCTCGTAACCCATCAAATCCAGCAGTAGTATCTGAGATTGACGGTATCGTAGAATACGGAAAGATTAAGCGTGGTAACCGAGAAGTATCTGTTACATCACGTACTGGAGAAGAGAAGAAATACCTTATTCCGCTTGCTAAGCACATCCTGGTTCAGGACGGTGACTTCGTTCGCGCAGGTATGCAACTTTCTGACGGTGCTATCTCTCCTGGCGATATCCTAGATATCCAAGGTCCAACAGCAGTTCAAGAGTATCTTGTTAATGAGATTCAAGAGGTTTATCGTCTACAAGGTGTAAAAATCAACGACAAGCACTTTGAAGTGATTGTGCGTCAGATGATGCGCAAAGTAGAAATCCTAGATGCAGGTGATACACGCTTCCTTGAAGGAACTAACGTAGATAAGGCTGAATTCGTTGAAGAAAACGACCTATTGTTTGATAAAGTAGTAGTACTTGATTCTACAGATTCAGAGAAATACAAAGAAGGTATGATCATCAGCGTGCGTCAGCTTCGCGATGAGAACTCACAGTTGAAACGTAAAGACAAGAAGGAAATCGAAGCTCGTCCAGCAGTTACTGCTACAGCTCGCCCAATGTTGCAAGGTATCACTCGTGCGTCACTTCAAACTGATTCATGGATCTCTGCTGCATCGTTCCAAGAAACGACTAAAGTATTGAACGAAGCTGCAGTGCAAGGTAAAACTGACTTCCTCATCGGTCTGAAAGAAAACGTTATCGTTGGTCACCCAATCCCTGCGGGTTCTGGTGTTCGTCGATTCCAAAAAATGATCGTAGGTAATAGTTCTGATTATGTAAATCTTGTTGCGAAAAGAGGAGATAGTCTTCCAATCGAAAAAGAAGCATAAGCAACTTTTATAATATTAAAAAGGTCCCATTCGTGGGGCCTTTTTTTTTACCCAAGAAAATATGATATTTGTATATGATGAATAAAAAAATATGCTTCTGCTCTACCCTGATTCTGCTTTCCTTATTTGGACAGGCACAGGTAAGTGATTCTATAAAAGTTCTTTTCTTAGGTAATAGTTACACTTATGTGAATACACTTCCTACCATGGTGGCGGAATGTGCTGCATCAGAAGAAAAGGAAGTAATTCAAAGTAGCAATACACCAGGAGGATATACATTCCAAGGTCACCTTACCAATGCGACTTCACAAAATTTGATTCAACAAGGTGATTGGGATTTTGTGGTATTGCAAGAACAAAGTCAAATTCCATCATTTCCGCTTAATCAAGTGGAAACAGAGTGCTTTCCTTATGCAGCGCAATTGAACGACACTATCTTGCATTACAACCCATGTGCTGAAACTGTGTTTTACATGACTTGGGGACGCCAGAACGGAGATTCTCAGAACTGTGCCGGTTGGCCTCCAGTATGCACTTACGAGGGCATGGATGATTTGCTCAATGAACGTTATCGAATTATGGCAGAAGACAATCAGGCTATACTTTCACCTGTTGGGGCCGTTTGGAGATATTTAAGGACTAACAATCCTGAAATTAACTTGTACAATGCAGATGGAAGTCATCCGTCGATTGAAGGGACTTACGCTGCCGCTATTTCATTCTATACAGTATTGTTTAGAGAAGATCCTACTGCTTTGACATATAATTCAACAGTTGATCCTGCAACTGCAGCTATTATTCGCGCAGCAACAAAAGCAGTTGTTTTCGATGATTTATTAGAAGAATGGCATGTGGGAGAATATGATGAAATCAATGCGCTTTGTAATGAGACAAATTCAATTTCTGAAAAAACCAATTCCGCATTTGATTTTAGTGCAAGCATTTCTGCTGATGAAATTCGTTTGCAATCTTCGTCTATCAATAATGCTTCGAGCGTTTCACTTTTGAATAGTCAAGGCCAAATAGTTTGGAACAAGGAAAACACGACATTACCTCTATCGATTTCACGCACAAATTTGAGTTGTGGTGTTTATATCATTCGTGTGAATAGTGGTAATGCTACTATTAATAAAAAGATTATAGTTCATTAAAATAAAAAAGGTCCGTCACACCCGAGGGTATTGACGGACCTGTCATTAGCATGCTATGTCTTTTTATCTATTGAATCAATAACTGTTCGAGGCAGCTACTGCGGCAGAGGCGTTTAAATTACCATACCCTGTATCCCAATCTTTCGTAGGATAATATTGTGATGTTGTCTTCAAACAATTCATCACCTGATCACGCGTCATGTATGGCTTATTTGACCAAACCAATGCTGCGATTCCAGCTGCTGTTGCCGTAGCAGCAGAACTTCCACCAATATAAGCTGGATAGTTGCCGCTAGTTGGAATCGTTAATGTATTTCGGTTATCGTTAGCATTGCGTTCCATTACCACAGTGTAATCTACCTCACTACCATCATGGCAATCAGCACATGTTTGACTGCTTTCATTCACACCTGTAATCGCTACACAATTTGAATAAGCTGCAGGATAAATAACTCCCCACCAGGCAGTCCAGCTGAAGCTTGTGCCCGCTGCTGCCATCACAATTTTACCCATACCATATGCGTAATTCAGACCGTCTTGCAACACACCACTAGAAAATGGTGTTCCGATCGACATGCTGATGATCTTCACATTGGTATTATTTCCAAGTAAAACAAGTGCGTTTTTTACTCCTGTTCTTTCAGCAGATCCATCTAATACAACATCATTACAAGCTCTTACAAAATGAAGATTTGATTTGTATGCTACACCCGTAGTGGAATAAGAAGAATTGCGAGGTCCTGCAGCAAGTCCGCACATGCTTGTACCGTGTGAGCATGAAGTGTATGCCGAATTACCCAAAGTATAACTCGTCGAAATTGTTCTTCCATTATTTGAATATCCACTTCCAAATTGACTACCAAGAAGGGGTTGCGAAGAACTAATCCCTGCGTCAATAACTCCAATGGTAACGCCTGCTCCTTGACTAGTATTCCAAGCTGTAGGAATATTCATATTGAAATAACTCCAAGGAACATAACAGTTCGGTGGATTCAAGAAATAGTCGCTCGAATTGAGCGCATAAGTTGAAGGATCGCAACCTGAAGAAGAACGTTGTTCATCTTCCTCAAGTTTATAATCCAAAGGTTCGATATATCGAATGTTTTCGAGGTTCATGAGCTTCTCAATAGTCGCCCTATCAACCAATTTAAAAGTAAGAATTGGCAAGGTCTCATCATCTTCGATTAAGATGTCTTTCAACTCCACTTTATTTGATGCACGATTTGAATTAAGAGTCGAAAGAATTGTTTCGATAATTTCATCATGCACTCTCTTCCATTCTCCAGACTTCACATCTATTAGATGAATTTGATCATCGATGGTATTCAAAGAAGCTGGCTTGTAGCCTATAGCAACTGTGGAGTCACCATAATGAATTGCACTCCAAACCACCTCCGGATTTACCCATTCCCAGTGAAAATCATGTTCACGTTGCAACACCGCTTTCACCGCATCATCCACTTCTGTTTTTGTCAACGGATTAGAAGGCAACTCTACCTTCACTTCCTTCTCTACTAGTGCAGGACCAGTAGGAATGTCATTCATTTCATTTTGCAAATCGCTTTTACAAGAGAATGTAAAAAGGGCGATTGCAAGCCAAGCTGAGTAAACTACTTTTTTCATAGGCTTTAATTAAGGTTTTAAATTTAACGGAGCCAATGTACTGAATATCATAAAACACTAGTGTCGAATCGTATTCAATGTTTATGCATAGAATATTCTATTGCAGGAAAAAAGTGGTAGGTGTGGGAATATTTTTTATATTGCAGTATGAAGCATTATGTTTTTTGTTTGTTGCTGATCAATATCGCTTCGCGATCGTTCGGGCAAGACATTTATTTCCCTCCTACTTCTGGGAATACATGGGACACCTATTCTATTAGCGAACTCGGGTGGTGTGAGGACAGTCTTGATGAACTCTTGACCTATCTCGATGAATCAAATACTAAAGCTTTTTTGGTTTTGAAAGATGGGAAAATTGTAATCGAACATTACTTCGACGAATTCACAGAAGATAGTCTGTGGTATTGGGCATCCGCAGGGAAATCATTGACAAGTTTACTTGTAGGAATGGCACAAGAAGATGGCTTGCTTAATATTAATAACCCAACTTCAGATTATCTAGGTCAAGGCTGGACTTCCTTGACTCCCGAGCAAGAAGAGTTAATCACTGTTAGGCATCAATTGACAATGACAACAGGATTGAGCGATCAAGTGGGAAACGTGGATTGTACCGATCCTGAATGTCTTGTGTTTCTTGAAAATCCGGGAGAAAGGTGGGCATATCACAATGCGCCATACACACTTTTGGATGATGTGCTGTTCGAGGCCACTGGACAAAACCTCAATGCATTTATACTCAGTAATATTAGCATTGGCACAGGGATTTATGGCGCATACATTCCGATAGATTATAATAATGTGTTTTTTAGCACTCCACGCGTAATGGCTCGATTCGGCTCTCTCATTCTCAATGAAGCTAATTGGAATGGAACTCAAATTCTCGGAGATATGACCTACTATAATGACATGATTAATAGTAGTCAAGATCTTAATGAGTCTTACGGGTATTTGTGGTGGCTCAATGGTTCTAACTCGTATATGCTTCCAGGATCCCAATTTGTTTTCCCTGGACTTCTTACTCCTGATGCACCTGCAGATATGTTTTCAGCGATGGGGAAAAACGGACAAATACTAAATGTGGTGCCATCACAAAATATTACCGTAATTCGAATGGGCGAAGCTCCAACCAATGAAATTTTCTTTGTTCCCAATGTCTACAACAATACCATTTGGCAATACCTAAATGGAGTAATCTGCGAGGATGTATCGGTTAATGATTATGATGAATCTAGTGAAATTGAAGTCTATCCAAATCCCACTTCTGATATTATTCGAATAAATGGAATAAACTCGCATAGCCATATTCAACTTTACGACGCGGTTGGAAAAAAAGTGTTGAGCGCAACAGGACAAAACACTATTTCTCTATCAGAACTTTCTGATGGTATGTACACCCTCATTATCCAAAATAAAAATGAGACCTTAGCAAAGAAAATAACGCTTCAATAATGCTTAGGCTTTTTGAATGGCTGAATTAATTGATCCACCTGATTAATTATTGCCTCACATTGCGAAACTATCTCTTGACCTTCTTTAGTAATTGTAATGGGGAGAGTATTTCGATCAAAAATGGATATTCCTAAGCGTTCTTCAAATGTTTTTATTTGCTGACTAACCGTGCTTTGATCAGCACTGCATTCATCAGCTGCTTTGGAAAAACTACCATGTTTCGCCACGGAAACAACATATTGCATTTGACGTAGTGTTACGATCATACTTCAAAAGTAAGGCAAACGAGGATGGAAAAAAACCATAACATCTAGCTCATTGGTTTTCAGAATTAAAGACAAAACTATTATGGATACTTTCCATACCTCTTTTAAAATCAAAATAATCGAATGATTTTTAACCACGAAAGGTCAATATACTAATGACAGGAAAGTGGTTTTTGGAATAAAGGTTATTGGTTAATAGACATATTTCAAATCAAAAAGATTTTTAGAAATGTCTAAATTTTTTTTTGAGTCAAAGCAGCAACTTGCTACTTTCCTGATTTTATTGAAAGCCCTCCTTCGGAGGGCTTTTTCTTTGTTTGGTTCAACATTTGGAATGCTTCACTAAATTCGCAATCTATGATTCTTTTGCGGTTTACATTTTCTATTTTTCTTGTAATGATTGGGTCTGATGCATTCGGAAAGCTTACGCTTCCCTCCTATTTTCAAGACCACATGGTCATTCAACAATTAGAAATTTTCAAGTTAAAAGGCACAGCATCTCCAAATGCGCAAGTAAATGTGCAGTGGATGGATTCTACTTTTTATGCCAACGCAACCACCGATGGAAATTGGGAATTATTGCTTACCTCAGGCCCTGCTGGAGGTCCATATTCAATAATAGTTAAAAGCGGTCGCGAAAAAATTACTGTTAACGATATTCTTATAGGTGATGTCTGGTTGTGCGCAGGTCAATCAAACATGGAATGGCGCGCTGTTCAAGGCTTGAGCTCTGGTATGGATGAAATCGAAAAAGCGAACAATTCAAAAATCAAACTTTTCAATATACCTCGAAATGGCTGCAGTATTCCACAAGAAAACATTCGGGGAGAATGGCAAAATTGCACTTCAAAACATGTAAAGCAATTCAGTGCTGTTGGCTATTTTTTTGGTGAAAAATTACAATCAGCACTAAATATTCCAATTGGATTAATTTACTCTACGTGGGGTGGTACGCGCATAGAATATTGGATGGATGAGGACACATTATCACAAGATCCTCAATTTAGTGACTTGATAGAATTGAAAAAAAGCAATGTCGTTGGTGAAAAGCTGAATGCTTTTCCTTCAGCCATTTATAATGGGATGATTTATCCATTGATTGACATGCCAATAAAAGGTGTCATCTGGTATCAAGGTGAAACCAATGTGGATGATGCGCTGCGATATAAAGCATTGCTCCCCGCAATGATTGAATCATGGAGAAAAGCTTGGCAAAGAGATTTTGATTTCTACATCGTTCAAATTGCTCCATACAAATATGACAATCCTCTTGAGGCCGTTTTAATCCGTGAAGCACAGCTCCATGCCTCATTGAATGTACCGAAAACTGGATTGGTAGTTACAACAGACATTGGTGATTGGAACGACATTCATCCATTGAATAAACTAGAGGTGGCTAATAGATTAAGCTTTTTAGCATTGAACAAAACATATGGTGATACTTCGGTTGTTGCCTGTGGCCCTATTTTCAAAAGCATGAGTATTGTGCAGCGTCAACTCTTTTTAGACTTTGAAAACTTGAATTTCACTGATGATACTTTCCGCCCATTGCTTGGATTCGAGGTCGCCGGCAGCGATGGTATCTATCATAAGGCGAATGCTTTTATTCGAAATAATATAGTTGTAGTTAGTTGTCCAGAAGTATCACGTCCATTAAATGTTCGATTTGGATTTTACCTTCAAGAAGTTCCAAATTTCTTTAATGAAGCAGGTTTGCCGGCCTCTCCATTCCGTACGGATGATTGGCCATTATTAATACATTGAAATAAGTACATTTGCGCCCCAATCTCCGAATACTCTAAATGGCTTCACACGCATTTCAACGAATACCAGCTCTCGACGGCGTCAGAGGCCTAGCTGTCAC
>Ga0315907_10007752_pt1 | contig 11141 bp, 1 predicted proteins | sample LakEriMetagenome_3_FD_203525 | JGI IMG/M metagenome (GOLD analysis project Ga0315907, IMG submission 203525) | Freshwater fungal communities from buoy surface, Lake Erie, Ohio, United States - Buoy 12 MA123 | ecosystem: Environmental > Aquatic > Freshwater > Lake > Lake biofilm | place: USA...
CCGGCAAGCGTTTCGACAAGTTCGCCGAGCTCAAACAGGTCAACGAGCTGCTCCGGGCCGAATGCGCCACGCAGCCTTGGATGAAGTTCATCGACACGACCACGCCGCTCCTGGGCGCCGATGGCCAGCCGCGGGAGGAACTGTTCAAGCCTGGAGACATCCATATGGTTCCGGCCGGCTATGCCGTCTGGAAGTCCGTCATCGCCCCGGTGATCGTGCCGGCCGAGAAGCCCTTCGAGAAAGCGAAGTGAGGGAGGGGGGGGTGGTGTGGGGAGTACGGAGTACTGAGTGCGGAGTACTGATGGGGCTGCATCGAGGTAGGGACCAGCGTCCCTGCTGGTCCGGGGCCTGTGAGAGCCGACATGAGGTCAGGCACGCCATCGCTGCGCGAGGCGAAGCCAGACCCCATGTCGTCGGCCGACCGGGGACGGTCAGCCCTACCTGGTGGGCCTTGGCACGGGGTCAGGCACGCCATCGCTGCGCGAGGCGAAGCCAGACCCCATGCCGGCGGCCCTGCCCAGACCCCATGTCCGCGGCCGACCGGGGACGGTCAGCCCTACCCGATGCCCGCGTGCCTAACCGCCAACCGCCATCACCTAACCGCTCGCGAACCTCGTTCGCGCCGGTAGGGACCAGCGTCCCTGCTGGTCCGCGGCCGACCGGGACGGTCAGCCCTACCTGATGGGCCTTGGCATGAGGTCAGGCACGCCATCGCTGCGCGAGGCGAAGCCAGACCCCCTGTCGGCGGCCCTGCCCAGACCCATGTCCGCGGCCGACCGGGGACGGTCAGCCCTACCCGATGCCTCTCCCGTCTCTGATGCCGTGCCTCCGATCATCGGGCGAACCGTCTTGGGTCCGACCAGAGGTCGGTCGTGCCTAGGGAAGGGCAGGGCGCGGGTTTGGCGATAAATCCGCATGCCTGCCGAGGAGTGCCCACGTTCGTGACCTTGGCGCCGCCGCGTTTTCACCCCTCTATCCGTGCGTTTCTCCGAGATGGGGCTTGCCGAGGTATATTTCTGATATAGTGAGACACCTACTCCTACCCACATATGGCCACCTAAACCTCCCGCCCTCGTCTCGGTTTCCTCATCGCCGCCGCCTTCGCGCTCTCCGCGACGGTGATGCCCACGAAGGTCAAGGCCGCGGATCTTTACTTCGATGGGGCGGCTGGAGGAACTTACCCCTCTTTCTTCAACGTTCCTGCTAATTGGACGGATGCATCATCCAATCCGGCATTTCCTAGCCTGACCGGTGACGCTTTGTTCTTTGGCTATGGGTCACCCTCTGGTGCCAACACATTATACGTGAATAATCTCGGTCCGGGTTATTCCTTCACTGGCATCACTTTTGCAGATTTTGATGGTTTGGGCTCCAGGCAGCTTGCCGGCGGCTCCCTGAGCACGGATTCGGTCACTACCATCGGTGGCAACGTCAACATTTCCTCTGTGCTTGATCTGACTGGTCTTAGCCCGGTGATCAACGCAGGGACTTCCAGTACGCTCACAATTTCCGCCCCCTTTGTCCTCTCCTTCTCTCCTCTTGGCCTGACCGTCACTGGCGACGGTAACACCACCATCTCCGGTGACCTCTTTGTGAACGGTGTCTTAAAGACCGGCGCGGGCACGCTGGCGTTGGGCTCCGGTAGCTACACCACCGGTTTCATCGATGTCCTCGATGGCACCGTGAACTTCACCCAGGCTGGGGTGATGGTCGATGCGTCGGTGACCAATGATTCCTTCCTGAATTTCACCAGCGGCGCCGGCGTCGCCGGGGTTTCCTCTTTGGGCGGCAATGGCACCACGACCTTCTCGGGCGCTGCCTCGATCGGCACGCTGAACCTCACGAACCCCGGCTCGCTGACTCTCAATGCCGGCGGCTCGATCACGACCCTTTCCGGCGCGGGCACGGTGACCAGCAACGGCCTCCTGACGGTCGGCGGCGGCACCTCGTCCGCTACCTTGGACGGGCTTGGCGGTCTGACGACCAATGGTCTGCTGACCCTAACCGGTCTGAACGCGAGCAATTACGATGGCGCCACGACCGTGAACGTCGGGAGCAACCTGACTTTCACGCAGAACGCCCTGTTGAACGGCAATGTGACCAACGACGGCACTTTGAACTTCGGCGGTACGGCCGACTTGCTCGGCACCCTGTCCGGTGCGGGCTCGACCACGATCACCGGCCTGGCCAATATCGATGAGCTGAACCTCGGCGCGCTGGGCTCGCTGACGCTCACCTCGGGCGGCTCGATCACGACCCTAAACGGCGCCGGCACGGCGTCCATCGACGGCGGTACCCTTACGGTCAATACCGGCGACTACTTCGGCACTTTGGAAGGAGCCGGCAATCTCACCAAGTCGGGTGTCGGTATCCTTCGGATGCGCGGCCCTGGTGCGGGTGACTATACCGGTACCACGACGGTCAACGGAGGTGCTTTGGTGTTCGATTCCTCCGTGACCTTGGCCGGGCAGGTGACCAATAACAGCTACCTGTTGTTCAATAGCGGATTCGGGACGACCAATACCCTGACGATGGGGCTTGATGGAAGTGGTTTAACTGAGTTCACCGGCGAAGCCGTCATTGGTACCCGCTCCGGCTCGGGTGATATCAGTTTCCAAGAGAACGCGACGATCGGCATCTTGCTCGGCTCGGGCACGATTGGCATCAATCCCGGCAAGACCGTGGATGTCTCCAGCGGCAACTTCTCCGGCACGTTGCAAGGCGTCGGCGGCCTCAGCAAGTCGGGACCGGGCACGCTGCTCATGAACGGGCTTGCGGCTGACGACTACACCGGCACGACGACCGTTATTGATGGTACTCTCCAGTTTGACTCGGCCGTGACCTTGGCTGGTCAGGTGACCAATGACTCGTATTTATTCTTCATGGATTCCCTCGGGGTCACCACGCTGACCACGGGATTGGATGGTTCCGGTTACACCCGCTTCTGGGGTGATGCCGTGATCGGGCAGCGCTCGGGTAGCGGTCTTTTAGAGCTCGCTGGCAACACGACGATCACGACCTTGAACGGAACCGGCACGGTTGATTTCTCCGCCGTTCCCATCACCCTCCAGGTCGCCAATGGCAATTACGCCGGTCAGTTCGCGGGTGCGAGTACGCTCGAAAAGGTCAGCGGTGGTACCTTGGTGCTTGCCGGATCCAGCAACAACTTCAGCGGTGACGTCAATGTCTTCGGTGGCACGCTCGAGGCGCAGTCCGACCGTGCCCTGGGCACGGGCCTCGTCCGGCTCGATGGCGGCTATCTTGCCATCACCGGCGACTCTTCCTTGCTGCTTGGTAACAACGTCGAGCAGCTCAGCAACGCTGTGGTCACCCTTGGAGCTGCTACCCCCGGCGCGGCTGCGGTCACGCAGAGCCTCGGTAACCTGTCCATCCGGAACGGCGTCGCCTTCATCGTCACGCAGGACGGCAGTTTTGCCGCCGGCGCCCCAGCCACCTTAAGCGTCGGCACGGTCGCCCTCGACGGTCCGTGGGCTTACTACTTCGACGTCGGTTCGGGCGCTAAGCTCGAAGTCCGTGGAGCGGTGAACGGAAGTGCCAATAACACCCTGTTCGTGTCCGGGGCCGGCGACACCACCATCACGGGAAATCTTAACATTGGTTCCGGCGATTTGTGGAAGTCTGGCTCTGGCACTTTGGTGCTGTCCGGTGTGAACACTTCTTTCAGCGGTGACGTGAATGTCCTCGGTGGCACGCTCGAGGCGCAGTCCGACCGTGCCCTGGGCACGGGCCTCGTCCGGCTCAACGGCGGCAATCTCGCCATCACGAGCGACTCTGCCTTACTGCTTGGGAACAACGTCGAACAGCTCACCTCCGCGACGGTCACCCTCGGTGCCGCGAACGTCGGCGCGACTGCGGTCACGCAGAGCCTCGGTAATCTGAGCATGTCGAACGGAGTCACCTTGAACGTCCAGCAGGATGGCACATTTGCCGCCGGCGCCCCCGCCACCTTGAGCGTCGGCACGGTCGCCCTCGACGGTCCGTGGGCTTACTACTTCAACGTCGGTTCGGGCGCGAAGCTCGAAGTCCGGGGCGCGGTGAACCATACGCTCAACAACGACCTGGTCGTCTACGGGGCCGGCGACACCACCATCACTGGAAATCTTAACCTTGGCACCGGAGATTTGTATAAGTTCGACACTGGCACCATGCGCCTGCTCTCGGCCAACACCTTCTCGGGTAATGTCGACGTCTACGGCGGCACCCTGATCACGGCCAACAACGGCCTGCAGAACGTCTCCCTGATTTACGTCCACACGAGCGGCACGTTGAACGGCGTTAATTACAATACCAGCGCGGACTTGGCGATTGACCAGGGCGGCACGGCGACCTTCAGCGCGGCCGCCTCGGCGATCACCGGGACGATCTGGAATAACGGCAGCCTGACCCTGAACCCGGCGCTGGGCGGCAACTCGACGATCACCCTTAACGAGTTCTACGGCTCCGGCACGACCACGATCACCCGTGGCAACCTGACCATCTATAACAATGCCCTGACCCTCGGACCGTCCGTCCTCGATCCCTTCACCTACAACAACACCCTCCCGGCCGACCTGACCTGGGGTTATGGCGCGGGCGGCGGCGGCAACAACGTCCTGAACCTGATCGGCACCCTGACCGCCGACATCTCCGGCGGTACGGTCAACACGACCAACCTCTTCGCCAATTACATCTTCGACGTCGATATGCTCGGCGACCGCCTGAACGCCACCAGCGGCAGGCCCTTCGGCATCGCCGGCCCGTCCATGGGCGGCACGAACGTCTTCCTCAATGTGAACGTCTCGGGTTCCGCGACGGTCGGTCGGATCATCGTCGACGGCTCGGGCACGGTGAATTTCGCCGGCACGGCCGAAGTGGTCACCCTTGAGAACGGCCAGGTCAACCTCACCGGTACCCTCGGCGAGTTCACCAACGTCGAAGGCGGCGCCATCACCTCGACCTCCGCCGACGTGAAGATCACCCACCTGACCGGTGGTACGCACTCCTTCAACGGCCAGTCCACGACGATCACCAACTTCACCGGCGGTACCGCCAGCTTGAACGGCGTCCAGGCCCTCGTCACCACCTTCGGTGGCACCGCCACGGCGACCGCGACCAGCAATATCTCGGTCGGCACCATGAACGGCGGCAGCCTCACCCTGCAGGGTTCGGGTCCCTCCTCCTTCATCACCCGCCTGGACGGGGGCACGCTCAACATCAACGGCTCCGACGTGCTCGTGACCGTCAACGCCGGCAACTCGCCCGCGATCGGCGCCGGCGCCAGCGTCATCGGCAACGGTTCGCTGACCAAGCTCACCGTCGCGACCCTGAACCTGAACACCATCAACCTCTCCGGCACCACCCGCCATCAGGAGGGCATCATCAACGTCTGGGGCGACAACAACAGCCTGGGCACGGTGATCAACAGCTCCACGCTGAACTTCCTCAGCAACACCGGGTCGAACAGCATCGCCTCCCTGCAGGGCAATTCGCCCGGCGTGATCAACTTCGCGACCGACTCCTCCATCGGCGAGGTGTCCGGCTCCGGCGTGCTGACCATCAATGACGTCACCAAGACCCTGACCATCCAGGGCGGCAGCTTCAGCGGCACGATCTCCGGCGCCGGCAATCTCTTCAAGAGCAACGCCGGTGTCCTGGTGCTCTCGGGAACCAACGTCGATAACTACACTGGTCAGACCACCGTCAACGGCGGCACCCTGGAGTTCAGTTCGGCCGTCACGCTCACAGGTGCGGTTTATAACGCGGGCAACTTGCTGCTGTTCACCTCGGCCACGGGGACGACCACGCTCTCCTCGCTCCTCAACGACTTCAGTGCCACGACCATCTTCACGGGCGCTTCCAGCGTGACCAACGTGACTAACGCCAACGGGTCCACCCTCCGGTTCAACGGTGCGACGAATATCACCGGTAGTCTCAATAACTTGTTCGGAGGCTTCGTTGAAATCAATGCCGGCGGAACCATCAGTGTCCTGCAGGGTGACAGTGTGACCCGGATCAACAACGTCGGCGTCTCGATCAATCAGCGCTTCAACGACGGCGAGCTCCAGGTCTACGCCAGCTCCACCATCAATGAGCTGTTCGGCAATGGCCGCATCACCCTGGGTTCGACCTTGTCGGTCAACTCCGGCGCGACCGCCGGCATCATCGATGGCAACGGCAGCCTGACCAAGAACGGCGTCGGCCTCCTCACCCTGTCGGGTGCGAACGTCGACAACTACTCGGGCAACACGACCGTCAACAACGGTACCCTGGAATTCGCCCACGACGGCGTCTTCCTCGCCGGCCAGGTCTCCGTTGGCGGCAGCGGTACGTTGAACTTCACGGCTTCGACCGGGACGACCCAGCTCAACGGTGGTCTCGTGACCAGCGGTAACACGTTCATCGGCAACAACGCCATCCTCGCCGATACCTATAACTACGGCAATAACCTGACCATCGTCGGCAACGTTACCGGCAATCATTACCTCGAAAGCAGCGCGGGTAGCGCCAGCACCGTCATCGGCGGCACCGCCCTCCTGTCCCACCTCCGTAACTATGCGGGCGTGATCGACATCAACGGTCTCGCGGGTTCGAGCTCGATCGCCCTCATCCAGAACTTTGCGGTCACCAACATCGCCGGTGAAGTCTCGGGTAATACCATCCAGAATTATGCCGGTCTCACCATCGGTGGCAATGCCACCTTCGGCGACGTCCGCACCTACGGAGGCACCACCTCCATCGGCGGCAATCTGATCAACTGCAATTACCTGGAGAATAACTCCAGCACCCAGGTGGTCGGCAACGCCTCCATCACGAGTCTGCGGAATTACTCCGGCATCACCACCATCGGCGGCGCCCTGAGCGCCAGCGATATCGTGAACAACGGCGGTCAGCTGATCAACGTCACCGGCAACGCGAACATCACCTCCCAGATCGAGAACAACGGTACGGCCAACTTCGGTTCCACCTCCACGATCTGGAGCCTGTGGGGTAGCGGCACGGCCAACTTCGCCGGCGCCGCCCAGATTCAGTATCGCACGGGCAACGGTACCGCGAACTTCGCTGACGATTCCAATGTCTGGAGCCTGTACGGTGATGGCAGCGTCACCATCGCCTCGGGCAAGACCCTCACGCTCTCCACGAATTACTTCTGGGGTTCGCTTTCGGGTGACGGTTCCATCTCCAAGATCACCGGGGACACCCTCGTCCTGGGCGGCTCGAATGTGGACGGGTATCAGGGCTCCACGACGGTCAATGCCGGCGCCTTGGTGTTCGACACCGCGTCGACGCTGGCGGGCCAGGTGACCAATAACGCCACCCTCAGCTTCACCTCCGGCTCCGGTCTCACGACCTTGACCACGGGCCTGGCTGGCTCGGGCGCGACTACCTTCGCGGGTGATACCTCCGTCGGCACCCTCAACGGTACCGGCGACGCCACGGTCAGCATCGCCAACGGCAAGACCCTCACCGTCAGCAACGGCAGCTATGCCGGCACGCTCAACGGCGCGGGCTCGCTCGTCAAGGCCAACGGGGGCACGCTGGTGTTCACCGGGGTCAATGCGGACGACTACCAGGGCTCCACGACCGTCGACGCGGGCACGCTGACCTTCACGCAGGCCGTGACCTTGGCCTCGCAGGTGACGAACAACGCCACGCTGAACTTCACCAACGCCGGCAACACCGCGCTGACCACGGGTCTCGCCGGTGCTGGCGCCACGAGCTTCTCGGGCGACACGTCCGTCGGCACCCTCGACGGCACGAACACCGCCTCCGTCAGCATCGCCGGCGGCAAGGTGCTCACCGTCAACAGCGGCAGCTTTGCCGGCTCCCTCACGGGCGGCGGCTCGCTCGTCAAGTCCACGGGCGGTTCGCTGACCCTGTCCGGCGTCGGCGCCGGTAACTACGTCGGCACCACCACCGTCGACGCGGGCACGCTGGAGTTCACCCAGAACGTCACCCTGCTCGGCCAGGTGACCAACAACTCCACGCTGAACTTCGTCGGCGCGGGCACCACCACCCTGACCGGCGGCCTCACCGGCTCCGGCACCACCACCTTCTCGGGTAACGGCTCCATCACGAGCCGCTCCGGTACGGGCGTGGTGAACTTCCTGGGTAACGTCGCCATCGCCAACGTCACCGGCTCGGGCGACCTCAACATCGCCAGCGGCAAGTCCCTGACGATCCAGCAGGGCGTCTACTCCGGTTCCATCACCGGCTCGGGCGACCTCGTCAAGACGACGGGCGGCGAGCTGGAGCTCATCGGCAGCTCGAGCAATTACGGTGCCACCGTCGTCCAGGCGGGCCTCCTGACCGTCAACAGCGACGTGACCACCTCCGGTGTCACCGTCGCCGCGGGCGCCTCCCTCGGCGGTTCCGGCACCATCAACGGCAACGTCGTGGTCAACGGCTTCCTCGCCCCGGGCAATTCGCCCGGTATCCTGACCGTCAACGGCACGGAGACCCTGGCCAACAACTCCACCTTCCAGGCGGAGATCGGCGGCACCACCGCCGGTACGGGTAACAACTTCCACGACCAGTCCAACGTCAACGGCAACGTGGTCATCGGCACCGGTGTCGACCTCGACATTATCTCGTGGAACGGCTTCACCACCGTCGCCCGCGGCGATGCTCTGACCCTCGTTAAGGCCACCGGTGGCATCGCCGGTCGCTTCGCCGACACCGCCGGCAGCGGTCTGACCGGCTGGACCCTGTTCGACAACAGCTCCGACGCCGCCCACCAGTTCGGTAACCTCTACGGCACGGGCCTGAGCGCCGCGCAGACCTTCGGCGCCTGGGGCACCAACGCGAACCGCACCGCGGTCGCGGGCGCGCTCTGGACCACCGCGGTCACCGAGACGACGAATTCGGCCACGACCGCCGGGGCCAACCGCGTCGGCTTCATCGACACGAACTCCAACGCCGGCCGCGCCGCGCTGGCCCTGGTCAACGCCGGTGCCAACACCGACGCCCTGCTGGATTCGTACTCGCCGGAGTCCTTCCTGGGCCTGACGGATTACGCCCAGATGACCGCCCGTACGCTCGCGGACGGCGCGCTCAACCAGACCACGTCCTACACCTTGGGTGACTGGGGTGTCGGCGCCGGTTACAGCAGCGTCGCCAATACCTTCACCGCGGGTTCGTCCAGCGCGTTCGATCGCCGACTCTCGAGCAACACCACCTACGCGAACTTCAGCTACCACCTGAATCCCCGCTGGAAGGCCGGTCTGTTCTTCGGTCACAACGTCGGCAGCATCAACTCGGCCGCCAACTCGACCAACCTCAACGGCAACGTGGTGGGCCTGAGCCTCAACGGCTCGGTCGACTGGCACTACCCGGTCTCGCTCAAGGCGGCGATCAGCTCCTCGAGCCTGCGCTTCGGCAGCACCCGCACCATGACCACCGCCACCTCGGGTGACGACCAGATCGTCAGCGGCACCGGTTCCTCGTCCTCGGCCGACACCAAGCTGACCGATACGAGCGCCCAGGTCTCCGCCTCGATGCTGATCTACACCAAGGGTCGCCTCAGCCTGAGCCCGTCCGTGGGCCTCGTGTATGGCACGTCGAAGAGCGACGCCTTCACCGAGACCGGCACGGGCGCCAACCTCGCCGTCGCCGGCATGAGCAGCAACAGCACCCGTGGCGTCATCGGCCTCGGGGTCGGTTACGAAGTCTCGGCCGAGCTCGCCCTGAGCATGTCCCTGGGCCTGGAAAAGAAGCTGAACTCGGACGATAACAGCGTGTCCGCCACCTTCGCCGGTGCCCGCGACGCCAACTTCAGCGTCGTCGGTCGCGACACGAGCGGCAGCGTCATCTCCACCCTCGGCCTCGGTATCTCGTACCGCCTGCCTGAGGGCTACAGCGCCAACCTCAACGCCGAGTTCCGCAGCGCCAACCCGTTCCACAACGACAAGCGCGTCAACCTCTCGATCAACCGCCGGTTCTAAGCGGTTGCCTCGTGAGGCCCAAAGGCCGTCCGCAAGGACGGCCTTTTTTGTGCCTGGTGGGTCCGCTGGGGCGATGAAGCGAGTCGGGAGTGTGGTGTGGATAGACGCGTGCGGCAGGGGCTAGGTCTTTCCCCTCCAGGAGGCGTCTAGGGAGGGTTTGGGTCCTGGGGTGTGGGCTGGTTGGGGTTTAGGGCTGGCGCGGCCCTCAGGGCTGTTTCTTGGGGGGTATATCGCGGTAGGGACCAGCGTCCCTGCTGGTCCGCGGGTCGGGCCTTGGCACGAGGTCAGGCACGCCATCGCTGCGCGAGGCGAAGCCAGACCCCATGCCGCGGCCCTGCCCAGACCCCATGTCGGCGGCCGACCGGGGACGGTCAGTCCTACCTAAGTGCACGCGGGCAAGGTGGAGGGCTGAATCGAGTGCTGGGTCGAGTACAGAGTACGGAGTACCGAATACAGATGAGGTCAGGGAATTGGTGCGGCCTGCTTTTGGGCTGATGCATCGTTCCGTACTCCGTAATCTGTACTCCGTACTCGGCTACGACTTCCCAAGACTCACGGCCGACCGGGGACGGTCAGTCCTACCTGGTGCCCTGGGGCCATGATGCCCTGTCAACTGTCCACCGGTCAGCCCTGCCTCGAGGAAAGATTCAAGGCCTTGTCTCCAGGGCGGTCGGGACTAGCGTTCCAGTATGCGCCGCCTGCCCCTGCTCGCCCTGACCGTTGCCACCCTCGCCGCCGCGGAGGAGGAGCCGAAGTGGTTCCCGCTCTTCAATGGCAAGGACCTCTCGGGTTGGACGCCGAAGATCGCCAAGCACGCCTTGGGTGAGAACTACGCGAATACCTTCCGGGTCGAGGACGGCATAATCAAGGTCTCGTACGACGGCTACCCGAAGTTCGACCAGCGCTTCGGACATCTCTTCACGAACCTCGCCTACTCTCGCTACGTCCTGCGGATGGAATACCGCTTCGCCGGCAAGATGATGGCCGATGCCCCCAAGTACGTGAACCTCAACAGTGGCGTGATGATCCATGCCCAGTCTCCGCAGAGCATGCGCTTCGATCAGGGTTTTCCGAGCAGCCTGGAGTTCCAGTTTCTTGCCGACGAGGGCAAGGGCGACCGGCCCACGGCGTGCGTCTGCACCCCCGGCACCAACCTTGAACTCGAGGGCAAACTCGTCACCCAGCACATCATCCAGTCCA
>Ga0315907_10007754_pt1 | contig 11140 bp, 12 predicted proteins | sample LakEriMetagenome_3_FD_203525 | JGI IMG/M metagenome (GOLD analysis project Ga0315907, IMG submission 203525) | Freshwater fungal communities from buoy surface, Lake Erie, Ohio, United States - Buoy 12 MA123 | ecosystem: Environmental > Aquatic > Freshwater > Lake > Lake biofilm | place: USA...
ACAGTTTGCCTACAAAATCAGACCCTCTAACCTCAGTTTGCCTACATGGTCAGACCTCTAAATTTAGCGCGATCGCTTCCCCAAAATTTAACCCCCAGTGCTGGGGTCAGCGCTGGGGGGTATTTGCTGGCTTCTTAAGATCTATAGATCGGGCTATTATAAAACTGATTAAAATCAGTAGTTATTTGAAATGAATTTTTTGGTGTTTGTGCTGCTACTTCACTTCGATCTTGAATTAGTCTATTTCTAGCTAAAGCTGTTTCAATGTTTTTCTGTCTTTCGTTTAGATCTGTGTTCATTTTCTTTCCCTTTGTGGGTTGTCTGTTACATTGTATCACATCAAACCCTTACCACACAAGGTTTTCAGCGATCGCTAATACTTTTATGATCACTCTTAGTTTATTTCGATTGTTACTAAAATTTAATCCCGTGCGATCGCTCTTTTTGAGTACACTGAACGCGCTGTATTTTCCAGTGAACACGGTGAACTATGAGTACTGAGTTAGATAACTTCCCTGTTTCAGACCTACAAGACCGTTATTCAATCGGTAGAACGCAAGTCTATACAAGACTGGAAGCGTTAAATATCAAAGCTGAAAAATTTGGTAATAAATCTTTTATCAATGCTAGTCAACTTGTAAAATTAGATAGTCTTGACAGACATATAAAAGCTGGGGGCGCGATCGCTGACTTTCAAAAAGTGACCAGTGAACACGAAACAAAATCCACTGAACAGACTGGACAAATAAGCTTAATATCTGAAAATGAAGCGCTACAAATGGTTTTAAGGGGTTTGATATCTGAAACTTTAAAACCAGTGTCAGGTATAAACCAAGTTTTCCAGAATTTAGAATTACTTGATAAAGCTGTAGATCGTAAATGGTTTTTGTCTAGTTCAGAAATTAAAGAGCTTTTAGCGATCTCTTCATTACCTAAGTCACCATTTGAAAGATATGGGTTTTACTTTGAAAAAGTAGGGAAAAATGGTAATGAAGTTTCTTGGAAAATTTCTAAGGTTGTTTAATAAACGTTATAAACCTTGGAAGCGTTATAAAAATCTAAAAAATTAACCCCTATTGATAGTCTATCAATGGGGGTATCTAGGGTTACAGATTATCTGGGTTTATTGATTAGCTGTTGGCTGTGAATTTTGTTTAAAACCATACAGTTCGCCTAATTTAGAGTTTTTTAACCATAAAAGTCTTTCTTTGTAAGACATAACAGTTTTAGACCCTACTCTTACTTGAATAGGGTTTAAAAGGGGTAGGTTTTCCCCATTTTCTTTCTTGGTTACTGCAAAAACTCTCTGCTTGCTCTCTTGTGAACTTAAAAGCATATCCATCTTCATCACCTGTAGATCTATACGGGTTGCCTATATATTCCATGTTTATAGCATCTCTATAATAGTCTACTGCATCTAATTTGGCTGATAAATAAATGAGTGGTTCTGAATTTTTTATGTTTTTGTTTTCCAAAGCAATTTTTGCAACATACCATATTAACCACTTTCCAATAGGATCTACTAATCGCAAATCTATTCCATATCTGCTTGTACTTATAGCTTCTAGCTGTTCAATTTCTATTACTGAAATATTTTCTATTTCAAACTCTGAGAATCTTACAAGTCCGTAAACTTTATTTTCATAAACTAGTTTTACTATTTTTTGTACTTCAAAATCAGTTAAAGTCCAGATATATAACCAGTTAAAGTCCCATTTTTTAGGCATGTCTTCTAAATTTGCTTCTTCGATAAAACCGTTTTTTATACCTAAGGGTGTTTTTATATTTACTTGATACTTTCCTATCGTTATCATAGTTTACATTTACTTATTTAATTAACAATTATCATTTTAATATATCTACTTTAAAAAAGAGATTATTCGATAACTAATCGATTTTAATCAATTGGTTAAATATTTTAGAATCCTTTACCAGTCGATATCTTCAGTTACTAATATTCCTTCATTTTCATAATTTTCATAGTCTTCATAGTCTTGTGATTGTAACCAGTCTTCAGAATATTCAAGATCGTTATTAATCAGACCGTCTACTTGATATCTGACTTTTAACATGTTGTAATCTTCAAAACTAGGATGTGACCCCAGTGCTTTAAAAGGGTTGTTTTTTGATTTGTCGATATAGCTTTTAAAAGACTTGTAACCCTCAGAAATTGCCTTGTCTAAAGTCTCTACCATTAACTGATAGTTAAGCTTTCCACTTTCACGGTCTGTAAACCAGACTTCATAGGACTGTCCAAAGTTTTCTTTTAGATATGTGCTTTCTTTTTCCCAGTTATCGCGCTGGGAAGCATTTAAAAATAGAAATTGACTTATAGAACATTCTCGCAATATCCCAGCGCTGTAGACACTATCCCCAGCTTTAAAAACATGGTCTTTATAAAAACTGTTATAGCGCTGGGAATAGTCAGCTACTTTAACTATGGTCTGTTTAGTAAACGGGTTTTGTCTGGTTATCGCGCTGGGGTCTTCTAACAATTGCTTACAAAAATTGACTGGGGAAGCTGCTAATTTTTTCTCATAACTTCTAAACGCGATCATTTCATTTTTTGACCCGTAACTATCATGTTGACCCCCAGATAGAAAATAATTAGCTGACCCGTGAAAAACCCCAGTTTTTACGATACCTTTAGTCTCAAAAACAAAAACGCTATCACGCTCTAACCCATATATATCAGTAGTTTTAGCGTGTAAAATGTCTAACCCAGCAAACTGTTGTTTTAGGTGAAGTAAAGCCATACGATCTACTTTCTTTTTAGCTTCATTGACATTTAAAATTTGACAGTTTTCAATTTGTTGAGATGGGTTAAACTCCCAAAACTCTAAAGTATCTTCAGTATCTTCATACCACTTGATAGATGTATAACCATTTAGGGGTTTAAATATAATGTCTTTAAGAAATAATTCTCTATCAGTAAATCTATTAGTAGAAGTTGCGTTAGAGTCATTAATTTTTCTATCTCTTCTACCGTAGCAAACACGATTAAGGTCAAATACAGCACCGTCTGTGATTGATTGATGACCATGTAGACCTTTTTCTAAGCACCATGCCATTAAACGCGCCCGTGCTGTCACATTCTGACCTACACAACTATTAGACACTTTAAAATATTTGCTGACCATAACCCCGTAAAGAGTGTTAGTACATAGCTTAAATAGAGTATTTAACGGGGTCTTCTTAGGATGTTTTTTACGTTCTAATAGAAGCGTATCTACCATAAACGCCCCCAGCGATACAGCAAACCATTTTTTACATTCACGATCTGTGCTGATAACTTCCCCAGCGCTATCATTAACCATTTCACTTGTGTTAAGCGCGTTATGGTCTTCAGTAAATTTTGCTAACTCTTCCAGACTGTCACAACGCTGGGAAGCTGGGTAAAATTCTGCACAAACTACAATCGAATTATCTAAAATCTGGTTTTTTAGAGGTCTGCTACAGATATTTTCTAACCACTGAAGACCGTCATGAGTTAATACAGCGTTAGTAATTTGATTGCTAAAAATCTTGGTAGAGTCTGGAAGCTCTAACCATGATTTAGGGTCTGATATTTCTTCTTTTTCAGTGTCAGCTAAGTTTTCAGACCATTTTTTAGGGGGTTGATAACTTGCAAAAAAATCTTGTGAAGACACTAACTCTAAAGGTTTTGGATTAAGTGCGTTAGAGCGATCGTCTGTGACACTAAACCATAGTTGCCATAACCCAGCTACTAATTCTTTACGATATCGCTTTAAAAACTCTCTTAGGGTTAGATACCCGTTAGTTTTGGATAACTTAGGGTAATCAATTATTACGGGTCTTCCTAGTGGATAAAGTTGACTCCGTAACCCTTCCCCATAACATCCTGATATGTCAATATCGACTAAAACCCCTTTATGTACTGTATCTAGGGGTCTGTTATTGTAACAACGCCCCCCTAAAACTTTAGCTAAAAGCCCGCTTGTGTAATCTTCTTTAGATATCAAAACTTCACTAGAAGCGGGTCTAGTGTACGTGTTCAAAACTTCTAAAATCTGCTTATCGTCTAACTTTTCTTGATAAACAGACTCAAATAATTTTGCTATTTTCGCTTCAAAAATTGAACTAACAGTACTGCCAATAGTCAGCGCTGGGGTTTTAAAATAATGGTTTACCCCCAGCGCTTCCCAAATTAGCTTAAATTTTTCGCTGTTGTTTTCCAAAATTTTATAAACCTCTAAGTCACCTAACGCATATTCTTTGAAGCTTGTAGGATTATTTCTGTACGTTGTCAACATATCCGCTTTATCTTCAGACGTGAAAACGTCTTTAAAATCCATGACTGTACCCGTGTTAGCTGCTAACCCAGCTAAACCGATCGCGCCATGTAGCGCCCCCGTATCTTGTACTGAAATTTCTAGGGGATAATCTAGACCGTCTAGAGTTATGTACCATTCACATCTAACCCAGTCTTTACCGATCTTTCGTTTATAGGGTATGTACTCAGTTCTTAAACGTCTAGCTTGTGTGATTTTTGACCCTCTAACGGGGTTTACCATCATTGCTTCTAAGTCTTTCTTTAAAGACCCGTTAGCAAGTCTCAGAAAGTCAGCTACAGCAAAATGTGCAAATACAACTATTCTGAAGTTTCTTTTACGTCGCAGTTTTTTTAAATAATCTAGGGAAGTCTTATCACTAGCGCGTTTTAGTTCGCAGTCGATACCAAAAGATTTTAAATAATCTTCTATAACGTGCTTTGAATTTTTGGATTGACTGGGGAAGTGTTTTGGAAGCTGGGGACATTTCTGCATATCCCAGTGACAAAAAATCTGACCCTCAGACTGGGTAATACTTTTAATCTGGGTTGTTAGTGTCAGTGACCCTAGATTTTTACTAGCTAATAACTCTTTATGTTTGTCTGACCATGTTTGAAACTCAGTATCTACAATGACTGGTAAATGAACTGTATAGCGTTTTTTAGACGTGCTAGATAGTTCGCTTAACTCTTCTACTGATAAAGCTTTATCTGGGTTGTAAATGTAGCGATCGCTGTCAGTAAAAAAGAGTCTGGTCATGTTAGAATACTGTTATTACTTATAAGACTTTTAACCCCCTAGCGCAAACTAGGGGGTTTTTAACGTTTTAGGCTTTAAGGTCAGAAAAATCTAAACCTTGTAAGTCTTGCAATTGAACGATATACGATGGTTTTTTGAGATTGACTTTACCAGTGCTGTCAATGGGTTGACCATCTTTGTTGACCCTAGCGCGTTTACCGATAATTTTGAATTTTGCGCCTATACCGTGTTTTGTTGCGATGGAAGATAGATCGCTGTTAGTAATTACATTTTTATAAAGCTTCCCTTTAGGGTCTGTGATATCGACTAACGGGGTATCAAAGCGCTGGGTAGTCTTCCCAGTAGCAACGATGGTCAGCGCTACATTATGGGGTAAATCATCAGAATGTAAAGGGGTTTCAGGCTGGGGAAGTCTTCTTAAATAGCTGGGGTCAGGTTTACCACTTCCATCAATACCTTTAGCACCTGTAACAATCAACTCATCTACATGATCGTCACTAACTGAAATACCAATTTTTAGCTGTAACCCTTGATAGGAAACGACAGTATAACCATTGATACCAGTCTTATAAGTTACAAAATCAAAACCGTCTAGCAGTTCTAAATCTGGGGAAGCGATAACGGTCTGACCCTCTAACTCATAGACGTTTAGAGTATCTGCAAGAAAAATACTGTCAGTCGCTCTAAGTCTGAAAATTGCTAATTCTGGGGGTAAAACCTCTAATTCTGGAAGCTTTTTCAAAATCGATTGAACGCTGACAAAAACAGGTTTTTTAGTCTCTAGTGCTGTTTTCTGAAGACCTTTAGCACTACTAGCCAATTGGTTAGCAACTTCTAGCAGGTCAATTACCACGGGGTCAACGATGCTTTTATCACTTGCTACTGAAGAAACTGGGGAAGAGTTCAAGAGATCGGTCTGTACTACAGTTTTCATGTTTTCTATTTTTCTTCTTTTTAACTTTTGGTAAGTCATAACCCCTTAAAGACGGTGAAACATAAGCGCTTTTCTCATCATCGCTTAACATTTCGTACTTAAACGGGTCTATGCTTAACATGACGTTAGTATAACACAGTAAAATAGGTTTTAGTCTACTAATAGTGCAAAAGTTTTATTTATTGTGATACTTTAAATAAAACTACCACACGTATACGTCTAAAACTAGCTTCTATAGTCAGTTTTAGAGATTACCTAATAGATGATTAGCCTTTAGTCACTAGCAATTAGCATTTCTTTTTCCACAAATTACCATGAAAAATTTAGTATTAGGATTTTCCACACAGCAAGTTATGGCACTAACTGGGGTTAGCTATGGTGCTTTAACTTATTGGAAAGATCAACAGATTATCGAACCGCTTAAAGTACCGCTTGGAAGCGGTAAGCGTAACAGTTACTTCTATAGTTTTCCCCAGCTAGTAGAAGTCAAAGCGGTTATGGCTTTAAGAGAAAATGTCTCTACCAAAACTATTAGAGCCGTCAAAAACTTTATTTCGGATAATTTTGAAGACCCAAATATAGCCAATAAACCGCTTATAGTCTTGACCTGTAACGATAAGTGTCAAGTATTTTTGCAAGGTGACGATCGCTATTTGATGCAAATTACAGGTCAAAATGTTGGACAAATTACACATCTAGACTTAATTCTTATTCCCAGTCTCAAAACCCAGATTAATGAACTTAAGGAAGCTGTTAAATCTGGAAAGTGTGAAAGTATTGATATGCAAGCTTTTAAAGCACGTTTAACCACAAAAGCAAGTCTATCTCTTGTAGCTTAATCCCATCTACTCAAAACCCCCAGTTAGAGCGCTCTAACTGGGGGTTTTGGTTTATTCCCATACTGTGATTGTAGTTTCTTGCTCTTCCATCAATTGAAAAATATCTACTTCTTTTTTAACAGGCTTTTTAGTTAACCCGTCTACATCTAAAATCGTCTCATACCTAGCGCTGTGAGTCTTTCCAGTGGTTATAGAAGAAGTTATCGCTACTAAATCTTTCAGACCTCTAACCATATCGATCGGATATTGTCTTAACCCCTTGCTATGGTCTTCCAGTGCGTTTACCAGTGCTAGGGTAGATAGTTCAATAGATTTACTCAAACCCCTAGAAATAACCGCTTTAACGATATCGCTATCATTTGTGGTAGATTCTATCCCCAGTTTATTCCTAAGCATCTGAGGGTCAAAACTATGGGGTATCGTTGCGTTTTCAGTAACTTGACCTCCGTAATTTTGCACATTGTCTATTTTATGCGTCTGTCTCTTCTCATAACCCTCTATATGCTTATAACAATGATTCATAACAGTAGGTTGCGATACTGTTAAACCGTTGCTAGCTAAGTATTTAACCCCGTCATCAAAAGTAGGGTTTTGACGGGTCATAAATTCGTTAAAGACTTCTAATCTTTCCCAGCTACAGATTTTACATGGTCTACTCATTTTTATTAATCCTAAATAGATGATTACAAGATAACCCCCAGCGCTTTTACACTGGGGGTTTTAGGGTTTAAACTACAACTTCCTCTACGATAGTTCTACCTTTACGCCCCCTGTTAGTGTCTTCAGTTAGACCGTGTTTTTTGTGGTGTGTGTCAATTTCTGACTGATGAGTAGATAAATAGGACTTGATAGCAGGCATATTGCAATTAGTGAGTTTTTGGATAGCTGTAGCAGTGATAAACCACTGATTACCGATATCAGACTGACAATCATTGTGTGCAAATACCGCTTTAACAGCGCGATCTATTCTGAGGTCAGCACTACCTTTAATTGTAGTAGTGATATTGTCTTGACCCGTTGCGATGGAAGTTTTTAGCGCTTCTAGCTTCCCAGCTTGTGACTTGACCTTACGAGATTGTGCTAGTAACCCAGTCTTCAAAAGTTCAGACCTTGTAACCCCAGTAGCTACAGCCTCAGACACTTCTAACTCTTCTTCTACAGTTAGCTCAAAACCATTTTGATATTGTGAATTTTCGTAAGCGCTGACCATTGCAATCAATAAAGACCCTAAATCTTGTTTTGTGTCTTTAGCGATCGCTTTGACTTTCTCAATTGCTTCTACCACATCGCTTTTATCAGACTTAAATTGTACCGTTGCCATTTCTTTAACCTCTAAATCATTTATCACTGATAACAGTAAAACATAGTTTTATAGGTCTGTCAATACTTTTATCAGTGATAAATCAATTATTTTAATCAACTATATAAAAGTCTTCATAAGACTGTGCTGTAGCAAGGTCTAGTTCGCTATGACCCAAAATACTAGCCATAAATTTCGCTTTACTTTGATGATCTGGTTTTAGCCAATAACTAGCAATTTCGGCATAAGCAGACCTTAAAGCTTTAACAGATACCCCAGTGATAACGCTTCCAAAACATTTTTTAGACATTTCATTCATAGTTTTATTAGTTCTACTGTGAATAGCATCGTTACTGAGGTCAGCAAATTGTGCTAATGACCTTACATATCCCAGCGCTTCTATAATCTGGGTAGAATCTCCTAAAACTGGTATCTCGTAAGGTGTTGACTCTAAAGACCCCTTTTTAACTTGACCCTCAAATAAAACGCGATCGTCACTGACATAGGTAAACTTAGCAGTCTTCAAAACTTCTACAGACCGTCTACCAGTCAATAAACAAATAGCTACAGCTACTTTAGAATAACTTCCCCTAGTCTGTAGCACTTCTAACGCAGTCTCTACCACTGTCACGGGGTCAAGTGGTTTTAGATTGCTATGGTCATGGTCTTTCTGTACTAATTTATTGTGATTAAACTCTTTAATCTCTTCCAGATTAAGTTTAAAAAGTTTCAAAACCTCAGACTCTACCCCCAGCGCTGTTTTAATAGCATTGCGATAACGGGTTATAGCGCGTTTTTTAGATGATAGGGTCAGTTCATTATCAAGATACTCTAACTCAGTCGCTACAAGGGTTTTAAGGTCTGTAGAAGTCTTTACCGCTTCCAAAAATTCGTTAATTCTGTTGACTGCCATTGTTTTAAAACCTCTAAATGTTTTGTGACTGATAACAGTAAAACATAGATTTTAAATAGTGTCAATAGTTTTATCAGTGATAAAAGTAAATTAATCTAACTTAACCCCAAAATCTACCCCTAAAACACTTTCAATTTTTCTCAAAGTCTCTAATGGTAAAGCTTGCGTTTCTTTTTCTATTTGATACCAGTTTTTTGTAGTCATAGGGATTAGATCGCAAATAGTTGTTAAATGTCTTAAATCAGCTTCCCTAGCTATTCTTATTTTTTCGCCTAACCCAGTAACCTCTATAGAAACCTCTTTATAAACTTTCATCAAATTACTCATACGTTTTATTACACCTATGTTTTAGCGTTTATACTATCGTAACCTATTACGTTATAGGTTATAGTAAAAACCAAGTTGATTTTATAAGCCAATGCCAAAAACAAACTTGTCAAAACCTAAACCCCCCAGCACTTCCCCAGTGTCTTTAGTACCTGACCCCGTAACCCCAGATTTAACAGATATTTTGGTAGACCGTCTATCTGATGACCTGTTAAATGAAATTGATTTTAAAGAAGTATCTGGAAGAGTTTTTAAATCGATTTTACATAAAGCTAAAAATCGATTTTTTGACTTTCTAACCGCTTCCAATGACAGCACAGTAGCTCTAAACGAAATAGAAGCGCAAACAGTCGATATTGATAGCAAGGTAGCTTAACCATGATTAAACTGTATCGCACTGCTTCAAAAACTAAGTTACTTTTACGGGTCATTGCTGGGGTCTGTCTAATGATCGGACTTATCTTTTTTGCTTTATCAGCACCGTTTTTAGTAATCTCTATCGGATTTTTTACATTTGCTTATGGTTTTTTAATAATTTGTATTGATTAAAAATGAATTTACAAAACCGTCAAAACCCAGCACTGACAAGCTATTTAGCAAGTTACCAAGACACAAAACCCAGCTTTATAGACTTACCCAGTAACCCCCTAGATATGGCGCTAAATGTTCAATTATGGATTTTTAGCGCTGGGTTAGCTGGGGGTTTATTTCGCTGGGGAATAGATACAGCGCTGACTACCTATAAACCCCTAGAAGTAGGTTTAGCTGGGGGTTTAATTACTTTTCTTTGTTGTCTGATTTTTACTTTTCTATGGAAGCAATACCCAGATAAACAAAGACTTCTATTACTGCGATTATCTCTTTTAGGTTTTGGAATAGCGATCGGTTCATTCTAATGTCTTACTACGCAACAAAATTAAAGTGCAATATCATCGCTAGTCTAGCTACAGTAAGCGGTCTAGCGATTTTATTTTTATCACTTTTAGGATTTAACCAACTTCGCTGGGTTAAATATTTGCTTTTATCGCTGGGGGCTACTGTCAGCGCTGGGGGCGTTGTAGCGCGTTCTATTGCTAAAGATACCCAGTCAGCTAATTTAGACCTGTTATTTACTGAAAAAGTGACCCGTCTAACCACTTTGATAGAACCACTTCCAGTATTAGAGGGTCAATTTGTAGAATCATCTACCCCAGCGATCGCAACTGATAAACCATTATTAAAAACTTCCCAGCTTCCAGAAATAATAGAACCCCCGTCTGACTGGTTAATTAAGGTCTGCTTAATGTCTAACCACTTTAGAGTTAATGGTCAAACTGGAAGCGGTAAAAGTACTTTTATGCTTAATCTCTTGACCATACTGGTTAAATCATTTGAAGCTAGAAACCAGAATGTAGAAGTTATCATCATTGACCCTAAATACCCGTTTAGCGACTGGGGAAGTTATACCCCCAGCTATAAGGGTTTAGATGAAAGTTTAGACGGTCTAGAAGCTATGAGTAAAACGGTCTTAGAACGTTTAGCACTTGCTAGGGAATGTGCTGACCATAAAAGACCGCTTCCAGTCTTCAGACCCCAGTTATGGGTTATTGATGAAATTGATATGATCGTTAGTGAATATGAAAAATTAGCTGCTAAACATCTAAAAACAGGTCTTAAAGTAGGTAGAGCGCTGGGGGTCAAACTCGCCTATGTTGGACAGACCCCGTTAGCAGACGATCTAAAACTCAGACGTAACGATTTTAATAACTCTACTAACATTTTTCTAGGGTCTAACTG
>Ga0315907_10007755_pt1 | contig 11138 bp, 10 predicted proteins | sample LakEriMetagenome_3_FD_203525 | JGI IMG/M metagenome (GOLD analysis project Ga0315907, IMG submission 203525) | Freshwater fungal communities from buoy surface, Lake Erie, Ohio, United States - Buoy 12 MA123 | ecosystem: Environmental > Aquatic > Freshwater > Lake > Lake biofilm | place: USA...
GAAAACAGTTTCGTAAGAATTCATAAGGTTCTTAATTAGTTAATAAAAATTTAAGGGTGCAAAGATAGCATTATTTTTCTCTTCCCCCAAAGTATTTACCTTGTTTTCGCTTGCCCTCTTGGCTTTCAATCCTTTTTAATTAACTTTCGGACACAATTCATAGGCTTATGGGGTATTTTAGTCCGGATTATCTTGATTTCTTTGTAGAACTCGCGGCAAACAACCATAAAGATTGGTTTGATCTAAACCGAAAGCGCTATGAAGTTTCGGTAAAGAAACCGTTTGCTGAGTTTACACAAGCCTTAATTAATCGAATTGCAGTTGCCAATCCCTCATTTCAACACGTGCTTGCCAAGGATTGTATTTTTCGGATTAACCGTGATATTCGCTTTTCTGCCGATAAGACGCCATACAAACTCATGTGCTCTGCGGTCGTTTCTCCGGCGGGTAAAAAAAGTACCGCCATCAATGGGATTTACTTTGAACTCACCCCAGAGCATGTGCGTGTATACGGGGGAGTCTATGAAATCGATAAGGAAAATCTCCTTGAACTTCGCGAGGGAATTGCCGCAAATTTAACCGAATTTAAACGCTTACTTTCTGAGCCTTCATTTAGCTCCTTCTATGGTGCCATTCATGGCGAAAAGAATAAAATGCTTCCTGCACATTTGAAATCCGCTGCTGCGCAAGAACCATTAATTTTCAATAAGCAATTCTATTTTTATGCGACCTTTCCCGCGGAGTTAATGCTGCAAGACGAGCTCTTAGAAACCCTAAACACAGCCTACGAAATAGGCAGACCAATCGAATCTTTTTTTAATCAATTTATACATCGATCCTAGTTATGCGTTTTTTAATTTTCACTTCCCTTCTTTTGATTGCCCACGCTGCTAGTGCGCAAAAAAAATCACTAACCGTAAGCGAATCGGTACTGAAACAACGGGCCCTCAGTCCGCAACGAACCCTCGGATTTTCGTGGATTACCAATAAATCCGAATACACCTTGTTATCAGCAGATTACAAGTCATTGCTCGGATATACCTTAGATCAAGAATCAGAAAAGGTACTTTGTACGGTGGATGAATTAAATAAATTACTTCCAGCGCAAGCTAAAATTCAAAACCTCTATGGGTATGAATGGATCTCATCGAATGAATTGTTAATCAATAATGGCGATGTTATTTTTACGGTTAACCCGAGCACTAAAGCACTCGAACTTAAACATGTTGGGATTGGGGCCTATGAAAATTTAATCTATCACAATTCCTCCGGAAAAATAGCCTACACTGTGGGTAATAATGTTTACACCAACGAAAGAGCCGTAACAAAAAATACAAACAAGAACATCGTTTCTGGTCAATCGATTGCACGCAACGAATTTGGCATCGAAAAGGGCTTGTTTTGGTCTAAAAACGCGAATTACCTGGCCTTCTACCAAAAGGATGAAACTGAAGTGGCAGATTACCCCTTGTTAGACATCAATACCACTCCTGGTTCGTTGATCTCAATTAAATATCCAATGGCAGGACAACAATCAGAAAAACCGCGTGTGGGAATCTACAATTGTAAAACCAAGAAAACGGTTTTCATCAAACCAAGCGGGAACGCAGATGATTACTTGACAAATTTCGCTTTTACGCCTGACGAAAAATTTTGCATCATCGCAGAGGTCAATCGCGGACAAAATGAGCTTTGGTTGAATGTATTTGATGTAAAAACAGGGAAGAAAATTAAAACACTTTGGCATGAAAAAAATCAAAAATGGGTAGAGCCCGAACATCCGGCGTATTTTATCGGTGAAGGAAATGACTTCATTTGGATGTCTGAAAAAGATGGCTTTATGAACCTTTATTTGGTTGATTTTGAACGAAAAACAACGGAGTTTATGTTTGAAGGTAAACCCATGGAGGTGTTACAAGAAGGAATCAGACAAATAACTAACCATCAATTTGTTGTTAAGGATATTCTCGAAATAGATGCGAGCAAAAAGTTAATTTATTATACCGCTACGGGAGAGAATCCATGCAATACCATGGTCTACGCAACAGATTTAAACGGGAATTCAAACGTGATTTCAAAAAATGAGGGTGTGCATCGGTTTGACCTATCAGATGATGGCCTATATTTTTATGATGGCTATTCAAGCATTAGCATGCCCAATCATGAAATGATCTATACGACTAACGGTAAAATGGCGAAGTTGCTTAAGGAATCAAGTAATCCAATGAATGAGTATGCGCTTGGTACGGTCGAAATTAATTCCATGAAAGGAAAAGACGGTTCGGAGTTATATTACCGCATGGTGAAACCTTCGAATTTTGATCCACAGAATAAATATCCCGTATTGGTTTATGTCTATGGTGGACCACACGCTCAAATGGTGACGAATAGTTTTAATGCAGGGGCAAACCTTTGGATGAATTGGTTGGCGGAGCAAGGATATATCGTATTTACATTAGATAACCGAGGTTCGGCTGAACGTGGATTCGCATTCGAATCTCAAATTCACCGCCAGTTAGGAACGGTAGAAATGGAGGATCAATTAGCAGGTGTAGAATTTTTGAAATCCTTACCCTACGTTGATTCTCAGCGCTTAGCGGTTCACGGTTGGTCGTTTGGGGGCTTTATGACTACGTCCTTAATGTTGCGCCACGCCGGGGTCTTCAAGGTTGGGGTCGCCGGAGGACCTGTAACCGACTGGAAGTTTTATGAAGTGATGTACGGTGAACGCTACATGGACCGTCCCGAAGAAAATCAAACAGGATATGAATTAAACGCACTCACTAATTATACGACGAATTTAACGGGAAAATTACTCTTGATACATGGGACCGTAGATGACGTCGTGGTCATGCAACATAATTATTCGCTGGTAAAGAAATTTGTAGAAGATGGAAAACAGATGGATTTCTTTCCGTATCCGATGCATAAACACAATGTGACGGGTAAAGATCGTGCTCACTTGATGGAAAAGGTACTCAGTTATATTATTGAAAACAATCAATGATTTCTGTAGAAATTAACATTGCCGCACCTTTACTGGTAGTGTGGGATGCTTGGGTGAATCCATCTCACATCGTAAATTGGTATTTTGCATCTGCCGATTGGTGTTGTCCTAGAGCCGAACTAGATTGTAGGGTAGGTGGCACGTTCAGCATTCGCATGGAGGCCAAAGATCAATCCTTCGGGTTTGATTTTAATGGAACCTTCACCGCCGTAGATGAGGAAAAAGAACTGCATTATATCTTGGAAGATGGTCGTCACGTAGCCTTGTATCTGAATCCATCGGATGAGGGAACCCAGATTTTGTGGAAGTTTCAGCCCGAAACCCAAAATCCGGAAGCCCTTCAGCAACAGGGCTGGCAGGCTATTTTAAATAATTTTAAAAGTTACCTTGAACAAACCGTGGTTGGCTAAGCTCACAAGCAACATATTCGTTTGGATCGCCTTGTTTTTTCTGGTGCATCTCATTGGAATATGGAATCCGCCGATTGAGGCCGCGCACAGTTGGCGTCAAGCTACGGGCTTGATGGTTGCTCGAAATTATTTCGCAGGAAACACGTCCTTTTGGTATCCCATGGTGGATGAAACCAGTGGGGGAACAGGAATTATTGGAATGGAATTCCCTTTGTTATATTACATTCAAGGAAAGCTTGGCCTCTTATTTGGGTTTCATGTCGGGATTGGACGCCTATTCAACGTGCTCATTTCGACCTTGGGTTTAGTATACTTCTATGCCCTGTTGCGTCGGTTTTCCGCAGAGAAAACAGCGTTTTATGCAACCTTGCTTCTGATGGTTTCTTGTTTTTTCATGTATAGCCGAAAAGTAATGCCGGATACCGAAGCCTTGGCCGTGTATCTGATTGGAATCTACTATTTTTTTGAAGCCTTGCGTTTTGGAAGATGGAAGGATGTGGTTTTGTCGTTTGTCATGCTAAGCCTGGGGTTATTATTGAAAATTTCGGTGCTTCCCTTGCTTGCGTTTGTGGTCTTTGCCTTTGTGAAAACATCGAATGAGCCTAAAAAGCCCGCGGTATTTTTGATTCCGCTCTTAAGCTTGATTCCTGCCTTCCTTTGGTATTTTATATGGAATCCTTATTTAGCCTCGCACTTCGGGTCTTGGTATAACCTCGGCGGTGGATTGTTGGACGGCGGAAAGGCTTTTCTTGACTCGCCTTTTTTATTACTAGAACAGCTTGTTTTTCATCCGTTCCTCAGTTATTTGGCCTTTGGATTGTGTGTATTCGGCATAATTCGGGTTTTGAAATCGGGCGTTTCTTGGGCGTGGAAACTGAGTTTACCGATTTTTCTGATACTTTTTTCAGGATATGCCTTAAAAGCAGGGGTGATCTTTTTAACGCATGAATATTACATCTTGCCAGCGGTTCCCTTGCTCGCCATAGTCGGTGGCTATGCCTTGTCCATCCTTGGGAAATATGCGTGGATATGGATGCTCTGTATTTCCACTGAAGCCATCGGCAATCAACTGTATGATTTTAGAGTGAATCAATCTGAAACCTATAAATTAGGCTTAAAACACCTCGCGGAACAATATATTCCAGAGGATGCCTTAGTGGCTATTAATGGAAATAGCAATCCCCAAGAATTGTACCTTCTGGGTAGAAAAGGGTGGAACCTATCGGATGAAGCATTACGTCAAAAAGGCGTGGTGAATGAATTAACTACCAAGGGGTGTGTCTACCTCGTGGTTAATAAACGGACTTTATCCGTGATCCCAGCGTTTGGAAAGATCAGGTATGATGGTGTCGATTATCGCTTAATTCAGCTTGGGAAGTAGCGTGTTTCCAATTTCAATGTGTATCTTTCCTAAAACTATTGCTTGTGAAAACATTTCTTACCACACTTTTTCTTGCTGCGATCTGTAGCGTTTCAGCTCAAAAAACATACTATATTGGTCAACGCACCGAAGGTGGAGTTATCTTTCATTTATTTCAAGACTCTTTGGGAAAACAACATGGATTAGTAGTTTCCTTAACCAACTTAACCCGAGAGGCGGAGTGGGGCGATAAGGAAAAAGATATCGAAAGCTGCGAAAGTTCCTGGGACGGTCGCGCCAATACCACTGCCATTATGTTTGCGACCAGAGATACAACCAAAGCGGCGGGATTATGCGATTCCTACGTGAGTCAGGGCTTTGATGACTGGTATCTACCCGCCATTTATGAGCTGCAAGTTCTGAATACTAATTTATTCACCGTGGAACGAGCACTGAGTGAAATTCCAAACGCAGATCCCGTGGAAATGAACCTTTATTGGTCCTCCACAGAGTCAAATACTGCCTCGGCATGGTTTTTTAGTTTCTATGACTCCAAACCTACAAATTACTATGATAAAACAAGCAAGACATTGGTTCGGGCGGTTCGGTCGTTTTGATTTAGTTTGTTACCGACGTTGCTTAGAAAAAAAATCAAGCAAACAACACGCTATACCCTTCGAGTAAATCAAAAATCGCCAAGAGGATAATGGCCGGTATGGTCAAATGCTTGTTTTTGAGGTAGATTAAGGTGAGTGCTAACACCGTGAAAAAGGTATAATTCAATAATTCGAGGGGCGGAATCAAGGTTAAGATATACACCCCGCACAAGGCCAAGGCTGTGATCTTTTGTTGAATTCCTTTAAATCCAACTGTGAAGATTACGAGTGGAAATACGCAGAACGTTTCCAGAATTCTGAATATGGAAAGCGCAATTCCATCGGTGAATTCCAAGTAGGAGGATTCATCTAAGAAAAAGGTATAGGTAAATGGATTACTCAGGCAGCGAAGACTCATGAATGTTAACAAGGGAATAAATGCGCGGTAATTTTCTTTATGTTTCCAAGTACTTACAATTATTACTATCAATAATATGAAGCTAAAGATGGGAAAAGGAACAATCCATGATCCCGTGTCTATATAAATGCTCGTCGCATAAGCCATAACAATTAAAAAACCGATAAGCGCAATACGAACCGTTTTTTCCATTACATGTGAAGGGCTTCGTATACGTAATCAAAGGTCGATAAAATCTCAGCCTTCCCATCAATTACCGCTACGTTGTGCTCAAAGTGGGCACTTGGCAATCCATCTTCGGTAACAATAGTCCATTGGTCATCCAACGTTTTTACCTTATAAGTTCCCATGTTAATCATGGGTTCAATGGCAATTGTAAGTCCGTTTTGAATCCGTTTTCCTCGGCCTTGTCTGCCATAGTTAGGTACTTGCGGTTCTTCGTGAAGTTTGGTTCCTAAGCCATGGCCTACTAAATCGCGTACTACGCTAAACCCATTTTTTTCGGCATGTTGCTGTATCGCATATCCAATATCTTCAATGCGATTTGAGGTTTTACAGGCCTCAATTCCGAGGTATAGGCATTCCTTGGTGACCGCGCAAAGTTTGCGTTTTTCATCACTGACTTCACCCACTTCAAAGGTAAAGGCATGATCGCCATAATAGCCTTTGTATAAAGAGCCGCAATCTACAGAAACAATATCCCCAGATTGGATGGGTCGTTGTGTTGGAAGCCCATGCACCACTTCTTCATTAACAGAAATCAACAAGGTGCTCGGACAGCCATATAATCCTTTGAATCCTGGAATGGCCCCTTGAGTACGAATGAAATTTTCGGCAAGTTCATCAAGGAACGCAGGGGTAATTCCCGGTTTCATATGTTTCGCCACTTCGCCAAGCGTGCGACTTACAATCAATGCAGCCTCCCGCATGATTGCAATTTCTGCTGCTGTCTTATATTTTATTGAATCTCCAAATACTGCCATACCTGCAAAGGTAGAAAAACCATCTCATTTTAAGGCATGTTCCAACCACTCCATGGTATTAATTCCATCGGCAAAATCATCGATGCGCGGTTCTTGGGTTGTTCCAAAATTAACAGTGTCGGTTCCTGAGATGCATTGTATTTTATCCCGATTCGCGGAGATGTAGTCTAATGCCTCAGAAACATGTGTATAGGTATGATAATGGATCATGGCAAGAGGAGGATGCAATTCGGTGGATTCCATGAGCAGTACAAATCCATTGTCTAATAGGGGCTTACTGCTCAACAAATGAATCGCTCGATTATAATCGTAGTTGTTCCCGTATTTCTTGTTCTGAATAACTGCTTGAAATGGTAGAATTGCCTCAAAAAAAGGATCGAATGAGTATCCTTCAGGCACGATAAGATGTGTGACATTGCGACATCCCCTGCCAAAGTATTGAAATATGTCCTGTCCAAGGGCATGCAGTTCTTCCGACGTTTCATTCCCCCGAAGGATTGCGACTGAAGTGCGGTTTCCTCGAAGCAAATGCGGGGTGTGTTTAAAGTATGATTTAAAGTGAAGTAGGGTAGAATCGCTTCCCGTTCCAATTACGGCATCAAAGCCACTGAGCTTTTGGGGGTTGATTTGAATGAGTTCAGAATATAATGGATTAAGTTCTATCAGGCCGCGTATGAACAATGGAATGAGCTGCTGATCGTCTGAACTTAGTTTGATCTGAAGCCTATATCCACTAAGCAGTCCACACAAAACGTCATGAAACCCAACCATTGGGATGTTCCCTGCTAGAATCAATCCAAGGCTCGGACGGAATTCATGAAAGGTATAAGTACTTGAAAAAGCATCTAATGTTCCGTGGTTTAACCACGTTGAAATCCCTTTCAATGCTTGCTTTACCTCTCGAGGTTCAAACCACCCATTTCTATATATTTCACGTGCTATAACCGACTCAAAAGCCTCTGTTAATTCGTTGGAAAACACTTCAGATTGTGGTGTTTCAGTGGCGCTTAGGCTAGCTAGCCAAGGTCCAAGCGTAGCTAAATCTGTTATTAGTTGGGAGCGAGTCATCGAACAAAAGTAGTGTAAAGTTCGTTTAGAAATTGTTGGAATGGTGAGGTTTTGGTAAAGCCTGTGTATATTTGCACATTAAAAATAGGATTGTCATGGCAATAATGATTACGGACGAGTGTATTAATTGTGGGGCTTGTGAGCCTGAATGTCCGAATAATGCAATTTATGAAGGAGGCGCTGAGTGGAAATATGCAGATGGCACCTCGTTGTCGGGTATGATTACCACGCCTGAAGGAACATCCGTGGACGCTACAGTTGCAAATGCTCCCGTTAGCATGGATGTATACTACATTACACACAACAAATGCACGGAGTGTGTCGGGTTTCACGATGAACCACAATGTGCTGCGGTGTGCCCGGTCGATTGTTGTGTGGATGATCCAAATTACCGAGAAACCAATGATCAATTGCTGGCCAAAAAGGCCTTTCTTCACTTATAAGAAGTTTGCGTATTTACTGATTGTTTTTGGTATTTTTTCTGGTGCATTGAGCTTTGCGCAAAACACACTCAGAATTCACGTGGTTGCTGCGCAATTAGAGGCAAGCTTAAGCCCCGAGCAACTCATAGAACTTCAACAAATCTTTAGCGAAAACGGTGTATCTGTTAGGGTAGATCAATGTATTCATCCCAAGGTGGGAAATCTTCCAGCCTTAGATTTCAAAGACACTATCCCATACTTTTCGAGTGAAATGAAAGTATATCGGAATTCATTTTTTAATTCTTCTCACCGTCGTACCAAAGCAGATTATTATATATTCCTAACGAAGCAGCAGAGGGATACAATCCATGCGGGATTTGCGTTGCCGGGTAAACACATTCTGTTTCTTGAAACGCAACCTGTCAAGGGATTTTCAGCGCGATTTTTATCCTACGTTTTAGTGGCTGCGGCAGATCAAAAAGGAATAAATCGCTTGGCCTTAGATTCTTTAGGGCGCAGAATGAATTATGCCGAACGCTCGCCAGGAGTTAATGATTTCTACTATCTTTTTCATGACGAGACAGAGAATATAGGGTCTAAGAACGGAATGGTAGCTTTTGCCTTTTGGGATGAGGATGCAAATGGGGATATTAGCAGTGAACGCATTTTTTTGCCTTTCAAACGCAACAGTGGTAAGGTCAATCTAGACATCAATAATTATTGGTTAAAGCCATTTTACCGAACCGATGCACGGTTTATCGCACCAATCCATGTGGGCCTGGTCTGCTTGGCGTTTTTTATCATGTTGATTTTCCGTAAAAAGGTAAACGAACGGGCTGATAAGAGTATCAAGCGATATTCCAAATTTAAGTTCCTTGTGCTAAGGCTCGTACTTTGGGTGATTTTTGTTGGAATTGGGTATTTGGTGTACCTAACTACCGACCGCTTTTATAAGGAAATGTTCTTTAGTTCATCCAATTATAAACACGTAGGAAATCGTGCCATGAAGGATTTTATTCATCACCTCACGGCAAGTAACAGCGTGGTTGATCAGCCCACGAATAAAACCTATTGGGAAGTGTACACCAAAGAGCGAAAGACATGGAAAATGAAACGCCTGAAGAATGTACTTTATTTCAAGGTGATACAAGACGAGAAGGGTCGGGTGCAATCGAAGCGTTTTTTGTATGATTCGTATCAGCTGAACATTAAGAACTTCAAAGGAAAAGCCCAAACGCACCTTTTTGTAAATAAAATCTTTACAGCACGTGGTGAATTTATAAAAGAAGACGTGTTTAATTATGCCCAAGTCAACATCACGAATAAGTTTGTTGAGTCAGATCCAGCGCGCAAAATCCTCGTATTTGTGAATGGATATCGTCCGGTAGCCAACGGGGGAACTCCGGAACAGGCACTCATGCGCATTGGGAATAATGGCGTTGAATTTCCAAATTCACAGAATATACTATTTCCATCAGATCGTTATAATTATTGGAGACCCTGGGGCGCCTTTGATCAGCGCATAATTGATCGGATAAAACCGAATGAGGTGTTTTATGCAGATGGACACCATTCGGTGGCTACGTCAAACCATGGGTCTGTACTGAATTTTACTAAAGCCGCAGCGGATTATCCCAAGCCGTGTAAAGGGAAGCATCGGTGCAAAACCTGTAAAACAACCACCGGAGCAACGGTAGAAACACTTTCGATCTTACCTTTTAAATCGAATAAGGCCGGATTTGCCTTACGTAGGAAAAATGGGCGCATTGCTGGAAGAAACCTATTTCAATTATTAAATGAGGTGCCGGGAAGTTCAAGTAACGACACCCTAATTATTGTTGCCCACAGCATGGGGTATGCCTACGCACTTGGAATGATGGATGCGATGAAAAGCAAGTGTGTGTTCGGGTCTTTCTATGTGTTTGCTCCCGAAAATGCGGCAGCGGGCAAAGTGATAACATCGCAATGGCAGGAAGTGTACCAATACGGCAGCATACCTAAAGGGGCGAGAAAACAAGCGCCCTGCCTGCAAGATGGTGTAGCGCCACAGTCTTTAATGAAAGGGCTTGCCCTTCACCATCGCTTGACTTTTCCACCTTCATATGCCAACAAAATGGGATTCACAGGCAGCCATTTTATAGGCTATTTTGACTGGGTGCTCAATATTCCATCCGGAGAATCAGGCGCCATCCGACAACGGTAAAGAATTCGTTACTCCTATCTTGAATACTACATTTCGAAGGGCCACTTTCAATACCGATAATGGCTAGGCTAGCTAATCCGATTCCATCGGAATCGGATATTATTGTTTAAGTAATGTAGCAATCAAGCGACCCCAGCGGGGTCGAATATCTTGTTGTTTTTGTGTTGCCTGGCTTTAGTCGTGATGCTGTTCATCTACGAAGATGGCACCGTGGAACGGGTAGTGGAGATGGAGGAGTGATATTGTTATTTTATGTCTCTGGGTGCTGCCCTTCGATACGTCCTTCGGACTACTCAGGGACCAGCACCCGGTGGAAATGCCCTTTGAGATATTTTAAGTAGTATTTGGTTATTGGAATAACCGGTTGATTCCTCTAATTAATAGTTTTTTTATCGGTTTTCAATACCTATAATGGCTAGGCTAGCTAATCCGATTCCATCGGAATCGTAAATTTTTGTTTAAGTAATGTAGCAAACGAGCGACCCCAGCGGGGTCGAATATCTTTTTGTTTTTGTGTTGCCTAGCTTATGTCGTGATGCTATTCATCTATGAAGATGGCACCGTGGAGCGGGTAGTGGAGATGGAGGAGTGATATTGTTATTTTATGTCTCTGGGTGCTGCCCTTCGATACGTCCTTCGGACTACTCAGGGACCAGCACCCGGTGGAAATG
>Ga0315907_10007758_pt1 | contig 11137 bp, 16 predicted proteins | sample LakEriMetagenome_3_FD_203525 | JGI IMG/M metagenome (GOLD analysis project Ga0315907, IMG submission 203525) | Freshwater fungal communities from buoy surface, Lake Erie, Ohio, United States - Buoy 12 MA123 | ecosystem: Environmental > Aquatic > Freshwater > Lake > Lake biofilm | place: USA...
CGCGAATTAGGTATTGCACTGGTGGCATGGTCACCCTTAGGTGCTGGCTTTTTAACTGGGACAGTTAGGGAATTAGATTCCAATGATTTTCGACAAAATAACCCGCGTTTTTCTAAAGAGAACCTCACTATAAATACGAATCGGTTTGCACCACTATTTAAACTAGCTAAAGAACTGAGTGTCACACCAGCTCAATTAGCTCTTGCATGGTTACTGCACCAAGGCGATGATATTTTTCCAATTCCAGGCACACGAAGTTCAGTTAGAGTTACTGAAAATGCTAAGGCTTCAGAGATAAAGCTAAATGCTGAGCAATTGAGACAAATTGATCAAATCGCTACCCCCGGAATTACAGTTGGAGCAACCCTAGTTTGACATCAACCAATATTGCTAGGTGGCAAATCCTGTGATACGTTAGATTCTGAATGGATCGTGATTTTCTTTAGCTAAAGCTCTTGGGCAGGGGGGTGCCAGTTGGGTCCAGATCAATTGTTCCAGATTGCAAACCCAATTGCATTGCTTGGTTGGGTGGCATTATTGCTTAACCCATTTGCTCCACGTATATTAGGAATCGTGGGTGGCATTGTCATCCCGCTTGTACTTTCAGTTGGCTACACAGCGATCATACTTGCGCATTGGGCTTCTGGCCAAGGTGGGTTTGATAGCCTGCAATCTGTCGAGCAACTATTTCAAAATCGATGGCTGTTATTAGCTGGCTGGGTACACTACCTTGCTTTTGATTTACTCCTAGGCGCATGGGAAGTTCGAACGGCTCGTCGTGAAGGTATCGCTCATCTCATATTGATACCTTGTTTACTTGCCACTTTTCTATTTGGACCGGCTGGTTATCTCCTATTTCAATTTATACGCACATCGCATCAAGTTGCAGTAAACCCGAAAAAAGTCGGCTCAGCACAACATACACAAAGCCGCTTTTCTCTTGCTAGACTGGCAACAGACTCTCCTCGCTATACATCACTTGCCATCTTGCTGGGTGTGGCGATATTGCCTTTACTAGGCGCTTTAGCTATCGATACTCGGCTATTTCAAGGGATTAATGTATGGATAAAACCGCTCAAGTTTCATATAGCACTTGTTATTTACTTCATCACCCTTGCATTCTTTTCTCGCTTTGCATCACCTGAGATTACTCGAAAATCATGGTGGCTGTGGCATGAACGCGCTATCGTAATGGCGGTAATTCTCGAGATGATTTGGATCAACGGTGCGGCAGCCTTAGGAACAGGCTCCCACTTCAATGTTTCTAGTCCAATCTGGGCAGCAACATATTCACTTATGGGAATGGCTGCTGTTCTATTGACATCTGCGACCGCTACCCTTGCCTGGGCTATATATCGTTACCCCGCAGGCAATCTAGCACCAGCCGTTCGAGCTGGTCTTGTTTGGGGGCTTGGCCTCACACTGCCCCTTACCCTCATTACGGCAGGCACGCTTTCAGGCATGGGTAGCCATTGGATTGGGGGTAGTCCGAGCGATGCTGGTGGTTTTGGAATTATGGGTTGGTCAGCTGATGGAGGCGATCTTCGTGTTGCTCATTTCTTTGCTACCCATGCAATGCATCTGATACCGCTTGCAGCACTTGGCTGTGCCGTGCTATTTGGTCGTAATACACGAATACCCGTCCTTGTCATAGTTTTAGCTTATGTCAGCTTTGTTGCTGGTACATTCATCCAAGCATTAATGGGATATCCTTTTATTGCAAGCTAAATGTCACTTAAAAAATATGTATGTCGGGTTTCCCGACAATTTCTAACAAGTTCCACTAGATGCCCGTAGTTTCCTGGATCTCACCCGGTGTCACCGCCCCACCCTCATGGTCCGCTAGGGGCTGCCAATCTCAGCCACAATCGGCTCAATCGAATCAGTAGAAAATTCCATTGGGTGGCCTGCCCAGCAGGAGTCGAACCTGCGACCTACGGCTTAGAAGGGCTGGCAAATCTAGAAATCACAATGCTCAACAATGACTTACAGTGCCTTGATTTGGGTGTCCGTCAAAACAAGGGTCGTCGTGGTGTTGGGTGGGGTCCGATGTTGAGGGCTTGGTATCCACAGGCGTTTGTCGGGAAAGCCGACATGCCAATTAATAGCTAAACGTATTCTATTTTTTATAGATCTCACATAGACTGCTAACGATCTTGATGGCGTTTTCATCTGCGATGCGGTAAATCATTTTGGTTCCATCACGGCGACTTGCAATGATTCCAAGTTCTCGTAACGTTGCTAACTGTTGGGATACTAGGGTTTGGCGAACCGCTGTAATCTGAATTAATTCACTAACAGTTCGAGGTTTGGTGCAGAGCTCGCAAACAATCCTTAATCGGATTGGGGTAGAAAGCGCCTTAAGCACTGTTGCAACTTCCTGCACCAACTCATCGGTGATAGCATCATTCCTTTCTTCGATTGCAGTCTTTGGCACGTCTAGTCCTCTAGCTCAAAATACGTATGTTCTATGCGGTATTGGCAATTGGCATCATGGTTACTAACCTTGCCATTAATGTCCGTCGTAAGTTGTTTGCAATACTGACAACGATATTCATAGAGCTTGCCATCCACTTTTTCTTGTGGATAGTCGATGTAGAGTGTTTCTGGATAAAAACTCATTTTCCTCTCCTTCTATACAATTCCATCTATGAAAGCAGTCATCTTCTTTGGGCATGGAGCGCGCGATGTGCGCTGGCGTGAGCCGTTTGATCGATTAGTCAGGATGTGGCAAAACCAATACCCCGACGTGTTGGTCGAGCTGGCTTTTTTAGAGATGATGCAACCTAATTTACTCACGGCCATAGATTCCTTAGGAGGCCAAGGGGCCAAAGAGATTGAGATCATCCCAGTCTTTTTCGGGCAAGGCGGTCACTTGCGTGAAGACTTTCCAAAACTGCTGAGCGAGGCACAAGAACGATTTCCGCATATTCATTTACGCGCTGCGTCTGCGGTCGGTGAGGATGAGTCTGTCTTGCGTGCCATTATTGATTTCACGGCCCGCACGTTTCGCTAAAGCATCCCCAATTAATACTAATAATGGCTGATCACTCGTCTGCCAATCAATTGGATCGTTCTCAGTCGGCTTACTTTGATCGGCCAACTCATCTAACGTCATCGACCAAGTGCGCTCCCGTGAAGTGCTAATTGATTCCAATAAATGAACTGGGGTTGATCCCTTACGACCCGCTTTGATGAGATTTTTAGCAATTTCCACCGCATGGGCTCTTGCCATGTAATACACCATGGTATCGGCGCATGGTGGAGCTAATAGTGATTCCTGAGCTTCATCATCTTTGGCTTTGGCATGCGTGACAAAAGCAATGCTACGAGCGACACCGCGCAAGGTCAGTGAGCGGCCAAGGCTCGCGGCTCCCGCTTGAGCGGCCGTAATGCCAGGAATAATTTCGTAGGCAATCCCTGCGTCTTCCAGCGCGGCTAACTCTTCATCGGCTCGACCAAACAGCATGGGATCGCCACCTTTGAGACGAACTACTGTGGTGTGTTGATAGGCGGCATCAACCAAGCGCTTATTAATAAAACGCTGGGAGGTTGATAATTTGCCACAGCGCTTACCAACCGCAATATGTTTAGCTTGTGGGCAAAGTTCTAGGAGTTCGGGTTCAACGAGCGCGTCGTGCAACACCACATCGGCTTGGGCTAGGAGCTTTGCACCCCGCACCGTAATTAGATCTGCAGCACCAGGTCCCGCTCCAATCAGATACACCTTACCCATCGGACTCATGCTCGGATTCATGCTCGAACTCATGCTGTAAGTGCCTCGGCTTGATGGATTGAGTTTAGGGTACGGGGATAGCGCCAGCTGTCTTGCATCCGCACACTAAATTGTTCAAATTTGCGCAGTCCTAGCTCACGATCTTGATCGGCTCGCAACACAAAGTGATCAAAGCCTACGCGTGCTAATTGATCCAGTTGATCGATCAGTACATCGCCAATCGCCCATACGGGACCAGTCCATGCCAATCGCTCACGCAGGAGTGCAGCAGTGCTATACCCTCGCCCATCTCTGAAGATCGGGAAATGCACCGCCACCATGGGCCAGAGCTTTTGCCCTGCATGGATTAATTGCTTGTGATCGATGACATCATCGGTCGCCGCAAACCACACACCAATCTCACCCGCTACTGCTCGTTCGAGCAATGGGTGATTGTCTCGATGCGTAAGCCAGTACTGAAACGGGATGATGTGCTTACCGGCTGGAACATGCTCCTCAGGGTCCTGTGGCTGCCACATCTTCCAATCCGTTTGAGTGAGGGATGGCTGCTGCGTGCGCAGAAAACGAATCAAGGCACTCATGCAAGGCCCTCCTTCTCTACTTTGGCATCAAGAACATATGCCGCTTGCTTAAATGGCTCAAGACCCAAGCGCCATACGGTTTGGATAAAACGCTCACCATCGTAACGCTCATTGACATAGGTCTTGATGAGTCGATCAATTACTGCAGGAATCTCCTCAGCTAAGAAAGCGCGCCCGATCACCTTGCCAATTGCTGCCTCATGACCTTGCGCGCCACCCAAGGTAATCTGAAACCACTCCTCACCGTCTTTATCCACCCCCAAGATACCGATATTGCCAACATGGTGATGTCCACAAGAGTTAATGCACCCCGAGATGTTGATAGAAAGATCGCCTACATCGTGTAAGTAATCCAGATGATCAAAGCGCTCTTGAATCGCTTTAGCAATCGGGATGGATTTTGCATTGGCGAGCGAGCAAAAGTCGCCACCCGGGCAGGCAATGATGTCAGTGAGTAAACCAATGTTACTCAGCGCCAATCCCAGTCGTTTAGCCTCTTGCCACAAGGCAACTAATTGAGTCGATTCCACATCGGCTAATACCAAATTTTGCTCATGGGTCACCCGCAGTTCGCCAAAGCTATACCGATCGGCTAGCTCGGCAATGGCATTCATCTGCTCAGCCGAAGCATCGCCCGGGGCCTGAGTTCCATGGGGTTTTAGGGAGAGCACTACGCTGCTGTACCCAACGATCTGATGCTCACGTACATTGCGCTCGAACCAGCGCACAAAGCCAACACGCTCATTCGGTTGGAGTGCTTGAATAAATTGCTCTTGGGATAGGGCTGATAGTTTTTTATACGGCGGCTTGGTAAAGTGCTGTGCAACTCGCTGCCAATCGGCATCAGTCCATGGAGCGTAAGTCGTTTGGGTATGCGCCCACTCCTCCTCCACTTGCTTGGCAAACTCATTGACCCCTAAGGCTTTAACCAAGATCTTGATACGGGCTTTGTAAATGTTATCCCGGCGACCGTGACGGTTATAAACCCGCAAGAGTGCTGTGAGATAAGCAGGCAGGTCTTGCCATGGCACATCCGTTTTAATCAGTTCAGCCAACATGGGTGTGCGCCCCATCCCACCACCCGCATAGATATTGGCTAACAGTACGCCCTGATCGCCCTGATCACTTCGTTTGAGCTCGATCCCCACATCATGGCACAGCAAAACCGTGCGATCTTCTGCGGCGCTATTGACCGCAATCTTGAACTTGCGTGGCAAGAAGGCAAACTCTGGGTGCAGCGTCGACCATTGGCGCAAAAGCTCGCAAATCGGTCTTGGATCAATATATTCATCAGCTGCTACCCCTGCAAATGGATCGCTCGTGATATTACGAATGCAATTGCCTGAGGTTTGGATTGCATGCATTTGCACTGCGGCCAACTCTTCAAGGATGAGTGGGGCCTCCTCTAGATCAATCCAATTGAATTGAATATTTTGGCGGGTAGTGAAATGCCCATACCCGCGGTCGTAATACTTCGCAATCTTGGCTAAGGTTCGCAGTTGCGCAGAACTCAACATGCCATAGGGAATCGCAACCCGCAACATATAAGCGTGGCGTTGAAGATATAAGCCATTTTGCAGTCGCAATGGCTTGAACTCATCTTCAGAGATCTGGTGCTTTAAGCGACGTACGACCTGCTCCGCAAATTGAGCGCTGCGTTCTTGAACTAGGGATTGGTCGATTTCGTCATATCGGTACATCCTATGGATTGTGACGAAAGAACTACATTCCTCAAAATAATATAAAGGGATTTATATATATCAATCTAGATATATTAGATAGTTGGAATATTAAAAATATTGAATATTAAACTCTGTTCATACCCTTTGGGACTTTAAAGATGAGGATTAATCATACTTAGTAGAAATCTTTTATCAATTGCGACCAAAGATTTTTTCCCAATTCCTCATATTTTAGGATTGGAGAGTACTCACGCGATGCGTCAATTAGACTTTGTAATGATTCATTTTTGGGCTTTATGGCACCAACAAACAAAACTGATGACTGGTGAAGAACCACGACGGTGGGGAAAATTTCAACTACTAGATCACTAGATATTTCCTCAAAGATATCAAGCTCCATCCAAGTTAGATGAAAGTCTTGATGATCCTTGACAATCTTTCTAAACTCTCGACAAACACCACACCACTCGGCACAAATAACTACTGCAATATATTCGTGCCATAAGTGATCACAACTTACACTATTTTGAATCATTCAGAATAGTTAGACTAGCTATTTAATTAACGCATCTTTTAGCGATTTTTCATCTGTTTTTCCAGCAAGTCTAGCCACTTCCTTATCGCCTTTAAAAACAATTAAAGTGGACTGCGTGCGAACATTGAGCTTACTCCTTAGTTCCCGCTCTTTATCGTAATCTACAACCAGTAAGGTACCCGGCACCGAAGTATCACCTTTCCAGGAATTGAATACTTTTTCCTGAGCTTTGCATGTCGGGCACCATTCGGCATGAAAATGTAGAGCTACTTTCGCTCCGGACTTTTGTAATTGAGAGAATGTATCAGCTGAATATGGTTTTATTTCAAGTGCAAATGCGGACACGTTAAACAATAATGCGCCAAAAAATAATGCTGCTCTAATTGCTTTCATATAATTTCCTTTCATTAAAACTTCGTTGTTAAAGAAACCCAACCATCCGGCATAAGACCAACCAAAATTGCCTCTAACCACTTATCAATTCCCGTGAGAATAGAAATGCCCACCAAGACAATTAGTAAGCCAAATCCATACTTAATCCGGTAGGCATGGTGGAGGACCCACTGCCGTGATGAATTTATAAATCCTCTTGATGCATATGAAACCAATACCAAAGGTATTGCTGCTCCGACACCAAAGAGTCCCAAAATAATTCCTCCGGATATTGCTCCACCTTCAGCAGCTACCAGTGATAATGCGGTTGCTAATAAGGGGCCTGAGCATGGACTCCAGACTAATCCCAACAAAGCACCGAGACCCAAAGCCCCCAAAAGGGATTGATTGTTTAGCCTAGACGTAACACCGCCGGCTCCAGTTGCTATCGGGCCCATCAATTGCGAAAACTTTTGGTCAAACGTAGGAATAAGCATAATGACCCCAAATGCTACTAACATCCAACCGCCAAAATTGCGAACCGAGTCTGTATCAATGCCAAGAGCAAGTCCAATTGTTCCGAGAAGAACACCAACGACTGTGAAGGAAAAAACCATTCCAAGACCCATGGCCAGAGGCGCAAGACGATTTGCCTGAACCGCACTACCTACGACAAGAGGTATTAGAGGAAAAACACAGGGTGATAGAGTTGTAAGACTGCCGGCTAATAGGCTAATCCCTAACGAGGTAGCTGAAATTTCTAACATCATGAACTTATCAATGAATAATTTGTTATAAATGTTAGGGTTTTATATAGGCATACCCTTCACGTGTTTGTAATTGAGTAACTCGCGCAACGCCAGATGGAGTGAACTCAGCCTCAAGGCTAAACTGTTCCTTTTTTAGATTTCTGTTTTTGAGAGTTATTTCACAGATCTCAAAACGAACACCTCTCGACCGAAGAGCTGAAACTAATGATCCATAGTCAACATTCGGATTTTTCGGATCCTTTGCTCCGTCAAACAAAAAATCAACGCCATCGGCATGGGTTACAACAATAATTTTGGTGGTTGGAACGGTGTCGAGATGATTTCGGATATTTCTCAAACCCTTGGTTGCTTGGGCTGATGCATTATCGATATGATAAACAACCTTATCGGGTTCTGCTGCATGTACAGCCCCTATTTGAAGTAAACCGAAAATAAAAAATAGTATTGCAAAAACCTTCTTTTCAATCGTATTCATTATCTTTCCTTAATGTTTATAAGGCGGGACCGTACTGCATCTCGCCATTTCCAAAAGACCAGTTTTCTTTATTCACTTCAATGAGGCTAATAAGGATGTCTTGCTTGCGAATGCCTAGTTCCTTCGAACAGTCATTCGCAATCCTTTTGTAAAAGCATTGCTTTAATTCTGTAGTTCTGCCCTCATTCAAAGTGATCTGAATGAAGACGATCCCCTGTGAGTACTCGATACCCAAGTATCTTCTTGGGAAAACCAATTCGCTTACAGGGTGACTGGTAATAATCTGAAATTTGTCATCCGCAGGGACGTTGATTTCCTCACGCATGGCGCGGTAAATAATCTCTCCAACTTCCTTGCCGAGTGCAGCTTGATGGCCCGCCCCTATATCAATCCTCACTAATGGCATTCGATTGCTCTCCACATTGACCTGCTAAACCGCGGATGTATATTCACCGCGAGCTGGATAGTTCTTACTGATTGCAAAATCGATCGCCATCATCAGATCAGTGAAAGACGGCCTCGCGAAAGGCATCGTCTGGACTGCTCCGTAGTAAAGCGTTTGATCAGGCTTAATCAGAAACACGCCCGGCTCAGGGAAAAGCTTTGGCTCCTCCACGCCGATCGAGGTCTTTCCAATGCCTTCAGAAATGTATAGACCCCACTCTTTTGCAGCAGATAACGGGAGTTGATAACCAAACCGCAGGTTGACAATACCAACTTTCGTCGCCATCTCCTGTGCTCGATCACGTTCATCAGATGAAATCGCAATGACCGAAACGCCGCGCTTTTCGAGCTCAGGCAACAAGAGTCCGAGCTCCTTGAGATACTTAATACACAGTGGACAGTGAAGGCCTCGAAAGAAAACAACAAGTGAAAAGTTGTTGGGTGCCTCGCTATACAAATTAAAGGTGCCATTCGTTAAGGTCGGGACATTTAGCTTCGGGACGAGTTTTCGTGGAATAAGCATTCAGGACTCCAAGATATTGACTTATAAACAAAGATGGTAATAGACTTTAAGATATCTATAGTCTAATTAAACTATCTATTCGTATAAAATGAATATCTACGACCGACTTACCCCCTTACTTGAGCGCTTTCCACCCAATGCTCGAGTATTTTTTTCAGATGTTCTATGCAGTCGATTTGAATCGCATGCCGACTCCTCCAAAGGCCATATCCACTGGTTGAAATCTGGATTAGTTGAGGTCGTATCAGAAGGAAAAGTTGTTGGAATTCTCGCTGGTCCTGGGGTGATCTTCTCACCGAATGGTTCTGCGCATACTTTGATTCCCAAACCTGAAGCTGAGATAGTTTGCGCGGAATTTGAGTTTGGCCAACGTTTTAAGAATCCACTCATATCAGTTATCCCAAGCGTCATTATCATTCGCATTGCAGATGCACCTGAAATTGAGTCCGTGCACGCACTCCTAATGGATGAAGCGTTCTCAAGTCGCTGCGGCAAAACTTTTGGAGTCAACCAACTGCTCCAATATTTTTTGCTAATTGTATTTAGGTACCTTATTCGCACGGAAGCGATCCCTGCCGGAATCACTAAAGCGCTTGCAGATGAGCGACTTTTAAAAGCCATAAATTCGATGCACGCTCAACCGGAGAAACCCTGGACTTTGGAGTCTCTGGCAGAGGTTGCGGGTATGTCAAGAGCAAGTTTTGCGAACCATTTCCGAGAAGCAACACAAGTTACCCCAATTGAGTACTTGACTGATTGGCGAATCTCTCTCGCTCAATCCAAGATTATGAGCGGGGTACCGATAAAAGCAATTGCCAAAGATGTGGGCTATGCAAACCCTGAAGCACTAACTCGGGTTTTTACTAAACGCGTGGGGTGCAGTCCAAGAGAGTGGCTCAATAGCTCATTGATGGAAACTATCTAATCTATATCTCTACTTCTCAAAATACTAAGAAGCACATCGATGAAAAATTTTTCTAGGATGAGTTTTAATGCATGCTGACTCAATTACTGAGTACATGAAAAACACGTTCGCTGATATTCACATTGTCGCGGCCTGGGGCGAAACATCATTCTTTTATAACCCCAATAGAAAGCTGCCGCGGGGTATCTATTTCGCAACGATCAAGGAAAAAGACGGCCAGAATGATCGAGCATCCAACCTGGATCGAGACGGTGTTTATCGCCTGAATATCGGTATATCTAAATTGACGTATCGGTCATTATTTGGACAGCAGCCATCTCGACCTCAAGCGGGTGGAGTCGTCGATACTGGACACGATTTCACATCGCTTGATCAATTGATTCCTCATCCGGTCTATGGCTGGATGTCATGGGTTTCCGTGCTCAGCCCAAGTGCTGCCACGTTCGAGGCCAGCAAGCCTTTGCTCTCTGAGGCATATAGTCTGGCTGTTAGAAAATTTGCTTATAGAAAAGAGTAGGTGCATTGACTTTGTCGAAATTTCGTTTAGATTTTTTAACGAAAACGCTGGTTAAGAAAATACGTATGTCGGTTTTTCCGACAAATTCCACCGAGTTCCACCAGATGCCAGTGGTCACAAGGATCTCACCCGGTGTCACCGCCCTACCGCCGTCGGTCTCAAGGGTGACCAATCTGGGTCACAATCAGCTCAATCGAATCAGTAGAAAATTCCATTAAGTGGCCTGCCCAGCAGGAGTCGAACCTGCGACCTACGGCTTAGAAGGGCGCAACCTTATTTCTTAAAGCGTCTCTTAATGGCTAAAAGTAGTCCTTGAGCATTTACACACCACGGGCAACAAACAGTTTATTGCTCCAAGCTAGAGCCATATATCTATTGAGGTCTAGTGGTGATATTTACTACACACCGACTACACATTAATGAAAAATGACCTAGCGCTCTCACGCTAAGTCATTGATATTGCTGGTGGGCCCACCAGTACTTGAACCTGGGACCAAAGGATTCCGGTTTGTGTTGTTTTCACAACTCCCTGGACTATGCCTTCACCGTATAAAGATTTCTAGATCCTTACTTAGGT
>Ga0315907_10007760_pt1 | contig 11132 bp, 10 predicted proteins | sample LakEriMetagenome_3_FD_203525 | JGI IMG/M metagenome (GOLD analysis project Ga0315907, IMG submission 203525) | Freshwater fungal communities from buoy surface, Lake Erie, Ohio, United States - Buoy 12 MA123 | ecosystem: Environmental > Aquatic > Freshwater > Lake > Lake biofilm | place: USA...
GGACGGCCACCATTTCACCTTCACAGTACCGATCTCAGTGGCATCAAAATTTACTACCGGGGTAATTTGATTCGCACCCCCACTGCGGGCGTTCAGTATGTTTTGTTGGGGAAAAGCTAAGCCGCCAGAGAGGGCCGTCACCTGATCTCAACCCACTCGTTGCTGGACGCTGTGGACCTCAAATTGATCTACCCCCCAACAAAAGCCTGTCGGTTCAACCCGACACTTGGTGACCAAAGCCTGAACATGAACTAGCCTGAACAACCCAACGAACTAATTAACCGGCTTTTTTTCACAACCCACAGGCCAAGTCCAAGTTTGACCCTCACAGCTCATACCAATGGATTCTGGATCTATGTTGACACTTTCCTTTGTAAGCTCCAAATGTAAATGGGGATATGGAACTGGAGCTGATGTATTTGGCCCACCTTTACCTGTCATGGCTGTGGCGGCAATGACCTCACCTTTTTTTACGCTTTGATTTGACTTCACCAAGATGCCATCGACGTGGTAATACATGGCACTAATGCCATCAGGGTGCTTGATAAACACATAAGGTGGCTCAGAATTCACAAAAGTTACGGTGCCGTCAGCTATTGCTTTTACTTTTGTCCCCAAAGGCACATCCAGATCCAAACCAGCATGGATTCCACCTCCAAATGAGGCTGGGTACAAGTCTCGAAATTTCATTCCTTTGATAGGCGGTCCTTCAACAATAGTTGAGCAAGCGCAAAGAGTTAAAAAAATGGGAGCAGTGAAGATGTTTTTCATGAAGCAGGCTTTTAGCGATTTCAATTTTGAGAAATTATCACAAAGTCCTGTGATTGCCACCCAAGTAATCCTCGCATTCCTGCTTGAGCTATTAGGCACGGTGCGAGCCAGAAAACACAGGGTGGGGTTGCGCTTCTGACACATCCCCATCAATGCCAATCACGCTGGTGCCCATGGGCCGCTCCCACGAGTGCTGGAGCAGCGGCCAACCCTGGCAAACAGTCGCTATAATTTGCGGCTCGGCGCTTTAGCTCAGTCGGTTAGAGCGATGGAATCATAATCCACAGGTCCGCGGTTCGAATCCGTGAAGCGCCACCAATATACCCAACGAAATCAGATGTATACGGAGCCCCACAAGGTTCCGCCCACAACCCGCATGCTCTCACGAGGTGCGGGTTTTTTGTGATGGGTCAACGCTGGTTTTTTCGTACATTAGGCCAATGACATTGCGCCTACTCCTACTGCACAAGTTGGCAACGCCAACTCACCTGCGCCAAGTGCTGATCTGGTGTGGTGGTGCACTGGTCATGGCCAGTTTGGTGGGTTGCGCCCATCAAACATCCAGCGTTGTCAAACATGAGCCCAATGTGGTGCAAGCTGGCCACGTTTGGCACAGCGCCGACCAGGCCCAGTGGCGCGAAGTGCGTTTCCCGGGAAAGGTCGCCACCCGCTACGCCCTGGTGAACCATGAAGGTCAGTCTTGGCTGCGCGCCGATGCACAGAGCTCAGCCAGCATGCTCAGGCAAAAGATCGAACCAGCCAATGAGCACTATTCACGCATTCGCTTCCCGTTGGTCATTGAGCAACCCTTGATGAACGCCGATGTGGCCCGGCAAGACAAGGAGGACTCTCCGGCGCGGGTCATTCTGGCTTTTGACGGCGATCGCAGCGAGTTTTCAGCGCGCGAGGCTGCCCTCAGCGAACTCAGCCACTTGATGACCGGTGAGCCCATGCCATACGCCACCCTGATGTATGTGTGGTGCCCCAAAAGAGAAGTGGGCAGCGTGGTGCACAACCCCCGCATCGACCGCATTCGCAAGCTGGTGGTGGCCGGCCCCGGAGACCAGCAAAACCGACACTTGATCGAGCGCGACTTCCGGGCCGATTACGAGCGGGCGTTTGGTCGCCCACCGGGTCGTCTGATTGGTATCGCCATCATGACCGACAGCGACAACACCCAAGGCCGGGCGCGCGCCTTGTACGGTCCTATAGAGATTTGGTGATCAAGTGCTCACGCAGAACACGGCTCTGGCTCAGTGTTCCGCAACCGCCGCCTGCCGTTTGCGCTTGGCCAGTATCCAGGCTGAGTTAAGACCGGTGAGGATCATGATGGGCCACAAAAAAGTGCAGACCATGGCCCAAAAAACGCGACCGGTCAGCGTCGGACCACTCGGCGGTGTCTCGACCTTTTGGGGCCCCTCGCTGAAGATGTGCCGGTAAGAGAACGTCATAAGACCGAAGCCTGCGCCAAACAAGAGAAACACAACGATGTATATGTTCAAGGCAATCTCCCGCATGAAAACCTTCAGGGCCACCTGGATCGGGGCTTGTCTGACCTGGATCTATATGTTAAACAATGTCAATTTTGTTTGACGATTTTAAATGTACATAACCCATTACACATCAGGGTTTACGACTTCACCTTGGGTTGGTGCGGCGGCTCATGGGGCTGCGCTGGGGCCGTCAGCAACCGCTTGAGGGCCACTGTTAAAGTGGGGGTTGGCGTGCCCCAAGCTGCGAAGCTGGTAACCCATTGGGTATCTCAAGTTTTAGCATCCGCTGACGATCTGAATGCGAGAGTCCCATTTTTTTCGCCAGCCTGAAGACCCCCGCCCCTGCACCCACACCGAAAGCCTGTTGATGAAACACTTGATCACCGCCATCGCCGCACTGACACTGGCTTGCACAACGGCTTGGGCGCAAGATGAAAAGCCCGCTGGTTGTTTGGTGGCGCATTTCAAAGGCATGAGCCTGCGCACCAACGATGCCTCCCAAAGGGCCAAGTTGGCCGAGGAATGGCTGCGCAAGTTCATTGGCAGCTGCAACAAAGAGCAAATCGCGGCGATCAAATCCAACAGCCCAGACTGGTTGGGCACGGCCCACACGCATGACATCAACATGATCATCGACGCCAGCTTTGAAACCATCGCCAAAAACAACCCATCGCAAATTGCGGGGCTGTATGAGTCGCTGGCCAAAGAACGCAAATCCACCACCGAGGTCGTCAGCTCTGGCGTGGCCCGCGCACCTGTGGTGCAAAGTGCACCGGTCAACGCGCCCCCCATTGGCGGCTTGAACTACGGCAACATTGCCGCGCCGGGCAGCACGGTGGGCACGCAAAACAGCCTGGTCAATAACGCGCCCATCAGAGTCCCCAGTGACCCGACCAGCGTCACGGCGGCACCCAGGACCAACTGATGCCGCCAAAGCCGTTGCACGAGCGGGGCTAACCCTTCCTGCGCAAAGAAACGCTTGCCACCTGCACCCATAATGCAGCTCCCTACATGGCAGGCGCTGTCCCGATGAAATGGAAAATGTCCGATCGCTCTTTGTTTGCGATCTTGTTGCGCTCCCCTTGGTGGGTGAGTTTTGTGCTGGTGGCCGCCATATCGCTGGCTGCTTCTGCCCTGTTGCCCGATGAATACAAAATCGTTGGCGCTTTGTGCAGCCTCCCTTTTGCCGTGATCGGTGCGATGGCCGCTTGGCGACAGCGCAACCAACTCAGTCCCGCCCAAGCACAAGCTTTGCAAACTGCCTTGGCAGAAATGCATTGGCGCGAGTTTTCACCATTGCTCAGTCAGGCATTTGTGCACCAGGGCTACACCGTGACTGCCTTGAGCCATGGTTTGGCCGACTTCGCTTTGAAGCGCCAGGGTCGAACCACCCTGGTATGCGCCAAGCGTTGGAAGGCCGCTGCCTGGGGCATGGATAGCTTGCAAGCCTTGCTGAGCGAGCGAGACAGCCAAGACGCCTTGGGCCTGATGTGCGTGAGTTTGCAAGACATGCCCCAACCCTTGAAAAAATTCGCTGCCCAACACCAAGTGACATGGTTATCGGGACAAAGCCTGTGGGCTTTGGTGGCACCGGTTCACGCATCAACCACACCCAAAACATGAGCACTCACACCACACCCCAAGCCTTGACCCTTGCCGACCGTATCCGTGGTGCTTTGTGGGGCATGCTGGTGGGCGACGCCCTGGCCATGCCCGTGCATTGGTATTACCGGTTGTCTGACTTGCAGCGCGACTTTGGCGAGGTGCGCGACTTCCAAGCGCCCAAAGCGCATCACCCCAGCTCCATCATGTCGTTGTCGAGCACGGCGCGCGCCGGTCGTGGCGTGCAGGTGGGTGAGGTGGTGGGCGAAGTCATTCTCAAAGGAAAAAAGCACCACTGGGGGCCACCCAACCGGCATTACCACCAAGGCATGCAAGCGGGCGAGAACACCTTGAACGCCTTGTGCGCCAGACTGGTGTTGCGCTCCATGACGCAAAGGCTAGGCCACGACACAGAAGACTTTCTGTCCGAGTATGTGGCCTTCATGACCACCCCCGACAGCCACAACGACACCTACGCCGAGTCTTACCACCGTGATTTTTTTGCCAACTGGGCAAAGGGCATCCCGCCCAACCGCTGTGCTGGCGCCGAAGGGCACGACACCGCGTCCATCGGTGGCTTGGTTGGATTGGCCCCGGTGATCTTGGGCATGGCCGCTCAGCATGGGGTTGAAAAGGCCGTGGCCGCTGCTTTGACGCAGATGCGCTTGACCCATTTGTCGCAACCCCTGGAGGTGTTTGCCACGGCTTACGCCAAATTATTGGCTGGCTTGGTTTTTTCGCCGCCGACAGACATGGTCGCTTGGTTGCAAAGCGAAGCCTCGCCGTTGGGCAAAGGTTTGAGCGCCTTGTTGGGCAAGGCCCCAGGCAGCCAAGCCAGCGTCGCTTCAGTGGTGGGTGGGATGTACAGCCCCGCTTGTTACATCGAAGACTCATTTCCCAGTGTGATGTATTTGGCCGCGCGCTACCACCAAGACTTTGAAGGCGCACTGATCGCCAACACCAATGCAGGCGGCGACAACTGCCACCGCGGTGCTGTGCTGGGGGCTTTGATGGGCGCTTGGCTGGGCTATGAAGCCATTCCCGCTCGATGGCGCGAAGGTTTGCTGGCTGGCTCTGAAGTGGGGCCAGAGATTGAGCAGTTCATAGACACCTTTTTGTCGCCCCCACAACCCAGAACATCCACATGAGCAAAAGCATTTGTTTCGCACTGGCATGCCTGCTTTGCGTTGGCAGCGCTCAAGCCATTTCCCTCAATGTGCCAAAGGGCTTGATCGACATCGCCGTGGCCAAAAAATTCCCCAAAGAGAAAGCCACCATCACCCTGGACAAGCCCACGATGGCCATGAGCAAAGCGCGTCAAAAAGTGGAGTTGTGTGGCACCTGGGCCAGCAAACTGCCCAAAGCCAACGGGGATTTTTGCATCGACACCCAACCCGTGTGGAACAAGGACAGAGGGGATATTGAAATATCCAAAGTCAACATCTTGAAATTGACCACGGCCGATGGCAAAGAGCTGTCTGCCGCGATTGCCAACACCCTCAACGCCACCCTGCTGACCCTGTTGGATGGCACATCCTTCTACCATGTGCCCGACATGATTGGCAAAAGGCTGGACGGCATTGAGGTGCAAGACAGTGGCATCCGACTTCAGTTTTAAGTCATTGCGGTGAGTGCTTGCGGGCCCACCCCCCCGTTTCAGGTTTGGGGCTTGACCTGAACGGTGCCCTTCATGCCCGCCTCATAGTGGCCGGGCTCAAAGCAGGCCATTCCCCATTCTCCCGCCTTGTCAAAGGTGAACATCAATACCGCCGATTGACCCGGCTCCACAGACACCGCGTTGTCGTGGTGGTGGTGCCCTGACTTGGCCTGGCGCATGGCTTGGGCGTGCTCGGCCAATTCTTTGGTTTGACCCACCACCAACTCGTGCTTGACTTTGCCGGTGTTGACCACAATCAAGCGCAGCACCTCACCTTGTTGCGCCTGCCAGGTTCCAGGGTTGAAGCGCATGCCGTCGTTGAGTTCAATGACCACATTGCGAATGGCTGCGGTATCAACCGCTGCAGACACGGGTGCGTTGTCATGGCTGTGGGCGTGGTCATGGCCATCGCCCGCGTGGTCAGCCCAGTAGGAAGCTGCAAACACCGCGCCAGCGATCACCAAAACACCGGTGGTGCCGGTGTAAATGGCCATGGGTTTGAACCCCATGCGGCTGCGCCACTCTTGGCTGAAGTACAGCGCGAGCAAACTCAAAAAGAAACCCAGCGGCACCACCCACAGGCTGCGCTGGGGGGAATCGGGGAAATGCTGCAAGCCACCGGTGAAGAACCCCAGGCCGATCGATGCAACGATGCCAAAGCCCAGCAAATCCGCCCAACTTTTGCTGCCGTCATTGCTGGCTTTCAGCTCCATCGCTGCGCCGATCAAATAAAACACCACACCGATGGCCGCCGTTAGCAAAGACCGTTGTTCACTGAACATGCCATGGTTGACAGCACCCGCAATGAAGCTGATGCCAGCGTATTTGGCCAAGGTGGCCAGATGTTGGGTTTGAAAGTTCATGCGGCGCTCGATGGAAGAAAGCCTGAATGGTATCTGGCTATACAAGGCACGCACAGCAACGGGCCCATGACCCCAGGTACCCCATGGGAACCCAACAGCCATGCGGCCATCAGCACTGGACCTCAAAAAACCGAGTGGTCTCCAAGCTCGGTGGATTGGTCGCCCTTGACCAGGGCTTGGTAATGCGACCACAAGGTGTCGCTGCCGGTCGAAGGGGTGGCGTCGGCATCGTAGCGGCCGGTTTTTTCGTCCCACACCAACATGGATTCGGTGGCGTAATAACGCCCAATGCGGGCCAACTCTGCCTTATCGGCCAAGGTGGATGACAGCTTGCCCAACACAGACAAGGTGGCGATGATGGCGTCCAGCAAACCCACGGGAATCCGCTTGAAACGCGGTGTCTGGCCCATCAACTCAAACAGGTATTGGCCTTGCTGCAAGGGGGTGATGGCTGGCCCCGGCCCACCGATGGGCAAGATGCGGCAGTGCCGCTCTGCCAGCGTGAGGCTATCGGCCAAGTACTGACCCAGGTCAGTGTCGCTGATGGGTTTGCACGCGGTCAACTGGCCATCCGCAAACAACAAAAACGGTTTGCCACGGCGCAAGCGCTCAACTTGCCCAGACAAGGATTTGAAAAACGCCGTGGGCCGGACGATGGCGTAATTGATCCCCGATTCAATCAGGTGTTTTTCAAAAGCCAACTTGGCGTGTTGAAAAGCCAGCAAGGGTTTTTGCACACAAATGGCCGACAACAGCACCATGTGCCCCACACCCGCCTCGCGGGCCGCCTGCAAGGCATCGACATGGGCTTGGTAATCGATGGCCCAGGCGTCGCGGGGCGCACCCGTGCGCGATGCCAAGCAAGACACCAGGGCGTCAAACCGCTCCCCCCGAAATCCATCTTGGCGCAATGACGCTGGCGTCAGCGCATCGGTCAATCGAAGCTCAGCCCCAGGCAACATTTTTTGCGCGCCGTGCGCGTCCCAAGCCCCATTCACCCCAGAGCGGTTTCTGACCAAACAAACCACCCGGTGTCCTTGGGCCACCATGGCCGCCACCGTGGCACGGCCCACCGTGCCCGTCGCACCGAGCACAAACACCCGCAAGGGCTTGGACGAATTTTGATCAGTCATGCCAATAAGCATAACTGGGAAGGGCGTGGCACCTCTGCGGCCCCATCACCCTTGAGGCCGGCGATGGGTCAAGGCCCAATGTTTGGCAACACCCGCTCAATGGGCTCTGCGGTGACCTTGCTGTCGCCTTTGTAAATGTTTTCCAAGCTGATGAGCAGCGTCATCAAAATGGATATGCCCATGGTCACCCCGCTGACGGCGGCCACCATTTTCAACAGCGGCGTTTGTACCCACGACATGACGATGAGCACAACGATGGCAAAGAGCAAGCTATTGCGCAAATAACTGGGCAGTCCCAACTGGGTGGTGGCCATGCGCGCTTCCCGAATGTCTGACAACTGCGCGATGGTGCTGATCACCTCGCCACGGGCAATTTGCTGCACCATGTTTTTGGGGTCGAGCATGCGGATGCCTTTGGTCATGTCAGCCAACAAAATAGAGGCCACCTCGCTGCGTTGCTGGGTCTCCAGCAGCGGCCATTCGTCGTCGACGATGGCTTTGGCATAGGCTAGCAAATCAACCCGCAACTCAGCCGCCTCTTGGCCACCATAACCATGCAAGGCACGGTTGAGTTTGAAAACCAAAGCTGCCTCGCGGGCCACCAAATCTTCGGCATTGCGGTGATCGCCTTGCACCCGAACCAAGCTGAACGCGGTGAGCAGCAAGGTGATGGAGATGATCAACTTGAACGCATCGTCGGCGCCCTTGCCAAATGCCTCGCTGGGTTCGAGTTTGAATTTCCAACGGATCAAGGCAGGTATGACGGCCGTCACCAACAAGCCACCTCCCGCCAGGGTAAAAATTATTTGATAAATTTCTAGGTCATAAAGCCAATTCATGGTGCTTCCAGTCAATTTCTCAAGGCATAAAGAACAAGGTCAACATGGACATCAGGTTCACCGATTCCATGCTCTCGTAATAGTTGGTCGATGCTTTGGATCGGCGGGGATCCAATTGCACCGGTCTGCGTGGTGAAGGCGTCGATTCAAAGGATTCTTTTAATTCCTCTTGGGGGGTCATGGCTGTTATCGTTACCGCGTTGACGGGGTCGTAAGGGGCCAACATCTCCTTCTCCAACACTTTGTCCACGCTCGGCATGGGTTTGGCATCGTGCTTGGTCACGCGCACAGTGCTGGGGTCGAAGGGTTTCTCCATCGCCTCTTTGCGCAAGCGCGCCAACATGTCGGAGTTTTCGCGGTCCGTGGCCGGTGGTCGGATGACAGCCAAGGGCCGTGGGGGGGTGACCATGACAGCGCCCCCCATGCCTGGGCTGCCCATGCCGGGTCGGTTCAGGCCCGCACTGACCATGGCGGCAGTGCGAGCGGCGTTGGCAGCTGCCATGGCGGCTTGGCTTCTGGCGGCCGCTGCGGCGGCATTCGCCGTGGCGGTTTTGGGTGCAGCGGTTTTGGGGGTGGCACTGGTACCGCTGGCTTTGGCACCTTTGGCATCGGCCGTTTTGGTTGTCGCCGTTGCGGCTTTGCCAGTGGCCGTTTTCGCCGCAGCCCCAGAGGGAGACGCCGCAGCTTTTGCGGCGGGTGCAGGCGCAGCTTTGGGAGAAGCCACGGCAGCAGGCGCTGCTGCGCCAGGCTTGGCAACAGCCACCGCGGGTGCTGCGGCGGTTGTAGAACCGCCAGCCGAACCAGATGGTGCGCTGGCAGCTGAACCCCCGCTGGGGGCAGCTGCACTGGCAGCACCGGCCGGGGCCGCAGCGGTGCCACCCGTGCTGGTAGCCGCAGTGCCTGTGGTGGTGCTGGCCGATGCCGTGGTGGTAGAACTGGCACTGCCTGAGGAGGAAGCACCCGTGGTGGCTGACCCGGAAGTGCTTTCTGCACCTCCCGCCGAACTGGTTGCGGCCCCACCTGCGGCAGCGTCTGGGGCGGCGGCTGCGCTGGGACTGGCGGCTGGGGCAGCCGATGTGGTTTCAGCGGCTGCAGCGGGTGCTGCAACCGCTGCGGGCGCTGCCGCTTCAGCAGGGGCCGCGGCCACGGGATTGGCGACGGTCACGGTTTCAGCAGGAGGCTTGGCAATCACCGTGGCGGTGGTGGTCACAACAGGGACAGTTTGCACCACCGGTATGTTTTGGACGGGCCTCGGTTCAATGCGCAGAACGCCATCTCTGTAGGTCACTGCGTAATTGTTGGACGTGCCAGCAGTAAAGGTTTGGCCACTCGGCGTGAGCGCTGCTGTTTGCCCTGCCGCTGTGGTGTTGGTGGCGGTGGAGCTGACGCTGGCCGTGCCCAAGGCGTCACTGTTGGCCAAGGAACCGCTGGTCAAACTCACCGTGCCGGTGCTCGGGTTGGCGTCGCCATACAAGCGACTTTGATTCTCAGCTTGCACGGTGATCGGGCGGCGCGTGATGGTGATGACCCCGTCGGTGTAAGTCACGTTGTAGTTGCTCGATGCGCCAGTGGTGAACGCTTGGCTGCTCGGCGTGAGCGCTGCTGTTTGCCCTGCCGCTGTGGTGTTGGTGGCGGTGGAGCTGACGCTGGCCGTTCCCAAAGCGTCGCTGTTGGCCAGAGAGCCACTGGTGATGCTCACAGCACCGGTGCTGGGGTTGGCGTCGCCATACATACGGCTTTGGTTCGTTGCTTGCACCGTGATCGGACGGCGCGTGATAGTGATGACCCCATCGGTGTAAGTCACGTTGTAGTTACTCGACTGCCCAGCGGTGAATGCTTGGCTGCTCGGCGTGAGCGCTGCGGTTTGCCCCGCGGCTGTGTTGTTGGTGGCGGTGGAGCTGACGCTGGCTGTTCCCAAAGCGTCGCTGTTGGCCAAGGTTCCGCTGGTAAGGCTGACCGTGCCGCTGCTGGGGTTGGCGTCGCCATAGACCCTGCTTTGATTCGTTGCTTGCACGGTGATGGGGCGTGGCGTGATGCTCAGCAAACCATCGGTGTAAGTCACCGTGTAGTTGCTCGATGTGCCCGTGGTGAATGCTTGGGAACTTGGCGTGAGCGCTGCAGTTTGACCCGCTGCAGTGGTGTTGATCGCGATGGAGCTGACGCTGGCAGTTCCCAAGGCATCGCTGTTGGCCAAGCTTCCGCTGGTGATGCTCACTGCACCGGTGCTTGGGTTGGCGTCGCCATAGACCCTGCTTTGGTTAGATGCTTGTACGGTAATCGGGCGTGGCGTGATGCTCAGCAAACCATCTGTGTAAGTCACCGTGTAGTTGCTCGATGAGCCAGTGGTGAAAGCTTGTGCACTGGGCGTGAGCGCCGCGGTTTGACCTGCGGCTGTGGTGTTAGTTGCTGTGGAGCTGACGCTGGCAGTTCCCAAGGCATCGCTGTTGGCCAAGCTTCCACTGGTGATACTCACAGCACCAGCAGTGGGGTTGGCGTCGCCATACACGCGGCTTTGGTTGGCCGCTTGCACCGTGATGGACCTGGGCGTGATGCTCAGCAAACCATCGGTATAGGTCACCGTGTAGTTGCTGGACGTGCCCGTGGTAAACGCTTGAGAACTGGGTGTGAGCGCTGCGGTTTGTCCTGCCGCTGTGGTGTTGGTGGCAGTGGAGCTGACGCTGGCAGTGCCCAAGGCGTCGCTGTTGGCCAAGGTTCCGCTGGTGATGCTCACCGCACCGGTGCTGGGGTTGGCGTCGCCATAGACCCTGCTTTGG
>Ga0315907_10007768_pt1 | contig 11124 bp, 12 predicted proteins | sample LakEriMetagenome_3_FD_203525 | JGI IMG/M metagenome (GOLD analysis project Ga0315907, IMG submission 203525) | Freshwater fungal communities from buoy surface, Lake Erie, Ohio, United States - Buoy 12 MA123 | ecosystem: Environmental > Aquatic > Freshwater > Lake > Lake biofilm | place: USA...
TTTACGTGAACCTTAACGGTGTCACCGGTGCGGAACTCAGGAACGTCAGACTTCAGGGTCTTGGCGTCGAGTGAATCAAGAATGTGCATTTCCAGCTCTTTCCTTTAGCACGCAGGACTAAACGGTCTAGTTGATTTCTGTGCTCTTTGCTCCCCTGCGGCAGAGACCCTGGGCACAGCGCTAAATTCTGCCACAGCTAGGGGCCAGAAGCAACCTAGAGCAGATCTGGGCGGTTAGTTTGGGTTCTTTTCAGGGATTGTTCTCTGCGCCAGGCTTCAATTTCAGCGTGATGGCCAGATAACAGCACCTCTGGGACCTCGAGACCTCGCCAAGACTGCGGCTTGGTGTAACTCGGATATTCCAATAGGCCATCGGCGTGAGATTCATCAGCTAGCGACTGCGTGTTCCCAATAACCCCTGGAATCAATCGACAAATTGCTTCGATCATGGCAACCGCCGCCACTTCCCCACCATTTAGGACGTAGTCACCAATTGACAGCTCCATGACGTCTGCGTGTGCCTTTGCATACTCCACCACTCTTTGGTCAATGCCCTCATAGCGACCACAGGCAAAAATCAAATGCGACTTTGTTGATAGCTCTTGTGCCACTTCTTGAGAAAAGGATTTGCCTGCTGGAGTGGTAAAGATGACGGTTGGTCTTCCAACAAAAAGCTCATCGAATGCCTCGCCCCAGGGCTCAGGCTTCATGACCATGCCGGCTCCGCCACCATACGGGGTGTCATCGACGGTCTTGTGGCGATCGTGCGTGTAGGTCCGAAGATCGTGAGCCTTGAACTCAATTAGCCCGCTCTCGCGGGCCTTGCCGAGCAGTGAAATGTCCAGGACTGAAAAGAAGTCAGGGAAAATTGAAATGGCATCAATCTTCATCTTTATCCTCAGTCAGTTCTTCAAATAGCCCGCCGGGCGGGGTAATCAAAATACTTGAATTTTCGACATCAACCTGTGGAACAAATGCCTTCACAAAAGGAAGCAGGACTTCCTTCTCCTTGGTCTGAATAACCAGTAGATCTTGAGCTGGTAGGTGATCAACCCTGGTCACCTGACCAATTTCCTGGCCGTCTCGAATCACCTTCAAGCCAACCAACTGGTGGTCATACCAAGCATCTGGTTCAACCGGGAGTTGGTCGGATTGTTGTTCTACTAACAATATTGCTTTGATCAGACCTTCCGCAGCGGAGCGGTCATCGACCCCCTCAAAGAAAACAACGGGAAGGTTGTTGTACCAGCGAAGTTCTCGAACGGTGACAGTCTTGCCAAACCAAGCCGAGGTTTCAGGAACTTGAAGCTGCAAAACGCTACCCGGCGCAAAGCGTTCATTGGGAGAGTCTGTGTATAGCTCCAGCTTGATAGCGCCTTTGAGGCCGTGTGCTTTGAGCAGGCGGCCTACCCGAAGCGACGTGGTGTTAGTAATCGGTATCCACCACGTCTACACGAATTCGCTTGCCGTCTGCCAATGCATTGACGATTGTCCTAAGTGCAGTGGCAGTCTTTCCACCTTTACCAATGACTCTTCCGAGATCATCCGGGTGAACGCGAATTTCCAAAAGATCACTCTTGCCAATTGAGCGCAGCTCAACAGCAACGTCTTCTGGGTTATCTACAATCGCGCGCACTAGGTGCTGCAAAGTTGCTGCCAACATTGCTTATTCGCTCTTAGGTTCTTCGCTAGCTTCCTCAGCTGCCACTTCGGCAACTGGTTCCGCAGCAGGCTCAGCAGCTTCAACTGGTGCTTCAGCAGCTGGTTCAGCGGCAACCTCTTCAGTCACAACTGGCTCGCTTACCTCAGCGGCTGGCTCTGACTTAGTCTCCTCGACCTTGGCCTTCTTCTCTTCCTTTGGAAGTAGAACTGACTTCTTGGCGGTGTCGGCGGAAAAAGCTTGCTTGGCAACCTGAGGCTTCACGCTGTTCTTCTTCTCGCCCTTCTCGTTGGCAAGATCGCCAGTGAGACGAAGGATTGCCACTACAGGCTCGGTTGGTTGTGCACCAACAGATAGCCAGTACTGAGCACGAGTTGAATCAACTTCAATGATGGATGGGTCGGTAGTTGGTACGTAACGACCAATTTCCTCAATTACTCGACCATCTCTGTGGGTCTTTGAATCTGCTACCACGATGCGGTAGTGAGGGGTGCGCGTTTTTCCAATGCGCTTTAGGCGGATCTTTGCAGCCACTTTTCTCCTGTTTGAGTTAGGGGGCGAGTTTCCACCGTGAGCGTGGGGGCACACTCGGTAGTTTTCTCAGGTTGTTTGCTGTCTGGATAGAGGGTCGAGACAACCGTGAAATTCTGCCAGAAAAACGGCTTTGGCGCTAGTTTCCGAGCCCAAAGCTGCTGCCGGACTGCTTGGGTTGATAACTGATGCCTTGATTCTCGGCCGCTCGCTTAGCTGGGTTCCCGCTCTTCGATCCGCTCTTCTTGGCTGGTTTGGCAGCTTTCTTATTGGCAACTGGGAAAGGAGCACCAGGCATCGGTCCCCCCTTAGCCATAGTTTTCATGGCTTTGGCCGCTTGCTCGAAGCGCTGCATTAGCTGATTTACTTCCGTCACGCTGGTGCCCGAGCCCTTGGCAATTCTGATTCTCCGTGAGCCATTCAAAACTCTTGGTTGATTGCGTTCAAGCGGAGTCATTGACTGAATGATGGCCTGAGTTCGATCAACAATTTTGTCATCAAACTGTTCTAGATCATTTTTCAGCTTGCCCATCCCCGGAAGCATTCCCATGATGCCCTTTAGGCTGCCCATTTTCTTAACCTGCTGCAGCTGATCTAGGAAATCCTGAAGAGTGAACTGCTCGCTGGCAATTTTCTCCGCAATCTTCTTACTCTCAGCCTCATCAAAAGTCTTCTGCGCCTGTTCGATAAGAGTGAGGACATCGCCCAAGTCCAGGATGCGACTTGCCATACGTTCAGGGTGGAAAATTTCCAGGGCTTCAATTGATTCTCCAGTGGAGCTATAGAGAATCGGCTTTCCAGTGATAGTCGCAACCGACAAGGCCGCTCCGCCGCGAGCATCTCCATCTAACTTGGTGAGAGCAACCGCAGAAATCCCAACTCCATCTTGGAAGGCCTTGGCAACATTTACCGCGTCTTGACCAAGCATCGAGTCAATAACGAAAATAAGCTCGTCCGGTTCAACAGCATTTCTGATATCAATTGCCTGCTGCATCATTTCCTGATCGACACCGAGTCTGCCGGCGGTATCGATTATCACTACCGAATGTTGGTCTTTCTTTGCCTTTTCAATCGCCTGCCTGGCTACAGTCAGTGGATTGCCGACACCGTTACCAGGTTCTGGTGCAAATACTGGGACTGCAATCTTCTCGCCTAAAACTTTTAGTTGATCAACAGCATTGGGTCTTTGCAAATCACAAGCAACCAGTAATGGTGTTTGGCTTTCGCTCTTCAAAAGATTTGCCAGCTTGGCGGCAAAGGTCGTCTTTCCGGAGCCCTGCAAGCCAGCCAACATGATGATTGTCGGTGGGGTTTTAGAAAACTGCAGTCTCCTGGTTTCTCCGCCCAAAATCTTTATGAGTTCTGAATTGACTATTTGCACGACTTGCTGAGCAGGATTTAGTGCCTTGGAAACTTCGTCACCCAGTGCACGTTCGCGAATGTTGCCAATAAATGTCTTCACAACATCTAGCGCTACGTCTGCTTCCAGCAGTGATTTTCTGATGTCTCGCAGTGTCTCGTCTATGTCAGCTGCAGATAATCTGCCTTTTCCGCGGAGCGAACGAAAAGTCTCAGAGAGGCGCTTGGAAAGGGAGTCGAACATGTCCCCTCCTAACTAGCGACGAGCCCTGAAGCAAAGTCTTTTGGCGAAAAGAAGGCGAAATCATCGACACCTTCTCCAACTCCGACGAGCTTAATAGGAATCCCAAGCTGCTGCTGAACGGCAAAGGCAATCCCGCCCTTGGCGGTGCCATCGAGCTTGGTCAACACCACCCCGGTCACATTAGCTGCCTCAGTAAATGCCTTGGCCTGTGCGAGAGCGTTCTGGCCCATGGTTGCATCCAGCACGAGTAGAACTTCCGAAACTGGAGTCTGCTTTTGAATAGCTCGAGTTATCTTGCTCAGCTCATCCATTAGGTCTTGTTTGTTTTGCAGTCTTCCGGCGGTATCGATGATTGCGATATCGGCTTGTTCGCTGATTGCCCGTTCTACAGTCTGATAGGCAACCGCTGCTGGATCTTGACCTTGCGTTTGCGGCCTAACAATCTCAACCCCAGCTCTTTCTGCCCAAGTCGCAAGTTGATCAACGGCCGCCGCTCTAAATGTGTCAGCTGCCCCGATAATCACCTTCCAATCACCATCGCTGAGCCACTTAGCCAATTTGCCAATGGTCGTGGTCTTACCAGCACCATTAACTCCCACCACCAAAAAAACGTATGGGAAAGAGCCAGATTGCAAATTCAGCGATGAATCGTCGCGGGTTAGCTTGCTCGCTAGCAAATCACGAAGCAGAACTCGCGTCTGTTGTTCGCTGAGTTCTCCCACTTCCCGAAGTTGCTTAGCTAGATCCTGGGTAATTTCCTCGGCGGCAGCAATCCCAAAATCCGCGCGAAGCAGAGTTTCCTCGAGCTCGGCAAGATCAAACTTTTGCGGAAACAGAGATCGAATAGCTGAGGTAATGCTGCGGCTTGGTAGTTGAACTTGCTCAGACTGGCTGCTTTGCTTACTTCTTCGCAGAAATGAGAACACTAGCTAGCCTTATCGAGCTTCTGCCCTACCACCTGAGTGATTCCATCTTGGCGCATGCTCACGCCGTATAGAGCATCGGCAATTTCCATTGTTCGCTTTTGGTGAGTCACAATGATCAGCTGAGAGCTCTCCCGAAGGGTCTCAATTACCGAAAGCAGGCGTCCAAGGTTGGCATCATCAAGCGCTGCCTCAACCTCATCAAGCACATAGAAGGGGCTTGGTCTTGCTTTGAAAATCGCAACGAGTAATGCAACGGCGGCTAGCGATCTTTCTCCACCAGAGAGCAGAGACATTCTTTCGATTCGCTTACCCACTGGTTTCACTGAAACTTCAACACCCGTCTCACCCGATGGGTCGTCAATCAAGGACAACGAGCCAGCTCCACCGGGGAACAGGATCGGGAAGACTTCTTCAAAAGCACGCTTGGTGTCGGCGAAGGCTTCCTGGAAGGTAACTTCCATCTTCTCGTCCAGATCCGCAATAATTCCGCGAAGATCACTCCGAGCAGAAGTTAGATCTTCTAGTTGCTCACTCAGATACTTGTGTCGCTCCTCAAGTGCCGAGAATTCTTCCAGCGCGAGTGGATTGAACGCGCCGAGCTGATTTAGCTTGCGCTCTGCCTGGCGCAGCAAGGTTTCCAGTTCTGCCTGTGATTCGGTAATTTCTTGATACTCACTTAGCAAATCTGTAGCGCTGAAACTTAGCTCTTCCTGGCTTCGCTCACCAAGACTCTGCAGCTGTAGACGAAGCTCGTATGAGCGCATTTCGACTTCCTGCACACCCTGAGTCATGGAACTGAGCTGCCCCTCGAGTTGCTGGGCTTGTTGGCGAAGTTGCTGCAGGCGCTGCATCTTTTGACTGCGCTCCGCGTCCAGCTCTCTAACCTTGGTTCGCGCGGCCATGATCAACTGCTCAATCTTTGACAGCAACTTAGGTGAAAGTGCCAGAATGCTCTCCGCATTCAGAACTTCCTGTTTGCGCTGATTTAGAAGTTCGGCTCGAGCTGTATCAGCTGCGATAGCTTCTGCCAGGCGCTGCTCAATCAGACCCTGTTCACGGCCAACACCGCTCTTTCTCTCCTGCAGAGCACTGAGTCGAACTCGCACATCGAGTTCCTTGGTGCGGGCCGTATCAAGGGCAGACAAGGCCGATTCCCTGGCGCTTAGGTCCACATCACTAATTTCTGCATAAGAAGCTAGCTGCTGCTCAAGCGATGATTTCTTGTTAGTCAATTCCTGATTAGAGGCTTCCAGTTCGGCCAACTCGCTTTGAAGTCGACTGATTTCGATGCCAGTTGAGTCAAGTTGCGCAATCACGCGGCCCAGGCTTTCAGCTTTTTTGGCCAGTTCCGAGTCGTGCTTTTGCAGATCGCCCAGCGACTGCTCGCTTAGTTTGCTAGCTGATGAAAGCTGCAACTTGGCATCTTCTAGCCTGGAAGAAAGTTGATCAATAATCCGCGCGTAATCTTGCAATTCTGCGGAGGCTCGATCGCGCTCGGCCGCCAATTCCAACTTGGAAGGCTGCTTGTTGCTACCACCCCTGATCAGAGAACGCGATAAGTAGTCGCCCTCTTTGGTGATAATTGGGCGATCTCCCATGCGAACGGATTCAGCCTGCTCTAGCGAGTCGGCAATCAAAAAACCATCCAGGATTTCCAGCACACCCTCAGGCGCTTCAACTAATTCTGAGGCTCTGGGTAATTCACCTGAAGATACCCGGCGTCTTGACTTTCCGCCATCGAAAACTACAAACTCTGCACGACCTAGGTTTTCACGCTTTAGATAACGCAGCGCTGCCAAGGCTTGCTCTTTACTCTCAACCAAAACTGAATCAGCAATTGTTCCGAGCGCAACTGCGATTGCTGTTTCATAGCCAGCGTCAATTGTTATTGCATCGGCTAGCAGCTCGCCCACGCCACTGAGGTTTGCTTTGCGAATGTTTTTGGCACCGTCTTCTTGTTCAAGCAAGAGCCCTAGAGCTGCGTGACGAGCTGCGAGTGAATCGCGCTCTCGCTCGGCTCGGTGCAGTTCCTCGCGCGCAGCGTCCAGTTTTCTTCTGGCCTCACGTTCTCCGGCTTGGGCATTCTCATATGCCCTGCGAAGGGCGTCGTCTGAGACCGCTTGCCCAGTTGGATCAAGAACCTGTTTCTCTTGTTCAAGCGCTGAAAGTTTTAGTCGCGCCTCAGAAATGCTGGCTCGAAGCGTGTTCTCAGCAGTCAGATTCTCCTGCTGGCGAGACTGTATGTTTTCAAGCTGCGCGGAAATTTGACTCTTCTCGGTTCGCTTGTTTTCCGCTTTCTCTCTAGCGCGATCAAGCTCGGCTTCCTGGCGAGCCAGATCAAGCGCCAGGCGTTCACGCTCCTGCTCAGCGGTAGCGAGTTCGGCGGAAACCTGCTGGAGTTGAATTTCAATTTGGGAAAGCTCTTCACCCAACACGCTTTGCTGTTGCTTTAGTTCTTCAACTTCGCTCTTGCCACTGGTGGTTGCATCGCCCACTAGAAGCGTTTTCTTTTGGCTAGCTAAATTGGTTAGGTTTCTAATTCTGGTCTCAAGTGCTTCGATTGCATAAAGATTGCTGCGCGCGGAATCCAATTCACCCGAATCAAATGACATTTCAATTTCTCGGATACCAGTTCTGGCGCTTTCCAGCTGCTGCTGAGCGTATGAGGTCTGCGCTTTGCGCTCACCTTCATCTTTGCTGACTGAGTCCAGTTGCTCGCGCAGCGCTCGAAGCTGGGTGGCAATTAGCTTGCCCTTTAATTCTCGAGCGCTGGCCGCGATTTCCTTGGCCTGCTTTGCAACTTCTGCTTGACGACCAAGTGGCTTTAGGTTTCTTCTGACCTCAGAAACCAAGTCCTGCAGTCTGGTCAGGTTGACTTGCATGGCATCGAGTTTGCGCTCAGTCTTTTCTTTTCTTCTTCGGTACTTCAAGATTCCGGCAGCTTCTTCGATGAAAGCTCTGCGCTCGGATGGGGTGGCGCGAAGGACTGTATCCAACTGTCCTTGACCAACAATTACGTGCATCTCACGACCAAGGCCGGTGTCGCTCAAAAGTTCCTGGATGTCTAATAGGCGACAAACTTCACCGTTTATCGCGTATTCACTGGCGCCATTTCTAAACAGGACGCGCGAAATCTTTACCTCGGAGTATTCAATGGGAAGAAGGCCATCGGTGTTGTCAATGACAAGTTCGACTTCAGCCCTACCCAGCGGCGCCTTGTTGGCACTGCCGGCAAAGATGACGTCTTCCATCTTTCCACCGCGAAGCGTCTTGGGTCCCTGCTCGCCCATCACCCAGGCAAGTCCGTCGACAACGTTTGATTTACCAGAGCCGTTTGGTCCAACGACGCAAGTGATTCCCGGTTCCAGCTGGAGGGTGGTGGGCTGAGCAAAGGACTTGAAGCCCTTTAGGGTGATGCTTTTTAGATACAACGCCCGTTCACCCCGCTTTCTCGTCTCCAAAGCCTACCCAAGGCTACCTCCCCTACTTGCGCATTCGAGGTTGCCAATCTGGCTTCGCTCAAACCACACTCTCAAGGGTAGATTGAATGTTTAATGAGCTTTTTCATCGGTCTCGCGCTGGCTTTGGTGGCCGGAGTTTTTGGCACGATCTTTCATCAGTCGCAGTCTGCTCAGCTGCCCTTAGGACTAATTCTTTCGCTATCGGGCGTCGCATTATTGGCAATTGAGTCAAGAGGCGCGTGGCCAAAGCGGATTGGTTTCCTTGCGGGTTTTCTACCGCTTATCTTCGTTGCCGCTCAAGACCTGACGGGCGACAAAATGATTCCAGCAAATGAGATTGGAACCATTTGGTCATTTGGTTCAGTAGGGATAGCCATCTTGATTTTGATGTGGCCAAGGATTAAAAGCTAAGCCTTCAGCTTCTGACAACGTGGACAGAAGTGGCTACCCCTGTTTGACCAAGCGTCTCTTCGGATAGGCGTGCCGCAGCGCGGACAAGGCTCGTCGGTTTGACCATAGGCATTGAGCGATACTGCAAAATAACCACTCTCGCCGTTGACATTCTTATATTGCTCGTCAAACGAGGTTCCGCCCTCGGCCACAGCTTTGCGCAGCACGTCTTGAGTTATCTCAATTAGCTCGAAGGCTTTCTTCTTCGACAGGCTTTCGGCCGGTGTGTTGTAGTGCAGCTTGGCAAGCCACAGAGCCTCATCTGCATAAATGTTGCCTATTCCACTAAGCAGGTTTTGATCTAGTAGGACATTCTTGATGCCGGTTTTTCGGGTCAGCAACTTATCTATCACCGTCTTGGCATCAAAGAATGGATCCAGTAAATCGCGAGCGATGTGCGCGGCTGAGCCCGGAATGAGTGCTTCAACCCCGCTCTCTGGGCTAAACCCTGCGGGATGGCCATCGGAAGTCGGAACTAGGTCATCAAAATACAAACCACCAAACAGACGCTGATCAATAAATCTAATTTCTTTGCTGCTTCTTCCTTTGCTGACCGAAAAGATCACTCTGGTGCATTTGTCTTCGGCTTCGCCAGGCTTGCGCACCAAGATTTGACCACTCATACCAAGGTGCCCAACCAGGGCACGCTCCCGGGAAACAGGAAACCAAAAGAACTTGCCTCTTCGCACCACTTGGTTCAGCTTTGCGCCAGTTGCTTCCCTAACAAATGACTTGGGGCCACCGGCATTTTTCTTCAGCGAACGAGCATCGAGTATTTCGACATCGGCGATTGTGAAACCAAGAATGGAGCTGGCTAAACCAGAACGAACTGTTTCAACCTCGGGTAACTCAGGCATTATCGATTTGCAAGGGTTCGAAGGGCAGCCAGAGCTGCACTTGTTTCAGCCGAGCGAATCGTGGTTCCCTCTCCCTCACCAATGATTTCGCCAGCCAGCCTGCACTTGGAGTAGTAAATGCGGTTGTGTTCGGGGCCTTCAAAGATGGTTTCGTATTCTGGCTTGGCTTTTTCATCCTTTAGCTTTTCTAGCAAAGTGGTTTTTGGATCTGCCAGCTCTCGAAGTGCTATCGGATCATCCAGCAAAGGAATTACTGAGTGCTCAATGAGCTTGGCGGCTGAATCAATTCCAGAGGTTAGGTAAGCCGCGCCAATCAGCGCTTCCATTGCATCAGCCAGTATGTTAAGTCGCTGTCTGCCACCGGTGGCTATTTCACCTTTGCCAAGTAGCAAATGTTTACCTAGATCAAGATGGTTTGCTGCAGCGGCTAGGGCATTAGCCGAGACAATCGAATTCTTCAGACGTGTGAGATCACCCTCGGAGAGGTCGGAGTGCTGTTTATAGACATAGCTGGCGACTACGTATCCCAAAACAGAATCACCTAGAAACTCCAGGCGTTCGTTACTTTGAGTTTGATTTTCGTAGGCGTAAGAAGAATGAGTAAGCGCAAGCTCAACTAGCTCGGGCTTTATTTCAACTCCGAGCCGCTCCAGCAGCTCGTTTGAAACCATCTTGGTTAGACGTCCGCTACCTTGCGGCCCTTGTATTCCATGTAAAGCTCAGTACCAACGGAGTCGGTAACTACCTTCGCACGGTGTGGCAGAGAGTAAACAGTGCGTCCGCCCTCAACGCTCTTTACCAAAGCAACTGGCTCAGCTTTCCACTGGGAACGGCGAGCGTGAATGTTTGCACGTGATTTACGTCGCTTAGGTACTGGCATGAGAAATCCTTATTTGTTTTGTTGGGTTTTGGCACAGGGCCTTGGACCGACTAGCAAGAATAGGGCAATCTAGCCCAAAATGCCAGTGGCTAGCTGGCCTGCGGAGGCAGGGCCGCCACTATTGGGTGATCCCCAGCGATGGCACCGACCTTGGCTGCTCCGCCAGGAGAGCCGATTTCCTTGAAAAAGTCCACGTTGACGGAGTAGTAATCGCTCCACTGCTCTGGAACATCGTCCTCGTAATAGATGGCCTCTACTGGGCAGACTGGCTCGCAGGCTCCGCAATCAACACACTCATCCGGGTGGATGTAGAGCATGCGGTCACCCTCATAAATGCAGTCAACCGGGCACTCATCGATGCAGGCCTTGTCCTTAACATCGACACAAGGAAGGGCAATTATGTAAGTCACTTGTCTAACCAACCTCTGTCAAAAGCATTTGAATAATTCTAAGGGGCTAGAAGTTGGATTTGGCCCTAGCCTCGCGGCGCTGGCGCTGCTCCTGCGGATCTGGTACCGGAACAGCGGAAATTAACTTCCTGGTGTAATCCTTTTGAGGGTTATTTAGAATCTGGTCACGATCCCCGACCTCCACCAACTCACCATGCTGCATTACGGCTATGCGGTGAGCTAGCGTGTCGACAACGGCTAGGTCGTGGCTGATGAACAAACAGGCAAATTTAAGTTTGTCCTGCAATTCCAGAAGCAAATCTAGAAAACGAGCCTGCACAGAAACATCGAGTGCGCTAGTTGGTTCG
>Ga0315907_10007772_pt1 | contig 11118 bp, 9 predicted proteins | sample LakEriMetagenome_3_FD_203525 | JGI IMG/M metagenome (GOLD analysis project Ga0315907, IMG submission 203525) | Freshwater fungal communities from buoy surface, Lake Erie, Ohio, United States - Buoy 12 MA123 | ecosystem: Environmental > Aquatic > Freshwater > Lake > Lake biofilm | place: USA...
ATGGCGCGGGCTCGCCATGAGGCGGCGGTAGAATTCGATGCCGCTCGGATCGAGCCGCGAGCCCGTATCGGCCATCAGCCGTTCGATCGCAGCACGATCCTTGGCGCGCCACGCCACGAGATCGGGGCTCAGCGGCAGGTTCGCGAGCAACTTGGCGGCCGGCGAAAAGAAGCGCCCGGCGAACCCGCGCAGCGGCAGCAAGGCGCCGTTCAGCGACACGAGGCCCGCCGGCGCTATGCGGCCGTCCAGGCACATGCGCGCTGCGATCGCCGCACCGGCCGAATGGCCCACGCACAGCGAAGGTGCCAGGACCAATTCTTCGAGCAGTTGGCCCGTGGCTTTGGCCATGCCTGGCAGCGAGAGGTGCGGTGCCGATGGAATGTCGGAAAAACCGTGGCCCGGCAGATCGGGGGCCACGACGGTAAAATGTTCCGCGAGCAGCGGCAGCACGCCGCGCCAGGAGTGGGTGGCAGCCCCTGTGCCGTGGATCAGCAGCACCACGGGACCGCTGCCCGCGACCTGCACATGCCAGCGCAATCCGCCCGCATTTACGAAGCGGCTAGCGCTGCGGTTGGGCCAATCGGCGCCCGCCCGGTCCCAGTTTGGTCCCGCCGCCATGCCCGTCCAGATCCCCTGTCGTAAAGATTCTGTCAGCTTAGCTTGATGAACGTCTTCCGAAAAGTGCCAAGCTAGGTTTACAGTAGGACTCGGGGGACGTCACTCGCCTGGGGGGAAGGGCAAATGACCGTGGCATTCATACGCGAGCCGAAGACCGGTTCGAGCGATCTCGATCCGCGACCGCATGCGATCGTGATCGGCAGCGGCTTCGGCGGGCTCGCGGCCGCGATCCGGCTGGGGGCGCGCGGCTACCGGGTGACCGTGCTCGAGAAGCTCGAACAGGCCGGTGGGCGCGCTTCCGTCTTCCGCCAGGACGGCTTTGCCTTCGATGCCGGCCCCACCATCATCACGGCCCCGCATATGCTTGAGGAGCTCTGGACCCTGTGCGGGCGCAAGATGGCGGACGATCTGACGCTGCGCGCGATTGATCCGTTCTATCGCATCCGCTTCGAGAACGGCAAAAGCTTCGACTATTCGGGCGACCCCGACCGCATGCGCGCGGAGGTCGCAAAATTCAATCCGGCCGACGTCGCCGGGTTCGAGCGCTTCGTCAAAGCGAGCGAGGACATTTTCAAGGTCGGCTTCGAACAGCTCGTCGACCAGCCCTTCGGCTCGTTCCTCGACATGGTCAAGATCGCGCCTGCATTGCTGCGGCTCGAAAGCTACCGCACGGTCTACAGCCTTGTCTCGAAGCACATCCAGGATCCGCAGCTGCGCGAGCTTCTGAGTTTCCATCCGCTGCTCGTCGGTGGCAATCCGTTCGCGGCCAGTGCGATCTTCTGCCTGATCGCGTTTCTCGAACGCAAATGGGGCGTGCATTTTGCGATGGGCGGCATGGGGGCCGTGGTGCAGGGGCTCGTGGGCCTCATCGAAGGCCAGGGCGGTACGTTGCGCTGCAACGCCACGGTATCGCGCATCGAAGTGTCGAACCGCCGCGCCACGGGCGTCACCTTGGCGAACGGCGAGACGCTGGCGGCGGACATTGTCGTCTCGAACGCGGACTCGGCCTACACCTACCGCAGCATGATCGAGCCCCAGCATCGCCGCCGCTGGACCGACCGCAAGGTCGAAAACATGCGCTATTCGATGGGGCTGTTCGTCTGGTATTTCGGCACCAAGCGCCGTTACGAAGACGTGCAGCACCACACGATCCTGATGGGCCCGCGCTACCGCGATTTGCTGCGCGACATTTTCGAGCGCAAGCACCTGTCGGACGATTTCAGCCTCTATCTGCACCGCCCGACCGCGACCGACCCCACCTTGGCGCCACCGGGCTGCGATGCGTTCTACGTGCTGTCGCCCGTCCCGCACATGGATGCGGGCGTCGACTGGACCCAACAGGCCGAGCCCTATCGCCGCCGCATCGCCGACTATCTCTCGAGCACGCTGCTGCCCGATCTCGAGGCCAATGTCGTGTCCTCGCGCATGCTGACCCCGCTCGATTTCCAGGACCGCTATCTGTCCTTCAAGGGGGCGGCCTTCGGCATGGAGCCGATTTTGACGCAGAGTGCGTGGTTCCGGCCCCACAATCGCAGCGAAGACATCGACAATCTCTTCCTCGTCGGTGCGGGTACCCATCCGGGTGCCGGCGTGCCAGGCGTGCTGGCTTCGGCACGCGTTCTCGATGCGGTGGTCCCCCATGCACGCCAGTTCATCTAAGCGCACCGCGAAGTTCGAGGCCGATCTTGCTGCCTGCCGCAAGGCTTTGCGCGGCGGCTCGCACACGTTTTTTGCGGCCTCGCTGATCTTGCCGCAGGCGGTGCGCGGGCCCGCCTCGGCCCTCTACGCCTTCTGCCGCCTGGCCGACGACGCGATCGATCTCGCCACCGACCACCATGCGGCCCTCGAAGGCTTGCATCGGCGCTTGGCGCGCGCCTATGCGGGCGATCCGGTGAACGATCCCGCCGACCGCGCCTTTGCCGCGACGGTCGAGCATTTCGCGATCCCGGTCGAACTGCCGGCAGCCCTGCTCGACGGTTTTGCGTGGGATGCGCAAGGGCGCCGCTATCCGGACATCGAAGCGCTCTACGACTATTCGGCGCGCGTGGCGGGCACCGTGGGGGCGATGATGGCGATCGTGATGGGTGCGCGCAGCCCCGAAGCGCTCGCGCGCGCGTGCGAACTCGGCGTTGCCATGCAGCTCACCAACATCGCGCGCGACGTGGGCGAGGATGCGCGCATGGGCCGGCTCTATCTGCCGCTCGACTGGATGCAGGAAGCTGGCCTCGATCCCGAAGCTTGGCTCGCCAAGCCCGTCTTCGATGCGCGCCTCGCATCCGTCGTGCGCCGGCTGCTCGAGACGGCCGAAGGGCTCTACGCGCGCGGCGAAGCCGGCATCCCGAAGCTGCCGCTCGGCTGCCGGCCCGCGATCCGTGCGGCCGCCCGGCTCTATGCCGAAATCGGCCATGCGGTGGTGCGCAATGGCTGCGATTCGGTTTCCACGCGTGCGGTGGTGCCGATCGTGCGCAAGCTTGCCGTGCTCACGGGTGCTGCCATGGCCGGGCGCACCGACATGCAGCCCGAGCCGCAAGCGCCCTTGCGCGCGATCCGCTATCTCGTGCGCGCGGTCGAACCGCATACGGTGTCGAGCGAGCAGGCCCAAGTGGCGTGGTGGAACCTCGTGGCGCGCACGGTGCGCATCCTCGAGCTGTTCGAGCGTCTGGATGCGCGCGACCAGGCGCGCATCGGGCGCTCCTAGCGCCTCTCCCGCGCGATGGCCGAAGAAGCCAACTATGCGGGCCTTGTCGAGCTTGTGCTGACCGGCGTTCTGGCGCTCGCGTTCGGCGTGCACCAGATGCTCGATCTGCGCCGCGAGCGCGAGAAGCGCGAAGCCGCCAAGCGCCAAGCCGCCGCGACGGCAGCCGCCGCCGAGCCGCCCAAAGAATAGGTTACATCCGGCGACAACCGGCAACCGTCGCCTGTTTATCGCGTTGATTTTCCACAGATGTAACCGCCGCGACGATTGTCGGTTACGTATTTTTGGTGCTGCAAAAACAGTGTTTTTTCGTCGATATTCACCTGTCAAACAGCGCACGCCCGCGTTGAACAGGCGATGCGCGATTGAAGCACAAAACGACACAATTTTGAAGGTTGTCGATTCGATCCTGCTATCTGCTGAGCCTCGGCATGCGGAAGGGGAGCAGGGTCTGGACCCAACGCGAGTCGAAGCGGTCGAGCGACAGGCTTTCGTGCATGGCCGTGACGTCGTGGCCGTTCCAGCGTGCGCCCACGACCGAGCGCGCGTAGAAGGGCGTGTCTTCGAGCGTGTCGACCACGCGCGCCGAACTTTGGGCGTCGCTGCGCGTCGCACGGGCCACGCGCCAGCCGGTCGTGGCGAGTTTCACGCGCGGCGGCGGTTCGAACGCGGTGGCCGTTCCGTCGGAAGCAAATTTGGCGGCGATCGACAGGCTTGTGCCGTCGCGGCGGTTTACATCGTAGAGGACAGCCGCCTCGTGCCCCATATCGGCGCGCGACCAGTCCCAATCGACGAACGAGCGTTCGAGCGGCACGTCGCCCGAATTGCCGTCGAGATAGCCCGAGCCTTGCCAGCTTAAGTCCGGATTTTTCATCTCGACCGAGACGCGCGCGCGCGGGCCGAACGGGTGCCAGCGATGGCCGCCGGCTGCATCGAGCAGAAACGGGGCTGCGGGCGCGCATTCGGGTGTGACGCGCACCGTCCCGCGCACGCGATAGGGGATGGGCATGCCGATCTCGGCGATCTCGAAAACGAGGCTCTTGCCGTCCCACGCGATCGCACTGGGGCCGATGCGCAAATGCGTTTCGTCGCGCGTGAGGGCGCCTCGCCCGCGTTCGGTCAATGCCCAGCGTTTGCCGGAAGCGCCGTACAGAGCGACGTTCAGCGCGCAATGGTTTTCGGGATCGCCGCGCCCTTGGCGGCGCGCATAGGCGTAGTAGGGCGAGAAGACGCTGCCGATGAACGCGATCAGCGTGATGCCATGGCGGCCGTCGTCGCTTATGCCGTCCGCGTACCACCACGCGTAGCCGTCTTGCGGGACGGCGACATCGAATCGAACTGGGCGCGCACGCTCGCCGCCGCCAGCCGCCCCGACAGAGCCGCCATCGGCACGCCCGCCCCCGGATGCACGCTGCCCCCCGCCAGATGCAGGCCCGGAATTTTGCTGTGCGCCGAGGGTCGTTGGAACGACGCCATCCAGCCGTGCGAGGCCTGGCCGTAGAGCGCTCCGCCCGTCGCCGGAAACAACTGCTCGAAGCCGCGCGGTGACGTCGCCACGGTCGTTTCCGGTTCGATCGTCAGCGTCAGGCCGCAACGCTTGAGAAGAGCCAGCATGGATGCCCGACATTTTTCGATCTCCGCTTCGTCGAAAGCATGTGTGTCGCCCTTGGCGGGCGCGTTGATGAGGCACAGAAGGCGTTCTTTGTCGGGCGCTCGCGCATCGTCGCCGCGATCCTGCGCGCAGATATAGACGGTGGCCTCGGCCGGGATTTCGCCGCGTTTGAAGATCGCATCGAACTCGGCCGGATAGTCGCGCGCAAAAAACACGTTGTGGCGCAGCAACGGAAAGCCTTCGCAACGCGCAACGGTTGCCCAGGTGACGGCCGAGAGCGAACGCTGGCCGGGTGCTGCTCCAAGGGCTGCGCGCCGCACGCCGGGGCCGAAACGGCCCGTGGAGAGGGCGGCAACGTCGGCCGCCGAGACGACCGCGTCGGCGTCGATCTCGGTGCCGTCTTCGAGTGTCACGCCGCACACGCGGCTTTGTGCGGTGCGGATTTTGGCGACATGCGCGTTGTAGCGGATCGTCGCACCCTTCTTTTGCGCAAGCTCGCCCACCGCGCGCGCCACGCGATGCATGCCGCCTTCGACGCTCCACACGCCGTTCTGCTCGACATGCGCGATCAGCATGAGCGTTGCCGGGCAGCGGAACGGCGAAGAGCCGACATAGGTCGAATAGCGGCCGAACAATTGGCGCAAACGCGGATCGCGGAAATGCTCGCCCAAGGCCGCCCACAAGGTTGCGAAGGGCGACACGGCCAAGAGATCGCTCATGCCCGAAAGGCCGGTGCCGCGCACAAGCGTTAAAGGCGAGGGGCGGTCGGCGCGGATGAAGGGCCGCTCGAGGGCGCCGTAGACGCGCTTGGCGCGCGCGCAGAACTCGCGATAGCCGCGTGCTTCGGCGGCACCCGCGAAACTGCCGATCGCGTCGGCCGAGCGTTCGATGTCGGCAAACAGATCCAGCCGCTCGGTCTCGCTCCAGGCATGGCGCGCGAGGATTTCGAGTGGCGTGAGCTTCAGATGGTCTTCGAGGCGGGCACCCGCGGCCGCGAATATGTCCTCGAAGACCCAGCGCATCGTGAACACGGTCGGGCCGCCGTCGATGCGCGCATCGCCGATCGGGATATGGCGCATCTTGCCGCCCGGCTGGGCAGCACGCTCGAGGATTTCGACCGCGAAGCCGGCCGAGGCCAATTCAAGGCCGGCAACCAGGCCCGCTATGCCGGCCCCGACGATCGCGACGCGCTTCTGGGTCATCGCCCTTTATACACGTACTTGAGAAAGCCATTGACTCATCTGTCAACAATACATGACAATCCAAACTGACAAAAGAAACTTACATAAAATCCCCAAACCGGGATCGGAAAGGGACCAAGCCATGGAAAGTGCGAGCCGAATCGAACGGGCACTGGCGGCGGCGTTGGCCCGGACCGATGGTCCCGGCGCCCCGCCACGTCTGCGCGCGGCGTTGGACCATGCGGTTTTCCCGGGCGGTGCGCGCATCCGGCCGAAGCTTTGCCTCGCCGTGGCGCAAGCGTGCGGCGACGCAAATCCCGCACTGACCGATGCCGCTGCCGCCGCGATCGAGTTGCTGCATTGCGCCTCGCTGGTGCACGACGACCTGCCCTGTTTCGACGACGCCGAAACGCGCCGCGGCAAGCCCACGGTGCATCGTGCGTATGGCGAGCCGTTGGCGGTTTTGGCCGGCGACGCGCTGATCGTGCTGGCGTTCGAGACAGTGGCGCAAGGGGCGGCGGGTGCTTTGCATCTGCTGGCACCGGTTTTGATGACGGTCGGCCGCGCAGTGGGCGCACCCAACGGCATCGTTGCGGGCCAAGCGTGGGAGAGCGAGCCGCAGGTGGCCCTTGCCGCCTATCAGCAAGCCAAAACCGGCGCTTTGTTTGCGGCTGCGACAGTTGCGGGTGCCACGTCGGCGGGTTTCGAGGGCGAGGCCTGGCGCGTGCTGGGCGAGCGTCTGGGCGAGTCGTTCCAGATCGCCGACGATGTGCTCGATGCCTGCGCCAAGAGCGAGGCGATCGGCAAGCCCGTCGGCAAGGATGCGCTGCTGGGCCGGCCCAATGCCGTGCATCAGCTGGGTTTGCGCGGCGCCATCGACCATTTCGACGAGCTTGTGGCCGAGGCGATCGGCTCGGTGCCGGCATGCCCTGGCTTTGCCGTGCTGCGCGCGCAGATCGAAGCGCAGACCAAGCGCCTGCTGCCCAAAGAACTCGCGGTAAACGCTGCTTGACGGATCTTCGATGATCGAAGCGCATCGCCTCGGTCGCCCGCCTATGGCGCCTTCTGAGAAACCGGCCGCGTCGTTGCTTGATCGGCTCTACGGGCTTTACGAGCGTTTGCTCGGCAGTCCACGCTTCCAGCGTTGGGCATCGTCTTTCGTCCTGACGCGGCCGATGGCGCGCAAGCGCGCACGCGCACTCTTCGATATCTGCGCTGGCTTCATCTATTCGCAAGTGCTGCTCGCGTGCGTGCGATTGAAGCTGTTCGACATGCTGGCCGAAGGGCCGCAGACGGTGGCGCAGCTTTCACCGCGTCTGCAGCTTGCGCCCGATGCCGCCAAGCGCTTGCTCGAAGCGGCCGTTTCTCTCGATCTTGTGTCGCGGCGTTCGGGCGAACGCTACGGACTTGGTTCGCATGGGGCCGCGTTGCGAGCCAATCCCGGCATTGCCGCGATGGTCGAGCACCACGCCCTCGTCTATCGCGACTTGGCCGATCCGGTGGCGCTGCTGCGCGGGCAGGGCACGCGCACCGATCTCGGCGGCTATTGGCCCTATTCGCAATCGGACGATCCGCGCAATCTTTCGGCCGAGCAGGTTGCGGCCTATTCCGAGCTCATGTCGGTCTCGCAGCCTTTTGTGGCGGCCGACATTCTCGATGCCTATCCGCTCGATGCTCACCGCTGCCTGCTCGATGTCGGCGGCGGTGAGGGCACGTTCCTCGCGTCGGCCGCTTCGCGCGCACCGCACCTCAAACTCATGCTGTTCGATCTGCCGCAAGTGGCAGCCCGCGCGCGCAACCGATTTGCGCTGGCAGGACTCGCCGCCCGTGCGACCGCCTATGGCGGCGACTTCGCGCGCGACTCGCTTCCGCAAGGGGCCGACATCGCGTCGCTCGTGCGCGTGCTGCACGACCACAACGACGACACGGTGCGCGCGATCCTGCGCGCCGTGCGCGCGGCCTTGCCGCCCGGCGGCACCGTGCTGATCGGCGAACCGATGGCCGACGCGCCGGGGGCACCCACCGTCGGTGCCGCCTATTTCGGTTTCTATCTGTTGGCGATGGGCCAGGGCCGCGCGCGCTCGGCAGCCGAACTTTCGGCCTTCCTGGCGGAGGCCGGATTCGTCGATATCGCCCATCGCCCGACGCGCTTGCCCTTGCAGACAAGCGTGATGGTAGCGCGTGTGCCGACGTAAAATGTAAATCTATGTTGACATCGCAAAGTGTCAGCCTATTATTACTGTCAGAGTTCGAAAAAGGCTGCCGAAACGGCGCCCGAGGGGAAACAGACCGCATGGACACGCTTGCTGTCGTGCTGCAAGAACCGGAAAACATCGATTTGCGCCGCGTCGATCTGACTCCGCCCGGAGACGACGACGTGGTGGTCGATGTTGCCTGGAGCGGCATCAGCACCGGCACCGAAAAACTGCTGTGGAGCGGGCGCATGCCGACCTTCCCGGGCATGGGCTATCCGCTTGTTCCAGGCTACGAATCGGTCGGCCGTATCGCCTCCGTGGGAACCAACGCTGCGCGCGAAACCGACCGCCGCGTCGGCGAGCTGGTGTTCGTTCCGGGTGCGCGCTGCTTTGGCTCCGTGCGCGGGCTTTTCGGCGGGGCGGCCAAACGTCTGATTGTAGGCGGGCGCAAGGTTGTGCCGCTGTCCGAGTCGTTGGGCGAACAAGGCGTGTTGCTGGCCCTTGCCGGTACGGCGTTCCATGCGCTGGCCCCTAACGGTGCCGACGGCGAATTGGCGCTGCCCGACCTTATCGTCGGCCACGGCGTGCTCGGCCGTTTGATCGCGCGCATCGCGGTCGCGACGGGAGCAACGCCGCCGACCGTGTGGGAAGTCAACAAGCTGCGGTGCGGCGGGGCTGCGGGTTATTCGGTTGTCGATCCTGCGGAAGACACGCGGCGCGACTATCGCCGCATTCTCGATGTGAGCGGCGACGCTGGCCTTCTCGATACGCTGATCGGCCGTTTGGCGCCGGGCGGCGAGATCGTGCTCGCAGGCTTCTACAGTGCCCCCATCCAATTTGCGTTTGCGCCTGCCTTCATGCGCGAGGCCCGCCTGCGTATCGCCGCCGAATGGCGCGAAGGCGACATGGCGCAAGTCAAGAAATTGCTGGCCGAAGGGCGCCTCTCGCTCGAAGGCCTCATCACCCATCGCAGTGCTGCGGCGAGCGCGAGCTCCGCCTACCGCACGGCGTTCGACGACTCGACCTGTCTCAAAATGATCCTGGATTGGAGTGCGACCGCATGAGCGAGCTTTCCCCGACCGACGCCCTTGGCCAACGCCTGCGCGCCGAAGCGGCCGAACCGCAAGCCTCGATCCCCGTGACGCCCGCCACCAAAGCCACGCAGATCATCGCTATCTACGGCAAAGGCGGCATCGGCAAGAGCTTCACGCTCGCCAACCTCTCCTACATGATGGCGCAGCAAGGCAAGCGCGTGCTGCTGATCGGCTGCGATCCCAAGAGCGACACCACGTCGCTGCTGTTCGGCGGGCGCAGCTGCCCGACCATCATCGAAACCTCGTCGCAGAAGAAGCTGGCGGGCGACCAAGTCAAGATCGGCGACGTGTGCTTCAAGCGCGACGGCGTTTACGCGATGGAGCTCGGCGGGCCGGAAGTGGGTCGCGGCTGCGGCGGGCGCGGCATCATCCACGGTTTCGAACTCCTCGAAAAGCTCGGCTTCCACCAGTGGGGCTTCGACTACGTGCTGCTCGACTTCCTGGGCGACGTGGTGTGCGGCGGTTTCGGTCTGCCGATCGCGCGCGACATGTGCCAGAAGGTCATCGTCGTCGGCTCGAACGATCTGCAGTCGCTGTACGTCGCCAACAACGTGTGCTCGGCGGTCGATTATTTCCGCAAGATGGGCGGCAATGTCGGCGTCGCCGGCATGGTCATCAACAAGGACGACGGGACGGGCGAAGCACACGCCTTCGCCGAGAAGGTCGGCATCCCGGTCCTGTCTGCGATCCCGGCGGACGACGACATTCGCCGCAAGAGCGCGAACTACGAAATCATCGGCAAGCCCGGCGGGCGCTGGGCGCCGATGTTCGAACAGCTCGCATCCCAAGTCGCCGAAGCCCCGCCCGTGCGGCCAACACCGCTCAGCCACGAAAATCTCCTGAACCTGTTCAAGGGCGATGCGGTCGGCCGCGGCGTGGTGCTCGAGCCCGCGACGATGGACGACATGTGCGCAGGACAAGCGGCCCTCGAAAAACCGTCGCTCGAAGTCGTCTACGAAGGGACGTAAGCGCAATGGCCGATACCGCACTGCCTGCTTCGACGTCTTCGGGTTCCGGCTGCCACGGCGGCCGCGAGACGATGCTTGATGCAGCACGCGCCGCCGGCAAGAGCGAAACGCTCGACCGGCTGCTCGCCGACTATCCGCGGGGGCCCCACGACCAGCCGCAATCGATGTGCCCGGCCTTCGGCTCGCTGCGCGTCGGTTTGCGCATGAAGCGCACGGCCACGATCCTGTCGGGCTCGGCCTGCTGCGTTTACGGTCTCACCTTCACGGCGCATTTCTACGGCGCACGCCGCACCGTGGGCTACGTGCCGTTCAATTCCGAGTCGCTTGTGCGCGGCCAGCTCTTCGAAGACATCCGCGAGGCAGTCTTCAAGATCGCCAAGCCCGAAGATTACGACGCGGTCGTGGTCATCAATTTATGCGTGCCCACCGCCTCGGGCGTGCCGCTCGATCTGCTGCCCAAACAAATCGAGGGCGTGCGCATCATTGGCATCGACGTGCCGGGCTTCGGCGTGCCCACGCACGCGGAAGCCAAAGACGTGCTCGCCGGGGCGATGCTCAAATACGCGCGCCTCGAGGCCGAAGAAGGCCCCGTGCAGCGCCCGCGCAACCACAAAGCCGACCAGCCGATCGTGGCTTTGATCGGCGAGCTCTTCCCGGTCGATCCGATCGGCATCGGGGCGATGCTGCAGCCGATGGGTTTGGCGCTTGCACCGAGTCTGCCATCGCGCGAATGGCGCGATCTTTACGGGGCGCTC
>Ga0315907_10007775_pt1 | contig 11117 bp, 9 predicted proteins | sample LakEriMetagenome_3_FD_203525 | JGI IMG/M metagenome (GOLD analysis project Ga0315907, IMG submission 203525) | Freshwater fungal communities from buoy surface, Lake Erie, Ohio, United States - Buoy 12 MA123 | ecosystem: Environmental > Aquatic > Freshwater > Lake > Lake biofilm | place: USA...
CGCCGCCTACGTGCTGCCCCGCCTGGTCGCCTTCCCATTCCACCAGCGACTTCTCGCTGCCGGGGTCGATTCGTGACGCAGCACCGCTGCCGGTCACAGTCCAACGCGAAACCCGAGCCACGTATTTATCCTTCGGGGCATTGGTGAGGTGGTAGGCCAGAAACACATGCGGAGTGCGCGGAAAATCCGGATGGAACGCGATGCCGTGCATTCCGCGATCGCCGCTCACGTCGGTCGGGACGGAACCCACCGCCTGCGCCGCACGGGTAGTCGTGTCGATCCGCCAGATCTGGCCGGCGCGCCCGGTCACCCAGGCCGCCCCATCGGGAGCGAACGCCATTTCCATGGGTTCGCTGACCACTTCTGGACCGGCGACGGTCTCGATGCCGAATCCGGCGGGGAGGTTCACTTCGGCCAGGGCGGCAGAAGAAAGGGTGAGAGTGGCGATGACAGCCGCGAGGATACGATGACGGTAGGACATAATGTTCGGGGACTGTTCGAAGACTGAGGAGCTGATGGTTGAGAAGCAATCCCCACCGTTGGATCCAGAATCGGAAATCGAATTCCGGCGCTCCATAAGGACCCACACCGGTTTCGAATCACAAAATCTCAACCGTCGGCGTTGACGAACCCGCATCGCGAGGGGCATCACGGTGTCCAGTAACCCCGTCACCTGTTGGCCGCCTGAAAGGCTATCCCACGTTACCAATCCCATTTCGCCTCATGAGACTACCCACGTTGACCCAGATCACCTTGTTCATCTTGTCGGTCCCCATGTCTGTCTGGGCCGCATCGGGCACCACGAAACGCACGATCCATTCCCAACCCAGTTGGATTGTCGCCACGCCGCAGGTCGAGGTGGCGATCACCCGCCGCGGGGGGCACATGGCTCCGGTCACGTTCTTCCGCGACAGCGACCGACCGGTGCGGCCTTACCACATCACACCGTGGCAGCTTGAAAAGCCTTCGGTGATGCCTGCGCCGGTGCTCATCACGTTGCGCGGTGATTTCTTTTGCCTGCCCTTCGGAGGCAATTCGGAAACGGTCGCCGGCGAGAAACACCCGCCCCATGGTGAAATTGTGGGCGAACCTTGGAAGGTTGTTGGAACCCGGCGCGCCGGAAAGGTCACGACCTTGACCCTCGACTTCGAGACCCGTGTCCGACCTGGGCATGTCACGAAGGAGTTGTCATTGGTGGACGGTGAAAACGTTGTTTATACCCGGCATACCCTTCAAGGGTTCTCCGGGCGGGTGCCGCTGGGTCATCATGCCACCTTGGCCATGCCCGAGAAGGAAGGGTCCGTGCGCATAGCGACCAGCGCCTTCCGCTGGGGCATGACGTGTCCGTCCCTCTTCAGCGATCCGAAGCAGCGGGAATACCAAGCACTGCTTCCGGGTGCGCAATGGGCCGATTTGACCCGGGTTCCTGTCGCTTGGAAGGGAACGCCCGACGCCGACCTGACCCGATTGCCCGCCCGATATGGTCATGCCGATCTCGTCCAACTGGTCAACGAACCGTGGGAGAAGACCGGGGGCCCCGCCTGGACGACTGCGACCTTCACTGATCAGGGGTATCTGTGGTTTTCCCTCAAGGATCCGGCGGTGCTCAACAGCACCGTCTTCTGGATGGAAAACCATGGGCGTCACGGGCATCCGTGGAATGGTCGCAACAACTGTCTGGGCTTGGAGGACGTGACGGCCTGCTTCGCCGATGGCCTTGCCGCATCGACCCGGGACAACCCGCTCACCCGGCTCGGTGTCCCGACCGCCATTGCGTTGAGTCCGACCCAGCCCACCCGAGTGAATTACATCCAGGGGGTGGCGAGGATTCCGTCGGGATTCGACGGGGTTCAGAAGCTTGAATTTGCGCCCGGTGCTGTGACGTTCCTGTCCACCTCCGGCCAGCGTGTCACCATTCCGGTGCACCATGAATTCGTGAGAACCGGAACGCTTTGATCTCATTCATCCATCCCGCACCGTCCCATCGCATGAAATACTTCCAACGCGCTCTCATGGCTTGCCTCCTCGCTCTCCTGGGCGGATGCGGAGACAAGGCGGTCGATTCGAGCCAACCGGTCGCATCGGCTTCGAAGGTGCAGGGAACCATCGGCGTCTCGCTGCTCACCCTCGACAACCCGTTCTTCAAGGTCATCGGTGACAGCATCACGGCCGAGGGCAAGAAGCACGGCTACGAGACGGTGGTGGTCAGCGGTGACAAGGACGTCGCCAAGCAGGGGAATCAAATCAAGGACTTCATCGTCAAGAAGGTCAGCGCCATCGTGCTGAGCCCTTGTGATTCCAAGTCGATCATCCCGGTCATCCAAGAGGCCAATGCGGCCGGGATCCCGGTGTTCACCGTGGACATCCCCTGCAATGAACCCGGCGTGAAGATCGTCACCCAAATCGCCACCGACAACGAAGGCGGCGGACGGGAAGCCGGTCGGGCCATGATTGAGGCTCTCGGCGAGGCCGGCGGCAAGATTGCGGTGCTGCATTTCAAGCAGGCCGAATCCTGCCAGTTGCGTGTGAAGGGGTTCATGGAGGTGATCCGGGCGCACAACGCGGGCGGCAAATCGAAGATCGATGTGGTCACCGAGCTCGAGAGCGGTGCGGCCAAGGATTTGGGATACAAGGCGGCCGAGGATGCCTTGCAGGCGCACCCGGATCTCCGCGGCATCTTTGCCATCAACGATCCCGCCGCACTCGGTGCCCGCGCTGCGTTGGAAAAGGCCAGCAAAACCCAAGTGCTCATCATTGGCTTCGATGGCCAACCCGAGGGCAAGCAGGCCATCAAGGACGGCAAGATATACGCCGATCCGATCCAGTTTCCCGACCAGATGGGAGTCCGCATGGTGGATGCGATTTTGCGCCACTCCAAGGGCGAGACGCTGCCGGCGCAAATGCTCATTCCCACTCGCCTCTACCGGAAGTCCGACGCCCAAAAAGACCCCACCCTCCACTGAGCCTGATCCATCCATCGACCCATGAGCCAATCCCATCATTTCCTGCACGAACTCGTCGGATCCATGTCCCAGGGGGCCGACGGCAATCCCACGGTGGCGATGGTGGAGGCGGCCTTCCGGCACCACGGGCTGCACTGGCGCTACATCAACATGGAGGTCTCGCCCGCGGACCTCGGTGCTGCCGTGAAGGGGGCCAGGGCCATGGGGTTCCGGGGCTTCAATTGCAGCCTCCCGCACAAGGTCAGCGTCATTGCCCATCTCGACGGTCTGGGCCAGTCCGCCGCGGTGATGGGGGCGGTGAACTGTGTGGTGCGGCGGGAGGGGCGCCTCATTGGTGAGAACACCGACGGGAAGGGTTTCCTTAAGTCCCTGGAGACTGTCATCGATCCTCAGGGCAAATCAGTGGTGTTGTTCGGCGCCGGTGGCGCCGCACGGGCCATCGCTGTGGAACTGGGTCTGGCGGGCGTGCGTCACATCACGATCGTCAACCGCTCCGAGGAACGTGGGGCTGAATTGGTGGACTTGTTGTGCGAGCAACTCCAACTCGATGCCCGACTGGTCGTCTGGGGCGGAAATTACGCCATTCCGGAGGGCACCGACGTGGTGATCAATGGCACGTCTATCGGGCTGTATGATCCCGAGGCGCGGCTGGAGATCGATCTCGACACCCTTCGCCCTGGCATGGTGGTTGCGGACGTGGTTTTCAACCCGGTTCGGACGCGCTTCCTGATCGAGGCCGCCTCCCGGGGCTGCCGCCCGCTCGACGGGTTGGGCATGCTGGTCAACCAAGGCATCGTGGGCATTCAATATTGGACGGGCATTGATCCCCACGCCGTGGTGATGCGTCAGGCCTTGGAGTCCGCTATGGGCGTATGAGCCTGCTGAGTCCGTCTGTGTCGCTGAGTTCGACGAATCCGCCGCTGTTGGCCCTGACCGGGATTGTGAAGTCCTTTCCTGGAGTCCGGGCCTTGCGGGGGGTGGACCTGCAACTCAACGCCGGAGAGGTGCTGGCGGTGTTGGGTGAAAACGGCGCGGGCAAGAGCACCTTGATGAAAATCATCGGAGGCGCTCATGCCGCCGATTCGGGTACCTTGGCTGTCGACGGACAGCAGCAACGATTTCAATCCCCGCAAGAATCTCGCGCGGCCGGCGTGGCGGTGATTTACCAGGAGTTCAACTTGGTCCCGGCCCTCACGGCGGTGGAAAACATCTTCCTAGGCCAGGAGGAGACCACCGGTGGCTTCCTGGCCCGCAGCCAAGAACGGGAACAAGTGTCGGCCCTGTTTCAAAGGATGGGCGTCGAAGTGGACTTGGATGAGCCCTGCCGCCGGCTCAGCACCGCTCAGCAGCAGTTGGTCGAAATTGCCAAAGCCTTGATCCACAAGGCTCGGATCCTCGTCATGGACGAACCCTCGGCCGCGCTGACCTCTCATGAGGTGGAGAAGCTCTTCATCCTCATGCGGGAATTGCGGCGTCAAGGAATGGGGATCCTCTACATCAGCCACCGGCTGGAAGAGGTGTTCACCATCGCCGACCGGGTGACCATTTTGCGCGATGGGGGCAATGTCTCCGACTGCCCCATCCATGCCATCACCCGCGATCAAATGATCGAACGCATGGTGGGACGACCGCTGGATCAGGAGTTCCCCTCCCGTTGCGTGAAACGAGGCGGTCCACGCTTGGAGGCGTTGGGCTTGCGCCGGGGAAAAGCGGTCCAAGGTGTTTCCTTTCAGGTGCACCAAGGTGAGATTCTGGCGCTGACTGGACTGGTTGGGGCCGGTCGCACCGAGACGGTTCGGTTGTTGTTCGGGGCCGATGCCAGAGACGCCGGCGAGATCCGACTGGATGGCCAGGTTCTCGACATCCGGTCGCCCCGCGACGCCATCGAAGCCGGCATTGGACTGCTGACCGAAGATCGCAAACTGCAAGGCCTGGTGCTGAGGCATCCGATCCGAGAGAACTTCGGACTACCCAACTTGCGTCGGTGGTGCCGGCGCGGCTTCGTGCAGCGGCGGCGGGAACACTCCGAGTTGGACCGCTACATCGCGGCCCTCCGCATTCGCTTGTCCAACCCGGAGGAGCGTGTCGGCAACCTCTCAGGCGGCAATCAGCAGAAGGTGGTGTTGGCCAAGTGGTTGGCCCGCGACTGCGAGGTGCTGATCTTCGACGAGCCGACCCGAGGGATCGATGTCGGTGCGAAGTACGAGATTTACCTGCTCATGAACGAACTCGTGGCCGCCGGAAAATCCATCGTGATGATTAGCTCTGAATTGCCGGAGGTGCTGGGGATGGCCGACCGGATCCTGGTCCTGCACGAAGGCCGGATCACCGGCGAAATCACCGATGTGGCCCACGCCACTCAGGAACAAATCCTCCAATTGGCCCATGCCTGAACCCATGAACCCATGAAACCTGCACGATGGCTGGCCGACTACGGCATGATTTTGGTTCTGGTGCTGCTGTGCGCGTTTTTCAGCGCGGTGACATACAGCGAGCAATCGCCCACAGGCGAGGCCGCCGCGCGCCAGGTGGTCGAGGCCGTGTTGAAGGCGGTCCCCAATGGAGCCCGCGTCTTGGTGGTAGCCAGCGACCAGCCCGGAGATGCGGTCTTCGCGGCTCGGGTCGAACGCGACTTGAAGGCTGCCGGAGCACAAGTCCTCGCGTCCGTGATCGGTGAACCCCGGAACGCCCGCGAGGCCCTCCAGAAAATCCAGGCGGCCGGTGGATCCCTGAATGCCGTCGCCGCCACCCGCGTGGCCGGAGGTTGGCGGGTCTTCACCGACCTCGTTTCCGATTTTCCGTCGCTGGGATCGCCTCGGATGATCACACCCGCCAGCTACCGGTGGCCCCATTTCCTGAAGTCCGAGAACCTGTTGAACATCGCCAATCAAATTGCCGTGATCGCCATCGTGGCCATTGGCATGACCTTGGTCATCATCACCGGCGGCATTGATTTGTCCGTGGGGAGCCTCATCGCGCTGTCGGCCGTGTTGGCGGCGGGTTTCATCCGCGACCGGGCCGGGGGCGTGAGCGCCTCGACGGGCGGTATGGTGCTCGGGTGCCTTCTGGCGATTCTGGTGTGCGGGGCGGTCGGAGGTTTTTCCGGCCTGATGATCACCCGATTCGCCATCCCGCCCTTCATCGTGACGCTGGCCATGATGCTGGTAGGCAGTGGCTTGGCCTACATTCTGGCTCAGGGGCAATCGATTTATCAAATTCCCGACTCCTTCGTCTGGCTCGGGCGCGGTGCGGACCTCTTCGGACTTCCCAATGCCGTGGTGCTCTTGCTGGTGCTGTACGCCTTGGCCCAGGTGCTCATGTCGCGCATGAAGCTCGGGCGTTACTTGTACGCCGTGGGCGGCAATGCGGAGGCGGCGCGGCTTTCGGGCGTGCCCGTCCGTCGCGTGCTCCTCTTCGCCTATGTGGCCAGTGGGTTACTGGCGGGGTTGGGGGGCGTGATTATGGCGTCGCAGCTCAAGAGCGGATCACCGACCTATGGCAACATGTATGAGTTGTACGTGATCGCCGCCGTCGTCGTGGGCGGTACGAGCTTGAGCGGGGGTGAGGGCCGGATGCTGGGGACGTTGACTGGAGCCTTCACCATCGCCGTCATCCAGAATGGCATGAACCTGACCAACGTGGAGAGTTACACCCAGAAGGTGGTGCTCGGGTTGGTCATCTTGGGGGCCGTGCTCCTCGACAAATTGCGTCAGGGCCGCTGGGCCCGTTGAACCGGTTGAACCCATTGAATCTTTTCCAAACCGACCTGCCTTTCCGTCCCATGAAAAAACTGAAGACACTCCTTATCGTGGCGTTCGCTGTGGCGACTGCCTCGGTCGCGCACGCGGCCGACGACTGACTGATCGCCGATTTCGAAGGCCCCGACTACGGCGCGTGGAGGGTCACCGGCGAGGCGTTTGGCGGCGGCCCGGCCCGCGGTGCATTAGCCGGGCAGATTCAGGTCGAGGGTTTTCTGGGGAAGGGGTTGGTCAACACGTTCCTTGGTGGCGACGACGCTCTACGTGGAGTGGCAGAAGAAGCACGCCATCCACTTCTTCCATTCGCCCATCGAGTCGCAGATTTTGTGTGCACTCAGCCCGGGGCCACACCACCCATGCCACCGGGTTTCGCTGCTGAATTTGTGGGTCCGAGAAGGACCTAGGGAGATACTTCGGGAAACCGAAGTTGAAGCTGGTGCGCGGGGCGGGGGTCGAACCCACAACCTTCGGCTTCGGAGACCGACGCTCTATCCAATTGAGCTACCCGCGCAACCGAGACGTTCACCTTAAGAATCCGCCCATGGCAGGGCAACTGTTAGTTCTGGTCCTTGTTGGTTCTGAGCCGGATTAGCCCGCGTGCGTTGCCGATGGCCTGCGTCCCAACAGAAGGAACCGCCTGAGAGATTCGTATTGCCGCCCCAACCGACACGTTGAGGCGTTCTGAAAACTGAGGGAATGAGGTTGCGTGGAGGTGGCCTAAACAGCGTGAGGCCACTTCAAAAGACATGCGAACTGAGGCACGCACACTTGACGGGTTTCTGGCCGACCCGCGCTGTCGGAAGTGGATCGTTCAGTGTTCAGCTTGTGGTCAGTATGGTCGCAATCCAGAGTCACTAAACACCGGTCCGAAGTATCGGTTCGAGGAGGTGTTTGCGATGATGCAGTTGGATGACTTGCTGGTCTGTGAGGCCTGTCGTGCTGCGGTGCCGAGACAGGAACATTGAGCTCGGCAATGCCGTAGCCTAACAATAAACGTCATGCTCCATTCGATTCGCGAGGTCGAAGCTGCAGATCAACCGATCCTCTGGGATCTGCTTTACGAGGCGCTTTGGGATCCGCCCACCAGCCCAAGGCGGTCGAAGTCTGTTTTGTCCAACCCGCATATTGCAGCTTACGTCCAAGACTGGGGTTCGAACGGGACAGATCTTGGTTTTCTCGCCCTATCCCATGACGGTTCAGTTGCCGGAGGCATTCTGAGCCGGCTGCTGCTTCCTCCGCTGCAGGGAGGTGCTTTCTATGACGTCAACACCCCTCAGTTGGGCATCGCTGTGTTCCCAACTTTTCAGAGGCAGGGCCTTGGGACGGTTTTGTTCACAAGGTATCTGGCCGCTGCTGCCACCCGCTTTCCCCGGGTGTCACTCGGCGTTCATCCTGAAAACCACGCCGCCATCCGTCTCTATCGACGATTCGGTTTCTATCAGTTTGCCACAGGTCATGGCGGATATCTCAACATGGTGAAAGACTTGGAACAGCTGACCGAACCTGGTGATGCACCGAATCGCGGCCATCGGTGAGCTGAATCGTTGGGCCACAGAAAACTCACCGCCCCATGTCCATCGCGAACGCCTATTCGGCTTGGTCCGTCAGCTACGACTCAGACCGCAATTGGACCCGTGACCTCGATGCTGAGGTGACGAAGCGCCTCCTGACTGGGACCGCATTTCCGGTCGTGATCGAGGCTGGCTGCGGAACCGGAAAGAACACGGGTTTCTTCTGCGGTGTCGCGGATGAAGTGCACGCCCTCGATTTCTCAGAAGGCATGCTGAAAGTCGCCCGCCAACGAGTGCTCTCTCCCAAGGTTCGCTTTCATCCAGTGGACTTGTCCTCGGACTGGCCATGCCGTGAAGCCTGCGCCCATCTCGTTTCGTTCAACCTCGTCCTTGAGCACATGGAGTCGCTGACTCCCGTGCTCAAGATCGCCGCACGCTGCCTGGTGCCCGGCGGAACGGTCTTGATCAGCGAGCTTCATCCGTTCAAGCAGTACCAAAACAGTCAGGCGAGGTTCACGGACGCGCTGGGTCAAGAGATCAAGGTTCAAGCGTACACGCACCGCGTTTCTGATTTCTTCCGTGCCGCCGAAGAAGTCGGACTCGCTCTGGTGAAATTCAATGAGTGGTGGCACCCGGAGGACCCAGCAAGGTCCGTCCCTCGCTTGGCGACCTTCTTGTTTCAGCGTCCAGCGTGAGCTGCTGCCGGAACAGTGTTCCTCCGCCGAGGTCGGCCGCATTGAGGGCTGGACACCGTGCATCAACTGACGGTGGATCGACTGAATGATCCGGAACGTAGTGAGAACGAAGGCGGGAATCGTGTCCTTGATCGGCCTTCTCGGGATGGCGGTGTTGTCGCCGGCAGCCTGGTCGGCGGTGGACGTTCACCCAGAGCGGGTCCCGGAAGGGGGGCTTCAACCCAATGCGCTGGTGGATGCACAGGGGCGAGTGCACCTGATTTATCTGAGTGGCGATCCCAAGGCGGCAGACATCCATTGTGTGAGCCGTGAATCTGGACGTGGTGAGTGGTCGCGACCTCAGACCGTCAATTCCGAGGCGGGTGCCGCGGTGGCCATCGGTTCCGTGCGCGGGGCCCGGTTGGCCTTGGGTGGTTCGGGAATCCGTCACGTGGTCTGGAATGGTTCCTCGAAGGTGCCCGCCACCGCTTCGGGCTCGGCGCCGCTCCTGTATTCCCGATCGAAGCCATCGGGTGAGGGATTCGAGCCCCAGCGGGCCTTGGGTGGAGCCACCCGCCACCTGGACGGCGGTGCGGCGGTGGCTGCCGACGGCAAGGGCACCGTTTGGGTGGTATGGCACGCGGCGTTGCCAAACCCTCCAACTGAAGGCGATGACGAAACTCATCGAGCGGTTTTTCTGAGCGTTTCGCGCGACGAGGGGCGCACCTTTGATGCCCCGCGCCGCATCGATTCGCCCGGCATGGGGGTTTGCGCTTGCTGTGCCCTGGATGCGGGGATCGGGCCGGATGGATCTGGTTGGGTGCTCGTTCGCGGGGCGGCGGGAAAGTCGCAGCGGGGCATGCAATTGCTGACCGCTGGCGCCGGTGCATTGAAGTTTGAGCGACGCTCCCTCGACTCCTGGGATCTCAACCAATGCCCGCTCTCCACGACTCGACTGGGCTGGGTCGGAGGTTCACCCGTGGCGGTGTGGCTCTCGGAGGGTCGCATCCGACTCGGCCAGATGGAGCAGACGGGCCGGACCAACGGAGGCGATCGGGTTCGCGCCGTGTCCGAGCCGGGTCGCAAGGCCAACCATCCGGTGCTAGTGCCGCTGGGAGGCTCTGGCTCGCTGCTGGTGGCCTGGACCGAGGGAACTGCCTGGCAGCGGGGGGGTGACCTCGCTTGGCGCACCGTGAGGAGCGATGCCTCGCAGGACTCGCCGGTGCAACGCCTGCCAGGGGTTCCGGTCTGGGGCTCCGTCACCGCGTGGCGGGAGGCGGACGGCTCCGTCACCGTACTCTATTGAGCGGGTTGGACCAGCGGAGCCTAGATCTAGGCAGTGAACTCGGGTCGACGGATCATCGGGCACCCGATTCCGCCGTCAGGGCCGCTCAGCTCGGAAGCTCTCGCGAATGAAGGTCACCACCGGGGTCGGATCGTCGAGCCCGTGGGGATGGTGGCCGACTCCCGGCTTGTGGATCACTTGGATTTGCCCGCCCAGGGCCTTGTATCGGGACTCGATCAGGCCCGTGTTCTCGGCCACGGGCACCACATCGTCGGTGTCCCCAACCACATGGATGAGCCGGACCTTGGCCTTGGCCAGCGGGGCAAGTCGGTCCACTGGGTTGCCGTTGAAGGCCAGTGCCTCCGCCTCGTTTGCGAAGCCGTAGTGGCGCTGCAGTTGAGACCAGTCACCCGCGCTGCCCTTGCCGGTGCCCTTGCCACCGGGCCAACTCTTGAAATCGCACACGGGCGCGTCGCCGTAAATGCACGCCACGCGTTCCGGGTTCTTGGCCGCAAAGCGGTAGGCGTAGAGACCGCCGCGGCTAATGCCCACCAGGGCCGCCTTGGGTCCGAGACCGCCACGCTGGAGCACCTGATAGAACGCCTCGAACTGTTCCAGCGCCCGAGGTGACCCAAAGGTGTTGCCGACCTCGAGGTGAACGTGATGGAACCCGTGTTCCAGCAGTTGCAAGACGCCAGTCCGGTCCGTGAACGCGTCGGGGAATTCCAAACACCAGCTCCACGGTTTTCCGGGTGCCGCCTGTCGCGGTTCGACGACCCAAGCGGTGGCGCCATCCGCGGCGAACCGATGCCGCACGAACCCGCGCCACTGGTCCACGCGGCCGCCCGGCCAGGGCGAAGCGGCCGGATCGCCCTTCGCAGCGGTGGCCCCAGAAGGGATCGTTGGGTTCGAGGGGGGCGAAGTTG
>Ga0315907_10007778_pt1 | contig 11114 bp, 8 predicted proteins | sample LakEriMetagenome_3_FD_203525 | JGI IMG/M metagenome (GOLD analysis project Ga0315907, IMG submission 203525) | Freshwater fungal communities from buoy surface, Lake Erie, Ohio, United States - Buoy 12 MA123 | ecosystem: Environmental > Aquatic > Freshwater > Lake > Lake biofilm | place: USA...
AACGGGAATCAGAAATGCACACATCACGAACCATCTGCTCACAAACTACTTTCGTATAACCATAAGGTGAGGCTGCATTTCTATCGGGTGTTGTTTCCGTAACCGGCAATACATCTGGTTGGCCATAGACAGTGCAAGAGCTTGAAAAAACAAGATTCCAAATACCGCATTCTTTCATGGTTTCTAAAACCACCGACATTGATCCGATATTGTTTCTATAATAAAGCAATGGGTTTGCGACGGACTCCCCTACCGCTTTAAAAGCTGCGAAGTGAATGATTGCTTCGGGCTTTTCGGACTCACAGATTGCTTTGAAGGCCGATTTATCTGTGCAATCTGCATTGTAATATTTAGGTTTAAATCCAAGAATGCCTTCCAGTCCATCAAGAACCTTTAATTCACTATTAGAAAGATTATCGATTATGACTGGGGTATGGCCTGCCTCAACAAGTTGAACTATTGTGTGTGACCCTATAAATCCTGTTCCTCCAGTTACTAAAACCTTCATACAATCAGCGTTTTGATGATTTTCACAAATGTAACGAAAAGGAGAAACGAATTTTTTTTTTCGAAAAATGAAACCTTTATGAAACGACATAAGTAATAGCACTAGACTAACCTAACAAAATGAACTCAACAGCAATGCATCAGAGGTATGACCTCTCTTACCTGAATCAGGTCTTTCAAGGAAATAGAGAGATGATAGACAATATCATCAAGCTCTTTCTCCAACAAGTACCCGAATACATTCGAGAAATGGAAGAGTGTGTCAAAAAGAATGAGCCATTATCGCTTCATCCTTTAGCACATAAAGCCAAAAGTTCGGTGTCTATGCTCGGAATCAGAGATATGGAAACAGATATTCTTCAAATAGAGAATGATAGTAAGCATTTAAGGAATTTGGATCAACTTCCTACGCTGGTGCACAGAGTGAAAGAAAATTGTCAAGTAGTGTACTACCAGTTAAAAGAACAACTGCAGCGCGCTTCTTAAAGAACGCGCATGTGCGAACGATATAGGGTGGAGGGCCGCTCCTTAGTAGGAACTATGTTCTGAACAGGGCGGTTTTTCTTTTTATCTGCTATATTGCGGCGCCTATAACTATGACGAAGCAGCCATTCTCATGCATTTTACAAAAGAAGATGAAATTGATTTAGCGAAAAGAGGCCTCACAACTGCCGATCTAGCGAATACCATCTACCAATTTAGTCATCAAACTCAGCCTATCATTCTTGAACGCCCTTGCACTTCAAGTGATGGCATTTTAGCTTTAAATACATCTCAAAGTCATAAGTATCTTGATTTTTTTGAAAAAGAAAGTTCAAAAATTTCAATGATAAAATTCGTGCCTGCATCGGGAGCAGCGAGTAGAATGTTTAAGCATCTTTACTCCTATTCACCAGAAAACGTGGGAACGCTTGAAGAAGAATTCATAGTTAATTTCGATTTATTCCCTTTTTATCCAATCTTGAAAAGAAATCTTGAAGAAGACAACTTGTCGCTTGAAGATTTAATTGAAAAAAATGATTGGTCGACAATTTTCAACCGAATTCTATTTTCTCCAGGATTAGAATATTCCAGATTTCCAAAAGGTCTAATACCATTTCACAAATATCCATTTGAAATCAGAACTGCTTTCGAAGAGCACATTCATGAAGCTATTGATTATGGTCGCGAAGCAGATGGCACTTGTAGAATTCACTTTACACTTGCACCGCATCAAATAGATGATGTGATGAAATTCCTTACAGATCAAGTAAAGGCATTTCCTTATGAGAACTTCATTTTACAACATAGTCTGCAGCAGGAAAATACCGACACGCCAGCAATTGATAAGGATAACAATCCAGTAAGAGATTCGGATGGAAAAATAATTTTCCGCCCAGCGGGCCATGGCGCTTTGATACACAATTTAGAACGTTTGGAAGCCGATGTAGTTTTTATTAAGAACATAGATAACGTGACTACTTCTGATCAAAAATCAGATTCTATTTTCTTCAAAAAAATTCTTGCAGGCCTATTGCTTTTTTTGAAAGCCGAAACAGACAAGCATTTGGATAATCTGAAAGAGGAAGGATTTGCAAGTGTAGGTCCAGCTTTAGAGTTTATTCAAAACTGGTTTCAGCCAGGTATACCATTCGGCATGAATGAAGAGCAGCTTAAGGTGTATGCTATTCATCAATTGGATCGTCCCATACGTGTATGCGGGATGGTTAGAAACGAGGGTGAACCGGGAGGAGGACCATTTTGGGTAAAATGTAAAGAAGGGCTTCTATCCAAACAAATTGTAGAGAAAAGTCAAGTTGATTTGCACGACATTGCTCAAAGTCGAATACTAGCAGGCTCAACGCACTTCAATCCTGTTGATATTGTATGCTCTATTAAAAGAAGAGACGGAAGCAAATACCGGTTATCCGATTTCATAGATCACAGCACCGGATTTATTTCTGAGAAATTTATCGATGGAAAAGTAATTAGAGCCTTGGAATTACCTGGACTTTGGAATGGCTCAATGGCTCTTTGGAATACGGTGTTCATTGAAGTTCCGAATACCACTTTCAATCCTGTAAAAACCGTTAATGATCTACTTAGACCTGGGCATCAAGTAGCTTAAAGTCTTCAATATTTATTTTCAAGTTGCATCCGATTGTTTCCGCTTCTTCTTTGTTGGAAGCAACAAAAACAACGCGTTCTGAAGAATGCTTTTTCAGTAAATCTTGATACCAAGCAATTGCATTTACATCGAGATGCGAAGAGGGTTCGTCAAGAAGAAGAATCTTAGAGTCCGACAGAATAGCTAATCCAAGTTTCACTCTCTGCTTCATTCCACTTGAATAGTGCTTAAGCTGTTTATTTAATTGTTTTGAAAGCCCCATCATATCAGCCGCTTCGCGAACTGAAATGTTGTTTCTAAATTTTTTAAAAGAGAGAAAAAAATCGATGTTTTCTTGAAGCGTAAACTCATCGTAATTCGTCATATACGGAGTGGCCAATGCGACATCACGAAAGATATTTTCAACACCTATTCGCTTTCCATCATCATGCCATTGAATGCTCCCCTCGGAAGGGGTAAGATAGCCGCTGAATACTTGAAGCAAGGTTGACTTGCCGCTGCCATTTGCACCGAGAATTGCAATAGAATCACCAGCACGATAAGTCGCATTTATACCGCGAAAAATCCATTCGCGGTTGTAGCGCTTACCTATATTAGTTAATGATATTTCCAATATTATAATCCCTGAGGACCGCGAATAATCCCTTTATCTGACTGGCGAATAAAATCCAGGATAGTTTCTTTTTCTGTAGTGTTTGGCAATTCCATTTCAGCAGCATGCATTGCTATGCTAATATTGCTGTTGTGAACGTAAATCATGCGATAAACATCTTCAATATGTGCAATAGTTTCGTTTTCAAAACCACGTCTTCTTAATCCAACAGTGTTGACGCCGGCATAACTTAATGGTTCACGTGCAGCTTTGATAAACGGAGGAACATTCTTACGAACTAGTGATCCACCAGCGATGAAGCTATGTTGGCCAATTCGTATGAATTGTTGCACAGCCACCACACCTTCGATGATTACCCAATCTTCGATATCTACGTGTCCTGCGATATTTCCAGAATTTGCTATGATGCAGTTATCTCCAACAAAAGCATCGTGCGCGATGTGCACGTAGGCCATTAAAAGACAGTTTTTTCCAACCCTAGTGGTCATTCTGTCTTTAGTTCCTCTGTTCAAAGTGCAACATTCACGAATGGTAGTATTATCACCAATTTCTGTTGTTGATTGTTCTCCTTCGTATTTCAAATCTTGAGGTACAGCAGAAATAACGGCCCCTGGAAAAATGCGACAATTGCGGCCAATTCTAGCACCATCCATGATGGTAACATTTGGTCCAATCCACGTTCCTTCTCCAATTTCAACATCACCAGCTATGGTAGTAAATGGTCCAATCTCCACATTAGCACCAATCTTAGCGCGTGGGTCAATTACTGTCAAATTACTAATCATGCTGTTTGTTCTACGTTGTTTTCTTTTTGAACACGATCTCGTACGACTTGAGCAAGCATTATTGCTTCGCAAACAATTACACCATTTACGTAGGCAATACCTTTCATGTTTACGAGTCCGCGGCGTATTGGAGATTCAAGATTCAATTTGAATACAAGAGTGTCTCCAGGAAGTACTTTTTGCTTGAATTTAACACCATCAATTTTCATGAAATAGGTGCTATAATTTTCTGGATCTTCTACTTGAGAAAGTGCAAATATTCCTCCGACTTGTGCCATGGCCTCTACTTGCAGAACCCCGGGCATGACAGGATTATTAGGGAAGTGACCTTGGAAGAAAGGCTCGTTCATCGTCACATTCTTCACACCCACAACACCTTCCTTATCCATTTCCAAAATCTTGTCTACCAATAGGAATGGGTATCTGTGAGGCAACATCTTAGCGATGTCATTAATATCATAAAGTGGCTTTTTAGTAAGGTCAAAAGTTGGATTAGCATCTTTCTGCTTTTTGATAAGACCTTTCAAAATCTTGGCGAACTCAACATTCCCATAGTGGCCTGGACGAGCAGCGAGGATATGTCCTCTGATGAAACGACCAACCAAAGCAAGGTCACCAACGATATCAAGAAGTTTATGACGCGCTGGCTCGTTTTCATATTGAAGTTTCACTGTATTGAGCACCCCAATACCTTCCACTTTCACTTCTAAATCTTCTTTTCCAAGTTGCTTAAGGATATCTTTAATCTGTGCTTCGCTATATGGTTGATCCACCATTACGATTGCATTATCCAATGAACCACCTTTAATCAATCCATTTTTTGCAAGAAGTTCAAGCTCTCTCAAAAAAACAAACGTTCTACAACGAGATATTTCTTCAACGAAGTGATTCAATTGGTACATATGAGCATGCTGAGTGCCAAGTATGGGCGAATTGTAATCTACCATTACAGTCACTCTGAATTCTCCACCAGTTGTTGGTACAGCAAGCATCTCGATGCCTTTTTCAGCATCTTCGTATGTGATATTGTCTGTGAGATTCAAATACTGTCGATCCGCGTTTTGATCAACACAACCTACTTTTTCAATTGCTTGAACAAATTCCCAAGCACTTCCGTCCATGATAGGAACCTCAGGGCCATCTAATTGAATCAGAGCATTATCGATTTTACTGCCGTAAATGGCAGCAAGCACGTGCTCCGTAGTGTGAACACGCGCTCCATTTTCTTCTAGAGTGGTTCCACGTTGAGTATTAACGACTAAATCTGCATCAGCGCGAATGATGGGCTGTTCGGGCAAATCCACTCGTTGGAATTTGTAGCCATGGTTCTCTGGAGCAGGTAAAATAGTAAGGTTAACCTTAGCACCTGTATGCAGACCAACACCCGCAAGATGCACAGGTCCGCTTAATGTTCTTTGCTTTGAACTCATGCGGCGAAGTTAAAATGAAAAAAGCCTCTCCCGTCGAGACGAGAGAGGCTTTTTTTAAAAGTCTTAAATATTAATTACCCAAAAGGTAGAATACACCTACAGATATAACACGATTTGAGAATGTATCGTCCATACCGTCGATATCATATATGTTAGACAATCCTTGAGAAAAACGAGCTTCAACACCGAAACCGCTTTCCATTGCATAAGCAAGGCCTACATTGATCCCGAAATCTGTGCCTGCAAGGCCTTCTTTACTGTCATCATCGATGTCAGTTGAAGTAGTAACCCCAGCTACAGTAGTTTCGCTTGTGCCAGTTGTTTTTGCTCCCATAAGAAGACCAACATAAGGACCAGCTTTCACGCTTAGAGCATCAGAAAATTTGAAGCCAACATTCACCGGAATTTCAAGATAACTCATTGAAGACTTCACATCTGTCTTGGTAGAAGTAGTTATATCTAAAATGGTAAAGCTTGTTTCAAAATTGCTAGTTGCGCCTTTTACAGAGAAATTCAACTCTGGAGCAAGAGACAATTTATCGCTAAGTTCATAATTCAAAACACCTCCAACATAGAATGAAGTCAACATTCCAGGAGCTTCTGAATCTCCATAGTCACCTGAGATGTTAGCTAGGTTAAGACCAAGACGGCCACCATAAGTCATTTGAGAACTTGCAACTGTGCTAATAAACATAGCTGCTGCAGCGCAAACTGCGCAAATTAGATTCTTTTTCATAATTGGTTTTATTAAGTATTGCAAAACAATATTAGACCAAGTGCTCTATAAATAATACTTATGAGCAGAAAAAGTAGTTAACAATTGGACTAACAAACTAATAACCATTAACAATCGGTCAAAAAAAAGCCCTCTTCTTTTTCAAGAAGAGGGCATAATTTTTATAGAACTAGAATTATAATCCCATTCTGATCAAATTCAAAGCACCACCTGCCTTAAACCACTCAATTTGTTGAGCGTTATAAGTATGGTTCACAGCAATTAGATCTTTCGTTCCATCAGCGTGATTGAATTCCAAATGCAATTGTTTGTCGGGCGCAAATGATGTCAAATCAGTGAAGTTGATTACATCATCTTCTTGAATTTTATCATAATCTGCATCATTTGAGAATGTCAAAGCCAACATGCCTTGTTTCTTCAAATTCGTTTCGTGGATACGAGCGAACGATTTTACAAGGATGGCTCTTACACCCAAGTGGCGAGGCTGCATTGCAGCATGCTCACGTGAAGAACCTTCACCGTAGTTAGTATCACCTACAACAATAGTAGGAACACCTGCCGCTTTGTAGGCGCGTTGTGTTGCTGGCACTTCACCGTATTCACCTGTCAACGCATTCTTCACTTTGTTTTGCTCTCCGTTGAAGAAGTTGGTAGCACCGATAAGTGTGTTGTTTGCAATATTATCTAGGTGACCGCGGAAACGCAACCATGGACCTGCCATGGAGATATGATCTGTAGTGCATTTTCCTTTCGCTTTGATCAATACTCTAGCACCAGTGATGTTTTGTCCATCCCAATTTGAGAATGCATCTAGTAATTGTAGACGCTCAGACGCTGGATCAACAACAATCTGAACCCCGCTGCCATCAGCTGCTGGAGCTTGATATCCTGCATCTTCAGCATCAAATCCTTTGATTGGCAATTCATCGCCTGTTGGAGGATCCAATTTCACCATCTCCCCTTTGTCATTCATCAATGAATCTGTCATCGGGTTGAAAGTCAAATCACCTGCAATTGCCAAAGCAGTTGTCAATTCAGGAGAGGCAACAAAAGCTAGCGTATTTGGATTACCGTCATTGCGGCTTTGGAAGTTACGATTGAACGAGTGAACGATAGTGTTGCGCTCTTTCTTCTCAGCACCTACACGAGCCCACATACCGATGCACGGACCGCAAGCATTTGAGAATACTGTAGCTCCCATTTTATTGAAGATATCAATAAATCCGTCGCGGTTGATTGTGTAGCGAACTACCTCAGAACCAGGAGTGATACTGAACTCAGCCTTTGGCTTAAGTCCTTTCTCATTCGCTTGATGCGCCAAAGATGCCGCACGCGCAATATCTTCATAAGATGAGTTGGTGCAAGAACCAATCAAACCAACTTCTACTTTCGTTGGCCAATTGTTTTTAGCTGCCTCTTCTTTCATCTTGCTGATTGGCGTAGCCAAATCAGGAGTGAAAGGCCCATTCAAGTGAGGCTCCAATGTATTCAAGTCAATCTCGATTACTTCATCGAAATAAGCAGAAGGATTAGCATATACCTCATCATCACCAGTTAGGTGAGCTTTAATAGCGTTTGCTAAATCAGCAACTTCTGAACGGCCAGTAGAACGCAGATAACGTTCCATGCTTTCATCGTAACCGAATGTTGAAGTAGTTGCTCCGATCTCAGCACCCATGTTGCATATAGTACCTTTACCAGTGCAGCTAAGTGATTTAGCACCGTCGCCAAAATATTCTACGATAGCGCCAGTACCACCTTTTACGGTAAGGATACCAGCCACTTTCAAAATCACGTCTTTTGCAGAAGCCCAGCCATTCAATTTACCAGTCAATTTGATACCGATAAGTTTTGGCCATTTTAGCTCCCACGCCATTCCAGCCATCACGTCCATTGCATCTGCTCCACCAACGCCGATAGCTACCATACCCAATCCACCAGCATTTACTGTGTGAGAATCGGTACCGATCATCATTCCACCTGGAAATGCATAGTTCTCAAGCACCACTTGGTGAATGATACCAGCACCAGGCTTCCAAAAACCAATTCCATATTTATTTGAAATTGATGAAAGGAAATTGAAAACCTCATTATTTTTATTCAAAGCTTCGGTCAAGTCAGTACTAGCTCCTACTTTCGCTTGAATCAAGTGATCGCAGTGAACAGTTGACGGAACAGCCACGGTCTTTCTGCCGGCTTGCATAAATTGCAAAAGCGCCATTTGCGCTGTTGCATCTTGCATCGCTACGCGGTCTGGAGTGAAGTCTACATAAGACTTTCCTCTTTCGAAGGCCGTTTCGGCATTACCATCCCAAAGGTGGGTGTATAATATTTTTTCTGAAAGCGTTAGAGGGCGACCAACTACTTTTCTAGCGGCCTCGATTCGCTCAGGGAAGCGGCTATATACCGCTTTGATCATGTCTAGATCGAATACTTTATTGCTCATGGATTGTATTTTCAGAACCAGAAGGTTTCTGCCGTGCGAAAATAAGGCATCAAGCCATTCATCACAATTTTTTAGTGACCAATCATTATCATTTTAATATTTGTAGTATGTCAATCATAAGCGCAGCAACCAAAGAAAACATCAGAATAGCCTTCAGAGCTATCAAAAGCCAGATGCTGCGCACTGTGCTGACTGTGAGCATTATTGCCATAGGAATTATGGCACTTGTGGGCATGATAACCGCTATTCAAGCCATCCAAAACAAAATCAATCAAGAATTTAGTCGACTCGGCAGCAACACGTTTACACTTCGAAGTGGCAATTCTAGTCGCGGCGGACGCCACGGACAAAGTGTAAAAGTGTCTGAGGTCATATCCTATGAACAAGCCATTCGATTCAAGAAAGAATTCGGAGACCGAGCGCTAGTGAGCGTTTCAGCTTTTGCTATGGGAACGGCCACACTAAAATACGAAAGCACAAAAACCAACCCCAATGTGAGTTTGCTCGGCTGCGACGACAACTATTTCAAACTTTCTTCATACGAATTATCGAAAGGTCGGAACTTCTCTTCGGGAGAATTAACCCAAGGAAATAATGTGATTATCATCGGCGCGGATGTCGAAAAAACACTTTTTGAAAATATTTCAGATCCCGTTGGACGCTATATCGCCGTGGGGAGCAATAAGTACCTCATTGTGGGTGTGCTCAAGTCAAAAGGCAATACGTTCGGCTTCGCTGGCGACAATCAATGCATGATTCCATTATCCAATGCGAAGAAAAACTACACAACCGAAGACACCGATTTTTCAATCAACATTTTAGCGGATAATGCAAAAAGCTTGGATGAATCGGTAAATACCGCAATGGGCATAATGCGGGTCATTCGCAAGGATAAACTCGGCGAAGAAGCTTCCTTTAGTGTCAGAATGAGTAATAGCCTGGTTGAAGAATTACTCGGACTTATCTCGGGAATTACTTTTGGTGGCGTTTGTATTGGAATTATAACTCTCCTAGGCGCAGGTATTGGTTTGATGAATATCATGCTTGTATCTGTGACCGAAAGAACTCGTGAAATTGGCGTGCGAAAATCGGTTGGCGCAAGCTCTCAAACCATTCGTCGCCAGTTCTTGATTGAATCTATCGTGATTGGTCAAATCGGCGGTATCATAGGAATAATACTCGGTATTCTTGTTGGAAATATTGTATCCATGGTAATTGGAACTGACTTTACAATTCCTTGGATGTGGATTCTTTTCGGGACCACCATTTGCTTCTTTGTGAGTGTTCTTTCTGGTTATTATCCTGCTAGTAAAGCAGCGAAACTTGACCCGATAGAGGCACTTCGTTACGAATAATATGCGTAACATTGTGCCGTAACAACTTCAGGCACTATGAAAAAAATCGCCCTACTTCTTGCCGTATTAATTTGCTTTCAGTCATGCGCTATTGCTCAAAATGGCAAAAAGAAGAAAGATGAAAAAGTTGAATCTACTGCTCGTCGTCCCAAACTCATTGTAGGCATTACAGTTGATCAAATGCGCTACGATTACATCGAAAAATACTGGGAGGACTTCGGAAATGACGGTTTCAAAAAACTTGTGAAAGATGGATTCTCAGCAAGAAATCTGCATTACAACTATATGCCAACTTATACTGCTGCTGGTCATGCAGCAATCTTTACAGGTACTACTCCTGCTTACAATGGCATTCTTGCAAACGACTGGTATTTGAGAGATCAAGACACCATGATTTATTGCACCGGTGATGGCACCATGCGCGGTATTGGCACATCTAGTGCTGCTGGAAAAATGTCACCACATCGTCTGATAAGCACCACCATTGGTGATGAATTAAAATTGTTCTCAAACCAACGCTCCAAAGTAATTGGCATTTCAATGAAAGACCGCGGAGCAATTTTGCCCGCAGGTCGCACCGCTGATGCTGCCTATTGGTTTGTAGGCGGAAATGAAGGAAATTGGGCAACAAGCTCTTGGTATATGGATTCACTGCCAAATTGGGTTGCCGATTATAATAAAAAAAGAACTGCAGATAAATTCATTAATGGAAAATGGGAACTTCTCCTTTCTCCTGAAAAATATGATGAGAGTATTGAAGACAACAATGCGTATGAACTCCCATTTAAAGGTACCACACGACCTGCATTCCCTTATGATCTTGCAGCGCTTCGCGAATTGAATGGTAATTACGATATACTAAAGGCCACACCATTCGCAAACTCACTAACCACAGATTTTGCAAAAGCTGTTATTGCAAATGAGAAACTAGGTAAAGGGACTACAACTGATATGCTTTGTGTGAGTTACTCTGGGACTGACTACGTAGGTCACCAATTTGGTATACATTCAAAAGAAGCGCAAGACACCTACATCAGACTTGATTTGGAAATTGCCGCTCTCATTAAATATCTAGATGAAACAGTTGGAAAAGGAGAATACCTTTTGTTCCTCACCGCAGATCACGCAGGTGTTC
>Ga0315907_10007781_pt1 | contig 11112 bp, 9 predicted proteins | sample LakEriMetagenome_3_FD_203525 | JGI IMG/M metagenome (GOLD analysis project Ga0315907, IMG submission 203525) | Freshwater fungal communities from buoy surface, Lake Erie, Ohio, United States - Buoy 12 MA123 | ecosystem: Environmental > Aquatic > Freshwater > Lake > Lake biofilm | place: USA...
CGTCTCCGAATTCATGACTGCCGCCGATTGGCAGAGTCTCAAAGCGGACACGGTTGGTCTGAAGATCTGCGCTCCTGCAGAAGCGACCGAAAAGACCGTAGAAGTAGCCGACCCCTCCCCGCTCTCGTTGCTCAACGAGACGGCCATCGCGTGGGGGAAAGCGAGCCGCTGGGAAGTCGTCAACGCCGAGGGCGCGACCTTTCCGATTTGTACTTTCGTGATCGCGCGCTTCGGGCGCTGAGACTCGTCAAAGAATTTCGAACTCGGCCGGCATCCGGTAGGTCTGCCGATACTGTGCAATGGCTTTTTCAGCCTTGGCTAATTCTGCCGCCGTCAACGCGCGACGCATCAAATTGATGTTGACGGCCAAGTTTTCGCGAAAGTCGGTCTCCCACTTCGCTGCCGTCAGTCGCGCGATCGACAACCAGACATAAGACTTGTAGGCGCTCGGCTCTACGCCCTTGCCATACGCATAACGAATGCCGATCTCGGCGCGCCCGCGGGAAAAACCTCGCAGTGCTGCCGTCAGATACCAACGACTCGCCTTGACCTGATCCTCTTTGATGCAAAGGCCGCGCGAATAGGTTTCTGCGATGCCAAATGCCGACGAAGAGTCGCCGTCGGGCTCATCGTCGAGCCAAGCTTCACGCGCCTCGCAGAACTCACCTTTCTGAAAATGATTGAAGCCATCCAGAAACTGCGCGTGCGCGGCCTGCGGTAACGACACCGCCAGCAACAGCACGAACCCTGCGGACTTGATGATCGTGCGCGACATCATTCCTTGCGGGTCGGGATCTGGCTCGGATCGCGATACAGAACAGTGATGCTGATGCGACGATTCTTGGGGTCGTACGGATCGGCTGCATTCACCGGCTGCGAGTCGGCTACGCCCTCGATACGAGCGAAGCGCGAATCGTCCACACCCATAGTGTTCAAGAGTTGGCGGGTCGCATCGGCGCGATTGGCCGAAAGACTCCAATTGTTGTTACCTGAGCCTTTGAACTGATGACTATCGGTATGTCCGCGAACAGCCACTTCGTTAGCAATTCCTTTTAAGCTCTCGCCCACCTTCTGCATCAGTGCGCGCGCCTGAGGATCCATGGCGTTGGTGCCCGAAGTGAACATCGAGAAACCCGCATCATCGAGAATCTCGATTCGCAGACCCTCTTTTTCCTTGACGAAGCTGACGACCGTCATGAGGTCTGCCGTCTTCTCATCGCTCTGGATTTGCTGCTCGAGCTTCTTCTGCAACGCTTCGAACTGCTTCTCGTCCTGCTCAGCAGCGATTTTTTTGCGCTCTTCCTCACTCAACCCTTCGGGCATCGCTTCGTCCGGATGCGTGCTTTCTTCTTCCTCTCGACCGGGTGCCTGCAACTGCATCAAGCCCGATTGGGTCATTTGCTGCGGCAGAGCCTTGGGATCGATTACCGACATACCACCAAAGAAACCCGTCGAGCCGCCGGACTTATCCGCCATCGTCACGACCGACGTCGGCTTGAAGTAGTCAGCGATGCTCTTACGCTGATCGGCATCGGTCGCACCCAGAATCCACATCAACAAGAAAAAGGCCATCATGGCCGTCATCATGTCAGCGAGCGCAATTTTCCAAGCACCACCGTGGCCACCGGCATGACCATCGGCCATGACTTTCTTGATGATGATGGGCGGCAGTTGTGCTGCCGCCTCGGCCGCGGTTTGTTCCGCGGCCGGTGCAGACTCGGCAGCCGCTGCTTGTTGAGCGGCCTCGTCAGCTGGCGGCGCCTCAGCAGCCGCCGGCGCGTTACTTGCCTCGGAGGCCATCGAATACCTCCGCAAATGTCGGTTGCGAGTGGTGGCTGATGGCCGCTCGCGCACTTTCGATGATCAACGGCACAGGATAGCCCTGCAGGTGACCGATCAGAGCGTGCTTGGCGACGTGATAAATCTCGCCATCTTCGTCAATGATTTGTTTCAGACGAGTCGCCATCGGCTCAACGATGCCATAAGCCAAGAACACGCCCAGGAAGGTTCCGACGAGCGCTGCGCCGACGAGCGCGCCGAGTACCGGCGGCGGTTGATCGATCGCGGCCATCGTCTTCACGACGCCGAGCACGCAAGCCACGATACCGAGCGCGGGCAACGCGCCCGAGAGCGCAGCCAACGCTTCGGCCGGCTTCATCTCGTTGTGATGGTGGGTCTTGATCGCCAGGATGAGCACGTCCTCAACCGCTTCGGGCTTCGGCGGTTGGTTCGACGTGACGAGCAAGCGGATCGTATCCGCGATCATGTTGATCAGAGAATGGTCTTTCAGCAGCTTCGGGTACTCACCGAAAATCGAGCTCGCTTCAGGGTTCTCGATATGGGATTCGAGCGCCACGGCGCCCTCGGCCTTGAACACCTTGAAGAGCTTCACGACCAGGAAGATCGTGTCCATGTATTCCTGCTTGTGATACTTCGGACCGCCGAACACCTTGCCGATACCGGCACCAACGCCCTTGAGCACGTCGAGGCTGTTCGAGATCACCATCGCACCGACACCGGCGCCACCAATGATCATCATCTCGAACGGCAGCGCTTTCAGGATGGGTGCCATCTTGCCACCCGCTAAGACATAGCCACCGAACACGCACGCAAACAGAACCACGAGACCGATGATCGCGAACACGGGGAATCTCCAAAACGGAACAATTCGATGCTAGCAAACGCCAGCACCGCCGATTCTTAAGTCGTCGCCATAATCCATATCTTAAGAGTAGGAAGTACTGCAGAGACCCTTTTATTTCTATATTATTGGAAGTATGGAACTGAGTCAGGCGGCTGAATCCTTCAACGCGCTCTCCCAGCCCAGTCGGCTGGCCATCGTCAGCCTGCTCGGACAGGTCGGGAGCGCTGGGGCGCGCCCCTCGGACATGGCCGCCACCCTGCGGCTACCTGCGAACACCCTGTCTTTTCACCTTCGTCAATTGCGCCACGCCGGATTGGTCACGGAAGAGCGCAGCGGCCGCGATCGCATCTACCGGGCGAACCTTGGCGCGTTGCAGCAACTCATCCTTTATTTGGGTGAAGCATCCAGACGGTCATCGACATGACACCGCTTGCGCGCGCCATCGACGAACGCCTGATCGGCGAATTCAGCGTCGCGCCTGCCGAGGCCAACGATGCGCAGTGGCTGTCTGCGGTTGCCCGTTTGCTGCGCGAAGACCTCGCAGCCCGTGCCCTGCGCACCCAGCTGCAGGACCGTGCCAACAAAGCGCGTCGCGTTCATTACCTATCGATGGAATTTTTGATCGGGCGTTCGCTCACCAACGCCACCGAGGCATTAGAACTAGACGCAGCGCTTCGTGAGGCGCTCGCCGCACGCGGTCGTCATCTCGAGCAATTGCAGGAAGCTGAGTCCGATGCCGGACTTGGTAACGGCGGCCTCGGCCGACTCGCCGCCTGCTTCCTGGACTCGATGGCGACCGTGGACATACCCGCCTTCGGATACGGCATCCGTTATCAGTTCGGCATGTTCCATCAACGTATCGAATACGGTGCGCAATGCGAAGCACCGGACGAGTGGCTGAAGGATGGCTCGCCTTGGGAGCTCGCACGAACGGATCGAGACGTCGAGGTGGGCTTCGGTGGACGAATCGACCACGACGAGCATGGCACAGCGATCTGGTCACCAGAGCGCCGTGTCATCGCTCGCGCTCACGATGTGTTCGTCCCTGGTCACGCCACTCGTCGAGTGTGCACACTGCGTCTTTGGGAGGCGCGAGCCACCCCCACTCTCGACATGCCTCTCTTCAACGCGGGCGACTTTCAATCGGCCACCGCGATCAAAGGGCGAGACGAAGTGATCTCCTGGGTGCTCTACCCCAACGACAGCACCGAAGCGGGCCGTGAGCTGCGACTGCGGCAAGAGTATTTCTTCGTCTGTGCATCGATCGCCGACATCCTCCAGCGACATCTCGAAGAGCACTCGAGTTTCGCGAATCTCGCGGATCACGTGGCGATTCACTTGAATGACACTCACCCCGCACTCGCGATAGCGGAGCTGATGCGAGCCCTCGTCGATCTGCACTCGATGGACTGGACGTTCGGCTGGCATCTCACACGCCGGATTTTTTCGTATACGAATCACACCTTGATGCCCGAGGCGCTCGAGACCTGGGATATCGAACTGTTCCAGCGCGCCCTACCCCGCCACGTCGACATCATCGAACGACTAAATGCAGAGCTGCTGAGGGAAATAGCTGAGCGATACCCGAACGATCCGGAACGGCTCTCCAGAATGAGTATCGTTGAAGTCCAAGGTGATGAACCACGCGAGCGCCGAATCCGCATGGCGCATCTGGCGGTAACCGGCAGTCACACCATCAACGGGGTCTCCGCGCTGCACTCGGCACTCATGGTCGATCATGTCTTCAAGGATTTCGCAGATCTTTGGCCTACTCGATTCAAAAATGTCACCAATGGAGTCACACTACGGCGCTGGATCTCACAAGCCAATCCGAGGCTCGCTCGACTTCTAGATCTGAAAATCGGCCGGCAATGGCGCTTCGAGTCAGAGCGACTCGCACTGCTGAAGAACCATTCGCACGATGAGAGCTTCATCGACGAATTTCGCGCCATAAAATTGGAAAACAAGCGTCGCCTGTGCGAGCTCATCCATCGCACGACGGGCATAGACACAGATGCAAACAGTCTGTTCGATGTGCAAATCAAGCGCATCCACGAATACAAACGGCAGCTACTGAATGTGCTGCATGTCGTATCGCGCTATCACGCCATACTCGCCAATCCGACGGCAGACTGGGTTCCGCGCACCGTCATCTTTGCAGGCAAAGCGGCTTCGTCCTACACGGCTGCAAAGCAGATCATTCGTTTGATCAATGACGTCGCTGCCGTGGTGAATCAAGATTCAACGCTAGCGGGGCGACTGAAGGTCGTCTTTCTTCCAAACTACAGTGTGTCGCTGGCCGAGATCATCATCCCGGGCGCTGACCTGTCAGAACAAATATCAACCGCCGGCACCGAAGCATCCGGAACTGGCAACATGAAGTTCGCGCTCAACGGTGCGCTGACGATCGGCACACTGGATGGCGCGACCATCGAGATGCGCGAACGAGTCGGGGCAGACAACATGTTCACCTTCGGCTTGCGTAGCGACGAGATTGCTAGCCTGAAATTGAACGGCTATCGCCCGGAGGATATTGCCAGCGCCGACCCCGACTTGGCGGCGGTACTCGATTCGATCGCCAACGGTCGATTCTCTCCCGGCGAACCGGAACGTTATCGCGAGCTCATCGACGGGTTACTCCAGGGTGGCGATCGATACTGTCTGATTGCCGATTTCGCGAGCTACCGCCAGGCGCAGCAAAAAGCAGATGAGCTTTTCCGGCAATCGTCACGCTGGACCGCTGCTGCAATTGAAAACGTCGCCGGCATGGGGCACTTCGCATCTGATCGTGCCATCTTGGAGTACGCCGAGAAAATCTGGCGTATCTCGCCGCAACGATAAGTAAGCTAGCCTGATGCGCCGCGATATCGTTCCCTCCATTGCCGATCGCGGTCCCCATCGAAGCCAAGACGGTCGCACGATCGTTCGAGTCTTTCAGCCGGATGCGCAGACGCTCGAGCTGCTCGCTTCGAGCGGCGACAAATCACTTGGATTTTTCTCGCTGCTGCATCCCGATGGATCCTTTCAGATTTCGGTCGACGAAGAACTCACAGACTATCGACTGCGAGCCACTTGGAGTGATGGGAGCACCTGGTTATTCGACGATCCCTATCGTCATACACCGAACATATCCGAGACAGACCTATGGCTTTTCGCCGAAGGTACGCTGCTGCGTCCGCACGAGATTCTTGGCGCACAACGGATTCATAACCAGGGCGTTGATGGAACGCGATTTGCCGTGTGGGCACCGAATGCGAGCAGCGTGAGCGTCGTTGGTGACTTCAACTTCTGGGACGAACGACGCCACCCCATGCGACCTCGCGGCAAAAGCGGCGTCTGGGAGTTGTTCATCCCGGGAGTTATCGACGGCGCTCTCTACAAGTTTTCTTTGAAAGACCGCCGCGGTCGTCGAGTCGGCCAGAAGAGCGACCCGTTCGCACGTCGCGTCGAACTTCGCCCCTCTAACGCCAGCATCGTCAGCTCTGCGCTTAAACCCATCGAGTGCGACACCACGGCGCTGCAGCGCAACCGATTCGATGCACCGATCAGCATTTACGAAGTTCATGCCGGCTCCTGGCGATACTCGCGTAAACCCGGGCGCCGCTTTGCCGATTGGGACGAGCTCAGCGAGACACTAATTCCCTACGTAGTCGAGCTCGGCTTCAGCCACATCGAGTTGCTACCCATTACGGAATATCCACTCGATGAATCGTGGGGGTATCAGCCTACGGGTCTCTACGCTGCCACCTCTCGACATGGCGACGCCAAAGACTTCCGCCGCTTCGTCGCTGCATGCCACACGGCAGGCATTGGAGTGATCGTCGATTGGGTGCCGGCCCATTTTCCGTCCGACGCGCACGGACTGGCGCGATTTGATGGCAGCGCCCTCTTCGAATACGCCGATCCGCGTGAGGGCAAGCACCCAGACTGGAACACACTGATTTACGATTTCAGAAAACCGCAGGTGCGTAATTTTCTGCTTGGAAGCGCTCTGTACTGGCTCGAGTCCTTCGATGTCGACGGGCTGCGCGTCGATGCCGTGGCGTCTATGCTCTACCGAGACTACAGTCGTCGCCAGGGTGAGTGGCTGCCGAACGAGCATGGCGGCAAAGAAAACCTCGAGGCCATCCAGTTCTTGCGGCAATTGAACGAGCTCGTGGGAAAACATCGTCCTGGAGCGATCGTCATCGCTGAAGAGTCGACTGCCTTTCCGCAGGTGTCGCACCCAACGTATCTCGGCGGCCTCGGATTCCACTACAAGTGGAATATGGGATGGATGAACGACACCTTGCGGTACATCGGTCGCGAAGCGATTCACCGTCGACACCACCATAACGAGCTGACCTTCAATATTTCGTATGCATACAGCGAGAACTTCATCCTGCCCATCTCGCATGATGAGGTCGTGCACGGCAAAGGCTCACTTCTCGGCCGAACTCCAGGAACTCGTCAGCAGAAGTTTTCCAATCTACGAGCGTATCTGGGCTTCATGTTCGCGCATCCAGGCAAAAAGCTGCTCTTTATGGGGAGTGAGTTTGCCCAAGAGCGAGAGTGGAACCACGGCACAGAACTCGATTGGGATCTACTCGCCGACGATCTTCACCTTGGCACACAACGCTTAGTTCGCGATCTGAACAAGCTCCTACGCGATCTGCCGGCGCTACACCAGCTTGATCACGATCGTGCGGGATTTGAATGGCTCGATGTAGACAATCACCAGCAATCATTGATTGCGTTCGCTCGAGCGGGCTTCGGTAACGAATCCGCCGTGATCGTGATCTGCAATTTCACGCCCGCAGCGCGCGAGGGATATCGAGTCGGCGTACCGATCGCGGGCGTTTACGAGGAACGCCTCAATACCGACTCCGAATACTATGGCGGCAAGAATATCGGCACGCCGCTGGGACTGGCTCACTCGGAGAAAAAAGCAGCGCACGGCAAGAGCCATTCGATCGTCGTGCGCGTGCCACCGCTCGCGACGATTTTCCTGACCTGCAAATCGGCCTCTAACGCCCCATCTTCTGAATGACGGCAGCGTATTCCTCAAAATAGCGCAAGGCCTGCTCGGTCGGTACGACCAACTTCACGCGGGAGTCTGACTCCGTCCCCTGAAACTCCACGAGACCGGCATCTTTGAGCTGGTGGATTCGCTTACGTACCGTATTAAAGTGACCGATCTCTTGCCGATCGAGCAATTTGTTGATCGGATAAGGATCGCCACTCTTCCACGCCTGCGTGATATCGGCGAGTAACAGCTCGACGTTCGGAATCGAGAGAACCTCCGTGGACGGCAAGCTCTTGAGCCCGTCGACGAGCCAGCGGAATCTCAAATAGAGATCAAGGAGATTCGGGTTTGGTTTTTCGCTCATGATGAATTGCGGTCGATGTGGAGTTGTCGAAAAGCAAGATACACCCCTTCAGGGTGTAGAGCAGCAATAGTGCGCCAAAAAGGTCACCAACGAACATTGCAGTCCAAAGATTAACCCAATCATGCGCTTCGCTTCCGAGCGCATAACGAGCCGTTATGTGCGATGTCGAATTGAGAATGGCCGAGACGAAGGCGAGCAATAACAATCGGCGTCCATCCATAGCTTGCGTACCCGAGCGAGCCAAGGGCTGAAGACTGCGACCCGGCCATTGACGAAAAGTCAGCATGACGGCAACCCATGCCGCAAGCCCAGGGATCACTGCAAGAACGAGATCTAGCGAGGGATCAAAAGTTGGGCCATAGCCCGTGAGCTGAGTGTAGATGAGCGCACCGAGAGTGAACCCGAGCGCACCCGCAGCGCCCAACAACAGCACCAACATCATACGGACGCCATGCGGCAGATAAACCCAATTGACGCCGGGCACATGCTCCGTCCAGGAGAACAACCATTCATAGAACGGCATGAAGCCGAGCCACACCGCTGCACCAATCAAGGTGAATAGCGCGAAGCGACTGTAGTGCGCCGCAGTCATCACTTCAAATAATGAGAAGGATACGCCTTGCCTGCAACACCGCTCGCGATAGCCGCTTTAGCCACCGCGCTCGCTACAACCTCACGCAGTCTCGGATCCATGGGCTTCGGCAAAATGTACTCAGGCCCGAAAGTGAGGCCCGTGACGTCGGGATAGGCTTTGATCACCTCTTCCGGGACAGCCTCTTTAGTGAGATTGGCAATGGCATGAGCTGCCGCGATCTTCATCTCTTCGGTAATGGCGTGCGCACGCACATCGAGCGCGCCGCGAAAGATGAACGGGAAGCAAAGTACATTGTTCACCTGGTTCGGAAAGTCCGAGCGCCCAGTGGCTACGATCACATCGTCGCGAATCGCCCGCGCCGCAGACGGGCGAACCTCAGGCTCGGGATTCGCGAGCGCGAAAATCACGGGTCGCGGCGCCATGGATCGGAGCAACTCGGCATCGAGCAAGCCCGCAGCCGAAACGCCGATGAACACGTCAGCTCCCCGTAACGCATCCGCCAGCGTGCGATGAGGACTCTCGTTTGCAAACTCGGCCTTGTAGTCCGGCAGATTTTCACGACCGGCGTGAATGACACCCTGCCGATCGACTGCCGTCATATTGGCAACCGGAACGCCCATCGATCGCAACAGGCGTAAGGTCGCGGTGCCGGCAGCGCCGCTGCCAAGACACACGATCTTCACTTCGTTGAGGCGCTTGCCCTGCAACTCGAGTGCATTCAATAAACCAGCGACCACGCAAATGGCCGTGCCGTGTTGATCATCGTGGAAGACGGGCACTTTACAACGCGCCTTCAGCGCTTCTTCAATCGCGAAGCACTGTGGGGCGCCCACGTCTTCTATATTGATACCGCCGAAGCTATCGGCGATGCGCGCGACCGTGTCGATGAAGCTTTCTGCCGTCTCTGCGTTGATCTCGATGTCCACGCAATCGAGATCCGCGAATCGTTTGAAGAGTAATGCCTTGCCTTCCATCACGGGCTTGCTTGCCAGCGCACCGAGATTACCGAGACCCAAAATCGCCGAACCATCGGTCACGATGCCAATGAGATTTCCCTTGTTGGTGTACTCGTAGGCTGCCTCAGGATCTGCGGCGATAGCTAACACCGGCTCTGCGACGCCAGGGCTGTAGGCGAGCGCAAGATCACGGCTGGATTCCGCTGGCTTGAAAACGTGGGTACCAATCTTTCCCGGCCGCGGCATCGCGTGGTACGCGAGCGCTGCCTGGCGCAAAGCCTCGTCAGACATGTCATCTCCCCCTGATATGGTCGGCCACTATAGAGGCTCGACCCGTCGGACGGCAGGGGTTTGAATCCCTACCAAGATCAAACTAGGATCCGGAACACAACATCAACAAGATCCAAAGGGGATCAATATGGGGGAGCGCGGATTTGACTACGACCTCGTAGTCATCGGATCGGGTCCGTCCGGTCAAAGGGCGGCCATTCAGGCGGCCAAATTAGGCAAGTCTGTTGCAATCATCGAACGGGCTAGAACCGTCGGTGGAATCTGCGTCAACTACGGCACGATCCCCTCGAAGACCTTTCGAGAGGCGGTTCTGCATCTCTCGGGATATCGCGAGCGAGGCATCTACGGTTCGTCGTACCGAGTGAAGCAGGAGATCACCATCGACGATCTTCTTTACCGTGTTCAGCAGGTCGTGCGATCCGAGATCGACGTCATCCGTAATCAGATGACACGTAACCGCGTCGAGCTCATCGAGGCGACTGCGACGTTTCTCGATCCGCACCTGATCGAGCTGACCACCGAAGGAAGACATGGCAAGCGACAGATCACCGCTCGCAAGGTCGTGATCGCCTGTGGCACCGAAGCAGCGCGCGACACCCACATTCCATTCGATGGCCAAAGAGTTTTCACTAGTGACGATGTGCTCGGGCTCGAGCGTCTACCGAGATCGATCATCGTCGTTGGTGCCGGCGTCATCGGCATCGAATACGCAACCATGTTCGCGGCGCTCGGCGTACGTGTCACGGTAGTGGATAAGCGTCCGACACTACTGCCGTTCCTCGATCATGAAATTTCGGCGGCGCTCACCTATGTCGTACAACAGAGCAATGTCACCATGCGCCTCGGCGAAGAAGTTGCCGAAATCGCCCTTCTCGATGGTGTCTCAAAACCTGTCGAAGTGCGACTGAAGAGCGGCAAAGTCCTTCATGCAGAAGCGGCGCTCTACTCGATTGGCCGTGTCGGAGCGACGGAACGCCTGCAACTTGGCAACGCCGGCGTGCAAGCAGATGATCGCAACCGCATCCCCGTCAATGAGCACTTCCAAAGCAACGTCGAGCATGTCTATGCGGTCGGTGATGTCATCGGCTTCCCGTCTTTGGCATCGACCTCGTATGAACAAGGTAGAGCAGCGGCGCGACACGCTTTCGGTCTGCGCAATGATCACGAAGGCGGTATCGGGCTCTTCCCGTATGGCATCTATACGGTTCCCGAGATTTCGACGATCGGAAAAAGCGAAGACGAGCTCACTGCCGCCGG
>Ga0315907_10007785_pt1 | contig 11108 bp, 9 predicted proteins | sample LakEriMetagenome_3_FD_203525 | JGI IMG/M metagenome (GOLD analysis project Ga0315907, IMG submission 203525) | Freshwater fungal communities from buoy surface, Lake Erie, Ohio, United States - Buoy 12 MA123 | ecosystem: Environmental > Aquatic > Freshwater > Lake > Lake biofilm | place: USA...
TGGCCGACGACGGCCGCCGCCCGGACCGGTGCACAAAGCAGGGCCGACATGGCCAACGCAGCCCAGGCGGCCCAGGTCCAGTTCAGGCGGAGGTGGAGAGGGTTCATGGAACGTGTGCGAGCGGGCAGTGTTGCGCGAAGCCGCAGCGTACAGACCCCTTAAACCCTACGCCAGCCACGGGACAATCAGTCACGGGCTCATCACGCACGATCTGATGCCTGGCCCGGGCCGAGGCGCGCTCAGCCGCGCATGTCCAGGATCAGGCCTTCGCCCGCATCCGTGCGCCCGGCGAGCATCTCACCGTAGGCCTGCAGCGCGGCCTGCGCGCCGCGTCGCTGCACGATGCGCACCCATTGGCCAGTTTGCACCTGGTCGATGAACTGTGCCCAGGCCTGGCCCATGCGCCGCTGGAGTTCAGCATTTCCCCAGCCTTCGGGCGGCGGCGCACTGCGTGCCTTTGCCTGCGCCGGCGCGAAGAACAGCGTGGGGCGCGGACCGGGCAGATCGCGCGCAGAGCCCAGAGCCTCCCAGTGGGTACCTCCGATGGAACTGCTGAACGTCAGCGTGTCGGCGAAGTGGGTGTGGATGCGGTGGCGCAGGGCGGCGTTGCCCGCGAAGTCGACATACGCCGTGGCGGCTGGCGTCAGCGCTGCCGGCCATTGCTCGTAGGTGAGCACGGTGTCATAGCAACCCAGCGAGTGCACGAAGTCGGCGTTCGCCGCCGAGGTCAGGCCCACGATGCGCGGTGCCTGCGGCGAGCCGCGCCGCTGGGCCAGACAGTGCGCTGTCGCCAGCGCCGTCTTGCTCGAGGCGCTGGACAGCAGCAGCTGCCGGGCGCCGAAGAAGCCCTGCTCGGCCAAGAAATCATCCAGAAGGAAGGCCGTGAGGAACAGCGGCCGCAACACCGCCTGCAGCCCTTCGAGTTCGGAGCGCCAGCCGGGGTCGGCATCGCAGAAGACGTACTGGTTGTAGACGCCGGCGAGTTCCTGGCGATGCGCCGACCCGTCCACGAAGCTGGTGGCAGAGACCCTGGCAGGCTCGACCACCAGATGCGTGCCCGCGGGGTAGTAGCCCCACACCCGGCGGCCCACCGCCACGCCCTCGGTCAGCGACTCGGTGACGTTCGCAAAGCCCCATACCGGCAGGCAGCCCAGCGCGGCATCGCTTGCGGCGGAGCCCGTAGGAAAGAACTGCCAATACTTCATCGCCTCACCAAAGGCGGCGTAGGTGATGTTGTTGGCGGTGAGCGCAAAGCTTTCCACCACCAGCCGCGCCTGGCCAGGCGCCAGGCGGCGCTGCGCAGGCGCGTCGGGGTCCGGGCCCAGGTGGGCCTGGCCCAGCGTCGCGCGGGCGATGAACAGTCGCTGACCGTGTTCGCTCATGGCGTCACCCTGGGAAGAGGGCCCAGTGGCCGGCGTGCTGCGGCGTGGCCGGTCAGGCGTGCTTTTTCATGCGGCATCGATCACCTCGGCCGCGGTGCGGAAGGCGTCCACCGCTGCCGGAAAGCCGCAGTACACGCTGGCGTGCAGGAAGATTTCCTGCAACTCTTCCTTGGTCACACCGTTGTTGAGGGCGCCGCGCACGTGAATCTTCAACTCGTGCATGCGGCCCAGCGCCACCAGCATCGACACGGTGACGATGCTGCGCGTGCGCAGGTCAATGTTCGGGCGTTGCCACGTGTTGCCCCAGGCATGGCACGTGACCAGTTCCTGCAAAGGCGCGGTGAAGGGCGTGGCCTTGGCGAGTGCGCCATCGACATACGCATCGCCGAGCACGGCGCGGCGGGTGGCAAGTCCCTTGGGGTCCAGGTCCATGAATGTCTCCTGATCAGCCTGCTTGTGGTGAGGTACCCAGCATAGCGGCTTCGGGTCCGCCGCCGCGCCGCCCGCCTCGGCGCAAGACGTCGCGGAGATGGCAGGACGGTTCCCGTCGCGACGGCGGTGGAGTAGCATGGCAAGGAACCCCCGGAGTTGCGCATGCCCCCCCTTTCCTGTCCTGCACGGTTTGCCAACCCCGAGCCCCTTCCGGGCACGCGCCGCAGCTGGCTGGGTGCCGGTGCGTTGGTTGTGGTGGGCTGGAGCCTGACCGGGCCGACCTGGGCTCAGCCGGCATCCGCAGCGCTGTCCATCGGCGTTCTGCCCAACGTCAGCGCGCGCGTCTTGTTGGCCAGCTACCAGCCCATGCGTGAGTACTTCGAGCGTGCGCTGCGGCAGCCGGTCACGATCGTCACCGCCCCCGATTTCCGGGCTTTCGCGGCCAACTCGCTCAAGGGCGAGTACGACATCGTGGTCACCGCACCGAACCTCGGGCGGGTGATGCAGCTGGACGCGAAGTGGGAGCCTCTGGCCATCTACGAGCCGCGCATTCCTGCCGTCGCCGTGGCCCGTGCCGACAACCCCGACGACTCGCCCCGGCAGTTGCGCGGCCGGGCGCTGGCCCTGGCCAATCCGCAGTCCCTGGTAGCCATGGTCGGCCTGCAATGGCTCCAGTCCGAAGGCTTGCAAGAGGGCGTGGACTTCAAGACCGTGGTCGTGGCCAACGACGACAGTCTGGGCACCGTGCTGCGCAGCGGCGAGGCGCCGTGGGCCGTGATGAGCATGGGCGAATTCCGCGCCAAGCCGGAGGCGCTGCGCCAGTCGCTGCGCATCGTCAGGCAGATCACCACGGTGCCCGGCTTTCTTGTGATGGCCAACCCGGCGCTCCCGGCGGCCCAGCGTCAGCGGCTGAAGGCCCTCATCCTGGCCCTGCCTGCCAGTGCCGATGGCGCGCGCTTTTTCGAGCTGTCGGGATTTCGGGGCATCCGTGAGATCGTCGACGCCGACCTCACGTTTGCCGATCCCTTCAATGAGCTGACCCGGCGCGGCCTGGGTCTCAAGCCCTGAACCCGCACCACAGCCCCTGCGGCGGGCGCCCCGGGCCCTGCCAAGCCCGCCGGGGGCTGTCATGGGCCTGAGCGCCCGCTGGGCGCGCCTGGGGTTCCGCGCCAAGCTCATCTGGGTGGGTGTGTCACTGCAGGTCCTGATGCTGGCGGCCGTGGCCTTGGGCGTGTCCACGCTGGTGGACCGCTACCTGCAGCAGGAGCTGAAGGCCCGCGTGGGGCAGCTCAAGCCGCTGTTCAATGCGGCATTGGCCGCGCCCCTGGCCCAGCGCGATTACGCCACCGTGGCGGCCATCCTGGCCGAGGCGCGCGCCACGCGCGATCTGGTCTTCGTTTGTGTGCTCGATGCTTCCGGGCGCTTGATTGCGGAAGACCGGGCCGGAGCGATACCCGCAGTGGCCGGTGTGTCCGAGTTGCACAAGCCCGCGCCGGCCGCGGGACCTCAGGCCACCCTGGACTTCGAGGCACCGCTGGAGATGGGCGGGCAGGTGCTGGGGCGTGTGGAGTTCGGGCTGTCGCGCAGCGCACTGGCCGAGACCCGTCGATCGCTGCTGTGGGCGCTGGCCCTCATTGGCCTGTTTTGTCTGTTGGTCTTCTCGGCCTTGCTGGCGGCCCTTAGCCATGCCCTGACGCGGCCGCTGGCCGCTCTGGCGGTGGCAGTGCGTGACATACAGGCCGCCAACTACGAGGTGAAATTCGACCCGGAGCGCAAGGACGAGCTGGGCGTGCTCATGAAGGCCTTCTCGCGCATGGGGCTGGAGGTGCGGCGCAAGGTGGGCGAACTGGTGCACAGCGAGGCCTTGCAGCGCAAGTATCTGCAAGAGGCCATCCGCCGCCAGACCGAGACCAGCCTGGCCCTGCGCGCAGCAGAAGCCGCCAACGCGGCCAAGGCCGATTTCATCGCCAACATGAGCCATGAGATCCGTACGCCGATGAACGCCATCGTCGGCTACGCCGACATGCTGTTGCGCACCCCCTTGCAGCCGACGCAGCAGGCGTACGCGCAGCGCCTGCAGAACGCCAGCACCACGCTGCTGGGGGTGATGAACAACGTGCTGGACTTCTCCAAGATCGAGGCAGGGCAGTTGAAGGCCGACGCGCAGCCTTTCGATGTCATGGCCACTGTCGACAGTGCCGTCAGCCTGTTCCAGCCGCAACTGCGGGACGGCACCGTCCGGTTGCGGCTGGAGATCGCGCCCGACGTCCCGCGCCTGATCTGCGGCGACGCCATGCGCCTGCATCAGGTGCTGGTCAACCTGGTTGGCAACGCGGTGAAGTTCACCGAGGAGGGAGAGGTCTGCATTTCGGTGCAATGTCAGGTTGGACCGAATGCGACACCCATGCTGTGCATCGTCGTCAGCGATACCGGCATCGGCATCGAGCCGTCCCAGATCGAGCGCATCTTCGCGCCCTTTGCGCAGGCCGATGGAACGATCACGCGCCGCTTTGGGGGCACCGGGCTGGGGCTGTCCATCTCGCGGCGGCTGGCTGAGCTGATGGGCGGCACGCTGTCGGTGCGCAGCGAAGCGGGCTGCGGCGCGGAGTTCACGCTGCGGGTGCCCTTCATCACGGTCGAGGCGGGACCGCCTGGGGACCCCTCTGACCCGGTGCAAGCTGCTTCGCCCAACCCGACTGCTGAGGGCGGGGTGCACCTTGCCTCGGCGCCGGCGCATGCCCGTTTGCAGCCGGATCTGCCGCTGGTGATGCCGCAGCGCCAGGCAGACCTGGCAGTGCTTCGGCCGGTGCTGGCGGAACTGGACGATCTGCTCTCGCGCAACATGCTGGGTGCCCAGCGTGTGGCCGAGCGGCTGTGCACGGAACTGCAGGGCACGGTCTGGGCTGATGCCTTCTTTGAGATCGAGCAGGACGTGCGGCGCCTGCGCTTTCCTGCAGCACGTGCCCGTCTGGCCTCTCTGTGCGACAGATGGGCTGAGGCATCAGCCTCTTCGGAGTCCTTGCCTTCGCCATGAGCGCTCAGCCCGTCATCCTGGTCATCGACGACGTCCTCGAGAACGTGGTCATGCTGGGCGCCGCCTTGTCACAGGTGGCCGAGGTGCAGTTCGCTACCTCAGGGCAGGAAGGTCTGGAGTTTGCGCGACGCACCGTGCCCGACCTGATCCTGCTGGACGTGATGATGCCGGGCATAGACGGGTTCGAGGTGGGCGATCGCTTGCGGCGGGATGAGACCACCCGGGCGATCCCGGTGATCTTCGTCACCGCGCGTACCGATGCAGCCAGCGAGTCTCGCGGCCTGGCGCTGGGCGCGGTGGACTTCATCCACAAGCCGCTGCGGCCGGATCTGGTGCAGGCTCGGGTGCGGCTGCACCTGGAACTGGCGCGGCGTGCGCGGGCACTGGAGGCCGCCAATCAGGCCCTGGAAGACAAGGTGGCCCAGCGCACGCAGGACCTGATGGATGCCCTGCAGCGGGCCGAAGGCACTGCGCGATCGAAGACCGACTTCCTGGCCCGCATGAGCCACGAACTGCGCACCCCGCTCAACGCCGTGATCGGCCTGGCCCAGGTGGGTCTGCGCGAGGAGGCATCCGGCCAGTCGCCGCAGGCCCTTTATCCGCGCATCCTGTCCGCCGGGCAGCACCTGCTTCGGGTGGTCAACGATGTGCTGGACTACTCGCGCATCGAGGCCGGCAAGTGCACCGTGGAGAGCCAGCCCTTCGATCTTGCCACCACCGTGGCGCAGGCGGCGCAGCTGCTGGAGCCCCAGGCGCTGGCCCAAGGGATCTCGCTGCGCGTGGAGGGGGCCCCAGGTTCGCGCGCGCATGTGCTGGGGGACGCGCAGCGGGTCCAGCAGGTGCTGGTCAATCTGTTGTCGAACGCCGTGAAGTTCACCGACCGGGGCCACGTTCTTCTGCGCATCACTTCCGAAGGTGCACGCCACGTCTTCGAGGTTTCCGATACCGGCATCGGCCTGACCACCCAGCAGATCTCTCGCCTGTTCCAGCCTTTCGAGCAGGCCGACAATTCCAGCACCCGGCGCCACGGCGGCACCGGCTTGGGCCTGGTCATCTCGCTTCATCTGGCCCGTGAGATGGGGGGCGACATCACGGTGCGCAGCACACCCGGGCAAGGCAGCACTTTTGTCTTCAGCGTCACCCTGCCCGAGTCGCAGGTGCGCGACACCGAGCCCGGGGCACTCATCGGCGCCACGGGCAGGCTCCGTGGCCTGAGCGTGCTGGCAGCCGAAGACATGGAGGTCAACCGCTTTCTGCTCGCCCGCGTCCTGGAACAGGAGGACGCCCGGGTGCTGTTTGCCGAGGATGGTGCCGCCGCCGTGCAGGCTGTTCAAGTCCAGGCTCGGCCGGCGCCGGGGGCTGCCTCGAGGCCCACGCCCTTTGACGTCGTGTTGATGGACCTGCAGATGCCGGTGATGGACGGCTTCGAGGCCACCCGGCGCATTCGGGCCATCCGGGCGGACCTCCCCATCATCGGCCTGACCGCCCATGCCCTGCCGGAGGAGCGCGCGCGCTGCCTGGACGCAGGCATGTCCGGCCATGTGGCCAAGCCGGTGGATGTCGAGGAACTGGTCACCGCCATCCAGCGTGCCTGCCGAGCGCGCGCGCTCGGGCCTGAACGGGCCCGGGAACCTGCTCGGGCGCCCGTGCCGGCGCCAGCGGTGGCCCCGTCACCGGTGCCGGCGGCCGCTGCCAAGGCTCCATCCGAAAACCCTGCTGCCCCGGTCATCGACTGGGCGGCGGTGGCGGCCGGCCTGGGCGCATCCGAGGCCTTTCTGGACCAGCTGGCCGCAGGGCTGCTGAAGAACCTGGGGCCGAAGCCGGCGGTGCTGCGTGCCGCCGTGCAGCAGGCCGACCTGCCCTTGATCATGCGCGAAGCCCACAGCATCAAGGGCGTGGCCGGCAACGTGAAGGCCGATGCCGCGTTTGCGCTGGCGCGGGCCGTGGAAACCGCCGCCCGCCAGGGGCAGCAGGCCTGCCTGGGCGACGCCGAGGCTCTGGCGGCAGCCGTGGAGCAGATGTTGGCAGCAGCACGTCAGCGGGTGGAGCGCCCGCGCTGAGAAGTGCAACCGGCCCGCCTTGTCGGGTCCGGCTTGATCGCTGAGACCCGACCCCACCCTTGACCAGGCTCAAGGGAGCTGCGAGGTTCCCTCCACACAATGTGTGCAGGGATCTGTACGCCATGGGCGCGGCACTCGGCCCGGGCCCGATACCTCTGATGACCTCTCTCGAACTGCTGGGGCTGATCACCGCAGCCATGCTCCTGCAATTGGCACTGGGCATCGGCGTTGTGGTGCGGCGCCGGCTGGCGGGTTCACGCCCGGTTCAGCCCAGTACTTCCTCGCCTTCGCAGGGACTCGCTGGCAAGGTCGATCACGCCGACGGCGCGGGCAGCGCCTGGTCGGGATGGCGGGAGTTCCGCGTCGCCCAGCGCGTGCTGGAGGACGCACAGGGCTCCCAGTGCTCCTTCCGTCTGCAGCCCGTCGACGGCCAACCCTTGCCGGACTTCAGGCCGGGCCAGTACCTCACGTTCCGTCTTGACCTGGGCCCAGGCGCCGGCCCGTCGGGGGCCGCCTCCTCGCGCACCCTCACGCGCTGCTACTCCCTCTCCGACAGCCCGAGCCCCGCCCATTACCGCATCACCATCAAGCGCATGCCCGCCCCCGCAGAGCAGCCGGCCGGGCGGCCGGGTCTCGCTTCCACCCACTTCCACGATCACGTGCAGGTGGGGGACGTGCTGCGCGTGAAGGCGCCGGCCGGACACTTCTTCATCGACCCCAACCCTGAGGTGCCGGTGGTGCTGATCGGCGGCGGCATCGGCATCACCCCCATGATGAGCATGCTGCGCTGGTGTGTGCAGCACCAGCCGCAGCGGCCGGTGCACCTGTTCTACGGCTTGCGCAGCAGCCAGGAGCATGCCTTCAAGCGGGTGCTGGAAGACCTGGCGGCTTCGGCGCCGGCGCTGCGCCTGCATGTCGTCTACAGCCGGCCCGGTGCTGAAGACCTTCTGGGGCGCGACTACCAGCACCGCGGGCATGTGGATATAGACCTGCTGCGCCGCATCGTGCCGCACGGCCGGCACCAGTTCTACGTCTGCGGCCCGGCCGCCATGATGCAGACCCTGGTGCCGGCGCTGGCGGACTGGGGCGTGGCAGCGGCGGACATCCACCACGAAGCCTTCGGCCCGGCGTCGGTGAAGGTGCCCGGGCTGCCCGGGCTGCCAGGCGAGCCCATGGCGGCCGCAGCCGCGAGTTTCGAGGTGAAGTTGCAGCGCTCGGGACGCACCCTCACCTGGAGCGGCGAGGAGACTTCGCTGCTGGAGTTTGTGGAACGTCACGGGGTGGAGGTGGCGTCGGGTTGCCGTTCGGGCGGCTGCGGCAGTTGCGAGACCCGGGTGCTGGAGGGCCGGGTGCTTTACGCGCAGGCACCCGACCATGAGGTGGCCCCGGGCCACTGCCTGCTGTGCGTGGGTCGGCCGGCTTCGGCCCTGGTGCTGGAGGCTTGATGCTGCAGAAGACCTCAAAGGCCAGGCTGCTGCAGCGAGAAGTGCTGCCCTTCGTAGCGAGCTTTGCGCTGCTGGCCCTGCTGGCGCTGGCGCTGGACGGCCTGCTGCACGCGCTGGACTTGCGGTGGGTGGGCCGCTGGCTGGGGATTCCCGGCACGCTGCTGATCATCGCCTCCACCGTGTATTCGCTGCGCAAGCGCAGGCTCATCCGCCGCGGCCAGCCGGCCCAGCTGCTGAAGTGGCACGAGTCGCTCGCGTGGCTGGGCTCGTTGCTGGTGCTGGTGCATGCCGGCGTGCACTTCAACGCCATCCTCGGCTGGCTGGCGGTCTGGGCCATGCTGATCAATGTGGGCAGCGGCCTGACGGGCAAGTTCCTGCTGGAACGAGCACGTCGTCGCATGGAGGAAGCCCGGAAGCGCCTGCGCGCGGGCGGCCTGCCTGAGGCCGAGCTCGAGAACCAGCTGTACTGGGACAGCATGACCTTCGACGCGGTCAAGCAGTGGCGCGTGGTGCACTTTCCCATCACCCTGGCCTTTGCCGTGCTGGCCATGGCGCACATCGTGGCCGTCTTCCTGTTCTGGGGCTGGAATTGAAGAAGAAGCGCCCGGTCCTGCTGATCGTCATCGCGCTCAATCTGCTGGCGCTGATCGCATTGGCCTTCGCCTACCCGCACCTGATGGTGAGCCCGGGGCCGCTGGTGAAAGGGCACGAGGAGTTGGCCACAGACTGCTTTGCCTGCCACGCCCCTTGGCGCGGGGCGTCCACCCAGCGCTGCACGACCTGTCACGCCGTGGCCGACGTGGGCCTGAAGACCACCCAGGGTGTGCCGATCCCGAACCGCACAGTCAAGGTCTCGTTTCACCAGCAACTCATCGAGCAGGACTGCATGGCCTGCCACAGCGACCACCAGGGACCCCGGCTCACCCAGCGCAGCCGCAAGCCGTTCTCGCACGCCTTGCTGGTCGCGTCCGTGCGCGAGCAATGCTCGTCATGCCACGTGGCGCCGAAGGACACGATGCACCGGTTCGTGCAGGCCGAGTGCAGCCAGTGCCACGCTTCCCAGGCCTGGAAGCCCGCGACCTTCGACCACACCCGCTTCTTCGTCCTGGACCGGGATCACAACGCAGCCTGCGAAACCTGCCACCAGAACCACGACTACAGCCGCTACACCTGCTACGGGTGCCATGAACATTCCCAGGCCAAGGTCCGCGCCAAGCACCTCAAGGAAGGCATCCGGGACTTCCAGAACTGCGTCGAGTGCCATCGCGACCCCGGTGTGGAGCCCAAGGAGCACGGGGGCCGGGAGCGCAGCCGGCGCGAGCGGGATTGAGTGCGAATGAGGTGAACTGAGCACGCGCCCCGCGCGCGTTCCCCTCAGGCGTTCGCGGCACCTTGCGGGTACAGCCGGTCGTACTTCTTGAGGGGCCTGTTTCAGCCCAACGAGTCCGGGGGCTAGACGGCGGTGACGCGGTCCCTGCCCGCTTCCTTGCTGCGGTACAGCGCGGTGTCGGCCCGCGCAATACCCGCGTTCAGCGCCTCACCCTCCTGCGCCTGCGTAGCGCCCAGTGACACGGTGACACTCAGTTCGGGTTGCGAGGCGGCCAGGCGCTGGCTGGCGATGGAGCCACGGATGCGCTCGGCCACCACCAGGCCGCCGGCCAGGTCGGTGCGGGTCAGCAGCAGCAGGAACTCCTCGCCCCCCCAGCGGGCGACCACATCGTGGTCGCGGCAGCATGCGCGCAGGCATTCGGCCACGCTCACCAGCACCTCGTCGCCCACGGCGTGGCCGTACGTATCGTTGATGTTCTTGAAGTGGTCCACATCCACCAGCAGCAGGACCATGGGCTCCAACCCTGAACCCTGCGCCGCCCGCTGCCGGGCTTGCGCCCAGAAGTGGCGACGGTTGGACAGCCGGGTGAGGGGGTCGCGCGTGGCCATGTCCTCCAGACGGCGCTGTGCAGCGCGCATCAGGCCGACGTAGGCCATGGTGATGGCGGCAAAGATGGCGAACACGATCGACACGTTCAGTGCGTGCACGATGTCCAGGCTGAGCGGCGACACCGGCTGTAGCGGCCCCACGGCGCTGCACAGCCGCTCCAGCCCGATGTAGAAGGTCAGCAGCAACACGATGGCGGGCACTGCCCGGCGCGGCCGGGTGCTGGCGGCGATGCCCGGGATGAACATCATGAGGAAGTAATGGAAGCCGCTGGCCCAGCCGATGACCAGCGAGCCCAGCGCCGCGTGGCCCAGCACCTCGATCCACATCAGCCAGACGGAGGCGGGATGCAGCCGGTCGCGGCTGAGCCGCCAGGCCAGGCCGTACAGGGCGATGCTCACCAGGTTGATCCACTGCAGCACGGGCGAGCCGATCGCCCAGAAGAGCAGGAAGTAGCCCGCATCGGTGAGGGCGGCCAGCACCGTCACGCGGCGCAGGGTCAACCACATGGCGGCACGCGCCTGTAAGTGCGGGCGCTCGGCCGTCAAGGGTGCAGGCTGCACAGCGGCGGTCGGGTCGGAGGCGCTCATGATCCTGGAAAGATCATACAGGCCCGAGGGTGACGACCCCTGCCTACTCCGGCAGGATGCGTTGATCCCTGATCAGGCGACCCCACTTGGCGTGGTCATCTCGCTGGGTACGCGCCAAAGCCGCCGGGGACGATGCCACGGGCTCCATGCCCAGCACGTTCAGGCGTTCGCGGATGTCGGGCATGGTCAGGATGGCGCTCAGGTGCTGATGCATCAAGGTCACCGTACT
>Ga0315907_10007787_pt1 | contig 11106 bp, 15 predicted proteins | sample LakEriMetagenome_3_FD_203525 | JGI IMG/M metagenome (GOLD analysis project Ga0315907, IMG submission 203525) | Freshwater fungal communities from buoy surface, Lake Erie, Ohio, United States - Buoy 12 MA123 | ecosystem: Environmental > Aquatic > Freshwater > Lake > Lake biofilm | place: USA...
GGCTAAGCGAAGGTTTGTTTCGGATATATACAAGTTAGCGGTAATTACAAGACAACTCTATGAATATTCTAAGAATAGTATTTTTTGAAATTTACGAGAAAATTAAACTAAGAGACTGCCAAGGCGTCGGACGAGCTACAAACTTCTCTTACCCCAAAAGGAATGACGTTTTTTATTCAAAACTTAAAGAAAGGGTCGCTCCAATCTTGATACAAAATGGATTTAAGGAAATAAAAAAGAGGCGATTTGTTAAATTTAATGATAGCGATATTGATTTTTATGAGTTTGGATTGACAAAGAAATTGAATGGACTAAAAGTATCTTATGGAAGCATTAGTTTAAATGATACAGAAAATGACAAGAAATTAACAGCCTACCACTCTTTAGATTCTTATGGACAATTTGGTAAAGACTGGTTTTATCTAAAACCAAAATTTTGGAATTATGATTATGAATATCCTGTAAGAAAAAATGACAATATGGACGACAAAATGATAATGGAAATAGCAGCTTTAATAAAGGATACTTTAGCTATGGAAAATAGAAACTACCGCTAACAGCACATTTGCAATAGGCGGGGTTTCGTGCTCCGAAGACAGTTATGCGGTTAAAGAAAGTTCAGTCTCCGCATAAACATTTGTGCTGAAAAGCCCGCCCATCGCAAATCTGCAAAACGTTATAGGCAAGCGTAACAGACGACACAACAACCATTAAACTGACAGGAAATTATCGTAACGACAGAACAACATATAAACTTAACAGCGGACTTTTTTCCGACACGACAGCCCAACACTTCGTGTTTTATTTTTTTTTGCCGCCCCGCATTTTTTAAAAACAATTTTAGCCAGCCGCAGAAGTGGCACATTTGGTTTTGCCCGACACACAAGCCAACGCTTCGCAAAACCAAAAGAGCCACTTTTTAGCCAACGCACTGAAAATGAATTCGATAAAAATAGAATGGACACCAAACAATATTTTATCTAAATTTGCGTCTCACAATAAATGAAAAAGTTCGTAGTAACAATATTGCTCCTTTTATACTTGATACCAACCTTTGGTGTCAATGTTACTGTGCATTACTGTGGTGGTGAATTTGCATCACTCACTTTTGGTACTTCAGAGAAAACCAAATGTGCTTGTGGTAGCAAGAAGATGAAGAAGAACTGCTGTGAAGACAAAACTTTTTCTTATGAAGTTGATGACGAACAAGCAAAAGCACAAGAGTGCTTGTTAGCTTTTTCAAATTCGGTTAACATTGATGTTGCTCTACCTTCCCCAATTGAGTTTTGCTATTCTTGCTTCCCTTCATTTGCAACAGAATACTACTTCGACCATCCTCCAAACTTTGTAAAGCAACCGCTCTACATTCTCAATCGGGTATTCCGTATTTGATTTTTTTGACAAATCTAAAGTTTGCCGACACTATTTCAGTGGCTCGGGTAATTGTGTTTTCAATTCTTATCAAAATCAAAATTCAAAAAAATGTCAATAATTAATAAAATATCAATGATGTTTTGCATTGCATCTACTTCGCTTACAAGTTGTGAAGCCCAAGTAAAAAATGCTAAAACCGAAACCGTTAAAATTTACGGTAACTGTGGAATGTGTGAAACCACAATTGAAACAGCTGGAAACATTAAGAAAATAGCTAAAGTAGATTGGGACAAAGACACTAAAATGGCAACCATAACTTATGACAGTACGAAAACAAATCAAGACGAAATTTTGAAACGTATTGCTTTGGCAGGTTATGACAGCGATAAATTTCTTGCTCCCGATGATGTTTACAGCAAACTGCACGGATGTTGCCAGTATGATAGAGTTAACAAAACCACTATCGGTAAAACAGATGTTGTTAATGACCATTCTTCGCATAATCACGATGCCCCAACGAAAGAAAACCCAACAGAAATTAGGCAAGAAACAAATCAGTTAAAAGTGATTTTTGAAAACTACTTTGCCTTAAAAGATGCCTTGGTAAAATCTGATGGGAAATTAGCTTCTTCGATTGCTAAAGAATTGCTTACAAATATTAATGTTGTGCAGATGGATAAACTAACTAAGGAAGAACACACTGTTTGGATGAAAGTAATGAAGGATTTAAAATTTGATATAGAACACATCGAAGAAACCAAAGATGTGGGGCATCAAAGAGACCATTTTGCAACACTTTCAAAAAATATGTACGATTTAATTAAAGTGTCGAAAACTGAAACTCCAATATATTACCAAAACTGCCCAATGTTTAATGACGGTAAAGGTGCTAATTGGTTGAGCAAAGAAAATGCTATTAAAAATCCATACTACGGTTCGCAAATGCTTTCTTGTGGTAAAACAGTAGAAACCATTAAATAATTTTCAAAAATTTAAATTTAAAAAAATGAAAAATGTAATTTCAATAGTAGCCATAGTTGCTACTACAATTTTTGCTTTCACAATATCCTCGTGTAAAAAACACGATATGGATGATATGGATCACGGTGGACATACAATGCTTAACATAAATTATCCAGCAGCCTATATAGTAAATGGTACTTCAAACAACATATCAGTCATCAAACTTTCTGATAATACTGTAACTGAAACTATTAATTTGAACGGTGCTACTTTTCCGCATCATATTTATTTGAACCCAGCAAAAACCAAATTGGCTGTTGCTATTACAGCAACAGACCTTAGTGGTGGTCACGCAGGTCACGGTGGGGCTACTGCTGGTTTAAAAGTACAGATTATTGATGTTCTTACAGGAATGATAGACAAAGAAATTTCTTTATCAAAATTACCACACAATGCTATTTTTAATAGTGCAGGAACAGAATTATGGATTGGTCAAATGGATACTATTCAAAGCCAAGTTTTGGTTTACAAAACATCTGATTGGTCACTTCAAAACACCATTAATGTAGGCAAAGGACTTTCAGAAGTTACTTTTTCAAACGATGGCTCAATGGTATTTGCTTGTAATACAATGGACGGAACCGTAACATTGATTGATGCAAACACAAAAATGATTCACACTACATTAACCGTAGGTGCTGACCCTGTTGGGGCTTGGAGTGCAAGCAATGGCAAAATGTATGTGGACAATGAATTGAGTCAAACGATTTCAGAAATTTCTGTTTCAGGAATGAATGTAACAAGTACCATAAACTTAGGCTTCAAACCAGGGTATGTGGCTTATCATACAGCGAGTGGCGAACTTTGGGTTTCTGATGCCACAAATGGTAAAGTTGTTTATTATACCTTGGTAGGTAGTGTTTGGACATTGCAAGGTAATATTACAACGGGTGCCGATGCACACGCAATCGCTTTTAACAGCGATGGTACAAAAGCCTATGTTACTAATCAAGGTGCTGGGAGCGTTTCAGTTGTTGATGTTGCTACGCACACAGTTTCTCAAAACATTAGCGTTGGTTCAAAACCAAATGGCATAGCCATAAAGCAGTAGATGAAACTATACATCAAAAATATGGTGTGTAGTCGCTGCAAAATGGTAGTGAAGTCTGAGTTGGAAAAACTCGGACTTCAACTACTTGCAGTTGATTTAGGCGAAGTAGAAACCGTAACACCCATTTCAGAAAAGCAAAAAAGTGAAATTGCAGAACACTTGAAAGGTTTTGGTTTTGAACTGATTGACGACAAGAAAAGCCGATTGATTGATAAAATCAAAACTTTGATAATTGAATTGGTGCATCAACAAAATGCACAACTCAACATCAATCTTTCTGATTATTTGTCGAACAAATTGACACAAGATTATTCATCATTAAGCAATTTGTTTTCGGAAGTAGAAGATACGACCATTGAAAAATACTTTATCCATCAAAAGATAGAAAAGGTTAAAGAGTTGCTTCTGTATGATGAATTGACTTTGAGTGAAATTGCTTTTCAGATGAATTATAGTAGTGTGGCGTATTTGAGTAATCAATTCAAAAAAGTTACGGGTTTTTCACCTTCGCATTACAAGCAATTAAAAGACAAAAAACGAAAACAAATTGAAGATTTATAAATGTTACAACTCATACCCAAAATACCACAACAAGTGTGTGCGGACAGCTTCGGAACTTTGTGCAATAGTTTTTAACCTTTAAAATTCAAGATTATGGTACACAAATATCAAGTAGCAGGAATGACCTGTGCAAGTTGTGAAGCAAAAGTAAAATCATCTTTGTTGATGGTGGAAAATGTGGTAAGCATTGAAGTTTCAAAAGATGAAAATTCTGCTACTATCACAATGGATAAACATATTCCATTGGATAAGTTGCAAAAAGCCTTGCCTGAAAAATATCAAATTTCTGCATTGCAACACAACGAGTTGGCAGAACAAACCAAAGGTTGGTTAGCCACCTACAAGCCAATTTTGCTTATATTTTTTTATATATCAGCAGTAACAATATTAGTGCAGTTTACCAACGAAAAGTTTGATACAATGCAGTGGATGCGACACTTTATGGCGGGTTTCTTTTTGGTGTTTTCGTTTTTCAAAATGCTCAATCTAAAAGGCTTTACCGAAAGCTATGTAATGTATGATATAGTGGCAAAGCGATTACCCGCTTGGGCATACATCTATGCTTTTACAGAATTGGCTTTGGGTATTGCTTTTGTAGTAAATTTCAATCCGCTTATAACCAATAGTATAACATTTGTTGTAATGAGCATCAGCATCATTGGGGTATTGCAATCTGTATTAAACAAAAAGAAAATACAGTGTGCTTGTTTGGGTGCAGTGTTCAATTTACCAATGAGTACAGTTACCATTATTGAAGATGCACTAATGATAGCAATGAGCGGTATGATGCTCTTCTATCAACTCTAATCCAATTAAAAAATAATAAAATGAAAAATAATAAATTCAATAAAATAAGATTAATAATCATAATAATCCTCTTGATAAGTGCTACAATGAGTAACGCACAAATATCAAAAATCGAACTTCGAGCAACAGGGTTAACTTGTTCAATGTGTTCCAATGCAATATTTAAACAATTAGAGTCAATTTCAGAAGTTGATAGTGTAGAAACTGATTTAAATACAAACACGTTTATTGTTTTCTTAAAAAAAGGGAACACAATAAACCCAAAGACGTTTAAAGAAAAAGTAGAAAAAGCAGGTTTTTTTATTGGGGTATTTATAGTAACGGCATCATCTGAAATTCTTGACCAAAGTATTTATATACTCATTGATGGTAAGCCCAAAAAACAAGCAGAAATAAAGTTTCAAATTTTAGATAAAGGTTATGTAACAGAAAAAGAATTTAAAAAGCTATCTAAGACATACAAAGACATTGCAACTTATTCAGTTAATAATGAAAATGATTTTCACATTAAAATATTAAATTAATGAGATGGATTATAATCACTATCGTTCTATTAGGCTTTCAGAAAACACACGGTCAAGAATTGTTTATTGTAACTGACCCTGCTAGTAGTGTTCCTGCAAACTCACTTGCTGTTAACATAATGCAATCTTCGTTTAAAGAGAAGTTTGAAAAAGGCTTTAACTATCACTTGATGCCAGAAGTAACGTATGGTTTATCTAAAAACCTTATGTTTCGTGGTTCAGCGTTTATAAGTAATAGAAGCAATCAATTATATGCCGAAGGTGGAAGTTTTATGGCTAAATATAGGTTTTATTCTACGGATGATTTAAACAGTCATTTCAGATTAGCTGCTTATGGTAGATATAGTTTTAACAGAGCCGATATTCATCAAGAACAGATAGAAATATTAGGACATAACACAGGGTTTGAGACAGGAATTATAGCTACAAAGCTGGTCAAAAAATTGGCAATAAGTACATCTGTAAGTTATGAAAAAGCATTCGACAACAAACCACAATATGATTTTCCAAATAATTTTGGCGACAACGCAACAAATTATACGCTTTCATTTGGCAGATTGATGTACCCTAAAAAGTACATTAGTTTTAAACAAACCAACATAAACTTAATGGTAGAGTTTGTAGGACAAACCATTAATGAAAATGGAAAGACATTTTTTGATATTGTTCCAGCAATACAGTTTATTTTCAATAGTCAAGCTCGTATAGATTTGGCATATCGTCAAGAGTTATATAGTTCAATGCTTCGCACTGCACCAAATGGAATATACTTAAATTTATATTACACATTCTTCAATTTGAAAAAAAGAAAAGCTGATGGAAAATAAATAATATATTCCCGCATTGGGTTACGATTTTTTAACTGCCTTCTACGATTTGGCAATTAAAATCACTATGCCCGAAAAAAAATTCAGAAGACTTTTGGTTGAAGAAATCAATCCACAAGCGAACGAAAAGATTTTAGAATTTGGCTTTGGTACAGGACAAAATTTGATTTTGGTGAACAAGGCAAAATCAAAGGCAAAATTAGAAGGATTAGATATTGACCCCAAAGTAAAGGCGATTGCCGAACATAAATTGGCAAAAAATAAAATTGAACTTCCATTGCATTTATATGATGGTGGTATTTTACCTTTTACGGACAACAGTTTTGATAAAGTTTACAGTTGTTTGGTTTTTCATCAATTAGATGCTGAAACAAAATTGAATTGTCTACAAGAATTAAATCGAGTTTTGAAACCTAATGGAAAGCTCGTAATTGCAGATTGGGGAAAAGCACAAAACAAATTGATGCGATTTACTTTTAGATTGGTTCAATTGTTAGATGGATTCAAAACTACGAATGATAACGTGAAAGGATTAATGCCCGATTTTATTTCAAAGGCAGGTTTTGACAATGTTTTGGTAACAAAATCTATCAATACAGCAATTGGCACATTCTCCTATTTTAATGGAACAAAAAATGAAATTTATTAAATGGATAATCAAAAAAATATTTATAAAAAACTGTTGCCGATAGTTGTTTTACTATTGGTTACTACAAACACTATCGCCCAAAAAGTAGTCCGATATGACCTTTATGTAAAAGACACTATCGTAAATTTTACAGGTAAAGAAAAACGAGCCATTGCCGTAAACGGACAAATTCCAATGCCTACACTTACTTTTACAGAAGGCGACACAGCAGAAATACACGTACACAATAGGCTCAAAGAAAGTACATCTTTGCATTGGCACGGTTTGTATTTGCCCAATAAAGAAGATGGCGTTCCGTACTTAACCCAAATGCCGATAGAACCTAATACCACACACATTTATCGTTTTCCAATTATTCAAAACGGAACACATTGGTATCACAGCCATAGCGGACTGCAAGAACAAATAGGAATGTACGGTTCAATGGTTTTGCTTAAACGGGAAAATGACCCCACTTTCAGAAAAGGGATTGACGATTTACCATCTGTACCTATCATTTTAAGCGAATGGACGGATTACAATCCAGATAATGTTCACAGAATGTTGCACAATGCCAATGATTGGTTTGCCATCAAAAAAAACACCGTTCAGAGTTATGGAGAAGCCATAAACGCAGGGCATTTCAAAACTAAATTGACCAACGAATGGAAACGAATGTTAGCAATGGACGTGAGTGATGTGTATTATGATAGATTTCTGATTAACGGAACATCTGAAAGCCAACTTTCCCAATTCAAAGCAGGAGAAAAGGTGCGATTGCGAATTTCAAACGGTGGTGCATCGTCTTATTTTTGGCTCACTTATGCAGGTGGGAAAATTACAGTAGTTGCCAATGACGGCAATGATGTTGAGCCTGTTGTAGTAGATAGACTGATTATTGGGGTTTCAGAAACCTATGATGTCATCGTTACAATTCCCGCAGAAAATACTTCTTACGAATTTTTGGCAACACCAGAAGACCGAACCAAATCAGCATCAATTTATATTGGTTCAGGCATCAAACAGTTGGCAAGTCCATTACCTAAACTGAAATATTTTGAAGGAATGAAAATGATGAACGATATGATGAAAATGGACGGTACAATGAACGATATGGGAATGGATATGACGTTGCAACAAATGGATATGAATACAGTAATGTACCCTGAAATTACAGGAGAAAATAAACCAAAATCATCTCAACATTCAGACCATAGCAATCATACAATGCCAAGCAATGATATTGTTACATTAAACTACGCAATGCTGAAATCACCCACAAAAACTACTTTACCAAAAGATGCACCTGTCAGGGAATTAAGATTTGAATTAACAGGCAATATGAACCGATATGTGTGGAGTATGGACAACCGAGTACTTGCAGAAACCGATAAAATTCTAATCAAAAAAGGTGAAATCGTAAGGATTACGCTCTACAACAACTCAATGATGCGACACCCAATGCACTTACACGGACACGATTTTAGGGTTATCAATGGACAAGGTGATTATGCACCGCTTAAAAATGTGTTGGACATAATGCCAATGGAAACCAATGTCATAGAATTTGAAGCCAATTTAGATGGCGATTGGTTTTTTCATTGCCATATTCTCTACCATATGATGGCAGGAATGAACCGTGTTTTTAGTACAGAAAACCAAGAACCCAACCCCTTGTTGCCTGACAAAAAATGGGCTTATAAAAAATTACAACGAGAAAGCAACGAACTTCATTTTATGTTCCAAAACGACTTTGCAACCAACGGAAATGACGGAATGGCAATGCTACAAAATACCCGTTGGAGTTTTTTTACGGAGTGGCGATTAGGTTATCACGACAGACACGGATATGAAACTGAAACCCACATAGGACGATACATAGGCAGAAACCAATGGCTAATGCCTTTTATTGGTTTTGATTGGCGTTACAGAAAACACGAAGAACCTGAAAGCAATCTTTTCGGTCAGACAAACACCAAAGACAATCGGACACAGTTTAGTTTAGGGGTAGCTTGTACTTTGCCACTATTGCTCATTTTACAAACAGAAGTCTATCACGATGGAAATGTAAGAGTACAATTAAGACGTGAAGACATTCCGCTTTCAAAAAGGTTTAGAGCCTCATTTATGGTAAATACAGACAAGGAATATATGGTAGGTTTAAATTATATAGCAAGTAAAAATTTAGGGTTTAGAACACATTACGATAGTGATATGGGCTTTGGAGTAGGACTGACATTTAATTATTAAAGCCATCGCAATTTGCAAGCACAATTAAAAACCACACAAGCTGACACACGACCAAAGTTTTTAATAGAGCTTGCAAAGCCGACCCAAAAGAAAAATTGTTTTTAAAAAATTTCCAACGCTTCAAAAAAAATAAAACACCCGACACACAAGCCCAAAAAAGCACTCGACAAATGACACAAACGGACGACATAAAAATGGTTGTAACCCACGACAGACAAGAACGCCAGCCTATAACAGCACCTACAAAAAATTGGCGGTTCAGTGCTTCGTATGACAGTTTTGTGGTTAATCAAACATTCGTTCTTCGTATGAACATTTGTGGTGAAAATCGCCAACTTCTTGTAGCTGCAAACCGTTATAGCCAACCTATGAACCCAAAATTTAATAGCTTAAACCAGACAAATATGAGAGACAATTTTAACGTTGATGATATTCTAAACAAGAACCGACTTGACACTCAAAATTACATTAATAAAATGGTAGCTTTTAACAAACAGCTGAAATTTTAAATTGCTAAAGCAGATAGTTTAATAGCGGACGATTTATTAGAAATGGTAAATAAACATAGATATCTACACGGAGAAAATATCCGTGATCTTTTTATTACCTTTTTAAATCAGATTAAAAAACAATATTTAATTGCTGACACCCCTAATAAAGTTAGAGAAATATCAAATTCGCTAGTCACTTATATGGCCACAGAAGCCACTATATTAAACAATGGAGGCTATAGCGCGACAAGTATTAATACCTAACTTATATACTAAAAAATGACTAATTAACTAAATTATTATGACACCTAAAGAACGACAAATTGCTGAGATTTTAACTGCTGCTATAAAAGGAAATAATTTGATAGAGTTCAAATACGACAATGAATATAGGACTGTAGAACCTTTTTTATTTGGTGAGTTATATAGTGTGAATCAAACACATGAACAAGAAGGGAAATATGCATTAAGGGCTTGGCTTGTAAGAGGGTTTTCAAGTTTACCTGTAGACATCAGAACAGGTGACCGATGGAGAAAGTATGAACTAAAAAGAATTATGGAACTTACAATACTAAACGAGAGGTATAAAATAATACGACCATTGTATAATCCCAATGATAAAGATTTTAAAAGAATTAATTATCGTATTGACGTATAAATAAGAATATATAAATTTCTACCCGACAAAAAGGCTGGCTATAACAGCACATTTGCAATAGGCGTGCAATTCGTCTCCGTTTGACGGGATTTTAGTAGTTGATTAATTCGTTTCCCTAAGTTACATTTGAGTATAAACGCACGCCCATCGCAAATGTGCAAAACGTTGGTGGCAAGTGTTACCGACGACCCTACAAAGGAAGTACCAGAAATAATGAACAAGCGAAATAACGCAAGACATAGATAATTTAATGACCTAGCAGAACGACAAACCTATAAACAAAAAAAACATTCAGAAATGAAGAAAGTATATAACTCAAAAATCGGACTTGAATTAGTAATCCCACTTGTGTTAATATTCGGGACAGTTTTATTTTTGACATTGAATGAAGAACCAAGTTGGATAGGCATTTTAATACTTTTGCCAACAATCCTTTTTGTTGTGCATATGTTTTTGACAACAAAATATACGATAGAAAGTGACGAACTGACAATAAAATGCGGTTTTCTGTTCAATAAAACTATCGACATTAAAACTATAAAGAAAATTACAGAAACAAATAATCCGTTGAGTTCGCCTGCAACTTCGCTTGACAGACTTGAAATAAACTATGGGAAATTTGACACAGTTATAATTTCGCCAAAAAAGAAAAAAGAGTTTATTGAAAACATAACAACATTAAATCCGAATGTTGAAGTCAAATTCAAGAACAAATAAAATAAGACATTTGACAAACTAAAACAATGAAAACACCAGCCACCAACAGCCGTTTTGCAAAAGCGGGGGCTTTGTGCTCCGCATACAGTTTTGTGGTTAATCAAACATTAGTATTTCAAATCATGTTTTGTGGTAAAAGTCCCGCCCTTCGGGTAGCGGCAAAACGTTAAAGAACCTTGCGGAGTTCCCCAAACT
>Ga0315907_10007788_pt1 | contig 11105 bp, 10 predicted proteins | sample LakEriMetagenome_3_FD_203525 | JGI IMG/M metagenome (GOLD analysis project Ga0315907, IMG submission 203525) | Freshwater fungal communities from buoy surface, Lake Erie, Ohio, United States - Buoy 12 MA123 | ecosystem: Environmental > Aquatic > Freshwater > Lake > Lake biofilm | place: USA...
GTCTCGGGATATAAGTGCGATATCGTTAGTGTTGTCGTGAATGTTGTCGGCTGGTCTGTTACCTCACGCCCCGGTTCTTTTGCGGTTAAGAGACCTTGCAAGCCCGGAACCCGCACTATATCTTAATTCCAAGGATTGAGTGGGTTTCGTCGCAACATCGTGACCTAGAAGAGGATCTCCGGCGCAGGCCTGCCGGGACGTCTGCTGGATCCCGCGGAATAGAGGGTTTCCACATGAATGCTCTGAATGGCATCGTCATCGTCGACGCAGAATTCTGACGGCGCGGTTCTGTCATGCTGGTCAAGCCCGTGGAAAGAGAAAGCCTCTCCCAACAGCTTTACAAGCAGCTGCGGAGCGCCCTCATGGACGGCGTACTCACTCCGGGCCAGCGACTTACGATTGCGAGCGTATCCCAGCAGTTCGGAACATCCATTACCCCGGTTAGGGAGGCTATCTTCCGCCTCGTTAGCGAGCGTGCATTGGAGATGCGTGCAGCAACTTCCATCTCGGTGCCGCGCATCGACACCAAGCAACTGCGCGAGATCCAGGTCATCCGAGTAAATTTAGAGGGAGCTGCGGCCGAGCGTGCAGCCCCCATCATCAGCGACACCCAACTGGCGCATCTGGAGTCGATCCAGCATGCGTTCATTTCTGCCGCGCGCAACAATCCACAAGAAGCGTCCGTTCGAAATCGCGATTTTCATTTTGCGATCCTTCGGATCGCGGAAATGCCCATCCTGGAGGGCATCGTTGAGAATATGTGGGTGCTCATGGGCCCGTTCTTGCGTGTATTCCATGACAGAACGCCTGCGCGTTTTTTGAGCGAAGGCGAGCACGGGCACAACGAGGTTCTTGCGGCGCTTAGAGCCCGAGATCCGCTGGCTGCGCGTCGCGCAATCACAGAAGATATTCTTTCAGGCCTACAACTTCTAAGGCAGATGGAAGAAGAAACCACCTCGACCGGTTAACCTTACAGTTTCAAATCCGCATGTGCGGTCACGCTGAGAACGCGCCGTATCAGTTCCCCGAAGACGTGAACTTCGGATCTGGCGAGGCATTTCCATGACGCGCGGCGCCCTTAGATGCGCGCCATGACCTCGCGAGCGACAGCCTCAATGCCGGGCGCATCGAGTCTGTAATGAGCATAGAGATGTGTCGGCGGCGCGATGAGGCTGTACTCGTCATGGATGCCATGGCGGACAAGCCGAACGCCGCTCCCCTCGTCGGCCAGCACCTCGGCTACTGCAGAACCGAGACCGCCGAGGACATTGTGCTCTTCCGCCGTCATTAGGATGCGACTGCGCGCGGCTGCCCGCAAAACCGCATCGCGATCGAGTGGCTTGATGGTTGCCATGTCGATCAGGCCTACCGAGCGGCCCTCCGCGTTAAGTCGGCGCGTCGCCTCGAGCGCGGGATGCACCGGAAGCCCACAAGCGATGATCGTCAACTCTTCGCCCTGGCAGTGCTCGATAGCCTTGCCAATAGTGAATGGAGTCTGCTTGGTGTAGACGTCCGGTTCACGACCGCGGCCGGTCCTGAAATAGATGGGGCGCGGGTGTGCGATCGATGCCTTGATCGCCGCATATAGCTGCGGGCCATCGGCCGGCGAAATCACTGTCAGATCGGCGATGGAGCGCATGGTGGCGATGTCCTCGGTCGCATGGTGCGAGGTGCCGTAGAACCCAAGAGAGACTCCGGTGTGGTGCCCGATAAGGCGGACAGGCTGCGCGCAATACGCGACGTCCATCCGGATCTGCTCGCAGCACAGTAGACCGAGGAACGACGCGAAGGTCGCGACGAACGGCACGTGCCCCGTAGTAGCCATACCGGCCGCGGCCGTGACCATGTTCTGCTCGGAGATCCCGAATTGGACATAGCGATCTGGAAAATGACGAGCGAACTTGTTGAGACCATTGGAATACTGAAGGTCGGCGGAGCCAGCCACGACTGGAACACCCGCCTCCGCGAGCTCAATGAGTGCGTCAGACAGGAAGTTGAGCCCCGGATTGGCTGAGTTGAGCGCGCGGTACTGCCACGACGCGGACGACATAGGCCTGTTCATGGTCAGATCTCCCGCGACTTGATTTCGGCGATTGCCCGCTCGGCGTCCTCTGGAGCGAGGTAGCCGAGATGCCAACCCGGCTCAGTTTCCATGTACGACACGCCCTTTCCCTTCATCGTCTGCGCAACGATGCAGCAGGGCCGACTTCTTTCTTTGTCAGCCTTCACTTTGCGCAGCAGGCTGGTGAGAGCTTTCAGATCGTGCCCATCGACTGCATGCGTCTCCCAGCCGAACGAAGCCCATTTCTCGGCCAGTGGTTCGATACCGATCACGTCGTCAACTCGCCCGTCGAGCTGGAAGCCGTTCCGGTCAACGATCGCCACCAACCGCGAAAGCTTGTGATGGGCGGCAAACAGGGCAGCCTCCCATACTTGACCTTCCTGCATTTCGCCATCGCCGAGCATAACAAACACATGGAACGCGCGCCCTTGAGCGCGTCCGCTCCAAGCCATTCCGGCGCCTGCCGACAGCGCATGTCCAATGGAGCCGGAACTGAAGTCGATGCCCGGTACTTTGCGCATGTCCGGGTGGTCGCCAAGTGGATTGCCCAGCCGCGTGTACCCATCCAGCGTCTCACGGTCAATGAAACCAAATTCGGAGAGGATGGGAAATAGCCCGACGGCTGCATGCCCCTTCCCCATAAGGAAGCGGTCTCTATCGGGCCAGGACGGCGCACCCGCGCAAATATCCATGACGCCGTAGTAAAGCGCCGCGAAGATCTCGGCCGCCGAGAAGACCGAAGAATAATGACCGACCTTCGCGATCTCGATCAGACGGATGGTTTCGAGGCGAACGAAGCGCGCCTTTTCGCGCAGATGCGCGATCTCTTCCGCCGTCGGTTCTAGCGAGTAACTGCGCGTGGCTTGGACTAAAGATGGCATCGCTTGGATTGACCTCCCTGGGTCATGTCCACGGTGGGACGGCTTCAGACTTGACGTTTTCTGTCTAGCATGCATCATGCATCATATCAAGGAGGCGCTGCATTGATTGAGCAAAGCCCAGAACCGGAGACAACGCCTAGAATGGGCATCGACGGGCACACACGTTTTGTGGCGCATTTGGCTCATCCTGCGGGGCATTTGCGTACGCCGCCCCTGTTTAATGCCCGATGCGCCGAGCGCAAAATCAACATGGTACTGATCCCATGGGATGTCGCTCCGGACTCCCTCGTTCGCGTCGTCGATGGTCTGCGAGCCGTGAGAAACTGCGCTGGTATGATCGTAACGATTCCGCACAAGGCAAACGTCGTCGCTTGCTGCGACCGTCTCGAAGGCGTGGCCACTGAGCTGCGCGTTGTCAACGTGATACTGCGGGAAACAGACGGCACGCTCGTTGGTCGGTTACACGATGGCGAGGGCTTCGTCGGTGGCTTACGCAGCCAAGGCATCGAAACCGCCGGCAAGCGCGTTCTCGTGCTCGGCGCAGGCGGAGCCGGCACCGCGATCGCGGACGCTCTTGCGGCATCGGGAACCGAGCGTCTTGTGATTGCGAACCGCAAAAGGCAACGCGCGGAAGAACTCGTCGCACGCCTGCGTGTGCTCTATCCGGGCCAATCAATCGAGACCGGCGACGCCGATGGTCGCGGGTTCGACCTGATCGCCAATGCCACATCCGTTGGCCTGGACGGTGACCCCGGCATTCCGATCCCACCGGAGACCATCGATGCCGGTTGCGTGGTGGCGGAGGCAGTGATGAAGCCCGCGATAACCCCGTTGCTGCGGGCTGCGCAAGCTCGTGGTGCGCGGATCCATCTCGGCGAGCACATGATCTTCGCTCAGATAGACCACTTCCTACAGTTCCTCGCCGATCCTGTGTCCGTCACAAAGGCGGAAGCGACAGTGGGCCATAGCCCATGATCGTTTTTGGTTCACCTCACCGCTACGTTCAAGGGCCGGGCGTCGTCGCGCTCATCGGTGAAGAACTTGTTCGTCTGGGGCGATCTGCGATCTTCGTTGCCGAGGACGGGATATGGCGAATGATCTCCGCGCAGATTACTGCAAGCTGTCAACAGGCAGGCGTTGCTGGCCAACATGTCCGGTTTGATGGAGAAGTTACCCGCGCAGAGATTGACAGATTGTACGCCGCATGTGTCAGTAAGGTGCCAGACATCGTCGTCGCGATCGGCGGCGGAAAGACGATCGACGCAAGCAAGGCGCTCTGCACCAGGCTCCGCGCGCGCATGGTGACGATGCCGACGATCGCATCGAATGACAGCCCGACGAGTCATATATTTGTCATTTACGACGAAGATCATCGCCTTGTCGCCGTAGAGCGCATGCCCGCAAACCCCGACTTAGTGATCGTCGATACGGTGATTGTCGCGCAGGCGCCCGCCATCCTCCTTTCAGCTGGGATCGGCGATGGCGTGGTTAAACAGTTCGAGGTGGAGCAATGCCACAGGGCTGGCAGCAATAACGTTTTCGGCGGACGCGGGTCCATCGCGGCCCTCGCGCTTGCCCGCGCCTGCTATGACACGTTGCGACGCGATGGATCGGCGGCACTGGCAGCCGTGGCGCGCGGAACTCCAGATTCAGCTCTGGAAAACGTCGTTGAAGCATGCGTCCTGATGAGCGGCCTCGCCTTCGAAAGCGGTGGTCTCTCGATCTGCCACGCAATGACGCGTGGGCTTTCGGCTGTGAAGGGGCCTGCACAGGCTCTGCACGGCCTCCAGGTCGCTTACGGTCTGCTGGTGCAGTTGGAACTGGAAAGGCGTGAAGCCGCGTTCATCGATGACATGCGAAGGTTCTTCGCGGCGACGGGGCTACCCGTCAGTCTTGGGGAACTCGGCTTCAACGGAACAAGCGCTGATGTTTTTACCATCGCTGAGCTTACCGTCCAAGCGCCGCACGCTAGAAACTTCGAGCGGTCGCTCGTAGCCGGAGATATCGTGGCTGCGATCGAGGCAGTCGAAACTGGTAGACATTTGGCCGGGGTAGCGTAATGAGCACAATGGATCCGCATATCGATTTTTCTCTCGCCGGGCGGACCGCGCTCGTCACCGGAGCAGGTCGCGGAATAGGTTTTTCGATCGCTCGCGGCTTCGCTCAGGCTGGTGCGCTCGTAGTGATCAACGATATTGATCCAGCCGCCGCCGCGACCGCCGCCGCCGCTCTTCGAGATCGCGGCTTGAAGGCAGAAGCAGCTCCTTTCGATGTGACGGACCATGCTGCCGGCGCGGACGCCGTCGAGATGATCGTCGCTCGCCATGGGGCCCTCGACATCCTGATGAACAATGCTGGGATCATCATCCGAAAGCCTATCGAGACCCACGACATCGCTGCCTGGGACAGAGTGCTCGCGATCAATCTAACGTCTCTCTACGCGCTCGCACGGGAAGCGACCCGCCACATGCGCAAGCGACGCTACGGTCGCATCATCAATACGGCTTCGTTGATGGGGGTTAGCTCTCGTCCAGGTGTTGTTTCTTATGTTGCTGCTAAGCATGGCGTCGTAGGCATGACCAAAGCGCTGGCCGCCGAACTCGGCGCCGACGGAATTACTGTCAACGCGATAGGCCCTGGATACGTCGCAACTGAGCTCAATAAAGCGACTATGGCCGACGATCGTTTCAATCGTCTCGTCATCGACCGAACGCCGCTGGGGCGGTGGGCGTCTCCAGACGAACTCGCTGGGCCAGCAGTGTTCCTTGCTTCACCGGCAGCCGCCTTCGTGAGCGGCCATGTGCTGATGGTCGATGGTGGCATGTCCGCGACCCTCTTCCAGACGGAGTCTGAGGATCTCGGACTTGACGCGCGCAGCTGACCTGTCTGCGCTGGCTGGGTAGTCATCGTGGATATACCGTCGCCCCTCCTAACCGACCTATGCGCGCCCGTTCGCGCATGCCGACTGATGCAATGTGGCGGGAAGAGCGCCGATGGCGACTCCTGAATCGAAAGTGTCCTGTCTCAGCCGAGGAAGAGTCGCGGCAGAAAGAGCGTGAGAGGCGGGAACACTGAAATAAGCACCAGCACGAAGCCGAGCGGCAGGTAGTAGGGCATGCAGGCGCGGAAGACCCGCGCGAGCGGCAGGCCCGAGATGCGCGCCAATACGAAGCACAGCGCGCCGATCGGGGGCGTCATCATGCCGATCATCAGGTTGAGAACCATGACTACGCCGAACTGCACGGGGTCGATAGCAAAGGCATTGAGGACCGGCATTACCAGCGGCGTGAAGATCAGCAAGATGGGTAGCGGATCCATGAACATGCCGCAGAGCAACAGCGCGACGTTTAGCAGCAACATGCACTGCCAGGGCTCGCTCGCGAAGGCCAGCATGAACGAGACGAAATTCATCGCAAAATTCTCGCGCACCAGAACCCAGCCGAACAGGATTGCGCCGGCGGTCATCACCATGACGACGGCCGTGGTCTCAAAGGTGTTGCGCAGCTCGGCGAGGAACTGGCGCGGCGTCATCGTGCGGTAGACGACGAAGCCGATGAACAGCGCGTAGACGCAGGCAATCACCGCGGCTTCGGTGGGCGTGAAGATGCCGAGCAGTATGCCGCCCAGGATGATGCCCGGTGCCGCGAGCACGGGGATCGCACGCAGGAAGGCCATCGCCACCTGCCGCAGCGTCGCGCGCGCCGTCCGCGGGTAGCCCTTGCGCTTCGCGACCACGTAAACATGGGCGTGCAGCACGATCGCCATCAGGATGCCCGGGACGATACCGGCTATGAACAGCGCGCCGACCGAGGCGTTCGCCGCGATGGCGTAGAGGATCATCGGCAGGCTCGGTGGGATGATCGGACCCATAGTCGAGGACGCGGCAGTGATTCCTACCGCGAAGTCGTCGTCGTAGCCCTGGTCGCGCATTGCCTTGAGTTCGATCGTCCCGACCCCGGCGGCATCCGCCATCGCGGTGCCGCTCATGCCCGAAAAGATGAAGCTGCCAAAGATATTGACGTGGCCGAGCCCGCCCGTGACGTGGCCGCAGAGGCTGTGCGCGAAATTATAGAGCCGGTCAGTGATGCCGGAGCTGTTCATCAGGTTTCCGGCCAGCACGAAGAACGGCACCGCGAGCAGCGGGAACTTGTCCAGCGAGTCGAAAAGTTGCTGCACGACAATCAGCGGCGGCAGCCCGTTCATCCAGATGTAGAAGATCGCGGAAAGCGCGGTGGCCGCAAAGACCGGCACGCCGGCCAGTAACAGGCCGAGGAAGGCGAGAAAGAGGAGAGTCATCGGTTTATCCCGGGCGCCCGCCCGGGACGCGGGCGAGGACCATGCGCAGGCAGGACAGGAAGAAGCCTAGCGCGATCACCCCATAGGGCACCGCCATCGGCAGGCGCATTGCGGTGCTCGGCTGCCCGCCGAGGACCGGAATGATCTCCAACGACAGCCAGAATACGTAGCCGAGGTAGAAGAACGTGATCGCGTCCGTGGCAAGCGCGAGGACCCGGCGAGCCGGTTCCGGGAGCAAGAGGTCGATCACGTCGATGCGGATATGGCAAGCTCGCCGGCAGGCCGTCGCGCAGCCGAGGAAGGCGATCGCGACCAACAGATAGCGCGCCGCCTCCTCCGACCAGATCAGGCTATCGTTGAGGGCGTAGCGCATGAAGACCTGGACCGACATGACGACGAAAGCGGCCAGCAGAGCCGCCACGCCGAGAACATCCTCCAGCGGAAAGTCAAGAACCCGGCGCAGGACCGGGCGCGTTTTAGGTACGTCCATCGGCGCCTCATCTCATTTGATCGCGCGGATGCGGTCGACGAGCGACTGCGGGAACTCGCCCGCCTTGACGCGCTCTTCTATCACCGAGGCCGTCGCCCTCTGATAGGCTGGGATATCGACATCGACGACCTTGGTGAGGTTCTTGTCGGTCATCTCTTTGCGCAGCGCGTCCTCGACGCGGATCGTCTCCTTCTCCGCCTCGGCGGCATAGATCTGCGCGCCAACCTCAACACAGCGCCAATGGTCAGCTGAGAGCTTGCGCTTGAGATGCGGACCGGTGATCAGCATCGCGATCTCCATTTGGTGGGAGGTCATCGAGACGACCTTGCTCACCTCGTGCATCTTGAGACTGAAGCCAACCCCCAGCGCCATGTTTGCGCCGTCGATTACGCCCTGACGCAGGCCGAGATAGACCTCGCCAAGCGCCATCGGCGTCGGGTTGGCGCCCACGGCCTTATAGAAGACCATCCAAGACGGTGCATCGGGGACGCGGATCTTCTTGCCCTTGAGGCTCTCGGGCTTCTCGAAGCCGTCCTGGCCGTAGATGTGGAACGTGCCGTTGTAGTAGGGACCGAGCAGGACTTGGCCTGTCGCCTTCTCCCAGCCATCCATGAGCTCGCGCAGGACCGGACTTGAAGCGTAGGCAATGGCGTGGGCGCGATCGCGGAATACGTAGGGCAGCGAAGAGATGCCCAGTTGTGGCGCATTGCGTGACAGGAACGATGCGCCAGAGTTCGCAAAGTCGACCGCGCCGAGCTTAGTCTGGTCGATCAAGGCACCCTCATTGCCGAGCTGGCCGCCGGGGAAGATGTCGATCCTCACGGCGCCGGCAGTGCACTTGCCGACATGCTCCGCCATGGCGGTGGCGCCGACATGGATGGCGTGGTCGGTGCCGACGATGTGGCCGAATTTGAGCGCCGTCTGCGCCTGTGCGCCGGTGGCGAGCACGCCTGCAAGAGCAAGGCTGGCGATGGCTGAAGCCGTCTTCCTGATCATGCGTTTCCTCTTATTGTTCTGGATACGAGACGGTTTTTTCTAAGTTAACAAATATGATATATGATATTTTTTTCCCGTCAAGCATGGTTTTAACTTTGACTAATTATTGTTGCCGACGCGCCGGTCTGGGGGGATGTGAGGCTCAATGCCTTTGGATGCCGGTGACCTGACCAAGATTTTGAACTAGGCCAAATGAGAGATTCCCGGATCGCGTTCACCGGTTCGAGAGGCTGGATTTAGCCGAGTGCCACCGGCGCCGGTGGCCGATATCCAAGCGCCGTGTAAGGTCACTTCTTGTTGTGGTACCTGCGCCGACGCTCAATGATTATTCGGGCTTCATTCGAGCTGTAGAATAGTTGCGCCGTTAAACGGCTCGCCCATGAATCTGTCATGACCTGCCCGGCTCATTCGGCAGCGGATGCGGCAGAAATACAAATTAAACAAGTACAACCTTAAAAAGTTAACTTGAATTTTCCTAGAATGTCAGGATCTCATTTGTTCAGAACGTAAATCTGGAAAATTCAGATCAACTCGCGTGGCCCCCCATGAATATGCTGATCGCTGGCTTAGTGCTTTTCTTAGGCACGCATCTTTTGACCACCCAACGCGATTGGCGCGCCGCGTTACGCAAACGGTTAGGCAAGAGCCGCTATAAGCTCGGCTACGCTACCGATTCGCTGGTCGGGCTTGTATTGATGTTCGCCGTTAGCGCCCACAGGACAGTTTGAGCAGTTTGCGTGCCAGAGTGTTTTCGGCTCATTTAAAAAGCAGCATTCAGCAACCGGACGCAAACGCTACGCTCGGATCCAGGCATACACCTCGCGCATCAGCGGGAAAACAGATCGGTTCGTAGGCTCCGCTTCGCTTTGTAGCGTGCGTCTACGCTGCGTCCTTGTGGGTCGATAGGCTTTCGAAGCCTCCCTGGACCAACATGAGCAGAAGCTCGCGGTCCTTCGGCCGACCAAGCGATATCGCAATATGCTGAACGAGCCGCTCGAACCTTTCGCGGTCTTCGCTCGACCTTTGGCACCGATCGACCACGAATTGGCCGATGAGGATTGCTTGCCGAGTCCGTTTGCGCCGCGCGTCGTTCTGCAGCCGTTGAAGAGCAATGGAACGCTTCGCTTCCAACTGCGCGATCTTCTGCTCAATACGGGACAATCTTGTATCAGACATGTGTCACCTCCTGAATCGAAGGTAATCGAAATTTCCGGGAACAGAGAATTCTGCATCAACCGCGCCGTATTCATGGACCAGATCCGAAGATTCAGAAGGCAAACGACCGAAATCAGCAGATCGGTTCAGATTGGCGAACGCATAAGCGCGCACTACAAAAGAAACTGAGATTGACCAAATCGCCATTCGCCGTTCCCGACACCTCAGGTTATTTCTTCTCGGGAAGGAGAATTCATATGGCAATTTTCTCGCTCTCGATTTCAATTGTTTGCCGATCGAAGGGAAAGCAAGTCTGCGCAAGCGCAGTCTATCAAGCGCGCGAAAAGATTTTCGATATCCGCCAAAATCTGACGTTCGCGTATCGAAATCGGGATGGCGAAGAACTGCTCGCCAAAGAAATCATGATGCCCGCAGGCGCCCCTACTTGGGATCGATCAACCTTGTGGAACGAAGTTGAGAAAGTCGAACGTCGAAAAGACGCTCAGACAGCGCGATCCATTCGCCTCGCGCTTCCGAGAGAGTTGGATACCGAGCAGATGCTGGAACTTGTACGAAATTTCTTGAGCGAACAGTTTTTGTCACGTGGATTGGCTTGCGATTTCGCCGTCCACGATAAGATCGCGGCAGACGGTGGCCGGCAGCCGCATGTGCACATTCTCGTTACCACCCGCGTGCTTTCGTCGCGTGGATGGGCTCCAAAAAAAGACAGAAAGACTTTGTGCTCACCGGCCGATCTCCGCAGATTTCGAGCAGATTGGGCGGCTGCAGTAAACGCCGCTCTCCTCGCCGCAGGCCTCGGAGCTGAGGTCGATCATCGATCGCTTTCAGACCAACGCCGCGAGATTCAGGAGTTTCTCAATTCAGATCTACCCGACCGCGAAAGTCGCCAAATTCTAAAGGCTGCATTTCACGGGTTGTCCAGGAAACCCGAGGGAAAGGCGTGTCGGCAGGAATGGCGGTTTGCACGGCGAAACGGTGAGCTGCCGACCAGCATTGCGCTTGTTCGAACAGCTCGAGATATTGCACTTTCCGAAGCTGATGAGCTCCTAGCGCTATATGAGGACCGTGCAAAGATTCTCGCACTCGCGGAAGAAAATGGGTCACGGCTTGATACTGATCTCGTCACAGATCCCCGCTACACCGAAGCGACCTTTTCGGAAGATATCGCGCACGACAGCGACGAAAGCGCCGAGGAGATAGGCAT